>OJNM01000003.1_pt1 | contig 326801 bp, 216 predicted proteins | sample 1597211 | NCBI WGS metagenome assembly OJNM01 (sample SAMEA3904672, study PRJEB24821) | metagenome | biome: Builtin; feature: hospital; material: surface | place: USA | collected 2013-06-02
CTTGACCATTCTCCACATCCTGATATGACGCGTTCCATCGCGCCGATTGCGGCGGCGGATGTGCGTCGTATCGCTGGTGCACAAGTGGTGCCGGATATGCGTGCGGCCGTTAAAGAGCTTGTGGAAAATGCGCTCGATGCTCAGGCTACCAGCATTGAGCTACGATTTAAAGAATACGGTCTCGACTCAATCGAGGTGGTAGATAATGGCGCGGGCATTACCAAGGAGAATTATGCTGCATTGTGCCAGCGTCACCATACATCCAAGCTCGCGACATTCGAGGATCTGATGCGCGTAGAGACGTTCGGATTTCGTGGCGAGGCCCTAGCGTCATTATGCACAGTAGCGCGCGTCACGATCATTACAGCCACACAAACGGAGGCGCCCATGGGCACGGTCCTCGAGTTCGATCATCAGGGCGTGCTTATCGCACAAGACAAGCGCCAGGCAAGATCCCGTGGTACGACAGTCATTCTGCGAGACTTGCTATCGAATCTACCGGTCCGCCGACGCGAATTAGAGAAGCATGTTAAGAGAGAGTATAACAAAGCTCATACCATGCTGCAAGCGTACGCACTCATTACTCAAAATGTGCGCTGGTCGTCCTGTGTTCAGTTGGAGAATGGAAGGCAGGTATCCCAGCTGGTTATGCGCTCTGCCTCCGGACCCAACGCCATCCAAACGAATATGTCGGCTCTGTTTGGTACCAAGGCCAGTGCTGCAGTGCAGCCATTGGATTTGGATATTTCTTTGGATGAGCCTGCGCGCTTACAAGGTGTCATCTCCAAACCGACCATGGGACTAGGACGCAGCAGTGGTGACCGGCAGTACTTTTACCTCAATGGACGGCCTTGGGACTGTACCAAACTCGCTCACATATGCAATCAAGTGTACCGAACCTTTAATGCGACGCAATACCCCACGGTGATTGCCAATCTCATTATCGGCCCCGACAAGTACGACGTAAATGTAAGTCCAGATAAGCGCACGCTTTATGTGCATGATGAAACTGCACTACTTGAGCGGATCCGTGAATTGCTGGAAGACACTTTTTCGCCGAGCCGTGGCGTATTTGCCGTGGACGAACCTAAAAAGCGTGACGCGCCGCCGTCGTCACCTGAGCCTGCCAAGATGCCACGAACGCAAGATAACATATCTACACAAGGAGCTCCCTTGGCTTCTTCACCATCTTCTGAGCCGATCCAAAGCAGTTTTCAAGACCAGTTCCGCCGCGCGGTGGTGAATTTTGCGCGGCATACCAATACTTCTCTGGAATACGAAGAGGCATCAGATGAAGAGATGGACGCCGTACAGCAGCTCGAAGATTTTGAGCCAGAGCATGTATCAGAAGATGCTGTACTAGCACCCGATGTCTGTCCTGACTATGACCTTCAACACGATGAGGTACAGAGTGGTGTGGCCTTCCAGGACGACGACGAGGAGCACGATCGGCATAGCATTGATTGCCATGACAGAGAGGAACGCCATGAATACGATGAACAGGCCCAAGAACGCATTTCCCAGGAACGCATCTTACATGAACAGGCATGCGAGCATACCCACGAAAGCGAGGATACAGACAATGACCGGGTGCCTATGGAGGAACCTGTCCCGCCACAGCCAGATACCCAGACCTATACACGCTCGCTGAGGCAGAGCGAGTCCGAAGAACACAGCTCCGCACCCTTGGAGAGTATTTCATTCGATTGGTCCACTTTATCGCATCGCAAAGCTCAGGCAGGCGTGGCGCCTGAGCCCACAGCCATGACAGGCGCCGATGTGGGGCAGCCTGATGCCCAGGCTGCAGCCGTGATGGAGCGCGTCATTCCCAAGTCCGACTTTCGAACGATGAGCGTGGTGGGGCAATTTAATCTTGGATTCATTATCGCGCGCCGCGAGACGGCATCCATGGACGATTTGTTCATTATTGATCAGCATGCAGCAGATGAGAAGCACAATTTTGAGGATCTGCAAAAGAACCTGCGCATATACTGCCAGCGGCTTGTCGTGCCACAACGCGTCGAATTAGCCCCAAGCGATGAGCTTGTCGCACGCGAACACCAGGATTGGCTGCGCATAAATGGCTTTGACATGGCCCTCGATGAGTCGTCCCCGCCTGGCTCACGTGTTCGCCTGTTGTCCAAGCCCATAAGCAAAGGTACCGTCTTTGATGTTCACGACTTTGAAGAGCTCCTTCACCTATTGCGTGATGCACCTGCTGGTCGCATCAACCGCGTGCGGTGCAGCAAGGTGTACGATATGCTGGCTAGCCGAGCTTGCCGAAAGAGCATCATGATTGGCACAGCTTTGCAAATGCGCAAAATGCAGTCTGTCGTGCACAATATGGCGGACACTGATCAGCCCTGGAACTGCCCACACGGTCGACCTACCATGCGCCATCTCACAACGCTGCGCTCACCACGCATGCCGCGTCCCATTGCATGGTCGACCATCGGGCTATTGTAGTGGAGGTCCGTGGCGAAAGGCGTCGCGCTTGACGTCTCCCCTCTCCATGTGTAGTACGCATGCATGGCATGCTGTCGTGCGCGCAAGCGAAGCTCTAGATGCGCTTAAAGATGCGATATTTCTCGTTGAGGAACAAAGGCAAGCACACATAGGCATTTGGGAAGCGCGTACGGAGGCAAGTCCTGGACGGCTTTTACTGGCACTGGACGATGCGCGCGACAGGCTTGTCAAAGCACGAGACAGGGCAGAAGAGGCATGCAACATGCAGCCAGCTTCAGAGGAAACTTCTAAACTATCAAAAATGCGCGCAGATATCTATGCTGAGTTCGTGCGCATTCATGCCGAGGCATTGGATCTCGAACTCACTCTAGAAAGTGATCGTGCCCTTCTTGTGCTGTATGACGTTTGCGTCCAATGCGAACGGCACATGTCGAACTTGGAAGCGACTTTCTCTCGCGACTCAGAAGATTCAGAAGCCATGCGCGTGAAAAAGCACCACACGATTCACGCCTGTGAGAGACTCTTGGCCACGATACGACAATCCGCTCAGCCAAATGATTATGTCAAGCCGCGAATATCACGGATCGAGGAGCGGTGGGATCGACTACGGCAACAATTTGGCATCATGAACGATTCTGACATTGATGCAACGGCAGCGGTATTGGATGCTTCGCTCTCGCTGTCAACGACCAAGCGACGTGCCTCGGAATCCAATGATACTCGGAAACGTCGCTGGTCGTTTGGTACTCCTAGTCGGATTCCCCGCACGCCTACATCCAAAACATATTCACGCATCCCGAGCTCGACGCAGCGAATGCGCTCGATACACTTTCAAATGCCCGCCGACTCGCCGGAAACGCCGCGGTGGACAGATGCGGTGGCTCGGCACGAGGCTTCGCCGAGTGTCGAGCATGCTCGAGCACGATCAGCTCTGGACCACCGTCCATCGTCCTCGCAAGGAAGGCGCTTGCGCCGACGCGAATCAATGCTGCCGCGAATCTCGCGCGATGTACCAGCTGTACCGCCCTTACCCGCCTCGTTTGCGTCTCCTCAGCCTGACAGTCACACACGATTACGTGCGCATCCTTCCATGCCTACACTCTCTCCGCGCACACCCAGCACGACGGGGCGCGCTACGCCTGGTGCAACGGGACGGATGACGCCGAGTCGCTCGCACCGGTATATGCCAGATGGCAAAGATCCTCTGGATATTGCCGTGGCACGTCTCTGCAATGTGCGCGGCATTCGTATCGAGCGTCTAGATGAAATGTGTCATCAAGATGGGGACTTGATTCACAGGTACGCCATGTTCTCCAAGACAGTAGCATGTCGATTACTCCGTATGGTATGTATGTGGCACTAACACCCCAGCACAAACCTGAGCATCCTCGCGATGTCGATGCAAGTTATGTACAAGTGCGTGTGGGCGGAGGTTGGTTAGAACTCGATACTTGGCTTGATGCGCGCATCTAGGCACGCCAAATCAAAAAGGCCATCGTGCCCAGGTCTGTTGTGAGTGTGGTATATACATACAGAAGTAGATAAAATATTTGGATTCTGCCAGTTAGTGCAATCACATCACGTACCGTGAGTCACAAAGCTACCGAAGCTACGCCCCACAATGACATGCCATGTGGGACCGTAGCGCTCATCGGCCGTGCGTTTGACGTGGGCGGCCATGTCTTTCTCCACCGCGAAGCGCACCATGGCATCTGCAGCTAGTTCGATGATAGCCTGTTGCATTTCCTGCTCCATATCAACATTTTTCACAACGGCTTTGGGCGTATCTTGCGGTGCAGGCGGCACAGCAACCTCGTCATCGCGGCTCGCCGACATGGTGCGCAAACACACAGGATCGACACGCGTCCTGGACCCCATGCGGTCTACCTCACGTGACAGGAAGGGCTAGGTGAGACGCGGCCGTCCATCCCTCTTGCCCTGATTCGTTTTTCATGGATCCATTCTGCTCGACCGGCTGAAGTACGTAAGTATTTCACACGCGCCGACTCGATTCCTGGTAGGGTCCTAGAGTAATGTTATTCGCGCATGTACTTTGCGCCAGTGCTGTAACAGGCCTGGCAGCGTTGTGCGGTTCCGTGGCATGACGGTCGGGTGCTGCGCTACATGTTCAGATGTACTTCCTACGTAGATGAACCAAAGTTGGATAGAAAGACATGGTAGGGACAGGGCTGCGCGGGTGGCGGGTGCCTTGGACGCTTCAGGGGAGGAAGTCTTCACCTCACCTCCACGACCATCGCCATCATGTCCGAGGCAGCAGCAGCGCCGCCACCCCGGTCGAACGAAGCGCCTCCTGTCAAAAAAGACAAGAAGGCTGCCAAGGAGGCAAAGCGCGAGCGCCGTGCAGCTGCCAAGGTGGATGCAACTGCCCAGCAGGCGCCCTCAACTGCCGCGAGCAAAGGTGCATCGGCACGTCCGCCAGCGTCTGGACCCAAGGTCAAGGACACGGCTATTTCCACAAAGGCGGTAACGGGATCGCTGGACGAAGACCTCTCGACAGTTGGTGTACTGGGTGATGCATCGCTTTTCGGTAATGTCACGCTTCCACGTAATGCCCGAGTCAATTCGGCTAGCTGGAGCTCTGCGCTCGCTCGCGGCGCGATTCACCCTGCCGTGCTAGATCTTTGCCACCAGATCTCGACCTTTGCTATTCGCGGTGCGAACAAACGCGCGATTTCTGTGCTTAAGGCTCTCGCAGCTGTGATCCAAGACTACAAAACGCCTTCTGGCGCTGTTCTGAATCGTGATCTACTGACAAGGGTGTCGCAACAAGTAGGGTTCATCGTTGAATCCCGCCCTCTGAACACGGCTACTGGGCATGCCGTGCGATTTTTGAAGTACGAAATTAGTGTTGTGGATGCGGGACTGAGTGAAGATGAGGCGAAGGAACACCTCATCGGCCGCATTGAGCACTTCATCCGGGATAGGATTGTATACGCTGGCAAGGTCATCCAGGCAAATGCTGCCGCGAAAATTCACCATGGCGATGTTGTACTGACTTACTCGCATTCGTCGGTCATTGAGGGCACGCTCCTTCATGCCCACAACCATGGCGTCAAGTTCGAGGTAATTGTAATCGACTCGCGACCACTCTTTGAAGGCCGTCTCATGGCCGAGCGTCTATTGGAAGCAGGCATACCAACTACGTACGGTGTTCTTACGTCTCTCAGTACACTTATGCCGCGTGCCTCGCTCGTGCTCCTTGGCACGTCAGCCCTTCTATCGAATGGTGCGCCGTACGCACAGTCTGGCACGGCCATGTGTGCTATGATGGCGCATGGGTTCGACGTACCCGTCATAATTTGCTGCGAGACGTACAAGTTCAGCGATCGCATTCAACTCGACAGTTTTGTGGTCAATGAGGCCGGACAAAGCAGCGAACTACTGTCTCATGAAGACGACAACACCGAGACCGATAGTGTCTTGCTCACGCGCAGCGAATGCAGTACCCAGTCCCGACTTAAAGTCGTGCAGCTTCTGCATGATGTGACACCGCCACGCTACGTCAGCGCGATCGCATCCGAAGTGGGTCTGAGCGGCACGGAGAGCGTAGGCGTCATCTTGCGTGACTACAAGAGTGTCTTATTTGGTGTGTAACTATGCATCGCGTACGTAGTTTCCAGGAAAGACGCCCTCAACGCCATTCAAGCGGCCTGTCCACCAATCTTCGGCGCTGGGTGTGCGCTTCAGCACCTCGATACGATCGCCCGCCTTGAATGACAAGTCTCCGTCTGCCGTCGCAGCATAGTCATACAAAGCAACGACGTACTCGGCATCAGACGCTGCTGCCTCTTCAGGCGCTGGCGTATAGGCAGGCGGAGCAGACGATTCGGTGGTGGCGGCAGCCTCAGCGGTGACTTGCTCGGCCTTTTTGATTTCTTCCTGTGGCGGCAGTGGTGCCGCACTACCAGCGGCCGATGGTAGTCCACGCGGACGCGAGCTCAAAGGTGTGCCAGCCTTAGCCATCTGTAGAATACGCGTCGTTGGGGGACCGGGCTTTTGGATGGAGAAGGATTCGAGGTCCGCGATCACTTTACTCATATCCATGGAGAACTTGTGCTCACGCGAGATCAAGTTGTTGTTTGTCATGTCGAAGCGGCCCTCAGAATAGGATTTGAGCTTCTCCATAGACAGGTAGAACACGTTGAGTTGCATGTAGTACAGTGAGTAAAAGATCGGCGTAACAAACTTGGTAGCCATAGCCAAGAACTGCGGCAGCTCAGCCTTGAGGATGTTATTGTGGTGCTCATATTCTCCCGCAGCTGCCTCACAGTCATGCTCCAGCTTGAACATGTGCTGGTCGTCCTTGGCCGAGCGGTTCTGCTTCTCACGCAGCTTGGTGTATGAATTGGTGTGCCGATCGAAGTCGATCAGTTTGTGGTCGCGCTTGGTGATAGCTTTATTGATACTCTTTAGCACCTGTTCCAGTTCCTGGCAAGGCGCAACTACGCGAGTCGCGATAAGCTCGAGCTCGGGACGCAGAGTCTCGCGCAGATCATCAATGTACGTCACATAGCCTGACAGATTCACAAGTGTCTGTACAGTCTCTGGGTGGCGACGCTCAATGTCATACTCGGTGCCGAACGGATGGAAAAGTGCACTGTATTCGGCAGCAAAGGCAGAGCATGACTCGAGCATTTTCTTCACACCATCCAAGTACGTCTTCGACTCCCTGGCCAACTGCTTGATCAGCTTCTCCATAGCTTCAAACTTGTGACGAAAGTGATCAAACTCAACATCCGTAGACTTGGCAGAAATCCCTACGCGCGACGACACCATATGCGGTGTCCGCTGCAGGAACTTCGTGATACCCTTCATCGCCACAAGGCAGCCGTCGTAGAAAGGACACGCTCCCCATAGCCCCGCCCTCCCGCACCATAGAGGATTACATAAGCGTCTGCGCCTCACGGCGCAAGCTGTGCGCTGAGCCCAACGAGCAAGTATGCTGAAGTATGGTACAGTATCACTACGAGGGATAGATATGCATAGTAGAGCTTCGGTATCATGCATTCATCCATGATGGCGCCTTGCACCAAGTTCACCCAAGTCATGGTGCAAGGTCAGGGTGTAGCAGGGTGTGGCATGGCTCTAGCGCAGCTTTTTTTTGCGCAGACCTTGTGATTTGTCTGCCACTGCTGCGAGTTTGGAACGAGATGGCTCATCCCAAGTGCTGGACGCGCGACGCTTTTGTGCCGACTGTGATGATTGTTGCGCACTCGGTGGCTTAAGGAAACCCTTGTCGGCTGGCGAGGAAGGAGCAGAGCTAAAAGACTCATCATCACCATCATCATAGGATTCCTCATCATTATCAGACACATCCTCCTCGAATTCATCGTCGCCCTGGTTTCGCCGCCCCTTCCATGACCCAAATTGTTGGCGCGCAGGAACAAAGTCCGTTTCTGTAGCTTTCTGGAACCAAGAATCCCAATTCCATGTATCACGTTGGACAGATTTGGTCTTGACACGCATATTGACAGGCACAACCCAATGCTCTGCATTGCGAGATACATCTTTGGCCTCAGTCTCATCCCCAGACATGCCCTCTGCTGGGAAATTTGCCTTCGAAGACGCGGGACTCGGCTTCGTATCTTTCAATTCATCGCGTGCTGAAGCACGCTGCATGAACTTGAGACCCTGCAGACGGCTGGACAGTCCTTTGCTAGGCATATTGGTGTTGAGTGTCGCAAATTCAAGGAGAAAATAATTTCAGAAAAAAAAAACGAAATTGTCATCCTACGCACGTCCCATTGGCATGCAACGTGTGCCATTAGAAAAAGAACGTGCAGCATGGACAAAATACCTCTACCCAGACCATACCCATGATCTGTCCATGTTCTATTCAGTGGTATGGCGTATTCATTTAGGTGAGTTGCGCGTCGGCGAATCGGACGCATGGTCGACCACAACCCTTTTGCAACGACGTGCATATCGCCACTTGTGCACCAAATATACCAAGGCGTGGGACGAAATACGTCGTTTTGGTGATCAAAATGATATACATCCATTGCAAGACACAAGTAAAACTCTATGGGAGAAGCATGCAGGCATGGAAGAATTGCATGCTGTCATCGATCTCGACATACAGAGACTTAGCGTGACGCTCACTAAAGAGGATCAGCAGTGCGTGGCACGAATACTGCGTGTATGGTCATTCACGCACGTTCATATTGGATACTTCCAAGGTATGCACGAATTGGCGGCACTGCTGTGGCGGATTAGGGCTTCTGAATCTGATCCTGTCCCTATGGATAGCGTGTTGCACGTTCTTCTTTCTCCAGGCGATATTGAGCCCGATACCTACTTTTTATTCTCGGCTCTCATACAACGTCTGGCTCCCATGTATGACCACACCCAACGGGCTGGCTCTCCCACACTGATCAAGGCCATTCTTCACCGAGTGGATCCATCTCTCAACAGTCATCTACAATCCTTGCAATTGGAGTGGACACCCATCCTGCTTCGATGGCATCGCCTATTGTACATGCAAGAATTTACTGAGGCAACCATTTTGGAGCTTTGGGATACTTTGTTCGCCATTGATCCCACACTCCAGCTTGTCCCTTACATATCTGCCGCCATACTCCTTTCACAACGAGACAAACTCGTACAAAGTGAATATATCGATGCCATGCAATTTTTGATGCACTTGCCGGATCTCAACGCACCAAGGCAGCTTGTTGAGCATGCCATGCAATTAAGTCAAACGCCCTCGGCAAGCACGGGTGCATTCATTGCAAGAGCGTATGAACAGCATCCACCGCCTAAGCCGGCCGAATCAAAGATGGAGTCAGCCAAACATTTGCTGAGAGAATTGACGGCAGGCATCCTAACACAAGACGGGCATGGACAGTCCGATTGGAGTCCGCGAACCGAGGATCGACTCTATATCGAGTCATCCAATTATACGGAGCAGCACAAACGTGCCATGTTGTCACTTGATAGTGTGCGTGAATTTCATTGAGTCTGCAAAGGTGTAGTGTCCATGGCATCATGATGGGAGGGGAGCGGCTGAGCCGCAGCTGGGACTTGGGTATGTTGCTGCGCTTCACGCTCGGAACGGCGCAGACGCTGTTGTTCGAGTATCTGTGCCACCTCAACAGGCATATCAGTTGGGACGTAGCCAATGCCCAATACGGGGCCTTGACTCGGCGCTACCGCCCAGCTCTCTTCCGCGTCCATCGTCACTTCCTCAGTATCATCAGAGGAAAGTGACGCGAACGCCTTCTTTTTATCTTGAAATTCAGCTCGCATATTGCGAAGCTCGCGTTCTAGAGAAGCAATCGAATCAGCAAGCTGTTGGGGGTCTTTACCTTCATAGGGAGAAGGTGGTGCCTTGAGCAGATCTAGGCGCGTGGGACCCAGAAGTTGGTCCATAAATGTATGATTTTGAGAGTAGCGTGCTGCTGCCAAGTCACGCGGTACGACCACATCTAGTGTATCCACAAGTGTGTCTGCGATATCTTGGTCCTGCTCGCGTCCAAAGATGATGTTGTAATACGGGCGCTTCAGATCTGCAGCTTGTGCGGCAGGGGTACGTGACGCACGCGGCAGGCTAGCTCTCACGGCTTGAGCCTGATCCCAAGAGTGGGAATGCGTTTGATTCTTGCGCCTACGCCCTCGAAGAGAGGATGTGTGCATGCTGCCCGCGTTTTCGACAAGCCTACCGACGATCCGCGCGCGAAACGGAATGTGCCTAGGATGTGCACGTGGAGTGCACGTGGAGAAGAAGAGCACGCGTTGGTTCCGACGAACATAAACTTTCCTTCGCATACTGAATCTGCGCCTTACTGATACGCGGTGGCGTGAACCCTGCGATGCCTAACGACTGGTATGCCATATTAGAAGTAGAACCTTCTGCTACTTCAAGTGATATCCGGTCTGCGTACAGGAAGCAGGCCCTTCGATCTCATCCAGATCGCGCTCAAACAGATGATAAAGACCAAGCAACAGCTCAATTCAAGCTTGTGGCCGAGTACGTGTTCCTTGATCAAGGGGTATACTAACATTCACAGAGCGTATGAAGTATTGAGTGATGAAAGAAAGCGTTGGGAGTACGACAGATTCGAATACCCGCTACTCTCAGGAGCCATGCCGGATGGTTATGAGCCGCACGCATCCATGGCACCAAACGGGCACACGTTCGTTTGGGAAAGTAGCTTTGACTCTGCACGCCGTGCTCAGGGACGCAATGGACCTGATGCCTTTAGTCGTGCCGCTTTCGACCCTTTTGAGTTATTCAACTCGATGTTTTCTCGTGACTTTCACGAGATGGAGGCCAGTTATGGCTTGGACAACAGTTTCAACGCGATGAACGACTGGCATGGTATGTCCACGTCGACCTTTGGTCGTCCCACTTCCTTCGGTGCGCCTCCCCCTGGATTCATGCGTGAGCCCATTTTGGGTATGCCAATGCATCATGATGCGCCATTTGGTGGGGTAGGCATGAGTCCGTTTGGGCTCATGTCTGGTCTCTCGCCCATGCATACAAGTGCGCCGGGTCAATCGAGTTTTTCCTCGAGTATGTCTTCGCTCTCGTTTAATGGAGGAAATACTGGCGGTACATCCGAGACACGGCGCACCACGGTGGTGAATGGCCGTCGAGAGACAACTATTACGAAACGCGATGAACATGGTAATGAGACAGTCCGCCGCATCTCGCCAGATGGGGAGACTGTATACGTAAATGGACAAATTCAGTCAAGCATTGAAGCGCCGCAGCCTAAAGCAGTCGAAATGGCGTCCGGCAATACAGAGTCTGCCTCGAAAGATTCACGGTCTGGTGAGTCCTCCGGCAGCTCGTCCTCGCGCCGCAAAATGTGGAAGCTATTTGGTAGATAGGTACCGCTGTGATTCACTAGAGGCGGTACATGGCATGTAAGGGGTATATACTATCATTTCGTTAGGTACATCAAGGTATTTTGAGTCGTGTGCTGCCGTCGTGAGAAGCTGACGATTCTACGCCCACGTCCATAGGCGCTCGGACATTCGGCTGCAGTCGTCCATGCTAGTTTCATTGGAGGAATGTGTCTGATGTAATGTCGCGATAGGCACGTGAGCCGTCGATTTTTTTTCTCCGTTGCAATCCGGCGAGAGAGCTACGTTGCAACCATCATGGATGTACGTGCATGCTCGTGTGAATGAAGCTAACAGCCAAAGCCCGCGTATGTTCAGGAACTGCATGGGTTGCTGCACCATGTAAATGTGCCTGATACTTCCACAGTGAAGGCGGCGACTGAAGCGCTTCAGACGCGGTTCTTGAAGAACACCAAGGTGGTGCCTGCGCTTTTTGAGATTATCGCGACGTCCCCAGATTTGGCCGTGCGTCAGCTTGCAGCGGTCGAGCTTCGGAAAAAGCTGTCGAAAAGCTCAGCATCATGGTCTAAGCAGCCCGTCGAGATCCGAACGGGTATCAAAACCAAGCTCTTGGAAATTGTAGCTCTTGAATCTGCGGCGGCCATGCGTAATTCGCTGGCATGTGTCATCAACGAAATTGCGTGCAAGGAGCTCCCACACAATATGTGGCCGGAGTTGCTTCCATGGATGTTCGAGTCCGCTGAATCGCCGAATGCTGTGCAGCGCCAGACGGCCATGCTTGTCCTATTTTACGTGCTCGAGACGTTCGTTGACAGCGAGGAGCTGAAATCTCACCTTCCCCGAATTATGGCTCTGTTCGCCAAGGGTATCCAAGACCCTGAAAGTCTGGAAGTGCGTGTGACGACGGTGCGCGCACTGAGCAAGGTCGCCGAGAACATCGACTCAGATGATCAGGCCGACTTGGCTGCACTGCAAAGTGCTCTTCCTCAAATGATTCTTGTCTTGCAGCAATGCCTCGATAACACTTTCTCAGAGGGAGTGCGTCAGATCCTTGATGTATTCGAAAATATGTGCATGCTTGAGGCGCCCATTTTGTCGGCTCATCTCTCCGAACTTGTGGCTTGCTTCGTGCAAAACAGCGCCAACCGCGACCACGAAGAGGATCTGCGCCTTATGTGCCTCAATTCGCTTGTGTGGACTATTCAGTACAAGCGCTCGCGTATTCAAAGCACGGGCCTCGCCAAGCCTATGATCGAAAAACTGATGCCCGTGGCTACAGAGGAAGACTCTGATGACGTTGAGGAAGACACGCCTTCGCGTCTCGCTCTTCGCGTCATCGACCAGCTTGCCACAGAGCTTCCCCCTAATCATGTCTTCCCGGTGCTGTTTGAGCAGGTGCAGGCTTACGCCAACAACCCAGATGCGATGCATCGCAAGGCTGCCATGATGGCGTTTGGTGTGAGTGTTGAGGGATGCTCCGAGTACATTCGTCCCCACATGAATGAGCTGCTGCCATTTGTTGAGCACGGTATGAAGGACGAGTCCCCCGTCGTACGCAAGGCATCGTGCATTACATTGGGATGCCTGTGTGAAATGCTGGACGATGAATGCGCCGCGAAGCATGCTGTGTTCCTGCCTTTGATTATGGAACTGATTAATGCACCAGAGACGCAGCGTCCCGCGTGTACGGCTCTCGATGCTCTGCTCGAGGTCATGGGCGACGACATTGCTCAATATCTACCGGCCATTATGGAGCGCCTGACCGGTCTGCTAGAGACTGCGCCTATCGCCGTCAAGGCTACGATCACTGGTGCTATTGGCAGCGCTGCACACGCAGCCAAGGAAGGCTTCGCACCCTACTTCCCTGCATTGATGCAGCGTGTCCAGCCATTCCTAGCGCTCACGGAGGAGGGTGAGGAGATTGATTTGCGTGGCATTACGACAGACACGATCGGTACCTTTGCCGAGGCTGTGGGCGCTGATATGTTCCGTCCATACTTGCCCGACATGATGCGAGTTACGGTGGAAAGCCTTGCTATGGACGAACCACGTCTGCGTGAATGTGCATACATCTTCTTTGCCGTCATGTCGCGTGTCTTTAAAGAGGATTTCGGACCGTACTTGGAGCATGTGGTGCCCAAGATGCTTGCAAGCTTTAGCCAATCTGAACACGAAGGCATGGATGATGGAGCAGCTGCGCTTAGCTATGGTGGTGGCGACGACGAAGACGATGGCTTTGTCGACATGGAAGAGCTCACCAATTCTTTCTTGAATGTGTCTACGGCCGTGGCTATCGAAAAAGAAGTAGCTGCGGATTCGTTGGGCGAGCTCTTCCAGTTCACACGGGGCGCCTTTTTGCCATACCTCGAAAAGGCCACGGAAGAGCTGATTGGTGTGACAACGCACTTTTACCAGGGCATTCGGAAAAGCGCAGTGGCCTCACTTTTCACATTCATTAGTACACTTCATTCGCTCTGCGACAGTCCTGCGTGGGTGCCTGGCGACACGAACGGTGTACAGCTCGACCCGAATGTCGAAAAAATTGCGCAGGTAATTATGCCCGCGATTATGGAGACGTGGGAGGCGGAAGACGACCGCACGGCTGCTATCGAGATTTGCCAATCGTTTGCCTCGTGCCTGAATAAGTGCGGTCCCGGTTTGATTTCGCCACAGTGGATCGAACCGACATGCCAGCTAACAATGCAAATTCTCGAAAAGAAGGCGCCTTCGCAGATTGACCCAGAGGCGGATGAGGACGAAGAAACTGAGGATTCGAGTGAATACGAGTCGGTGCTGATCAGCGCCGCGATGGATTTGGTCGGTGCTATGGCCTATGTGCTGTGCGACTCGTTCATGACTCCAATGCGCCAATTCCTGCCGTTGCTGTGCAAGTATTACAGTCCCGGTCGCTCTGTGACGGACCGCGCCACAGCCATCGGCTCATTGGGCGAAATTACTGTCAACATGAAGCGTGCCATTACGCCCTTCACACAAGATATTCTCGCGATTCTCTCACATGCGGTGGGCGATGAGGACGCATCTGTACGCTCCAATGCGGCCTTTGCTGCTGGTGTATTGATTGAGCACAGTGACTCGGACCTTTCACAACACTATATGCCGCTGCTGACGGCACTCCAGTCGTACTTTCACAAAAGCAGTGGTGAGTCTGACGAGCTGAAGACGGCTCGGGACAACGCATGTGGCTGTCTCGCTCGTATGATGATAAAGGACGCTAATGCAGTCCCCTTGGATCAGGCTCTGCCCGTTCTTTTCTCAGCCTTGCCTCTGGAAAAAGATTACGCCGAGTGGACGCCTATTCTGCTGTGCATGATTCAGCTGATTCAAACCAACAACCCTGCGGCTATGCAGCATGTTGACACGATTCTTCAGCTGTTCCGTCATGTGCTGAGCAGCGATGAAGACATGTTGGGCGGTCAGCTGCGGGGACAGCTGGTAGCCTTCGTGTCGCAGCTGCACTCTCATGCACCCGAGAAAATCAGTGCGAATGGCTTGGACGCCTTCCTTGTGTAGAGGTAGTAGTGTACATGTGGAAAAGCACAGAACATGGTACGAGGAATGAAATCTATGGTACTAGGGGCGGATGGAGGCAGACGTTGCGCGCGGTAGCATCGAGCCCGAAGTATCGCGCGATGTTTCAGGTCGGGCAACGCGACTTGCTCTTGGCACACGGGGAATGGCAACGTCCGCATTTTGGAGGAACCAAGGGTGATGCAATGCAGCATCTGGTTTCATACGGCGCTCTGGATCCCATATGAGGCAGCGGGCCACGAAGTCGAGGAACCACTCGTCATTCGTGCGTAGCACCGTGGCCAGGGACTTGGAGTTGGGTCGGCCGCGTTGTCCACGCGATGACACCACAGGACGCGGTGCACCGGTACTGTCGAAGAACAGCTTCGTACGCGTACTTTTCTCGAGCAAGTGACGATCAGGCACACCCAGAACTTCCATGATGCATGCCAGTTGATCGTTTTCATTTTCGCCAGGAAAGATCGGATATCCCGTGTAGAGTTCGGCGAGAATGCATCCCAAGCTCCACATATCAATGGCCATGTGATAGTCAATACCAAGAATCACTTCAGGCGAACGATAAAAGCGGCTCTGAATGTACGTATACACCCGCTGATCTGCGTAGCAGCTCGATCCGAAGTCGATGACACGCACATCACTGCGGCGTGGATTCGCGAGAAGTATGTTTTCGGGTTTCAAGTCGCAATGCACAATCCGAGCCTGGCGCATGAGGGCAAGACAGGAGAGAGTTTGTTGAGTGAAGCGGCGGATCAAGGTCGTAGAAAAGCCCTCAAAACTGTTAGCTTTGATCAGTTCATACAAATTTATGCTCAGCAGCTCCATCGTCACACACAAATGATTTCGGAACGAGAAGGATTCGGTCATGTGCACAACATGATGTTGGTTATCAGAATCGAGACGGGTAAGGTGCTCCATGATCTTGACTTCAATCATGGCCTGGTGATAGAAGCGGCGCTTGTTCCGAATTAATTTGATGGCCACGTAGTTGCCTGTCTTGTGGTCCAGGCACTGAAGTACCTGGCCAAAGCTGCCTCGGCCCAGCAACTTGATAATTTCGTAACGATACGCCAAGTGATCACGTAGGTTGACAATATAGTCTCCACGTTCGTCGTCGTAGCCATAGTTGCGGTCATTCTTCTCTGGCACTGCGTAGTGTTTGTGTCGCGCATACGAGCCGACGTAGTAGACCGAGTCGTACTGATGGATTTCATCTTGCTCGTAAGGACACAGCTGATTGCCGTAGATGACCGCAGCCTGACGCGGCGATAGACACTTGCTTGGAGCCTCAGGCTGAGGAAAAGACAGTTGCTTTTCTAAGCTCTCATGTCTTGCCCCTGCAGCAAGCTTTCGACGAAAAACGCGCTGAATGTGCCGCTCCATCTCTTCGTCAGCCGCTTGGGTATCGTCAATAAGTGTCCTGCCAGCTCGGCGCGACTGTGTATTCGGTACGCGTCGGCGTGCGTCTCTTGGCACGGGGATATTCGACTCATAGACGGTCGAAGTGCGGGTCTCGGAATTTGTCGTGACCTTGGACGATATGTCCGGCTCGGTCGCGGTGGTTACAGAAGCCTGGTGCCGACGCAACGCCTCAGCAGCATCGGCACTGGCAAATGATTTGCGCAAAGAGCGGAATTTGACGGGCGATGGTTCTTTGGGCAGCTCCATAAACGATTTCGTCTGATTGTGGGTGCTGAAAGACGACGATCTCGTCGAACTGATACTCTGCATCGATGCACTCGTAGGCAACTTCGATTCACGCGCATTATCGGGCTCGCTCGACTTGCGGGAGAGGATGCGCACCATGGACGAGGAGCGGGGGATTCGACTGCCCTGGGCCTTGGCCGTGTAGTACGGCGACGGTTCTGATCGTAAGGGATGCACCACGTCTGCGCCTTCACGACGAGATGATTTGGGAGGAATGGTGGGCGCCGCGGGGGCCTTGATGTTTGAAACTTCGGGTCGATCTTGTGCAGTTGCATCCGGCCGACGCGGCATAGGATTTCGCGCATTTTGCAAACTCTGGCGACGTCGACGCGTGAAGAAGAGACGTGAGCGTGAAGGCGATGTGGTCAGAGGTCCATCAATGGATGCAGCGTCTTCATCTTCTTGATTCGAACGACGCGGACTCGTCTTGAAGAGATGGCTAAATGCCCCTAGCGAGCGCCGAGAAAGACGACCAGCCAAGGAACTCGTTTCGTCATGATCATCTGCACGAGATTCATTCCGTGGACGCGACTTGGGAGATTTTTGCACCTTGGATGACAATTCTTGCCGTAGTGATTTTGTTTGCGTCGGCTCAATGTGTCTCGTAGGGCTGGATGGGTTCGCATCCACAGCCCACGAGCCCGAATCGACCTGAGGCTCGAAACGAGAAAATTCTTGTGTTTTATTAATGGTGGGAGACGTGGTAGAAAGGGTAGTTTCAGCAAAGATGTCTGGATGCGCGCCAGACTGTGAATGCTGCGTCAAGAGCGGCGACACTTGGGCATGCGCGTCCTCATGAGGATCTGAGATCATGCCCTGGACAAAGGGAGAGCTCTTGGCACATGAATTTTGAGCCGATACAGTCTGGGACACACGCGGCTTACGCACGGGAAGAGAGGGTGGGGTGTGAATGTTCGCTGACGAGGACGGCTGCGATCGAAGACCGGTTCGGTGTGTCGTGAATTCGTCGACGACGGGATCTTCAGTTGACTCTAATGATGGAGACGAGACACCAACTCCAATGTCTTGAAGCTGCATAGACGCGAATGACGGCATTAGGGTGGCTTGTTCATGCTTTGACTGACCAAGTGAATACGAAATGGCGCGTGCGTTGCGCTCCCGTGTCGTGCGTTCCTCAGAAGACTGTGAATGAATTGGCGAATCGAGCGGGAGTACGCGCTGCGGTAAGCCAGATTCTGTATGAGCCTGTGACAGCATCCATCGTGGCGTTGTTAATTCGCCCAGACCCACCTGATCGCGACGATCATATACAGTAGTCGGCGAAGCCGGATCATGGGAGGCCTGAGTGACGGAGGGAGATGCTGCTGACCAGGGCGAACCCAGTGGTGTCAATGACTGCATTAAATGGGCACTTGTTTGTTGGTGCGACGCAGGCACCGCGCCTGAGGGCGCCCGCCTCTGAATTTGTGGTGGTGTTTGAACTGGCAGGATATGATTTTCCGTACCCACACCACCCGTGGGATAAGTATGGTGAGATGTACCGAAGGTATCATCTGCCGTCAAGTAGCCCAAGTTCATGCAAGGACGACGCGGCTCTCACCCGCTAAGTCTCACACAAAGGTCAAGAATCTAGTCCTAGAAATTCCTAGTCTCGAGCTCCGCCAGGCCGACCTGCCCAAGCCTGCGGGCTGGCGCTGTTTTGCCTGCCACATACAAGAATGTAGGCCTAGTAGGCTCTTCCTCCACACAGGCACAGACGAATGTGTTGCCCGTGCGTGGTGGGTGGACGCGGGTCACATGCAGAGCAGTCATTCGTCAAGAAGAGGCTACGGATTCAAGTCTAAATCAAAGGCGTCGTCCTCGTCCATAGCAAACGAGTCAAGCACGGGTATGTCCTTAACTTCCTCAGCAGGTGCACCAACCGCGTCTTTGTTCGTGGTATCATGTTCAGTGTCTCGAGCGGATTCTGTGGTGCTTGATGCGGCATCTGCGTACAAAATTCCTTGTCGCATAAGTCGGTCACTGGGAAAAGGCAGCTCGTGTGGCGTGGTAGGCATTACCGGGTCGTAGTAGAACTTCGCGCGTTCGGCTTGGTCGTTGTAGTCGCCTTTTTGGCCAGAACCTTGTCCTGGCTGATGTGGCTCTGCTGCTGGAGTTGTCAAAGATTCCAAGGTATAGCCTCTAGGGGCTGAAGTGTATCGAGCCAAGCGTTGCGCGTACTCTAAAATGTCTTTGCTCGAAATAGGCATGACTTCTGCTCGGCGGATATTTTCAGCTTCGCGCTCGCCATGCCTTAAAAGAGCAAGTAAGTCAGTTTGAAGTTCATTGACAAGTGATATGGTTCGCCGCTGCCGTTCTTCACATGCTTTGATGCTTTCAATAAGGGCGTCGATACGTGACTGGTTCTCCTGGTGTAACGCGGTCATTTCGACCAATTTTACAAGTTCAGTTTGCGCTTGGGTCATGGACAATACGTCATCCCACGCAATGGTATCGAGCACAGTCCCGCTACGCTCGAGTGAGCCTTCTTCTGCAATTCGGGTAAATAATTTTGTCGTTCGATCTTCGATTGCATGAACATAATCATGTACTTCGTCCCGCAGTGGCCGCATCATGCCATGATTTATTCTGTTGAGGGTTGCCAATCAGCAAAACGCTCCGTGCTCCTTCCCCTCCACTTTTGTGGCCAGGTCTATGGCGCGAGAGGCGTCTCCGTCAGAGGCGTCTCAGTACCATCTTACTCACAGTCCTTCAGCGAGCCTTCCTGCTCGTCAGTCAAGCATTATTCGATTCGTTCCCTCAAAAAAATGCGACACCGTCCACGATGCACCAGGGAGATCCCTATTGGGATCTACTTTACGATTTTCCACGCCAGAAATGGAGCTTGATGCTCAGCTAGCACTCGAGGCACAAGAAAAGCTTGGTGATGCTATCGTGTGTGCTCCATATAATGGCCCCATGCCACTCGATGATACCACAATACCAACACGAACCGTTAACTACTGTACAGATTATGAACCTTCCAAGCCGAATGAGTATGCCTCCTTTTGTCGGAGCTTAAAAGAATGGCGTCGTATGAAACAATATGATGAAAGAGAGAGTGAGAGTGAGGAAGAAGATTCCGTGCCTCGTCGATCCCAATTCGCTCCGCCTGCATTTTATACCCATACTGTATCAAGAGCGCACAGCTTTACTAGACGTGTCCCGCCACCTGGACCCCCTCCTCGGCCTCCACCCTCATTGAAACACCTCGTTCCCTCTGTTGAGTCGCACAATAAAAAAGTCTAGCAACGTATCATCTTTCTCTTGCGAAGCTAGCGGCAATCATTGTGAGCTTGCACATGCACAGGTAGGGAAAGGTCTTGGCACGAGGCCAAATAAAACATCGCGATATCACGGAACGATATATCTAGCAGATTGATAGCTTGGTATTTTGGTAGACCGGAGATGGATTCTCTGTACCGTACTCTTGGGTTGTCTCTGAAGATACAGGATTGCATCAGATTGTCTTCACTTCGACTATGCTTCGAGATTGAACGTGTGTGATTTCATACAAAAGCCCTGGGTGTGACTATGCTCTACACATTCCCATACAAGCCGGGAAGACATCACATTTTGAGTGCTTGCACCTCACAAACTTCAAAAGGGACGCGGCGTGCAGTCATAGGGCTTCATCGACTCCGCAAGACGGGACGAGCCAAGGATTGCGCTCACCCCCGCCGGACTGGGCGCACGAGAGTGAGCAAAAAAATGTGTGACGTCGTAAAAATGTCCAGCCACCGTGATTCGAACACGGGACCTAAGGTGGTCAAAGACCGATTTCCAATTACAAACCTTCGCTCTTCCAGCTGAGCTATGGCTGGGCGGCATGCACTGCCACTGTTCAATTTTGTTTAAGACCCAGTCAACTTGCATAGATCCACGGTCGAGAGTATGCTGCGCCTCAGCTAAAAGGAGATATTCATTTCTCCATTGATCGTATGCCCACCACGACGTAAAAAAGAACGAAGGAACACATTCTTTCTATATTGATATGCGCCAATATGGAAGGTTGGCTCGAATCTGCGGAAGGAACGGGCATCAGTCGTCAAAACTTGCCCATTTGTGATCCATCTCTGAGTCCACCTGAGGCACACGATGAAAGTGACTCGGATGACCAAGTCTGCCTCTCTTTTGTATTGCAGAGATTCTCAGGATCACAGTCGATATATGTGCCTGGCGAAATGACCCGTGATTTTTGCATGCGTGAGCGAACGTATATGTCATGGTCTAAGTTTACTGCGTTGGTGACCGTGCTATCGGTGATATTCTTTTTGGACTTGCGTATTTTCAATATTGACAACTATGCTCACCAGGTCAGCGCGACTCTGGCTTGTATTCAAAATGAATGCCTACAAGTAAAACCCTCTTACGAGCAACAAGTACTTGGGCAGGGGTCTGAAAGCCCTGGCTTGGACATATCGCAGTTCCAGACTAAGGCTATGCGAAACAGCGAAGAGCCAGATTCTACCCCGAGCAGAACACAAGGTATGGTACTCGGGTCTATTTATTTGATCGTGGGTATACTGTCCTGGTTGATCTCCGTATTTGATTATTTCGAACGCCTCGGTGAATTGGAACGTGAACGAACCTTGATGGATGAATGTGAGGGACATACGCATCCAATTGTGACCATACTGTCCATGGTTATTTGCGTCATCGTACTCGCCACTATCGTATTTTTGGTCGTACAGCACGGAGCATAAGTGACTACGTGACTGGATCTATGCGTAGTAGAAGTGATCAGACTTCTTTAGTGCCTGCACCTCGAGAATACCACCAAGGAAGTGCTCGTGATCCAACTCCGTAGCGCCTTCTCGAAGTGCAATCATGCCTGCTTCTACGCACACGGCCTTTAGCTGAGCACCATTCATCTCGTCTGTAGAGCGCGCTAGTTCGGCAAAGTTCACGTTAGGGCCCACAGCCATCTTGCGGCTGTGAATTTCCATAATCCTGGCGCGGGATTCTTCATTAGGCAGGGGAAACTCGATTTTACGGTCAAGACGACCGGACCGAAGCAGGGCAGGGTCAAGGATATCGATACGGTTCGTAGCAGCAATCACCTTGATATTGGCCTCACTAGAGAAACCATCGAGCTGGTTCAACAGCTCAAGCATGGTGCGCTGGACTTCACGATCGCCTGATTTGTCCGAGTCGAATCGCTTGGTTCCAATGGCATCGATTTCGTCGATAAAGATAATGGCAGGAGATTTTTCCTTTGCGAGCTCGAATGCATCGCGTACGAGCTTGGCACCGTCACCGATAAACATTTGCACAAGAGATGGACCTGCCAGCTTGAGGTAGCATGCATTCGTTTGTGCAGCGCAGGCTCGAGCCAAGAGCGTTTTGCCCGTACCGGGAGGGCCATACATAAGGGCGCCTTTCGGTGGCTTGATACCAAGGTTTTTGAATTTTTGCTCCTGTTGCATGGGAAGTACGATGGCTTCGACGAGCTCTTCGATCTGCTTGTCGAGACCACCAATGTCCGTATATGTTTCTGTGGGTCGTTCATCGACTTCCATGGCCTTTACACGAGAATCGTATTCTGATGGCAATTTGTCCAGGATGAGGTAGCTGTCCTTGTTGACACCAATCAAGTCACCTGGCTCTAGCTGATCTGCTGGTACAAGACCAATGAGCGGCAGGAAGATAGTTTGGCGTGTCGATGTCTTGATCACAGCGCACTTGCCAGGTTTGGGACGACCGACCGACTCGGCCTGTGCCTTGGCGTCTTCCGAGTCTTCGTCAATATCAGGATCAATGTCCAAAATTTCCACTACATTTCCCACAAGGTATGGCAGCACCTTGTTTTGGGAAATCTTCTCTGTATTGTCCGTGATGCGCTCTCGGGTGACAGCGTCGTCGTGTTCCAGCCGCATGAATTCTGATCTCATCATGCGGATTTCATTTTCCAACATGCGCTTCCGCATCTGGATCTCCGACACTTCCGCATTTCTTATTTCCTCCGGCACATTCTCATACATATTGGTATCGCCGTCGTGGCTCATCGTGACAGCCGTCGTCGACAATCGTGCGCGCTGACGTAGACCTTTCTGCGTGGCGAACGCATTCTCCACGATCGTGAATAGTCACGTGAAACATCGCGTGCGCTCGTGCAAGGCGCGCAACAACACACGCACCATCACCGTCGACGGTAGAATGGACGTGGACGGCGCCAATGTCGGCGTCGGCACGGCCGGTCGTGGGGCCCAAGAGCGTGCAGCTGGCTTTTTTTCTATCACGGAGCCTGGTATCGACACGCCATCCCAGAAAAAGTCGCGCATGCCGTTTATGCCCACGCCGCGCAAACGCCCCGTGCGACCCGTCGTGCCGGTGTCCAGTCCTGCATGGACGAAGCGCCCAGAAGACTTCCATATGAAGCCTTTGTCCGACAGCACTATGACGAATGTTGCCGGTCGCATGAGCCCACAAAAGGCGCCTGTCCACACGCCAGCAGCAGGACCACGCGTTGTCCGTGCGGCCGTGATACCGGATGGCCCGCCTACGACAGTGACGCCAGCAAAAGTGCCTGGCATGCGTCCGACGCGCCCTGCAACATCTTTGTCACTATCTAGGCCTGTCCCGCCCCGACCTGCTACATCTCTCGCCGCATCACGCACAGAGGAGACGGTGCCGGAAGAGCGACCTGCTTCGCCTGCCCTTTCGCCTGTGCCACCGATTCGTTCTGTCGTGCATCCATCTCACGCAATGTCACCTGCGCGAAAGGTGCGCGCCAAGGTCACAGAGGGCATCATACCCAACAGAAACCGAAATCACGAGGCACAAGTGACACCCAAGCCGAAAATAGAGAGACGTGCTGGCTCTCCTATGCGGCGCATACCTCGTCCACCGTTGCCTGATTCTCGTATGGATATATTGGCTTTGCAGCAGCAAGTGAGTGACAGCTCCTTTGTGTTGGAACAAGATGATACCCAGACGATAGACGCAGTCCAAGTGCATGTGCGCCTACGTCCCACCCATCCGAACGAAGAGTGCGCTTGGGTAACGCCACCTGGATCTGCCTCATTGATGCTAGATCCGGCCATTTCGGAGACGAAAATGCAGCCGAATCTGGGCATGCCGTTTTACTTCGATCATGTGCACACAGGCAGCTCGAATGCGAACGTCTATGCGACGTTAGCTCGGCCCCTGGTGCATTCGGCGCTGCATGGCTACAATGCGCTTATCTTCGCATACGGGCAAACAGCCAGTGGTAAAACGTTTACATTGAGTGGTGACGACGATGGTTGCGAGCCTGGCATGATTCCCCGCGCCGTCAACGATCTTTTCCAGGGCATTTGTCAGGGATCCGCGCAACGAGAGTATCTGATTCGTGTGAGTTATCTCGAAATATGGAACGAAATTGTCAGAGATCTGCTGGAACCTACGAATCAGCCCCATGTACGTGATGACCGACGACGGGGAGCGAATGCCGTGCTTGTGGCGCCGCTCCATGAGGAAGTCGTCACGTCGCCTGCGGGTGTGTTCAAGCTGCTCGCGCGCGGCGAAGCGAATCGACACATGGGTGCCACCGACTGGAACGAGCGCTCATCGCGCAGTCATACTTGCTTCAAAATCACGATTGAATCGTGGGATCGTGAGCCGAGTACGATGCGACCGTACCGAGTCAGCGAGCTGTCGCTCATTGATCTCGCTGGATCTGAGCGGCATTCCACACATACATCACAGCGCCGCACGGAGGGCGGCAACATCAACAAGAGCCTGCTGAGCTTGGGCAAGGTGATTTTCGCTCTATCGGAAAAAAACGTGGGGCATGTGCCGTACCGCGATTCCAAACTCACGCGCATTCTACAAAACAGCCTGAGTGGTCGCGCACGCATTGCTGTGGTATGCACACTGAATCCATCGCCAGTGATGGTCGAAGAGAGCCTTGGCACGCTCAACTTTGCGCGTCGTATCAAACACGTACGTGTACGTGCATCGATAAACGAGTTTGAGGGCGACATGTCGGCCCTAGACGAGTCGCACGCGCTATTGGCTCGGTACCGCGAGGAAATGGGCACACTCCGCGCCCAAGTTGCTAGGCTGGAGGCACACAAGAGTCGCGAGTCGCAGCCACTGACTGTCGAGGCGCTGCAGTCGCGTCTCGATGAGCTGGGCGCTTTGATCCTGCCAGGCGGACAGGCTCCGCCCGAGTCCGAGGTATCGCATCCCATCTCACCAACTAAGCAGCGCGGCTTTACCTTTGATGATCCTCTTCCTGTTGTGCAAGAGAAACTGCATGCTGCTCTGCAAAAAATCCAGCGACTCGAAAGGCAGCTGGCCGCTCGTTTATCCCTGCCTATGAGCGCATCCAACGAGAAGGATGAGCGCATCCAGTACTTGCTCCAGCGTATTCAAGAGCTCGAGACGGTCTGTGAGGCGCAGACAGTCGATGCGCCGCAAGCTATCCGCGAAGACGTCGAGCTTGAATGGTTAGAGCGTGTTGAGGCCGCCGAGGCAGCGACACGTAAGCGCGAAGCGTTCCTTGCTGAAATCAGCGCCGAATGCACACGACTTCGGCGCGCTAACGAGGCTCTCGTACGTCTTGCGCATGCACAGACGTCGTCGATGGTCACGCAACTCGCCGAGCGCCAAGACGCGCCCCGCGCCCCGCCCGTGCTTTCCATTTTTGCGCCGCGTCTCCGGCCAGCGACTGTGCTTGGGACGCAACGTACGCAGACTGCACCGGAGATCAGCATTGATGATGATGAGTCCAGTGGTCGTCTGTCGTCCAGCGATATAGACGACCTGCTCCTCGATGCCGAGTAGTTTGTAATATAGTTAATCAGGCGACCTGCTGGGTGATCGTGACCGGAAAGCCGGGCTCGGCGTACGAGCGAGTCGCTCATGAAGGCGTTCTTCTTCCGACTCCGATTGTTGCGATTCGTACGCACCGTCTTGTGGTGTTTCGTGCGGGCGACTCTGAGAACGCAGGGTATCGGCCTGGTGCATACGCGTGCGGTGCTCCGTGCGCAGTGCCGCGAGCGAGTCGTCGCTATCACTCCCGCTGCCTTCCTCCAAACCATCTGCATCACCACGGAGCATCGCATCTTCAAGACGCGATGTGCGCGGGCGCAGACCTTCTTTGGCCTCGAGCACAGAGCGCTTGGTCAGGCGTGGCAGAATGAGGTCACATACACGCTCTTCCGTTAACAGAAGATCCACAAACTCGTCCATGTGTGAAAGAGAAAAGTTGCCAGCCATATCGCGCCACCGCAATTTGCGATAGTCATTCAACATCGGCTCGAGGATTTCGTACACGTCGATCGCTGGGAATGTCAGGCGCACATACATGGCCGCGACGGCACGCAAGTACTTGAAGTCCTCCGCCGCCAGGTACTCGAGAATGATTTCACGCTCAGGCTGAATCTGCAATAGTTTGAGTACGAGGCACAAAAATGGACTCGGCCGCTGCATTCCGAATGTCCCACCGACATACGACAGCTCGACAGCCTTGTCCACCAGCGTCGCAGCCGTCAGGGCAAAGCAGTCATGCTTCCAATACGTCGAGTCGTATATACGTGCGCGAATCACGCGCTCGACCAGGAACTGGGGATTCGTGCCATGAATCGATTGGGCGCCAAACGCTGTCGTATTCGACATCGCCTACCCAGGCGCCCAGAACGCGCGTCGCGGTGCCAAGGGGTTCCTAGGGACACGTGACACTAGCGGCGTCGGCAGCCCTCGAGACGCCCTCTCCACCTAGCCGAAAGGCCACCGTCGTTGCGACCCGAACCACAGCCGGGTGGACATTGCCATGTCGCGCTTTGTCTCGGCTGACGAGGCAGATTATGCATCGCTGCAAGAGCAATTGCTGCACAGATCTGGCAACGACGACGGAGCCGATCAGATGCGCGCCTCGGTCTCGGGTCCCGTAGACTCGCGGTCCTCGTCCGCGTCATTACGATCGACTCGTGCTTCGTCCAGCCAGGCTGCTTCCGCTACGGCATCTCCCTCTCTTGTTCTTACAGAGTCGTCACCACTCCTGCACGGCACTGGTATGGATAGTCGCTCATCGGCAATGCATCACGCGTCCTTGTCATCGCAAGAGGTGCCTGTCATGCGCAAGCTTGGGACGTGGGATGGTGTCTTCATGCCTGTCACACTGAATGTATTGGGCATCATTTTGTTTTTACGATTCGGTTTTATCTTGGGGCAGGCAGGACTTATTGGCGCGCTTGCCCTGCTTGTCGGGAGCTATGCCATTGATACACTCACCGTGCTGAGCCTGAATGCCATCTCGACGAATGGACAGGTGCGTGGTGGCGGCGCATATTACCTGATTTCGCGCTCACTCGGCCCAGAATTTGGCGGATCCATTGGTCTCGTCTTCTTCTTTGGTCAGGCGTTTAATACGGCCATGAATACCCTGGGCTGTGTGGAGATTCTTGTCAACGCGTTTGGTGAGTCGAGAGGCTACATGACCTTCATGCCGGAAGGCTCACCATTCTTGTATTTGTACGGCACGATAACCCTATGGCTGTGTACATTTGTGTGCCTCTTTGGCTCGTCACTCTTTGCTCGTGCTACGCTCATGCTGGCCATAATTTTGAGTTTGGCCATCCTCAGCATTCCTTTGTCGTCGTTCCTTGTGGAGCCATTTGAGGACTCGGTACGCTCGGTGTACTACTCAGGCTGGAATTGGATCACTCTCGCTGAAAACATGTGGCCCAATTTCACGTCTGGCGCGGCTGGCTCATCTGCGGCGCCGGGAAAAGAAAATTGGCGTTCTGTGTTTGGTGTGCTATTCCCGGCCGTATGTGGCATCTTGGCCGGCTCGTCCATGTCGGGTGATCTTCGCAAGCCGAGTAAGAGCATTCCCAAGGGCACAAACTGGGCCTTGATTTTTACGTTTGGTATCTATGCTCTTTGTTTTGTCGTGTTGGCTGCGACCGTCCCACGAGAGTCGTTTTACATGAACGTCATGATTGTCGAAGCGATTTCGCGATGGCCCTCGATCGTGCTCATGGGCGAACTGGCATCCTGTGTGTTCTCGGCTCTCATGGGTGTGATGGGCTGTGCCAAGATCCTTCAGGCCATTGCACGCGACGATCTGTTGCCGTTCCTCGCTCCCTTTGCGCAAGGAACGGCGCATGCTGACGTGCCCACATATGCGGTGTTGTTTACGGCCCTTCTATGCCAGTTTGTGCTTCTGCTCGACTCGATCAACCTGATCGCACAGCTCGTGACTATGACGACCCTCCTTACCTTTGGCGTGCTGTCTGCTGCGACCTGTGCCCTCAAGGCTGGTGGTGCGCCGTCGTTCCGTCCGTCGTTCCGATACTGGAATATTTGGACAGCTGGCGCCGGCACGATTGCCTCGCTGGGTACTATGCTGGTGACCGACAGCTACACGGCGAGTGTGTGTATTGCCGTGACGGTGCTGCTCTTTATATTGATCCAGGTCTTTTCGCCGCCCAAGCCGTGGGGGGATGTCTCACACAATGTCACGTACCACTTTGTGCGCAAGTACCTTCTCCGCCTTGATGAGCGCAAGGGCCATGTCAAGTACTGGCGTCCTCAGATTTTGCTGCTGGCGAACGATCCTCGGAAAGAGTGGAACTTGATCATTTTCTGCAACTCGCTCAAAAAAGGCGCTCTCTACATTCTGGGCCACGTGCTCCAAGGTCAGTTTTACGACTGCCTACCAGAGTTGCGCCAGACGCACTTGGAGTGGCTCAAGCTGGTGGATGTGAGTGGTGTCAAAGGCTTTGTGGATGTGGTGATTGCGCGTGACGTGCGTGAAGGTGCGCGGAACCTCATTCTGTCGTGCGGTTTGGGCGGCATGCGTCCGAACATTATTGTGCTTGGCTTTCCGACGGCGTTGCAGCGTGCGAGCGAGCATCATCGCGGGCCCGTGGCGCGTGTGCGGCCCAGTGAGCCGCCATCTGTGTGGTCCACATATACCCAGCCGATTGATGGCGCCAAGTTCGTGGGCATTCTTGAAGATGCGCTTGCGCTCAACAAGGCTCTAGCGGTGGCGTATGGCTTTGATGCGATGGACCTGCCTGGGCCGTCCAAAGTGGCGAGATACGAGCCGGCGCTGGGTGAGCAGTACATTGACCTGTGGCCGATTCAGATGGCGAATCATGTACGAGACGAGGCACCGTCGTGGGACACGTACACGATGGTCCTGCAGCTCGGCACGATTCTCAGCTTCACGGGCACATGGCGACAGCACAAGCTGCGCGTGAATGTGTTTGTCGAGCACGACGATGAGATGGCGTCAGAGCGCCTGCGTGTGCGCACCCTGCTCGACAATCTGCGCATTCCTGCGTCGCTGCGTGTATTTTGTCTGTCTGGCCATGTGCCGCGCTACGATGCCATTGTGTTGGGTAAACGCGCTCTGGACTCTGAGCTCACCGAAGTGCTCCAGGATGATCCGTGGTGGAGGCAGGTGTGCGATATGCGTCGCAGAGAAGAGCTGCAGAAGCAGATGAAGCACAAGGCGGAGCCTATTGACGCGGGCGCACGACGTCATTCTCCGTCGCTCTCCTCGGTCGATGGTCGACGTCGCGCACGCCAGTCGCGGCAGCTGGGCGTGAGCTTGCCCGAAGAGCATTTGGCGTACCACTACAACAACATCCGCCTAGGTCTCTCGCATCCAGACGCCCACGACAGACAAGACGACGACGCCGACTATGCGTCATTTCAACTCGATGCGGACAACACGTATGACGAGCTCGAAAGTGAGTTGGCGTCGCTGGCGGTGGACTGGGATCCAGCGTACCTGATCCGCGCGCGACGTGCGAAGCAGCAGCAGCGAGACACACAGAGTGACGGCATGTATGGTGTGTCGTACGGCACGCTGTCATCGTCGCAGCGAACCGTGACACCAGCCACCGTGCACACGCAGGACGCTCGGCCGCGCCGGGGCACCGAGGTGCGCTCGCCACACACGTCCCCCCGGTCCGTGCCGGAGGCGGCGTCTCTGATGCCAGCTGTGGCGCGCGGCGGACGCGCGCTGACCTTTAACGATTTGCCCAACCATGCACAGTACTTGATCCTCAATGAACTCATTCGGCGCTACTCGACGCGAAGTACCTCTGTTGTGCTCACCGCGTTGCCGGCGCCGGCGCCTGGCACATCCACGAGCGAGCGGGACAGTCTGGCGTACTTGCACCAACTGCAGAGCTTGTACAGCGGCGGCCCGCCCGTCTTGGGCGTGCACGCCACGACTCTGACCATGACCATGACCCTGTAATCATAGTTTTTCGTATCTATATATGTTATGCCACCTTGCTCGCGAGACTGCGGAGCAGCGGCACATGGAGGTATGCAGGACAGTACGTCTCGATCCCGGTGACTTCGCGGGGGAGCGGCAGTTCGTACGGGCCCGCCTCGTCGATCTCAGGCGGGAGGAGCAGGTGGTCGTTGCGGTCGTTGGGCACGACGCGGCTGGCCACCGCCTTGAGGATCTCGGGCGAGATCGGGTTCTCATAGTCCGCCACATGGTAATGCGAGATGAGCTTTTGAATCTGCGTGGGCGTGAGCATCCAGCACACGTCGTAGATGATGTCAATGTCGCTCATCGTGGCCTTCTTGAGCTGCAGCAGCTTGGTGGCCTGGAGCAAGTGCTCCAGCTGCAGCGAGCCTTCCGGCATGTCGTGCGATTTGCACCACTCCTCGAGACGTGTGATGTTATACTGGATCTGCATCGCGCGTTTCCACGAGCAAAAGTGGCGCCGCATCAGGAGGTCGTTGAACGACGTGACGCCGATCATCTTGAGCAGGTCCGTGATCACTTGCTGCGTCACACTCGGCTCGACATAGTAGCTCTTGAGACACTTCCATATCTTGTTGAGAATGCCCAGGATGTCGTCCATCGTGTACGACGGCGCATTCGAGCTCGCCAGCAGGCGATTCAGCAGGCGGCCTCCCGAATCGTTGGTCACGAAGCCCGGCAACGATTGTGACTCTACGAGCGCCGGCACCACCATCTTGTTCAGCCGCTTCTTGACTTCCTGCATCCACGTGTGGTAGATATTGTACTCGAGCGAGTCGAGGTCGTGCTTGACGATCGTCACGAGGCGCTCATAGTCGCCCCACTCAAACTCGCGCGCCGAGCCATCGACACCCGGGCCCACACCCTGGAGCATATCGCTCTCGGCAATGCACACAAACGATAAAATCTCGTGCACGTTCGACAGCCAAAAGATGCCGGGCATGATGGCATCTTCGCCGTGGAACGACATCACATGCTGCTGAATCGTCTGCATGACATTCGCCAGGAACCGCTCGCTCGATCGTACCAGGCCATACTTCCACATCTCGTTCGTCACGAGTGAGATCAGATGCGAGGGGAATAGGACCTCCTTCGGCCCTGGCGGGTTCTGCAGACTCGGCAACGGGATCTTGAGATACTCGATCAGACCGTGCAGGACGTCCTCATCCAGCTGTGCCTCGTCCTCCAGCAGATCAATAATCTCCTCCGGCGGCACATCCGCGCCCCGTCTCTCGTCGAGCACATCTTCGTGGAATTCCAGCACATCCGCCGCAGGCACGTCGCTGGCCATACTGCGATGGTGCTGATGTCGAGGGCCCAGCGGCACCGTCGTCCCGTTCCGCTCATTTTCGGCCGTCGCACGACTGAGCTGCTCACGCAGCATCGCAATCTCACTGCGCAGCGACTGCACCATCGACTCGGGCGCCTCGATAGAACGGATTTGCGAATGCAACGTCGCAATCTCGAGCTCCAAATTGCGAATACGCTCCTGCGCCTGACGCAGCTGCCTCTCGAGGTCCATGCGCTCAGACCGCACAGCTTCATGCTCTTCCACCGGCACACTGGGCTTTTGCACCTCCGCTTGCAGGCCCCGCGCACGAGCATCCAGCTCAACGTGACGATGCTGCCACGAGGAAAGCTGGGCCTCCAGCTCCTGGAGCGATGCCCGCAGATCTTTGTTCTCGCGCGTGCGGTCTTGCAAGCTCTGCGTGAGGTCGACGACCTTGTTCTCCAGCTTGTAGGACACCTCTTGGTAGTGCGTAGCGCTCTTAGCCTCCGTGCGACGCTGCAACAGCGCACGCCGTGCCAGACGGCGGCGGTACAGCGACTGCAGAATGATGACCTGGCGGATACGGCTCGAGGCCGCACGGCGTGCTAGCAAACCACGCGCGGCTGTCTGCAGCTGCGTGGCATGGTGCGCCTCACGTACCTGGACCAGACGCGCACGAGCCTGGTGCGCACGAATCGCCTGCTGGATACGCACGGCAGCCTGGACAGCCTGAGAGCGGCGCTGGCGCTGCAAGGAACCGCGGATCATGGTCTGGAGCAGGACGGCAGCGCGCGTCTCACGCGAAGCCACAAATCGCGCATGCGCGGCATGGCGACGAATGTGCGACTGGAGCGTAAGAATACCGTGCTTGAGCGACTGGAACTTGCTCTGCACCGAGTAGCGACGCCACGCCGTTTGAATCGTGCGCGTGCGCTCATTGAGAACGTTGCGACGCATTTGTTCAAACAGCGCCAGTACACCCGCGCGGAAAAAGACCTTGTTGAGACCAAAGTGGTACTTGTCAGGCTCGATCGTCTCGGACAAAATATACTGCGCCAACTCGCGCACCTTTTCCAAAGAGTTCATGGTCCAGTGCTGCGACGGCACGAGCATATAGTAGCGCTCGACAAAGTCGGCGAAAGTCCAGCGGCCGGGAAATCCAGCACAGCTGATCCGGATCGTCTCGAGCACACCACAGGCACGCAGTTGGCCGAGCACGTTTTGCGGCTCGACTTCCCAGGCCACCTTGGCGTCATTGGGCTTGATACACCGAATATAGTGCACCTCGGTGGATCGCATCGTGTCCATCAGCGCAGCGAGGGACGCCTTGAACTGTGAGCCGATCGTCGGCTTCTTGTGGCCGGCACTCTGCCCCGACGCCCGACGAGCTGGCGGTGAAGGCAGAGCGGCATCAGCAGCAGCACGCGCATCCAGCACCGTCTTGAGGAAGGGCGACTGCGTCGAGTCAAGCAGCGCGAGCTGCTCGTCAGGCACGGTGTCCTTGTTCTTGTCCATAAAGCCATCGACGTTGTACGTCACATCCAGGGCATAATGCTTGACCGTGAAGGCCGACTCGGCACCAAAGCGTGGCTTGGACAGGAACTTTTGGTACTCGGGCTTTGGCTGCAGCTGGCCGTACACCTTTTGCAGGAACGACGCATCCTGACCCGACGGCAGGCGCGACTCCTCATCCAGCAGCGACAGCAGACCAAACTTGGACTCAATCATATCAATACACGGTTGGTTGTCGGCAAAGTGGATAAACTGCCATGGAATCTGCTCAGCAACGTACTCCTCCTGCTCGAGCTTGAATACATGCAGGTTGAACTCGTGCTGGAGACGCTCATTCGCATAGTTGATGCAAAATTGCTCAAACGAGTTCACCTTGAAGCATTCAAAGCCGTAAATGTCCAGCACACCAATCATAGACACCGCTGACTTTTCGTCGCGCGGAGCGAGCGACTTGTTCATCTGCGCCACAAGCCAGTCAAAGAGACACGTATAGATGTACTTGGCCACCGAGTCACGCACGGCCAATGCCTGCGCCTGCGACAGACTCGAGACAATCTTCTCACCTCGCAGCTGAATCTGGCGCTTGAGCATCCATTTGCGCAGCTCATGCGCATCCACGCCGAGGAAGCTCGCGGCCTGTGCGAGCGCAGGGTCCTCAGGAGCAATGTTGGCATCGTTGCGCGTAGCGGTAATAGCTACATTACCGAGATGCAAGAGAGCCGCAAGCACCTGGAACATCTGTCGTTGTGTCTCTTGGCTGACGCCGATGGTCGTGAATGCATTCACAGTGGATTGGAACTCAGCCGCATCATCCACACCTTGGATGGCAAGATGCTCTTCGCTGCCCTGATGTAGATAGTGATAGTCCGCCGCCTTGCCAATCCCGAATTGCGCCCTGAGCTCGTCTGGTGCGCCAGCACAGAGCTGGTAGAAAATGTGGTAGTTGCGCTCGACCTCGGGCTGGTACACTAGACGCGAGCGCTCCAGCAGGTACGTCCTCATGCGCGCACCTGCGATCTCGTGCCGCTCATCAAAGACAATCTCGAGGTATTTGCCAAAGCGCGACGAGTTGTCGTTCCGGGTGGTCTTGGCATTACCAAAGGCCTCCATGACAGGGTTGGTGGCTAGGATAGCCCGTTCCGTGTCGCTCATGACATGCGATCCTGGGCGCCTAGAAGACATACTTTCAGGATCTTCTACCGTCGCAAAGTACCGCATGATATACTTGGCCGACATCGTCTTACCGGCACCGCTTTCACCGCTGACCACAATCGTCTGATTCTTGCGGTCGCGGATCATGCAGCGATACGCATCTTCTGCGACGGCAAACAAGTGCGGTTCCAGTTCTCCCCGGCGTCGTCCTGCGTACGCTTGAATGATTTCAGGGCTGTACAGGTTCAGGTCAAAGAATGGGTTCACAGCAATCAGCACAATACCCGAATAGGTATAGATCGTCCGTTGCTGATACCTGTTGAGGATGGTATGTAATACCGAGGCTTCGTTCAGATGACTCAGAGACGTAAGGTCATCTGACGCTTCGAGCAGCGGTGGATTCCGCAACGGAGGCAGTTCGCGGTCGACCCCGCCAGGTGCCTCGAGCTTGGCCATCGTCGTGGTGACCATTCGCTCCGCACCTGTTTCATCGAGCGTGAACAGCAATTCCACTTGTCCAGACTCACTGATGTGAGGCTCCTTGGTCAATGTTCCGCTCACCCAGCCTTGCACGTCGTCTGGAAACCACGCCTTGGTCCCTGCCTCGTATGCAGCCAAAGGCTGCGACAGTGTAGGCATATTGCACGCAATCGTGTGATTCACTTATGCCAACAATAGCTTCACAACCGCGTAGGTGGGTAACTCGCCTTGATACTCGCGCAGCTGCACAGTCGTGGACGATGGCCGTCAATGGCGTTCAGTCAAGGCGCGCCTGGCCACGACCGCGGGGGGCCAGGACCCAGCGAATAGGGTCACGTGGAGGAATCATGTGATGTAGGACGACGCGCGTACCTGAGGGCGACGGCCACGAACAGGAGGCGGGGTGAGGTGTTCTGGCTCCGAGGACCCACGACTTGCCTGGCGCGCCTTGCACGACATGTCGCAAGGGATGTCCTCGAGTCCTTCGGGGAAAGGAAAACGCCAGGTGCATGCTGAGCGCATGAAAGCCGTCTCTGTACGTACATTCTATTCACACGCCAGCTATCGCATATGCTCTCAACACGACTTCGTTACGCCGTATTCAAGGTGGAGAATGGATGGACGCGTCAGTCGCTTTCAGAGGTCGAGAATTTATTTTATCGACGGCAAATGACGCTTTCCAAGCCAGCTATGGAGCGGGGAGTCTCGCCCAGAGAAAAGGGCCCATGGCAAGCTTCGCCCTCGTCCCCTACGCCGTCGCCCAGAAAACAGGAGGTAGGGCCGCTGGAGCTCCGGCACGATACGTCATCGTACGCCGATTTTTGGCACCGCATAGATACCAACAAGGCCCGCGCCTCCCCGGAACTGAAAGACACGACTACGCAGGACACGCACGTGCCGTCGAGTGCCTCTGGCGGCGACGCCAAGCCTGTGCCGAGCGGCGGCAAGCATACACTCGATACCAGTCTGTCTCATGACGTCACGGATGATGAGCCATCGTCCAAACGCTCGAAAATGCACCTGGACGAATCCGTAGCCTAACGATACCTAGCATGATACCACGTCCTCGAGAGCATCATGATTCGGCCGAAAGAACACCGCAGGACCGTTCGCCACGGCGGCCGCTGACGCTGCCGTCGAGCGAGGGTCGCGCGGTGCGTTGACAGCCATGACCCGTGCGAGTCGATTTGCAGGCGTGGCGGGATGCGTCCTGGTAGTCTATCTGCTATTTCTCTTTGAGATACTGCGTGTACCCTTCATTCCGCAGGATGTATCCAGAGCTATTCTGCCGACGGTACGCACGTTTCGCTAACGGGCAAGTTGCCATGGTGGGTGCTGGTCGGCACGGGTGCCTACCTTCTCTTCCAGGTGGGATGGGGCCTCTTCACGTTTAATGATACACCCAAAGCCCACGAGGAGCTCTTGATGGTATGTGATGCATGCTGACCATCGCAGGATATCAAAACGGCCAAGGATTATTTGAGCCAGCGAGGCGTGTCAATAGACTCGTAGGTTTTCCATGTCTTTTCATGCCAAACGCGCCGAACGATCGAGCAAAACGGTGACATGGTCAACGCCCCCTCCCGCACCCGTCCCTATGTATGCATTGCAGGACGCGCCGCTTACGATTGCGCACGGTGCATGGGGCCGAGGCTTACGAGCGACACGAGCTATTCAAGCGGGCGAGACACTCTTGATCGATGACGCGTACGTGCGTGTACTTCGTACGACGGAGGCGGTGCATCGGTGCCACTTCTGTCTCGCGAAGGAGCCACACTTGCAGGTGTGCGCATCGTGTGACTTTGCACGCTACTGTGACGACGTCTGCGAGGCCTCTGCGAGGCCATGGCACAAGCGTGAATGTGCTGCACTACAGCGGCACAAGGACGTGCCTGATGCAGATGTACGTGCTCTGGCGCAGCTTTTGTGGCTGAAAAGCGAGCGCACACCAGCATGGTGGGCTCCTCTAGGTGCTATGGCCTCGAATCGACATGCGATGCAGGACCACGTCCGCGAAGAAGCAGCGATGCTGGCTTTCCGATTAGGCGTCTTTCTCGGCACGGAGGAGCGTGAAGCACTTGGCTTGACGAACGCCGACGAGCTCATGGAGCTCGTGTGCCAGCATATGACGAACGCCTTTATGCTCTCGGACGCGTACCTCGATCCATTGGGCGTGTGCGTCAATCCGACGCTGGCGCTCGTGAATCACGCATGCGATGCAAACGCTGTCATGGTATTCCCCACGATGCAGCGCGGCTCACCAAGCAGGATGCACCTTGTGGCTATCCGACCTATCTCAGCGGGCGATGCCGTGCACATGTCGTATGTCGACGTGGCGACGAGCCGAGCTGAGCGCCAAGCCGTTTTGCAGGAACGCTACGGATTCACCTGCGCATGTGCATTGTGTGAGCGAACGCAGTGGATCGATCCACGCACGGCGCTGTGGTGCACCTCCTGCTCAGAGTGGTCGGGCAGTGCAGCGTGTGGGCATCGTCGTATCGAGCCACGCGCCGTGGACATGGGCGAAGACACCGATCCCGACATACTGGTGCACCGCACCGCTTTGGCACCTCCTTCGCATTACCGCGTGTGGCCTTTGCTGTTCGCTGCTCACACACGAGCGATCGAGAGGCAAGCCTGGGACGATGCGGTGCAATGTACCATGCTGCTGTGTGCGGGAATGCAAGCACGCGGCGCACGCGATGCACGGAGCGCACTATACCCACCCGGCCATCCGCAACGTGCAGTGCTCTTAGCGACGCTGGGTCGCCTGCTGTGTGAGAATGTCGAGCTGCACGATACCCCCTCGCACCTTCTCGCACGACCGCTACCGTGCCTGTCTATGCTCACAGACATGACATCGCGCCGTTTCATGGCGCATACGTTCCTCACACAGGCCCTCGAAGAAGCATGTATAGCTTTCGGGCACGACGGCGGCGCCATGGGGGCACTGGTCCGTGCATGTCTCGCACTATAGCATTCGCTGTGAATCGTCCGGTGGCGGGGCACCGGATGTAGGTTTGTCAATATCTGAGAAACCTAAATTGTCAAAGTCGTCGCGCTCCATCAGTTGACTGGGTCAGTAGCGCATACGCACTGGTCCATACGGCATGCCAGGTAGGCTTTGCTTTGGTGGCGACATGCGCCATTGTTGTTCTTGTTCGCACGCAGGCAGGCAAGATACTCTTGCATAAAGCTTTTGCACTCGCCGTAGTGATCAAGCGGGAACGAGCCACGCTCCGGTGGTAAGACCTGGAACGACGAGAAGGTCGGCGGCCGTCCAAACGACATGAGCGCTGGGCAACCTGTGGTCCTCCACAACCACCACAATGCGCCGCGCTCGAAAAGAGGCAGCGGCCGCGGCTGTGGTGCTGGACACGGGCGCGGCGCATGTGCACGTCGCCTGCAGCGAGCATCCAGACATGCATACGATTCCCAATGCCATTGCGCGCACGAGACAGGGTGTGCGACGCCAGGTGCTGGTGGGTGACCTCATCGAGAGCGAATGCCAGGACTACGGCGGCCTGCAATTGCGGCAGCCGATCGACCGCGGCATGATCGTCGACTGGGCCGCCCAAAAGTCGGTGTGGGACCGCGCACTCATCAAGGCACTTGGGTGCAAGACGACTACCGACACATTCGGGCTGCTGCGTGGTCGCACGGTTATAGTGACAGAGCCCTACTTTGCCCTACCCGAGCAGCAACGTGCGTTTGACATGCTGCTCTTCGAATGGTACGAGGCCGATGCTATTTGGCGCACAACGACGGCACAGCTCATACCCTGGTCCCTCGCGACGCCACGCCCTGAGGCGTTGCTTGTCGTCGACATGGGCCATAGCTATACCCACGCCGTGCCGATCATCCGAGACCAAGTCGTGTGGCACGCGGTACGTCGCTTGGATCTCGGTGGAAAGGTCCTCACAAGCCTGCTCAAAGTTCTTTTTTCGTACCGCCAGTGGAATATGATGGACGAGACATACCTCACTGACAAAATGAAGTGCAGCTCGTGCTTTGTCGCTGCCTGCGCCAGAGACGAGGAGAGGCGCCGCTTTCCGCCACAGGACGCTTTGCCCAGCTCCTGGAGCTTTGAGCAGCTCGTGGAAATGTTCCATGCCGACGAAGATAATCCCATGGTGCAGCAGTATGTGCTACCTAACTATGCCACACCCGAGGACGTCGCGGATCCCAAGACAAAGTATGGACATGTTTTGTCCGGGCCCGCAGCGTACGACACACCCATGCTTCCTGAAGACGAGCTCGATGCCTTCATTGCGGGCAGCACAACGCCCTCCCAACACGTCGCTTCGACGGAGCACCAAGTCTTGCGCCTCGGACAGGAACGCTTCCAGCTCTTCGAGTCGTTTTTCGCGCCTAAGCGCATAGGACTCGATCAAGGCTCGCTGCCAGAACTGATTGCCACCTGCATCTCACACGTACACGAGGAGGCGCGCGATATGCTATGGACCCAGATCGTGCTGGTAGGTGGCTCTGCACGCGTGCCTGGACTCCGGCGGCGACTATCCCAGGAGCTGCGCATGTGGGCGCCGGACGATGTGCCCGTGCACATCCACATCCCGCACGATCCCATCGAGGCGTCTTTGCACGGCGCACGAACCCTGTGGCAAGCATCGCCCACATCCGAGGCAGGGCGGTGCCTGGCCTCGCATCTGGTCCAGCGCAGCGCATGGCTCAACGCTGGCGGAAGCCACGCACCACCCGGCGAACGTGGCGGAACGACTCTGGGCGACACTCACTTTGGAGGATGGAATACAACATAGCTACGTGCATTTAGCAGACACCCGACTTGGCGATCTCGATACGGCTGCGGGGCTTGCCGCTGCCCGTGCCCTCAGCCTCGATGGCCTTGACGACGTCCATGCCGTCAACGACCTCACCGAACACAACGTGCTTGCCGTCGAGCCAGCTGGTGACAACGGTCGTGATGAAGAACTGCGAGCCGTTCGTGTTGGGACCGGCGTTAGCCATCGAAAGCAGACCGGGCTTGGAGTGCTTCAGCTGGAAGTTCTCGTCGGCGAACTTGGCACCGTAGATCGACTTGCCACCGGTACCGTTGCCGGCGGTGAAGTCACCACCCTGGAGCATAAAGTCAGGGATCACACGGTGGAAGTGCGAGCCAGCGTAGCCGAAGCCCTTCTCGCCCGTGCAGAGGGCACGGAAGTTGGCGGCCGTCTTGGGCACCACATCGTCAAAGAGCTTGAACTTGATGGTGCCGAGAGGAGCGCCGTTCTTGGTGATGTCGAAGAAAACGTTAGACATGGTGCGTGTAGAAGCTGCAAAGGAACGAATAGCAGAGGGGGCAAAAGCCATCGCTGTATTAGGCATCAGGAACAAGACTAGACCACACGGATACGTACACAATAATAGGAGGTGGGAGAGGAAGTGTCGATGCGGTCATCAGATGCTTTTACCCGCTGCCAGCGGCACACCCAATCAATATCCGTGCGCATCGGTACCGTTCTATGACGTTCGCTGGTGCATTGTAATCCACGTGGCAAGACACTGCCGCGGCGACCCAGCCCCGTCCGCCCTGGCTCTGCGTGGTGCTTATGTAATATAGTGCGGTCACCCCACGCGGAGTGGAGGTACGGCGCGGCGAGCCACTTCATTCGCCTCGTGGCGCCAACCCGGGATTCTTTCGGCACCTGGTCGCATGCCGCTCCATCGGACGACGAGAGAGCCGTCGCAACAATTTCTTCCCCTTCGATAGAAGCAGCTCCTGCCAGAAGGCATCAAGACCCTCCAAAGAGCGAGACCCCGCCCACCCACTCTACACCAGAGCGCTCTCTTTCGCACAAGATGAGTCGCAGCGAAACAGCCCCTCCCGCCTTGCGACCGCATCGCAGTAATTCAATGATGCATCACAAGCAGTCCATTACGATTGATACACTACGTATGGATGAGCTGCGTGCTGCGCAGCATGTTTTAAGCACCTACTTTCCACATGAGGAAGTGCCCAGCATGGCTCAGCTCTCGACGCGCTTCGAGCAGGCCCCTCATCTTACGCTGGGTGCCTTTGTGACATTGCCACCGCCCATGGTATCCGGCCCTTTGTCTGGCACGAATGACTCACGTCGTAAGTTGGTCGGCGTCATCAGCGCCACTGCATCGCCAGCCAACATCACTCAAAGCATGTATGGCCACAGCACATCGAATTTGGCACGCGTCGTTTGCATCCAAGACTTTGGCGTAGAGCAAGGCCAGAGGCATCAGGGCATTGGTACAAATTTGCTCGTCGCATTTATCCGGCGCTTGCAGACGATGGATTTCGGTGACAAAGCACATGGTCAAGAATACGAAATCATATCGGTCGTTTGTCCGCGACGACGCAAATCGTTCTTTCAGCGGTTTGAGTTCCAGTTTCACGCATACAGCTACGAGCAGCGCGCTGCAGACGTCTGGGCTGAGATGCGTCGACCAATCAACACAAGCACAAGTCTGAGCATCGACACGTCCTTTGCGCAAGAAGATTGGGCAGACCAGCATTCGACGCTATCATCCAAGGGCATGCTTCCTTTGCTCGAGACCGCAACACATCAGACATCCTCACGCCCATACCATGCTAATGACACGGAAGGACCGTCTAGTTCTTACGAGCCCAGCATGTTCCGGTACGAGCCAAACTCGCCTAGTGTCATGACGCCTGTCAGTGCCACGCCCAACAACGACCATACTTTGGCACTTTTGCTCCAAAAGGCAAACATGACCGAAGGCGCAGCCCGCGATCTGGGCATCATACCCTCCTCCGCACCCAATAAGCCTAAGAAGAACCCGGGTAAGGCGCTCGAGGCCATCTTTGGCGAAGCATTTGCCAGCAAGACGTTTGAGGAAGATATTCGCCAGGCCGTCAAGTCTCGCATTGTCGACTTCAAATACTATCTCAATCTTCATCCATTATTATGTCCCAACGAGTCTTGTGACTGTACACTTGTCGCACGGAATTCAGCTGAGTGGTCCATTCGCGAGACGGGCCCGCTTATGAACACGGTGCCTTCTGTGAATGGCGAAACATCAGACTCCTTGGGGAACCTGGACAATCCTATTGCACCATGGATGAACTCACTTTTCCGGACCTCGTCAGACGCTCATGCCACGATCGGGCCCCTTCGTGGCTTTTGGCATGTGCCCAATCCGATGGGCTTTGACAACGTGACCTTTTCCCGCTGTATCGAATGGAACGTGCCGAACCGCACATTCCAGTCGAGTCAGAACCAGGAATCCACGTCGCCTTCATCTTCATTGCCGAGCCACTCTGGTCGGTCCAGCAGCATCGGCGTACGACGAAAGCGTAGCTCGCGCAATAGCTTTTCGACGCTTCGCCAAAGCTTGCATATACTCGAATCTTCACCGCAAGAAGTACCGGAGAATGCGACCTTGGACACTTCCGATGAAAGTCGGTTGGACGTATCGCCTGGTGAAAAGCGGCTTGTCAAGCATATCTTGTGCCCTGATTGCGGGTGTGGCCCCCTCGGCTTCGCTATCCTTCCCCGCACATCCACTCATGAAACACAGCAGAAGGATATTCAAAATAATGATTGCTACCTAGCTGCGTTTCGCGTGAGATATAATGTATAGAATAAAGTATGTGTCATGCCATCCACAAAACAATACATGAAAATGCACAGAGAGAGCCGTCGCTGAAAAGTAGAAAGTCTGGGAGAACAGTCATAAGTCACTGAATCACAATGTCTTTCAACAAGTTGGGCGCATGGTCTAGAGGTATGATTCTTCTTTAGGGCTTAAGCAATTAAGATCCATAGAAGAGGTCCTGGGTTCGATTCCCAGTGCGCCCCCTCTAGAATCAGGGGTTTCTCTTTTTTCTTTTCATCCTATTTGTGGACACGTGACTTTGTTTCACGCTCCAGCTGGTCGTGTCGATGCCATTGCAATGTAGTGACTTGTGGCTATACAGGACTACTCTTCTTTCGTGGGTGCTTCGTCTTCGCCATCCTCGCGCATATCTCCACAAACACCGCGCATCGCACGGAAGAGGATGCGCCACATGATTACGTACCAAAACAAGTTGAGGAGAAGAAGGAGGAAAAGAGGGGCAAATACGTGGCACTGCATCCACCAGACAAGCCAGTGTCCTTGGGATGGATGGAACGTTCGTGCATAAGCGGGAATAAGAGTGTAGTCAGCATACACTGAATACAGCGTCAGGGCGCTCAGGTAGATGCGGAAGTAGGACCACACGACCATGAAAGTAGAATACACGACGGCGGCACACATGTTCATGTCCAGATAGTTGAGCATCTTGGAGAGAGCAAGCCAAGTATCAGGGATGTCCATGCAGACAAAGACGGTAGTGCCGATCATGGTCAAATTGATAAAGTACGACCAGCCGATGAGCCAGAGCGTCACCAGGTGATGCGCCACGAGCTCATAATAGTCTTTGCGCGGACGCTCAAGACCCAGAAGCATGACAAAGGCCTGCTGGAGCCAGTAACTAGCTTGCAGCAGGTAATACAGCTTGAGCTCGGGCCGCATTTGCCAGTGGGGGTATTGGTACCAAAGATGATCCAAGTGGTACCACCAGCTATCCTGGAACGACATGACGTACACACCCACAGCGCCCATGATACCCCAATACGTTAGAGCATAGCCCTGTTCAGCAAAGCGGATCTGCTTGTTTTCCAACTTGATGTTCCAGTGAGCAGCCAAGGGCTTGAAGATATGGCCCGTGATCACCTGGCGAAGGAAGCTGAATACAATGATGTAAAAGGCCATGAAGCACACGTCGAGCCAGCCCTTTCCGTAGCGCAGGAGAGCTGGCTGGTGGGGGAAGAGCGTGGCCTGTAGTGAGTGACAAAAGCTGCGCAGGGCTGTGGTAACGGAGTTATCGAGTGATAGCGTGGGCCTCGGTCCGTGGGCCTGCTCCATGGCCATGCGCTTAATGACCTCTCCTTCGGGGATGCGGTATGAAAGCATGAGGAAAGGGCGAAATGGGTTCACACCGACCGGCAGCACGTACTCACATAGCAGGTATCCGACAATGAAGATCATAGCAAACTTGGCCGCCGAAGAGGGATACACGAGCCATTTCATCGACACGATGTCGTCGAAAAATGTGTGTTCTTTCTTAGCTGGCTTCTCTGTCGTATGGACGCGCCCTTCGGCGGCCAGGTCAGCCGGCGCTGTCATGGTGGAAGGGCTGGGCGAAGACGAAAATAAGTGGCCTGCATCTTGGGTCACGCGGTGAACGATCGGTAACTAAGCATGCATGAGGGAAGTCTTTCTACGTGGAGGTGGGAAAGGCGCCGGGTCGTTGGCATTCCATGACGGAGGGAGCCCCTTTGGCTCCAGGCCCGCCGCCGGGTCCGCCGCCACGGCCACCGCGTGTGCGGCGAAAGCTCGTCGTCGACGAGTCGAAGCTATCTCGTATGTGTGAATGCGCTGACACTCCAGCGAAGGAGCGCTATACACAAAGTCAGCGCCGCGAAGTGGATAGAGTGCTCACGAGAGCATTCCGCATGAATCCGTACGACATACTTGACCTCACACAGGATGCGGATGAAAAGACGATCCAAAAGTCGTACCGCAAAAAGAGTCTGCTAATCCACCCAGACAAGATGACAGAGGATCAGGCACGTGCCGAAGAGGCCTTTGATCTGCTGAAAAAGTCCCTGGACCATCTGCTCGACGAGAACCGGAGGAAAGCGCTGGATGAAACGGTAACGAGTGCGCGCTGTCTCGCGCTGCGTGAGCTGGGTCTGCCGATGACGCTGACGAACGAGGAAATTGAGCTGGAAAAGGTGCCTGGCGGTCGACTGGATCAGATTGCGCCGTCGTTCGAAGATCGCATCAAAATTTATGTCAAAGACATTGTCCTCGATGAGGAGCTGAAGAAGCGAAAGTACGTATGCGTGCACTCACAGTAGAGCGATTCAGCATAAACAGGAGGCCGAGATCGAGGCTGCCAAACTACGGATGGATGCCGAGGAGGAGCGCAAGCGGCGCGCCGAACTCGATACGGCTTGGGAAGAGGCAAGAGAGGATCGTGTGCAGGGCTGGCGGTCCTTCAACAAGACTACGAAGCGTCGTAAAAAAGGCCCAGCTGTGCTGGGCTAATGTATATATTAGCGCTGTTGACTATAGAGTTGTGCGAGGCGCGCTAGAGCTGCCTTGTAGTGGGGTAGGAGTGGATCAAACGCGCCAGAGTGCACCTTGTGCCGCTGGATATGTTCCAGCTGCCCAGCCTCGTTTAGCATGCGCTTGAAGTGGTACACTTCTTGTTCTTCCACCAGGCTCCATGCATCCCCCACACGGCCTGCACGAGCCGTGCGGCCCACACGGTGCACATACTTGGCCATATCGACAGGCACGTCGTACGAAATCACATGGCGCACATCCGGCAAGTCGATGCCGCGCGCAATCAAATCCGAGCACACGAGCACGTCCACTTCACCACGCTCAAACGCCCGCAGCAGCTGCTTGCGCTCGCTCGTACGCAGGTCCGAGGAGTAAAAGTGGATGTGGAGTGGCGGCTGAGCCGTGGCCTGGGCCCAGGCTTCTTCGAAGAAGAGCAGGAGGTGAACAAGGCGGTTGGCCGCATCGACACTCTTGGTGAAGCACAGTGCCTGGCGAATGTGCTGATCGCCATGCAGCATGTGCAGAAGGTGCAAGACCTTTTCGTTGGTGGGGCAGATGAGCATGTGCTGGTGCAGACTCGATGGGAGGGCGAATTGGCCCTGTTCTGCGCCGTCGCGCACGCGGATAAACTGCGGGTCGCGCAGACGTAATGCACTTATCTTGGCTGGATCACGCGAGAGTGTGGCGGAGAACAGCAATTTTTGTACGCTCGGCTGCGGCACTTGTATATCGTCCCGCGCCCATGTGTCCGATTCGGTCCAGAGTCGCGGAGGAGCACAGAGGCGATCTGACGGTCCGTGTGGCACGAGTGCGTCCAGAAGCGTCGATACCCATTCCTGAAAAGACTGGCCAAGGAGGCGGTCTGCCTCGTCGATCACGAGAAAACGCAAGTGCTCCAGAGTGAACCCAGGCGTGCCGCGGATATGATCCACCAGCCGACCAGGTGTGGCCATGACAACATCCGCGTGAAGGAGTTGCTCCTGCTCGTGTCGGAAACTGTGATGGCCAGTGATGGTCGCAGCTCGCAGACCACTACCCTTGGCGACGGCTTCGAATACGTCGCGCACTTGCACGGCCAAGTCGCGGGTGGGCACGAGGATCAACGCTCGGAGCTGCACGATCGTACGAGTCCGCAGCAATTCCATGATAGGCACGATGTAGGCAAGAGTCTTGCCACTGCCTGTCGGTGCGGAAATGCACAAGTCATGCGGTGGCGTGTAGGGCAGGTATGTGTGCCGCATGCGAGGATCGTGTAGCAGCGCGGGAATCACAGTGGCCTGAACGGCAAACCACTGGGTGATCCCTAGCTCGGCGAGCTGCCGCCGCGTCTCGGGACACAGGTGCAGGAGCTGGTCATCGGGGGTATCGAGCGCCTGTGTCTTGGAGGCAGCCACTTCAGTGGGGTGTAAGAGCGCATCGGGGATGCCTTGCGAGGCAAGGAGATCGGTGGCGTCATCGCTCGCCGTCTGCTGCGGGCGTGGAAAGCGGTAGAGGTAGGTAGTAGTCGCGGCAGGCTCACTTGTCTGTTCTTCTTGACGGTCATTCTGAGAGGCAGCGCTGGTGTCCGGCAGGGCGCCCGCATCCTCCGTCGTGACCGCGTCGTCCCGTACTGATACGTCGTCGTCCTCGTCGCTTTGTTGCTCCTCGTGCTGCTCCCATCGCTGCTTCTTGGAAGCTTCGCCAGGCGGCTTCGGGCCAGCGGCTTTGCGGGCCTTGCGCCGGTCCTTCTTGGCTTTCAGGTAGCGCTGCTTGGCCTTGGTCTTGGGCTTGCCTGCCAAGCTCATGCGCGTCCAACACTCGCGACTCTGTCTCGCCGTCGGTGGAATTGGGGCCGTTTTTTGTCGTGTCACGCTGACTCAGCGCTCAGCGCGGCCCAGCCAGGCTGCCCTCCGCTTCTGACGCGAGCCACGAATCCACGTCGCCATGGCGTCCCAGAACAGCACACATGTGATGAGCAATCGCGAGTTTGAGACATTTATGAAAAACCGTAAACTCGAAGCATACAAGGCGTGTGACCCGCTTGTCCAAGGTACGCTGATGCGACTTACGATAGAATTTGTGGCCTGCTCGCGCAACCGCGTCTTCTCCGTACTGTGGGCCTGCAGTGAACAAAGCAAGCGCATGAAGGACTGCATTAGATCCTTGTACGTAACTATGGCTAACACTATCAGTGCGGAAGAAAAGTCCGTTATGGCTGCCGGGGAAGAATACCTGCGAACGCATCGACGACAGGTGTAGATAGGCATGACGCTCCGTGCCTGGCTGACCTCAGCCGCCGGCCTCGACCTGCGCGCTCCTGCCATCACATCACGTGACACACAAAGTGGCGTGAAAGGGCGCCGCCTTTTTGTGTGTCGTTCGCCAAGGTTGGGTGTGCGTGCAACCTAATTTTTCTTCGCCCATCTCGACCATGTCTTGGAGCAAGACCTTCACTCGGGGCGACGTAGCGCAGCACAGCTCCAAGGAGGACTGCTGGGTGATTTTTGACAATGTGGTCTATGATGTGACAGACTTTATTGCGGATCACCCCGGTGGCGAGGATTTGATCATGGAGTATGCTGGCCAGGATGTGACAGCGATCATGAAGAACAAGGACTCACACGTCCACTCGCGCAGTGCGTACACGATGTTGGGCGACTTTGCCATCGGCAAAGTTTCGTTGCCAGAGACGATGTCGCCGGAGGGTATGGCACCGGCCTTCCTGCCAGCGGATGCGCACATTTCGGATGACTTTGTGCCGGAGGAGACAGACGTGGCCAAGGACTATGTGCACCACCAGTTCCTCGACCTGTCCAAGCCGCTCATCCCGCAAATGTGGTACTCATCGTTCTCGAAGGAGTTTTACCTGGAGCAGGTGCACATCCCGCGACACTGCAAGGAGCCAGCCCAGCTGATGCCTTACGCCTTCCTCGAGGTGTTTACGAAGACGCCATGGTATGTGATCCCGATGATGTGGCTGCCGATCGCAGCGGCCTTTTTCCACCTATCTGCCACGCAGTACAAGGAGTTCTTCTACACGGGCAACGCCACACTGTCGAATATGGAGGGCTATGCGGCCGCGTTTGGCTGCTTTGTCTTTGGTGTCGTGTTCTGGACGTTCATCGAATACCTGTTCCACCGCTTCCTCTTCCACATGGACCGGCTCCTACCGCGCCACCAGTTCTTCTACCTGATGCACTTTTTGCTGCATGGCATCCATCACTTTTTGCCGATGGACCGCTACCGCCTCGTTATGCCGCCCGTTCTTTTCGCGGCGCTGTCGTTCCCGATGCTGCTGCTCGCGCATGCCGTGCTGCCGACCGCGATGGCCAACGGCGTCATCTCCGGCTCGTACTCGATGTATGTCGTGTATGACACGATGCACTATGCACTGCACCACACCAAGCTGCCCGAGTACGTACGGGAGCAAAAGCGGTATCATCTTGAGCACCACTACAAGAACTACGAGCTGGGCTTCGGTGTGACCAGCAAAATCTGGGACTATGTCTTTCATACTGTACTTGTGTAGATAGAGAGGTCGTTTTGTTGCTGCATAGTCCACGCGCGACTCTGGTTCGTGCCGAGGGCGCCCAGATGATGAGAGACGTTGGACAGACGCACTCGCAGCCCCGGCTGCCGTCCAGTGAGCGTCGCGAGCGCCGAACCATGCGCGCTCGATAGTGCGCTCGTCAACACACCCACGTGCGCTGCATCGACGCGCAGCACCGCCTCGCCTATGCCGGTCGTCGCCCTAGGCGGCCCCGCATAGAGCACGTCGACATGGATCGCTCCGCCGACGACGCCATGCGCGGCTTGGAGTGCCTCTTGCACGCCCTGGCTTACCGACAGCTCGGAAGGCGGCGCCTCGCCATGGCCCGTGAACGAAACAAGCACGTACTGGTGCGCAAACTGCGTGCTGGACGTATGGACGCGGCGTGCCTTTTTGGGGCTGGGCGCCTTGGCTTCCTCGTCGTCTGACTCGTGCTCCGTGTCGAGGAGAAGCGCCATGGCACCGTGGCCCGCGACGAGTCGGCGCAGCTGTGCAGGTGTCATGCGCATCATATCGAAGGCGATGCCCATGGGCACACCCGCGACGGCCCCGATCCGGGCGAGCTTCGGGTATCGTTGCGAAAAGTGCGTCAGCAACAAGTGCTCGGCATGCATGTCCTGGGCCACCTGGCAAGCCTGTCCGATCGTGCTGTGCCCTTTCGCAGCGGCGAGCGCGGCCTCATCGTCCTGCATCGTCGCCTCATGAATCAGCACCGTCGCGCCCTGACCGGCCTGGACAAGCGCCTCACATGGCATCGTGTCGCCGCTAAACACCACCTTCCAGCCATGCTTATGCTGCAAGACGATGCCGTAGCAGTGGCCCATGCGGTGCGACACAGGCGCCGTACACACACGCTCGAGTCGAGCTAGCGCTCCCGCCTCCCACGTCCTGTCACCCCGCTGCCAGTCCAGCGACGCACTGTCAAAGACATGCATGTCCCGCAGACCAAGGTCTTCCAACGCATCGTACTCGGCCAGGCACACCCGCGTATAGTTGTTGGCCACAAGCACCAGCGGCTCGGTGGGCCGGAGCTTGCGGCGCTCCAGCAGGAGCCGCGCCACACCCATGTGGTGATCACCATGGATATGACTCACAAACAACAGCCGCAAGTCGCGCAGGATGCGATCGACACCCACGCCGTCCCAGCCATGCATGCCCGGCCCAAAGCGGCGCGCCAGCTGAAAGTAGGTACTCTCGCCTGCATCAAGAACCACGTACCCATCACCCGGCATCTCGATCAAGGTGCTCAACACGTTGCGGTACTTGGATGGCGCCGAACTGCCAGTGCCGAGCGTCGTAAATACGAGATGGTCTGCTAGGCCGGCTGCAGCCGTGCGCGGCGGTACCGGCGCCTTGCTTCGAACCTGCTTCGCCATGTCGCAATAAGCGTCCCAGGAGGGAAGAGCTGCCCTGGCCTCGAGCGCAGGGGCCGTGGACTGCCACTGCGACGGCTCACCGCGCGGCTGCAGCGAGACGTGCATGTTGGGCCAGACTGGGAGCGCGTCTGCTACTTGCACACGGGCCTCGGCATGGCCCGGCACCGCAAACACCTGTGCGTCCAACTCCGAGAGTCGATCCAGCGACACAGCATTCGACGTGTACGTGAGCTGATCCGCACACACGTCTCTGTTAGCAAGGAGGTGGTGGCAGTCCGGCCCAAACCTCTGCCGCCAGGATCGGTACCGCTCATCGTCCCAAACACTCTGGGGAGCCGCGTGCAACATCACATGAGGCGTGCGTCGTTGCTCGGGTGCCAGATGCTGATTCGCCCCGTGCGTGTACGGAGCAAACGCGTCTGACTGCACCAACGCTTCCACATGCGCCGGCGTCGGAACGTGCAAGTAAAAGAACACGGGACCTGCGCGCGACGCTCCTACGACTTCCTGGCTCGCCACCTGGACGTCCTCGACAGGCATAGGAGCTGGGCCGGGATCCCTGCGCTGCTGCGCGCGAAGCCACGCCTGGCGTGCGTCCTGGTCCATCTGCTCCCATGCAACGGGACGTGATATCGTGATCGTCTCACCCCTGGCAAGACGTGCAAAGGATTTGCCTGGTGGCACGCCCAAGGCCATCGCCTGCTCGGCATCAAACTTGCCACGCTGGGTATGTCCTGCACAAATATAAGCCAACACGGCTGCCTGACGCCCAGGCTCGGGGCCATCCGGGGCATACGGCACGGGCGGTGGCGGCAGCAGATGCGCAGACCGCGCGGGGCCTGGCGATGTACGTTCGCTGTTGGTCCATGCATCTCGTAGAATACACTCATACCAGGCCTTGGCCTGCGAGCCACGCAGCGCCTTCGGACTCGACAGCTGGGCCTTTACGTCCAGTGCTGGTCCTTTCTCCGCGATGTCGGTATACAGTGAGCGGTGCTGTGCCGGCACAAGGGGTACGGAGTGTATCTGCACATACTCGTCTTGGTAGCAGACATGCGGCTCTCGCACCTCAATTTCATGCGCGTTCAGGGCCATGGTATCACGCCGCGCATAGAGTCTGGTAGCTGCCAGCGCATAAAGCAGGTTGGGTGGTGCGTGGATGTCGATCGATTCGCGGCCGCCGTCCGCCAGGGTCATGAGCAGCCCTGGGACACCGCCCATGGTTTCTGACGCCACACGCGTTAAAAAAATGTGATCGACGCGCATGTTTGACGCGCGGTGCTGAGCAGATACACGCGTCGTCCCTTCTCCCACATTGAACATGTACTTTCGAGCATCGCACTGCAGGACCAGCGACGGAGCTTCACTCGTATCGGACGTAGGTGGCGCCAAGATGCGCAGACTCATAGGCACCATTTGGACGCCTCTAGTCCTGGATGCTACACGCGCACTACCAGCGCGGCTAGCCACTTGGATCCAGGGAGTGTGCCACACGGCGCCAACAGAATGACAACGTCACACCTGTGTCAGGCACAACGTCGCGGTCCAACCGCGCCCCTTTTTTTTCGGAGCACGTCGTCCTCTCTTCTTATCTGCACGTGATGAGATGGTTGGAAAGTGGGGCAGAGGCTATGGAGACTCTGTGGTATCCTTAGACGGCGACTTCTCAGCTTTGAGCTGGAACCAGTCAGGCGGCAAAGGTCGCTGCTGTTCGCCTAGATAGAGACGCTTGTACAGCATATCTTTGTGTCAGTCAAGGTCGCACGTACACGACGAGACCACCATGATAGGGATCGTGAAAGTCAGCACCTAGCGCGTTAGCTGTCTCTGCCAGCATGTACGTACACGCAGGCGTTGTTGGAACGCCGTGTTGGTGCCGCGCGTCATGATGGGCAGCGGCTTCTGCGCTTTCTCTTTCGCCAAGGGGCCAGACGGTGCCGCAGTGGGCGTGCGCGCTCGCCAGGACGAAGCGCCGTCGTGCCGCCGCCTTCCGGCCGAGGGCACAACGCCGCGCGGATGGTCCATCTGGCACTGGGGAGCTCGGCCCCCAGATTGGCTGCAACAAGCTTACCTAATCCATGTAAATGAACGCTTAATGTTGCGTCAGCTGCACCATATCCCGCATAAGATGACATTGCATTCTTATGATTGGCTTCATGTAACTCTACCACACTGGCACGCATTCTCATTTGATCGTCATCCTGTTCGAGTTTGTGCTCGTAAACAGACGCCGCAACCCGCAACCCAAGCACACGCCCTCCCGCTTAAACACGTGGATAGTTCCCTCGTTCTACCACCACGATCAGTGATGACGGACGCCCACTCAACCCTCACTCGGGCTACGACCGCGAGTCGTAAGTCGACGATTGCTAGCCGAAATGCTTCCCTGATCAAAAAAAACACGGGCCCGCTTGAGCTGCGCCCTTCGGACATCTTGATCGAGCGTTTCACTGGTACGTGGCTATCTCCTTTCTGCGTGTCTTGATACTAACCCGGTACAGGCTGGAAGAATATCGTCAAGATGCTCATCTCGTACTTTGAGGGCATCTCTGATATCGAGTACAACACGGCCAAGGAAATGACCAAGCTTGGTGGCGTCATCCAGGTGCCATTCCGCGAGGGCAACCAGTTCCTCGGCGAGGACGGTCTCCAGGACATCTTCTACAGCATTCGCGAGAAGACCCGCACCATTTCTGACCACCACGCTAACCTTGCCAAGACGGTGGAAGGCTCGATTGTCCAGCACCTGCACAAGTTGCGCCAGGAGATCAAGGCGCACATTGCCAACGTGCAGCAGGACACGGGTAAGCTCGCCAACATGGTGGCTCGTGAGCGTGAGGTGTCGACGAAGATGATCTCTGACCTCGCCCGCTCGATCACGCTGCTGAAGAACACGCCTATGAGCGTGAGCCCCCGCGAGGACCCGTACACGGCCAACCAGGCTGTGTCGATCCAGCTCCAGCGCCAGGTCAATGAGGAGAATGCTCTGCAGAAGAGCATCATCATCATGCAGCAGAACTCGGCTCACTTTGAAGAGGCCGTTGTACGCAGCATCCAGAGCGCCTGGCAGACCTTTGACGAATGGAGCGGCCGCATGTCGGCTCAGGTCCAGGACACCTGGCTCGGTCTCGGTGTGCACATGCGCAGCCTGGAGCCCAACGCTGAGTGGATCGCCTTTGCCTCGCGCTCGGATCACCTGCTCGACCCTGACACGCCTCTGCGCAACCCTGAGACGATCGACTACCCAGGCAAGGAGGACCCCTCGGTCATTCCTGTGCACCAGGGCATGCTCGAGCGCAAGAAGCGCTTCACGAACGCTTACAAGGAGTCGTTCTACGTGCTCACGCCTGCCGGTTACCTCCACGAGCACGGCTCGTCTGACCCGATCCGCCACCCTGTGCCGGAGCTCTCGCTCTTCCTGCCGGAGTGCACGCTGGGTGCTCCCTCGACGGCGGCTGCCTCGACGCACAAGTTCCACATTGAGGGCCGCACTGGCCAGCAGGCCAACATGTTCGGCACGAACGTGGCCTACACGTTCCGTGCTCGCAGCCACGACGAGATGATGGAGTGGTGGAACGACATCAAGCAGCTCTCGAAGGTCTACCTCACGACCAGCGAGCAGATGGACCGCTCGGGTCCTGTGCCCGCCGCTGTGCGTGCCGCTGGCTACCGTGATGAGGACGAGGAGGAGCTGGAAGACGACGAGGAAGAGGTCGAGGAGGAAGATGAGGAGTACGACGAGGGCGAGTACATCACGACCCACCACCACTTTGGTGCGGCTCCGGCCATTCCATCCACGGTTACGTCGGCGGCGCCTGTCACCGTGCTGGACGACTTGAGGCGTCACGAGCAGGTGCCGCTCTACTCGGGTCCTGCGCAGGGCTCGAACATTGAGATGGGTGCCAATGGCTACGCTCTCGAGAAGAAGCCCCAGCCAGCTGAGCCCTCCACGGCCGACCGCGCCGAGGAGGTGGCTCACATCTCGTCGTAATTTCGCGCCCATCTTTCCCTGATGTGTTCCTCGTACGAGCCACTGGTCCCTTTTTCTCCTTTTTAATCACCTAGACACATATCCCTTTGCATCCTTTGGAAGGTTTGAGTCATGGAGCAGTATTTTGCTTGCATGCTAGTTGTAGATTCAAATAGCCCAAAGGTGTGTTGCTTCCGTACCGCTGGCATTGTTGTCTACCCTCCACCTCAATCCATGTCGACGGGCGTGGCGTATTGGCAGCCCAGCAAGTACCTGGATGCGCCGAAGCCGCCGCCGCCTGATGCGCGCGACAGAGAGGAAGAGGCCGCTACAGCGACGGCTCTCGCTGCAGGCTATGAAGGGCGACGAGCACGACGCTACGTACAGCGACGCACCGTCGACTATTGGGGCACTGTGCCGCTATGGATGCGCCACCGCGCTTGCCGTGGCGTGGCGCGCCACGACGCGTTCCTGCGGCCCAGTCCGCACCAGGTCATTGGGCTACTTCCGCCATCTGCGTATGAGGAGTCTGCGACGTCTGTGGCCAGCGTGCCTGTACATATATCGACGAACAAAGTGCGATGCTCTGTCAACATTGTGCGCTGGCTTCCGGAGGCACGGCGTCTTCTGACGGGCTCGACGAGCGGTGAATTCACGCTCTGGAATGGGCTCATGTTCAACTTTGAGACGATTTTGCAGGCGCACGACTCAGCGGTGCGGGCCATGGAGTGGTCGCATTCGGGATCGTGGCTCGTATCTGCCGACCAGAATGGCCAGATCAAGTACTTCCAAAGCAATATGAACAACTTGCAGGCCTTTCCGGGCCACAGAGATGCCATTCGAGGCCTGAGCTTTGCGCCGGACGACCAGCGATTCGTGACGGCCTCGGATGACAGCACTCTCAAGATCTGGTCGTTCGACGAGGCACAGGAGGAATCGACGCTGAAGGGCCATGGATGGGAAGTCAAGTGCGTGCAATGGCACCCGACGCAGGCCTTGCTCGTATCGGGTAGCAAAGACAACCTCGTCAAATTCTGGGACCCGCGCTCCGGGGTGGACTTGGGCACGTTCCATGGCCACAAGAACACGGTGCAATCCGTGCGGTGGAATCCGGATGGTCATATTGTCGCGACTGCCTCGCGTGACCAGTCGATCAAGCTGTACGATATACGTGCGATGGCCGAGCTGTACACGCTCAAGGGTCACAGCAAGGAAGTGTGCACGGTGGAATGGCACCCGATTCACCATGACCTGCTCGTATCGGGTGGCTCGGACGGCTCGATTCTGCACTGGTCCCTGCGCTCCTCGATACCCGAGTCGCCGATCCATGTCATGCCATCGGCGCACGAATCTAATGTATGGAGTCTGCAGTGGCATCCCCTTGGCCATCTCCTGGCGAGTGGCAGCAACGACCACACGACGCGCTTTTGGAGTCGGAGTCGGCCGGGCGAGCAAATCGAGCCTGAGCACGGCGCGCTTTCTTCTACCGACAGGACTGATGGCGATGAAGATGTTATTCCCGGTCTATCCAAACATGCCGACGACGTGCCAGACGTGGCGCCGAGCCTCGGCGCCTCGGGCGCCTGGGCTCGGCCTGCGCGTCGAATCAGGCGTGGGCCGGGTGGGTGATAGGCACACACTTACATTAGAAAGCGAAGGCCACGTAGCCAGTGGCGCCGGGTTGGCTTTTCGCGACGATCGCGACGAGCGGTACGTATCCACCCCTTTTTTTCCCGTGATGAACGGTACGCTCTGCTGGCACCAGTCGTATTCATGATGCCGAGACCTACCCGAGCGGGCATTTACGCTATTGGCCTGTCTCCTGATCCCTCTCCTTCTTGCGGATGGTGCTAACGACATAGATGCCGTCACATACGCCGCCATCGCTCCGGCAGCGAAACAAAGAGCATGTCAATAGTTCACGGGAGGACGAAGTCTATCATGCCCCCACTCCAGATGATCGCCGCACCTTGTTGCGCCTCGCGCGCCGCGAGCGACTGTACAACAGGATCGTCGGGCTGAGCCCGATGCTACGGTACGCACGCACACATACCGCTGACGCGCAGCGTGCTTCTCATCGTCGCTGCCCTCGTATGGCTTGCTCTGTTGCCCGTGCCACGCAAGCCTTTTACGCATCGGACGTACGTCGACGAGAATGCCCTCCAACCCGGCTATGCCGAGGCACGTTGGGGCGCGCCCAACGTCCACGAAGCCGATCGGATCTCGGCCCAACTGCATGAGATTGCTCGACAGGATGACAAGGATGCGCGTATTGCGTACCTTGTTCAGGAGCTGCGCTCGTACGACCTGGATGTGCATACTCAAACATACGCATTCTATGTGCCGGGCCAGCCAGAACCCATACAGGGCACGAATGTGTATGCGCGCTCCTACACCCCACGCACGGATGGACGCGTGGCCATGATCCTCGCTGCGAACTGGCAGAGCCACTGGCGTCAGAAGCCGAGCGATAGCTCAGAGCTGCCGTACGTCCCCGACGACGGCACGTACCGCGCCATTAATGTGCGTGGCATTGCCTTGCTCCTGGCCTATGCCAAGCACGCTGCGAGAATACCGCACTGGAGCAAGGACTACCTCTTTGTCATCAGCGATGGCTTCCTGGACGGTATGCAGGCGTGGGCCGCGCAGTACTTTGGCACGGGACAGCCGAATCTCGAGGCCGAGGCCGTCCACACCACGGGCGCACAGGTCTGGAATGCCCTTGCGCTGGACTATCCAGCCGACTCGTTCTCCTCGTTCAATTTCTATTACGAGGGTCGCGATGGCCTGCTGCCGAATCTCGACACGATCAACACTGTGACGGACATCACGCGTCTCACCTACATGTCGCCGTCGCTGGGTCTGCATGGCGAGTCGGCTGATGAAATGGAGCTGGGACGCTTCCATGTGGATGCCCTGCGCTCGTGGCTCCCTGTCGACTGGCTCGAGCGGCACTGGCTCGGCCGGCATGGCGTCAAGTCCTTTGTGTCTGGCTGGGTATCGATCCTGCGGCAGCTTCGGTACCAGCTCGCAGGGCGGCCCAGTGGCATTCACGGCGTGCTCTTGCCATTCCATGTCGATGCTATAACCCTCTTTGCCCGGCCAGCGCCCGGTCCCTTTGGATTCCAACAACTCGGCGACATCACTGAGCTGACGTTCCGCTCGTTTTCCAATCTGATCGAGCGACTGCACCACTCGCAATTCTTCTATCTGCTGCCGTCCCCGTGGTACTTTGTTCAGATCGGCGTCTTTATCCTTGTGCCGCTGCTTCTCGGGGCGGCACTGACATTCACGGGTCTGAGCGTGTGGGTCCAGCTTGGCGCACGTCGACAGAAGCAGTGTGAGGCCCTCCGTCGACCGTATACCAAGGGCAGAGCTGTACTGGCGACGCCGACTTATGCCGAGTTCGCACAGCTCTGTACGGACGAGTCGCTGCGCGCTCTATTCCGCGCCCACAGTCGACCCGTGCTGCCCGCCCTCTTGTGCATGGGCGTCGCCCACATCGTGTGTGCCGCGTGCTGGGCCCTATGGACACAGACGCCCGCAGGACCGCAGGCGCTCGTCGGCACAGGGATGCTATGCATCGCGGCTACGATCACGATGGTCTACGTGGCCTCGCGCTTTGCATCGTCGCGACACGCGCTCGGCATGTGCTTGCATGCGTTTGCGCTTCTGCATGCTGGTATGGTCGTCAGTGTCCTGGCCCCTCTCAACTTTGCGCAGGCCACGGCGATGGCTATGCTCCTGTGCCTGACCCTGTACTCGGTGCCCACCGCACCCAGCCGATGCCGTGCCGTGGCGCATGCACTGTGCCTCATGGTCGTGTCGCCGCCTTCCCTAGTAGCCCTGCTCCACGAGGTGTGCCCCCGGCTCCTGACACACACGCCTGCGTTTGTCCCGCACATCGCACCTGTGATCGACCGCCTCCTCTGGGACTACCACGTCTTGCGCACATCGGCGCTGCCCATCCTGTGCTTGGTCTATGCGCCCATTGTGCTGGAAGGATGCGCCGCGTGCCTCTTGTATAGTGCCCAAGACTGCTCCACCTGACGTAGTTTGGCCTTATGCTTTCCGTCTCTCGGCGCTTGGGTGTGCATGGCCGCCTGATCGGGCGCGCCATGCACACGGCGTCGTCCGTGGACCCGAGGGACATTGCGCACTTCTCGCGCCTGGCGGACGAGTGGTGGAATGAGCAGGGCGAGTTTGCGGCGCTGCATACGATGAATCGCGTCCGTGTCCAGTTCATGCGCGAAAAACTCCAGGAAGTGCGCGGCTGGGACAGGGCCGTCGCCGAGGCCTTGGGTCGCGATGTGCCCTTGCCGCTCAACTCGCCGGACTTTTTGCATGGATGCAGTATGCTCGACATCGGGTGTGGCGGCGGCATCCTGGCCGAGTCTGCGACGCGGTTGGGCGCGTGTGTGACGGGCGTCGACGCTTCGGCGGACAATATCCGCGTAGCGTCTGTGCACGCGGCCCGTGATCCATCCCTGCATGTTCGCGAGCGTGCAGAAGACCACGTTCCAGCCTCGCTGGCGTACCTGGCGGCGTCTGCCGAGTCGCTGGCCGGGCGCACGTATGACATCGTGACAGCGATGGAAGTCGTCGAGCATGTGAACCAGCCCGCCGACTTTTTGCGATGCCTTGCGTCGCTGATCAAACCTGGTGGCCACCTGTTCCTCTCGACCATGTCGCGCACCGTGTTCTCCTACTTTTTGACGATCTTCCTCGCCGAGGACATGCTGCGTGTCGTGACGCCCGGCACACATCGACACTCGCAGTATATCCACCCCTTCGAGATGGTCGATTTCTTCCGCTCTCTGGGCTGGATTCCTGGCGAGCGCGATGTGCTGGCTGATCGGCCGCTGCTGCCCAACGGCACACCCATCGCGCCGCTGCCGCCCCGGCTGCAGTACGAGACTCGCGGCACGATGTACGTCCCCGGCCTGGGCCAGTGGATCCTCGTGCCGCCCCGTGCCGTGCCGAACGACTCGTCCTCATGGCTTCCATCGTGCCTCGGTGGGGGTATCCGGCCTACGGAACTGTGCAACTACTTCTTCTGGGTCCGGCGGCCATGGTAGCCATACGATTTCGGCACCATCGCGTTTCCTTGGTGCCACACTCATCACGCACCACCGCCCCCGTCTGCTGCTCCACGCCCTCGAGTAACTCGCGCATGAGCGGCGCAGATAGGCCCTCGAGCGCTGCGACCTGCGTGGTTGTGAGGAAGGGGGCCTCGTCCAGGTACCGCAGCACACGCTCCTCAATGGCAGCGTCGTCAAAACGCGGTGTGTACAGAATTGGCATGCCCGAGCGCAGTGTGCGCAGCCTGACGCTCGGCGACGTCATGTCAGGTAGGTAGGTCACGGCGGCTCGCAGCAGTTTCGGCGACACCAGAGCCACGCCCCGGGCGCGATTCCACAGACCCCACACTTCGTCGAGCGGCAGGAGGCCGCGCCCCGTGTCTTGGTCACATGGGCCCAGCAAGCCATGCTCGCCCAGCAGAACGCCGCTCAGCTCACGCGCCAACTCGCGATGATACGCACGCTCATTCTTGACCATGTCAGGCGTGACAGCGGGACTCGGCAGGCCTATGCGCACGAGCGCGGACTGCAGAAGCGAGGAAGCTGCCCCCGAAGTTGGCGCTGTGCGCTCATAGCGCTCGAGCTCTGTGCGTAGGGACTCTGCAAAATCGACCATACGTCGCGCCTGGCGCATGAGCATGTCCAGGTCCGCAAACGCGTCCAGAGGCGGGGCTTCCACCGCACTGGCGGCCTCGACAGCGAGTAAGCCCGGCCGCGACTTGGTCTCTGTGGCTATCCACGGCTTGGACTGCAGTGTGTCGCGCAGCGCCGCGTAAAAGGGGCGCTCACCGCCGTGCCGGAAACTCAGCTTGCATGTGGTGGTCACGGTGGCGTCGAGCGACGCGGTGCACATCTCGCAGCGCAGCGTATTTTCACCGTTCACATAGGTACATACAGGGCATGCGCGCTGCGTGGGTGCATGGCGCACCGTCACGCCACAAAGACGGCACCGCCGGTCGAGTGTCATGGTATCGTGGAACGTGCCGCAGACATGGCACGTCCATGGGACGTGTGCCTCGCGCAGGCACACCAGCACAATTTTGGGGCTGCTCTTGAGAAAGCCTGCATAGTACTCCGACTGGCGTATACGGGCTAAGCGGACATACGCAGACCGCTCACGGGGCCGCGCGTCGTCCACGTACGCGAGTCGGTGCGTCGTGAGCATCGCGGTGCCTGCGCTTCTCTCAGCGACTTTGGTATCGCCCGCGTATAGACCGACGCCGTGCTGCGTGGCCAGCACACGCTCACCGCGGACGAGGGCCGGCGATGCCGCCTCGACGGCCCACGGCTCCCACGCTTCCATCGGACATAACACCTTGGCGGCCGCCATTGGTGCTCCGCCTCGCCGCCATGTGGAGGCTTTATGTCATCGTGGGCCGAGTTGCTCCGCCGCAGTTCGGCCAGCACACCCAAGGCGCTTGGCGTTCTTCCAGCGTGTGCCATGGCCTCTGAACCGGAGCAGGAGGCGGTTGCCACACCGACAACCTTTGAGCTCGAGCTGCTGCTTCCCAAGCGGCCGCTTCTGCCAAAAAATGTCGAAGCACTCGGCCTGCCAGAGACGCCGTCGCCCCTGCGAGTGGCCGTGTCGCAGCACGAAACGCTGAATGATTTGCGCGCGACGCTGAACGACAGTCCCGAGGGATACTGGCTCGGCGCCTTCCGCTTCCGTCGCACGGACTCGCATGCGCGGCCAGGTGAGCTCGTGAACGAATGGGACGAGCTGCACGACGTGTTCCGTGACGATGCCCCGGAGCAGCGCGTCCTGCAAGTTTCGCACGAGCCGTACAATGACACCGAGGTGCGCTTGCACATCCAGCGTCTGCGCGACCTGCTCGCTGGAACGCACTCGGATCCAGCGAGCGTGAGCCTCGACGCCGGCGCCACGGTGCACGACGCCGTGTGCCATCCCGCCGAATGGGCCAACGAGGCACACACCGCCGCGCCGCCCAAGCCAACGTGGCGCGGATGGCCCGCCGACGGCACGTCGCAGCTCTTCCCGTCGCTGACGAGGCGCGTGCGTGCCCTCCCCCGATGCCTGCACGGTCTGTCGCTGAGCGCATGGAACCCGCCACCGAAACCGCTTGCCTTGCGGGGCGACATTCTGTACCTCGTGGCCGATACGCTCGAGGGCGAATCGCTGCACATCACAGCGAGTGTGCACGGGTTCTATGTGAATGCATCGTCGTCGCAGCGCTTCCAACCGCAGCCGCATCCCCACAAGACGCTGCGTTCGTCGTCCCTCTTTGATCTCCTGGCCGCCGCCTCCCCCCAGTTCCTCCAAAACTTTGCGCGTCTCTTCAACGATCCTGTATCGACGCGCGACTACTTCTCCGCCCTGCCCGTGATGAACTCGCTCCCTGCTGCGCCGTGGCTCGCGCGCGAGCCCAGGCACGAGCCGGATGCCATGCGCGCGCAAACGGCCTTCCTCCTGTCTGGCGCCATGTCGGCTGACACGCTCGATGGCAGCCGCGACTGGAACGAGGAGCTGCAGTCGTCGCGTGAGCTCCCACGCACCTCGCTCGCCGAGCGTCTGATGCGTGACCGCGTGCTGAACCGCCTGCACGCCGAGTTCACTCTCGCTGCCGCACGGGTCGTGCCGCGCGTGGCCGCTGGCGATGTGCCTCCGATGAACCCGGCCGACGCGCCGGCGGCTCACATGTTCTTGTTCAACAACTTGTTCGTCACGCGCGGCATCGACAGCGTGGGCATGTACGACTACCTTGGCGGCGATGCGGCCGCGCACGTCGCCGTCGGCAAGGATGTGCAGGGCGTGCGGACGCTGGGTGTGCTCGACGTCGAAGGCGTGGGCCTGCTCGGCACGGTCGTGGTCGACTGGCTCGGCGAGCGCTGGGTCGTGCAGACCGTGCTGCCCGGCCTATTTCGGCAGGTGGCGGCCGAGGCGGCTGCGTCCCAGACGGACGGCGCGACCGCATCGCATGTCGCGTACGGCGGCATCGAGGGCCCGGACACGATCCACTCGGACCCCGCCTTCCACGAGCTCCTTCGGAACGTCGGCAAGTCTCTGCACGTGGCCCCACACAGGATGCGCGATGCCCAGGGCACCGAGCATGAGCTGTGCTTGAGCGTCGACTGCAAGGGTCTGCGTGGCACCGACGGCCGCATGTACGTACTCGACGTGTCGCGCCTCTGCCCCATGGACGTCCACTGGTTCGAGCGTGACTTGCACGGTCCGGTGCTGGAGGGCACCGAGTCGCCAGCGTACCCACACCGCCTCCCTCTCCTGCGCCCAGAGCTCATCCAGACGTACTGGGAGACGCAGCTGCATGACTTCGCGCGGTCCAAGCTCTCCCAGACCCAGCAGGAGGGCCAGACTCGGGTCGATGTCTCCGACTTTGACCTCCACTTCCACCCCGATGCGTTCGCCGAGTTCCGTACCGGGTCGGGTGACGAGGCGCGGGTGATCCGCCCCGCCACAGACGAGTCTGATCCATCGATCGCTGCCGTGCGCACTGTATCGACGCATCTGCGCGACACGGTGATCGTGCGCCTTGTGAGCGACGTGGCTGCCGGCCTCGCGTCCGCTTCGGACGGCATGGCGCTCACCCAGCAAATGCACGCGCGGGGTATCAACATGCGCTACCTCGGCTACATCGCCCACCTGTGCCAGCCCTCGCAGCGCTCGCGCTGGGACGAGACGGTCGTGTCGAAGCTTAGCTCGGGACACGAGGCGCTAGTGAGTGCCTACCGCCGTGTGGCGCTCCACGAAATGATCGTGCGCTCTGCCAAACACTGCCTGCGCGCATACTTGCGCGGTGTCGAGCGCACGGATGCGCCGGCGTGCATCGCGCACTTCGCCAACTGTCTGCTCGGCTCGGATCTCGAGCCGCAGCCGCAGCCAGCGCCGACGGAGTCCAAGGCAGCCTGGACATCGCTGACGCCGGCTGCTCTGTTCGATGAGCTCCGTGCCGATATCCGCCGCCGCTTCCGCTTCGAGCTCCCGCCCCTGTACCTCGAAACAGACCTGCGCAAGCCCCAGGTCCTGCGCGCGCTCTGTCTCAAGATGGGCATCCAGCTCGCCGTCCGCGACTATGCCTTCGAGCCTACCCCTGCATCGCAAACGCCTGCGTCCACGGGCCCCGCCAAGAAAAACAAGCGCACAGTGCCCATGCCAGCACCCAAGCCGCAGCGCACCACGACCTTCGTTCCCGAAGATGTCGTGAGCCTATGCCCCATCGTCAAGCTGTCCACGCCCAAGAGCACGCTCGTTGAGGAAGCGTTTGATGCAGGCCGTGTGACATTTGCGCGAGGCGAACGCGAAATCGGGACGGAGCTGCTGCTCGAGAGCATCGGCTTCCACGAGCAAGTATACGGTCTCGTGCATCCCGAAACGGCCAAGTGCTACTCGCTCTTCGCCACGTTCGTGCACCACTACTGGGTCGAATTCGCTCGCGACGCTGCCAAAAAGAAGGCCGAAAAGAAAGAGGGCGAGGCAGATGACGAAGAACCTCTGCCAGAACTTGTCAAGGAGACATTCCAGATCGAAAACGCCCTTCGCTTCCAGCGCCAAGCCGTCACCGTATCGGAACGCACGCTCGGACTGGACCACCCCGACACGATGGTGCACTACATCAACCTGTCCGCGCTGGAGCGCTCGGCCGGCCACTTCGACGTCGCCCTGAGGTACCAAGACCGAATCATGGAGCTCTGGCAGCTCTTGTACGGTCGCGATCACCCCGATGCCGTGCACACACTCTCGTCCATTGCCCTGCTGCTCCAGAGCCGCCAAGACTTTGACACGTCCCTCCAGGCGTACCAGTCGTCGCACGACCTGGCCTTGCGTCTCTTCGGTCCCGACAGCATATACACCGGCAACATGGCGCATGAACTAAGCCAGGCATACACGCTCAGCGGCGATCTCAAAACGGCCATCCAGGTCGAAAAAGACGCATGGCGCATCTTCCAAGACAGGCTAGGCGCAGACGACGCTCTTACCCAAGAAAGCCAGTCTTTCCTCTCTGCCCTTGCATCTAGTGCTGTACGCGTCGCCAAGCTGGAAAGCGCGGCAAAGCAACAGCATGCGCATGATATCGTCCGTGCTGCGTCGTCGTCGCGCTCGGCGCACACGCAGCGCACATCCTCCCATGTGCATGCCAACCCCGCCCTGGCCAACCGCTCCCTCGATGAACTGGTAGATTACATCCAGGGCGCTCCCGGTACAGGCACAAGTCGTGCTGCACGCAAGCGCGCCGCACGCACCAAAAAGACTTAGCAGCCATAGCCCTGCCCAACCAAGTCCCCACCGTAGGCGTCGAGCGAAGCAGTCGTCACGTGCACATGTGCCATGGTCTTCGTCTTCGTGCCTGGCCACTTCCGTCAGGGCCACGTTGGAATCCGGGCACCAGGCACCCATGGTCAAGTTCGACAGGTCCAGCCGACGCTTGTCGACGTCGCCACTACAGGCACTCCTATACCTCGTATCCAAGGTCTCGCGGCACCCCATTGAGGTGATCGTGTCGGTCTTTGTGCTGGTGACCCTCGCCTACTTTGTGCTTTTGCGTGCTATTGCGAACTCAACACTGTTCTCCAGTCTGAGCGATGTGGCCTCGCTCTCTGTCATTTCTACACACGCAGGACACTCGTCTCTGCCGATATTCGAGTACTCGCCTGAGCACGTATGGCGCTCGCTTCGAGACTCGATCGAATCACCGGATCAAGTGCCCGACATGGGCTTTGCTGACTGGCTCATCGTAGTGGACGAGCATAATGGCCCCGCGACTCTGCAGCAAGAACGCAGAGAATCTCTGCTCCCTGCCATCACCAAGGCACTGCAGGCCGAGTCTCACGGCCGATGTGCGTGGCCTGTCACTCGCTTTACCGATGCGAACGACACGGTGGGCGATGTAGTCGTGTGCTTCGAGCCAAAATCATACGACGCATCCAACACTCGCCATATTCTCAGCCCTAAAACATTGCAGCGTGTGCTGGCGCACGCAATGCAGACACTTCCTGCCAACACCGACTCGGATCTCGTGGAACGATGGAAGCGTGGTGACATTTTGTTGCAGTCTCTCACACCCACAAGTCATGGGCCCAAGGCGCTTGCTGGTGAGGGCATATCATTTCAATGGATTGCATCGTTTGTGATCAGCGCTCTTCGACGAGCTTGGACCTTAGTCCACAGGTCTGATACCATCGACTTTACCGTTTTGCTTGCCGCCTACATCATGATGCATGGCTCTCTTGTGCACCTATACGTGTCTATGCGCCACTTTCCCCGCCGCTTTTGGCTCGGCACGTGCATCCTATTGTCTTCGTGCTTTGCGTGCCTAGTTGCCCTTGTGACGGCCGATGCACTTCAGCTACCTATCAACCCTATTGTTTTGTCAGAAGGTCTGCCATTCCTGGTCATCACCATTGGCTTCGAGAAGCCTTACTTACTGACCAAGGCATTTTTCGCGCATGCTACGCCCACATCGCGCCCTGATCAGGATACATCGACCTTAAAAGGCTCACCTGAAGACGATTTTGTTCGTGCACTCACTCAACGCGTACATGAAGAGCAAGAACTTGGCGTTCTCACTGCGCCATTCGCACCAGTGCATGATGTAGCCATCCGTGCTGTTGCACAGGCAGGTCCGGGGATTTTGCGTGCGTATGCCGTGGAAATTTGCATTTTGATGCTTGGTGCTTTCAACGGTATGCATGGTCTTCGAGAGTTTTGCAGTTTGTCTATTCTCATCCTGTTTTTCGACGGATGCTTGCTTTTCACATTCTTTTTAGCGGTCTTGTGCGTAACGTTGGAAGTCCAGCGGATCCGCGAACCGAATTCAGCGCGCAAGTGTCTCTTGCCGGAAAATGACAGAGAAACACCTCCCTCGGAAGCCCCTGCAGAGCCACAGCATCTCGACTCATCGAAGCGCAAACGCGCTACGACGTCCTTGTTCCGGCGCGTTTTTGGCTCGCTCGATCACCCGCTTTCGCGTCTAAAGCTCCTGTTACTCTTGACACTTGTTGCTTTGCACTCGCTCAACCTACTCTCAACGCTCTCGTTACCTACCACGATCGCTCGACATCAAAGTACGCGACCATTGACATTGTACGATGACGTCGTCTCGTCTTTTGATATGTTTAATGCAACATCATCTCACCCTGCTGTATCAGCTTTCTTTGATGCATACACTCCGCCAAAGACGAATGCCGTGGCTTTCATGCCTCCGAACATTATCGTGCTAGCGGATAAGGCCCTCGCAACACCGCATTCGATGACGGCATCCATGATGACACACAAAATGCCCCGAAACTCAGCTCTTGACAGCGTTATGACGACTTGGACGACGGTGTCCAGTGACCCGGTCATTGGTAAGCTGCTCTCCGTGGCATTGATCATCAGTTTGTTTTTGAATACATTCCTGCTGAAAGGTATTGCTACGCGCAACCCAGCTGTGATCGAAGGTAATGCTGTGTATGTGACAGCTCAGGCTGCTGCTCGACTGATCGGTGCACACTTTGTTGAAGACTGGAAAAAGAAGCCGAAAGACGAGGACAAATCTTCCACTCCGCGCGTCAGCTTTGGGCCACCTGAGTCGCGCGTGCCGCCGCCACCCCCCAGTGATCCACCGCGTCCATTTGAACAGGTGCATGAGGTATTTAAGAGTGACGGACCAGGTGCGTTGAATAATGAAGAAGTAGTACTCCTGGTTCAAAGGGGAGTAATCGCACCCTACGCTCTTGAAAAAGTGCTTCAAGATCTCGAACGTGCTGTTGTAATTCGCCGTGCTGTCTTATCTCGCGCATCTGAAATGCATACACTCGAACACAGTCTCCTGCCTTATAAGGACTTCGACTATGCCTCTGTATTTGGCGCATGCTGTGAGAATGTGGTGGGTTACATGCCACTCCCATTAGGTATTGCTGGTCCCCTTATTATCGATGGTCTAATGACGCCTATACCCATGGCTACCACGGAAGGTACTCTTGTTGCGTCCACTAGTCGTGGATGCAAGGTTCTGAATGCAAACGGCGGTGTGACGACTGTACTCACCCAGGATGCCATGACGCGCGGCCCTGTGATCGAATTCCCGTCCCTTACAAGTGCAGCACGGGCTAAACGCTGGATTGATTCTGCACATGGCGCAAGCTCAATCAAGTCTGCATTCGACAGCACATCCCGCTTTGCTCGTCTAGCATCGCTGCACACTGTTTTGGCGGGTCGGACGCTCTTTGTACGCTTTGCTACCTCCACAGGCGACGCAATGGGAATGAATATGATTTCCAAAGGTGTGGAAGCTGCCCTGGGCATGATGAAAGAAAAGCATTTCCCAGAAATGGAACTACTGTCTTTATCAGGAAACTACTGTATCGACAAAAAGCCAGCTGCCATCAATTGGATCGAGGGCCGTGGTAAAAGCGTTGTGGCTGAGGCGGTGATTCGTGGAGACAGTGTGCGCAAGATCCTAAAATGCACGGTAGAGGACCTGGTGAATCTCAACATAAAAAAGAACCTGGTTGGAAGCGCTATGGCGGGATCCATTGGCGGATTTAACGCTCATGCAGCCAACATTCTCACGGCAATGTACCTTGCCACGGGTCAGGACCCGGCCCAAAACGTGGAAAGCAGCAATTGTATGACACTCATGGAAGCTGTAAATCATGGCGAGGATCTGCTTGTTTCGGTAAGCATGCCATCCGTGGAGGTTGGTACTGTGGGCGGTGGCACAGGACTCCCTCCCCAGCGTTCAATGTTGGAGCTGCTGGGCATCCAAGGCCCTCACAAGAATACACCAGGCGCGAATGCTCAGCGTTTGGCTCGCATTATTGCTGCTGCCGTCATGGCAGGTGAACTAAGTCTTATGGGCGCACTCTGTGCTGGCCATCTTATCAAGGCGCACATGCAGCACAATCGCAGCGCCCCTCCCACGCCTGGCCATATGTCTCCCATGCCGAAAGATGTGCAGTATAAACCTACTATGACGCCTCTTATCGCCACTCCTATCCCAAGCACATACCAGCAACAGGGATTGTCTCCTGTCTCAAACACACCGCAAGAGAAAGAAGCCCATGATACATAACATATATGCTAGATTAGCCTTTCAAAGGTTCCCTACCCCAATAGATGCAGCATGCTCGGCCAGGTACTGCTGCCAATGGAGGTGGATTCCGGGTTTTTTACTCGTTGCGCCACGGTCTTGGTCAGCATTATTTGGGCAGCGCCGCGTTGGCCCACAACCAACACCCAAGTTTCAAATCATTTTCTTTGCCATGCAAGCGTCGGGGCCTTCTCCCGAGGCGCAAGCTGATGCTCTCTTGCTACATTTTCTTTCGCCTCTATCTGATAGCGACACACCTTCTTGGTCAGATGCGTTATCTCAGGCCGTAAAAGAGCGACGTGGCCTGGCTGTTGGCGGTCAACTACTTGTGGACCGCTTGCTTCAAGAAGCGGGCGTATCTTCTTCTCTGTTCCCTCCTTCATCACCATCAGACGCATTTGTGCTTATGGTGGAAGTCCTTACATCCGCAGCTCCGGATCTCTTGAAGAGTGAGCTTATGTATTATCTAGGTCTGGAACACAATCACATCCAGGCAACACAGCATGCTTCTGCTATGGCTGAATACCTGCACCTACCTGCATCAAATTGCACAGAAGTGGAATCGTATTGGGCTATTGATCATGGCTTTTTCGATCGAGCCGTGGCCGGCGGACGCACGTCCAAATTCTCATCCATCATGGCAGAATCCCTGTCTTCCTCACCAGCACTCTTGCTAGAGTTCTATGAAGTACGCGGCGCCTTACCTTCTATCGAATCTTCGAATGATGCTGCCTCTTTTCATGAACTATCTATGATTGTGGCAGCACTGGCACGTGTAGAAGGACTCGTATCTGCTTGGCTGATGTGTCGAACTATTTTGGCAGCGCAGCCTACTGATTATGCTCCCTCGGTAAGGTTGCATCTGTTCGGCACACTGCTCCGCTTGTGCTTCTCACCACCAGATGCAACTTTGATTCGCGACTTGTTAAACTTACCCCTGAAGACTGATGAAGAAGCCTTCATCGAATCATTTGCTATTGATTCACTGGACCAGTCACATGGCGCTTTGGCCATGGACACGTTGCTCATAAAATGTGTGAATCAAGGAAGGTATATTGATGCCATCCACTTGGATCATCGAGCATCTCGTCATGAGCGCACACTAGCACTTTCTGGCCAAGAGAATGAGTTTTACTTGCGTGCAAAGCAGCGTCGGAGTGCATTTATGGATGGTGTTTGGGCCGTGATTCCTGTTATTCAACGTGACGCTTTGCATGCACAAGATGTCAAGGAGGATATTTCAAGTGAAGCCACTCATACAAACGATGTGAATATGGATATTGCTTCTTCGCCACCACTACGACCACATACACCAATGAGTGCTTCACTTAATTCCAAAGATATGCAACGCACTCATCCGTTCTCTCCAGAAGTCAATCTGTTACGTGCCTCGATCCGTGTACCTACGGCTTCTAGCTCTGAAACACGAAGTGCCTCTCCGGCCCAAAAGTTGACCGATCAGTCAGCGGAATTGCGCAGTAGCAGTCCTTTCTCAGGTTGGAAACAACCAGGCGTTCTACGTCAAACGCATGTGTCTCCGAAACCTGCATGGAGCCTTCCAGTACCTCGCATCATGCGGACGTCCAAATCTTATGACTTGAACGTTGATATACCGGTCAGCACCATCGATTCCAACGTGCAAGACAATGCGAAGTCAGATGATGCTGATACCGATATACTCAAGGATACACCTGTTTTGGAGAGCAACGCCACCGAAGAGAATGATGCCGTACTCGATTCTCCACGAGAAGTTCCAGTTCGTCGCCGCACTGGACAGCGTCGCTCAGCTCGGCAAGCCACTAAAGCTATTCGTAAAGTCATGAAACCAAGCGATGTCAAACCAGAGCCTACGATCCCTGGTGGATTTCCTATGGAGGAGGAAGAAGCAACGGTTAATCCCTCCCCTCGTCGGAGTACACGTCGGTCGCGAATGAACGTGGCTTCGAAGACAGTGAATGAAATGAGCACGTCTTTATCCATGCATCCTGATACACCATCCAAATCACCCAGCACAACTTCCCGAATTCCTCGATCATCCACTACAGCAGATATAACAATGTACCCACAAAACTCACTGGCACGTCTAGAGGCCTTATCGGATGTGCAGCCCATTGCCCGCCGGACGCGAGCTCAGGTTGCTGAACTCGAATCACAAGGGTCTCAATCAAGCACGGATGCTATATCAGATACTGAGGCCGAAAGCAATGTTCTATCTACTCCTTCGCGACGTAGAACGCGGAGTGAACGCGCATCAGCAGCTGCTCTATCTTCGCCTCAACGGGTGACCCGATCGGCTCGACGGCTTCGTGATGGAAGCGCAGGAACACCTAGAACGCCTGGAAGATCCTCTCGGAGGCACTGAGTCTCATAGTAAATGCAGTTTACGATACTTACAATAAAAGATTTTAATATTAGCATCGAGCCGACTATTTATACTTATATATGTATATACCTAAGGGTAGACTTTCTTAATCAGGTCAGCATACTTCTTCTCAACCTCTTTGCGCTGCACTTTCTGTGCAGCCGTAAGTGGAAGTTCTTCTGGGATGAGCACAACACACTGAAGAAGCTCCATGTTGGCAAATCCTGCTTCCTTGCCAACTTCGTTGAGTTTCTTAAGCATCATGTTTTGAACCACCTTGTCGTGGCAAAGGTTCGAGAGTTCGAGGTGAGCAATATCCTTCTTGTTATTGTCTTCAAGTGCTGCGCGCAAATTGTCCTCACGCGGGAATACGACAGCCATGGGCTGCTTAGCGTCAGATGAGGCTACCAGGCAAAGGTTGCTGACAAAGTTGCAGGCCTTGTACGTGCTTTCCAGACGTTCCAAAGCAATGTATTCACCACCCGACAACTTAACAAGGTTTTTCTTACGGTCGATAAGCGAGAGCGTTCCTTGTTCATCCCATTGGCCAATATCACCCGTGCGAAGCCATCCATCCTTCGTGATTGCCTCCTCTGTAATTTCAGGACGTTTAAAGTATCCCTGTGTGACAGATGGACCACGGATCCAAACTTCACCCTGAGCAGGATTCTTATTAGCAAAGTAGCCTGCTTCAGGCACGTCCACGAGCCTGACTTCAACGGATGGCATTGGGCAACCCACAGAACCGTAGCAGAAAAACTCGGGAGTCATCAAAGCGCACATGGCTGAAGACTCAGTCATACCGTATCCTTGAATGATTGTCGTCAGAGCCGTGTTAAGGAATTGATGCGTTTCCCTAGCAATTGGGGCACCACCGGAAAGGGCATAACGTATACGGCCACCCGTCTGTGCACGAACACTCTTGAACACGACGCTTTCGGCAAATTGCTTAAACAAAGGAATATTGTTAGACTTGGCCCACATGCTCATATCAAACAGTTTCTTCTTTGTGGCACTAGCAGCCTGGACCTTGCTTACAATACCCTTCCGAATTAGTTCCCAAACGGCAGGTACTCCAACTAGCAGTGTAGGACGGAAGGCCACCAAGTCACCTTCACATTTACGAACACTGTTAGATGTGAGCGTTTTGACGCGTCCGTAACCGATAGCGATGCCGTAGTACATCATGTAGCATTCAACGACGAATTCAAGAATATGAGCAAGTGGTAGATAGGCAAGGTACGAGTCAGACTGGTTCAGGTAAGGCTTTAACAGCATGGTGACGGAAGCGATTGTGGCAATAAGGTTATCGTTTGTTAAAATGACACCCTTTGGCTTACCAGTAGAGCCAGAAGTATACATGATGCAAGCCACATCTTTACCTTGCGTAGGCGCAGGACCTACCATGTTTTGCTTTCCGTTCCTGATCACTTCATCATAGTGAATAAGAACAGCGTTAGGACGTCCAGAGATCTTCGAGTGAATTCTGTTAAGGATATTTTCATCGGCTTCCCCGTCATAGATAACAACGCGGAGCAGAGGCGTCTGGTCGATAATCTTCTCAAGTACCTTAAGGTGCTGCGCATTCGTGAAAATGCCCTGCACTTCGGGCTCCTCGAGCGACACTTGCAGACCTTCGGGGCCAAGCGTGTCATATGACGTGCAAAATGTAATACCTTGACGGAAACAAGACTGCGCAGCCACTTGCCAACTGACATTAGTGGAAGCAAAGATATTGAACACCGTCTTTTGGTTCAGACCAAGCTGGTGCATGCCACTGGCGAATTCATCCACAGTCTTGAAAAACTCGTTGATCGTGATATACTTGTAGGGACTGAGCTCATAGTACGTCCAAGTCTTGGTCTCTTTGACTTCTTCATCACCGATCTTTTTCGTCACCACCTTTTGCTCTTGGTGTTCGTCTACAATGTCACGCCATGCAATATTTTTCTTGTCACCAAAGCGCTTGCGGGCTTCTTCCATCAGTTCGTACATTGTGTGGATCCCCTCATGAGGACGTTCCACCAAGTGCTCGGGCGAAAGGAAAGAGCGATAGATAGGTCCAAATGCTCCCTCACCAGGGCTAACCTGCACACTAGCCTTGTGACCTTGCTTGCTCATCGTTTCAGTTGGAGTGAAGGAATCTAGGTGGGAGCCCTGTGATCTTGAAGGTTGGGAAAACCTGCATTCCAAATATGCCCGAACTGCTTACGTGCACCCCCATTGTCGTGGCACCTACGCGCCCAACAAATTTTGGCTTCCCGTGACACGTCGCGTCACATGATTTCATAAAATATCGATATCTAAGATTGGAGTTTAGTCCGTGCGCCATCATGTCGAAAGCTGTCGTATTCTTGACGCAGGGCACGGAGGAAATGGAATTCACCATCACGTACGATGTGCTCGTTCGTGGTGGTGTAAATGTGACTTCTGTATTCGTTCCAGAGTCAGGAAAGCCAGCCGCTCCAATCAACGGTCTTGTTGTTGCCTCTCGTGGTGTTAAGCTCGGCGCCGATACGACTCTCCAAGCTTTGTTGCAAAATGACAACGTAGATCAATATGACGCTTATGTTGTTCCCGGTGGCGCTGGTGCTATTCATACACTATCTAAAGATGAAAATGTACTAAAGATTTTGCATCACGCTCATGCCTGTGGCAAAGTTATTGGCATGATCTGCGCAGGCACTTTAGCAGCTTTGGGAGCCCAAATTGGACTGAAAGGTCCTATTACCAGCCACCCATCAGTAAAGGACCAGCTCGATGCCTTGTATGAATACAAGGACTCCCCGGTTGTCGTTTCTGACAATTTTGTGACGAGTCGTGGGCCTGGCACCACATTCCTTTTCGCGCTCACACTGGTCGAGAAACTTGTCGGATTGGAAAAACGAAACGAAATTTCTGGTCCAATGATGCTAGTGTGAGAGCAAATATAATTCGCTAAGCATCGGGCATCTCTATATTATCTTCGTCATCGAGCTCCTCGTCCTCTTCGCCTTGCGCGACATGCAGAGCAGGTACCTCCAACTCGCGATCCGCACCAATGTAGCTGTCACACATGAGATATAGTTTTAGCTTGTCATGCATGCCTGCTGGTAGCATGAATTCGAGGCGCACATCAAGAGTTTTTGCAATCGTGACACGCTTGATGCTGAGCAAGCTGTTTGTACCGGGATCACCAATCACCAGCCACCATGCTGTCATCTTGGGCGATGGGTAGAACGGTGCAATCGCGGTGGGATCAGATGGTTCCTCCTCTTCTTCATCAACATCACGCTCGAGCTTGGCTTGTAGGATAATCGTTGAGGCACTGTCCAGCTTTTCTTTGTCTAAAATGTCAAACTCAATGTCGACATATGGGAACTCATTCGTCAGGGTTGCCACATCAGCCAATTGCCGTTTGTTGAGCTGAAGAAGCTCATCACGCTCATGCTGGCTCATATCTGGCAGGACATCCGCAAGAGCATACACGTCATGAATACCACGGGCTTGGCAACGTTGAATTGTCGCAGCCGTGAAGTGGGGCACTTGGCGCAGCGGTGAGTCACGGTCCCACACGGCTTGCACACACATGTGACTGATTTCCATAGCCACGATGGCATTAAGCATAGCTCCTGAACTCATGACATCAACACAGGCATTAAGCAGTGTAAGGACTCGATTTAAAATGTCGCGCTGGTCCTGTGCCAAATCCGCAGGCAGGGTCAAGCGCGAAAAGTGTGCTTGAAGGAGAACAAATGTCTTGTGGAATGGATTTTCAAATCGGATCTTATCGAGTTTGAGTGGCATTCGATCATAGATGCGGCGAAGGAGCACATCTTCATGGCGACGGATAGGCACAGTCTCAAACTCCGATGCTGAGGACACGATCTCAAGCATGCCACGGAGCTTAGTAGTGCCCGAGAGAGACAGGTGGAACACATCGATGGTCGCATAGCTGACATTGTAGAAACTGGCAATCATACCAAGGTTGAGGGGACTCAAATCCATGTCATTTTCCACAGCAACGCATTTGCTTTGTTCAAGATCAACCAGTGTGTTTTCCACGAGCTCTGACAAAAAGTCTCCAATGTGCTCCATATCGCGACCTTGGCATCCATACGCTTGAGGATTTTTCGGCAGACGACGGTACATGAGCGTCCATGTTAGCATATCGACTGCACCTTGCTTGTCTTGCACCGTTCGAGCCACAATTTCGGCGTTCAAAAAGTCTTGGGTATATGTACCGAGTCGGCTTTCCAAAGGCATGCCTTCTGCCAAGAATTTCTTAAAGTAATTCTTCCGATTCGCCTGACAAAAAAGCATACATCGACTGCGACCCATCTCATCCGGCAAAGTACACTTGCCTACCATTTCGAGCATGTCTGTCAGTGCATAGTCAACATAACGGTGCTCACGTCCCTCATACGTTTGCAGAGAGAGTAGGAGTACCAGATGCGCTTGCACGGGCAAGCTCCATACCGTGTCTTTACTGGCTACCATCACTTGGATCGCTCCGGCATTGAACAAGCGTTCGACAACGCGTCGATCGCCCTTACTCAAGCCCTCGTGATAGAATGCGATACCGTAGGTGAGAACTTCAGCAAGCTCCTCATCCTGTACACGGTCTAGATGTGGCTTCAAATCTTCGCGTTCCATATTCAGGAATGGAGATTCACCCGTCTCGTATTCACTGTCCGCAAGTGCGTACGCCAAAATATCATTGACAGTCAGCTTGGTCTGCTTGCGCGTTGGTACAAACAAAAGCACTGGCTGTGAGGGCGCATACTCCATGATCGCAAGGTACGCAGGCTTTGCCATCGCGATCATTAATGATGGGAAGTGTGGCACATTGAATGGTTGAATGTGCACTTCCATGGGTACAGGTCGTGCGCTGGGTGCAAATGACAGCGTCTGCGTGGCACCCAGCCAGCCAGCCACATCGGTTGCATTAGCCAGAGGAGCCGTGAGACCGATAAACCGAGTTGGGCGCTCCGTTTGAGCAGCCACAAAACGAGCTCGTGACCCTACGACTTCATACGTCGGACCAACGTACGCATCACTCAGCAGGTGCAAGTCGTCAAATATGTAGAGCGCAACACTTTGTACATTCCGGCGCTGGCGCCAGCGGCGTGACAAAACATCCCATTGCTCGGGCGTCGCAACGACAACATCGGCCTGTTCGAGTAGACGCAGATTAGTACTCGTCTCACTGGCAAGCGCAACTGTCTCTTTTGTTGGAAACCGTGCCTTCCATGCCAGCACACGTGGTTGGACCATGCTAGCGTACGGCAATATGCATACAGCTCGTCCGCCACCAGTGTTCCACAAGCGCCATAGCGCGAGCTCGGCACAAAACGTCTTGCCAGCTCCTACAGGCGCACCAAGAAGCACACTCTCGTCTGTTTCATACAATGCATGAAATGCCTGCGTCTGGATCTTGTTCATGTGATCAAATGCATACAGCGAAGCTGCTTCAGCGCCTAGCACTGACAAGGGCTGCGGCTGCAAGTCTAGCAGTGGTGTTGGCGGGGCGAACTTGTCCGGCAATATAAGATGCTTGAAGGAAATCGGAAGGCGAACCTCACTGTGCAACCAACGGTCACTCAGCAGCGAAATGTAGTAGTTCGGTGGAAGTGGATCTGTTAGCTCAACGGTGAAGGACACAGTGTGTTCGTCCGTGGCGTAGCGTCGCAGCAGGACAAACTGATCGTAGAATAAAATCACTTCGCCATCCACGTCTTCCACCAGTAGCCAGAAACTCTGCGCACCGCCATGAATACGATCGTCCCATTCGAAATCAGGCGTGATAGTCAAGTGCACCTGCAGTAAGGAACGCGTGAGTGGTTGGAAGTATGCCTGCAGATCCAGGTGAGGGAACTGGAACACGAGACGATGCAAAAGACGACCTGCACGAGGTATGCCAATCAATTCACCCATTTCATTTGGCTCAAGGTCACGCAAACGGGCCCAAGGAAATTCTTTGCGTTCCAGACGACGAATAAGGTCCGGCGCAACGCCGGGAAATTGGCGCAACGGAGTCATGGAGCCCCATTGCCGACGCTCCGTCATTTTGGCCAGGTCCAGAGCATACCGCGTCGTGCGTGCATATCCACGGACCACACAAATTTCGACCAACGCACGTAAAATACGTGAGGCGGATTGAGTCACATAAACCATATCCGCTGAGAGAGCATAGCCCTCCAAAGAGAGTTGAGAAATCCATGTCTGGAGGAGAGCATTGATTTTGGCACTGGGCTCATCAATCCCTTCTTTGATCGGAATCGGGACACGTTCGCGCAGTTTTCCAATTTCCAACTTTTCGTCTTGTCGCACAATCTGGTGCTTGAATTCATCGCTGTAGCTGAAGATTCGCAGCAGTTCGATGGCACTAGACGTAGACTTCAAGTGTTTATGATATGTGCCCATGGATGTATGCGTGAGATAATAGTGCGCCGCAATTCGCGCAAGCTCATTCGTTGTAAACAAGCCCGTTCTGCGGTCGTAGCGCAACAATCCTGCTTTCTCTAAGAGAACAGCAGCACTGTGTGCGATGTCCGCCCGCTTTTGCTCAAGAAACGGGTCATCCACCGTATAATCCGGTGACACACTGTACAATGCAGGCGAACGAAGCATCCGAACGTACAAATAGGTGTACCCGAGCCAAGTCACGGCCTCGTCGCGATTCCGGATCGTACCCAGAACAATTTCGGCGTTGAGATTATCGGCCAAGCGTGAGACAAATTGGCTTTCAATCGGCAGCTGTTGATTCAGAAGCGAGAGGTAATACTGCAATTCTGAGTACTGCGTGATAATAATGCCTTCGCCCACCGTATCAAATTGGGGCCGACCGGCACGACCCAGCATTTGAAGCATATCTTGAGGTGAAAGCTCACACCAGCGACTCTTCTCGGGGTTGTATATCTGCGTACCTTTGATGATCACCGTATGCGCAGGCAAGTTCACACCCCATGCAAGGGTAGCAGTACTGACAAGAACCTGAATATGTCGTCCAGCAAATAGATCTTCGACTAGCTCTCGGTCAGCGCGTGTCATTCCCGCATGGTGGATACCGAATCCATATTGCAATAAATCACGCAAGTTCGCGTCTTGGGCGTCTTCTGCAGCTTCACGAAGGACATCACGGCTAGTTCCTGTTTGAGGTAAGAATACATCAAGCGCCTCACGAGCCTCAGCTGAGTCGCGTAGGAACTTGGCTGTCTTGGCTGTCTCCTTCCGCGAATGCGTGAATATGAGGATCTGGTTCTTACCCGCATGCTCCATGACTTTGTCGTACGTCACCTCATTCATGAGTTGCAGCCTTTTGATGGCCTTTGTCTCTGTCAGTCCGATAAACTCCTGGCGTAAGGGACAGGGTCGATAATTTGATTCAAAGTACAACAAGCCACTTGCTGTATTCACACGCAAAAAGGCTGCGACATCCTGGTAATTCGGCAACGTAGCGCTGAGACCGACAATCCGCACAGGGTCGTTCAGCTGCTCCATACGGCGGATTGTGCGTGCGACAATAGCTTCGAGTACCGGTCCGCGATCATCGTGAAGCAAGTGCACTTCATCAATAATCAGAAGTCGCACAAGATTTGTATATGATGTATCTGAGCTCTTTCGACTTATGACGTCCCATTTTTCCGGTGTGGTCACAATGACATGCGTCTCTGCAATTTGTGCCTTTGTAAGTTGACTATCACCGGTGAGCTCATTGACCACCACTCCGAAAGGTTCCAGTCGTGAGCGGAAATGGTTTGCTTGTTCAGCGACAAGTGCTTTCATAGGGGCAACATACACAATCTTGCACTCTGTCAAATCCATCGCACCTGTGTCTTCATTACGCCACTTGCCGAGCTCACGAAGGATTGTCAACATCGCCACATTTGTTTTTCCGGCACCAGTAGGTGCACACAATAACATGGGCTCATCACTGCCGAATGCAACAGGGTAGCATTTAGACTGTACAGGGTTCAGCGTTGTTGTATTAGGAAAGGCAGCATGTGCCCAGCTGGGCAACTGTCTGATCGATACAAGCTCTTCTGGCAACACTGAGCGTTTCTCTGGTGGGGGAACGTGTATTTCTTCGTAGCCTTTCTTACTTCGCTTGAAACTACCAGCGGGAAGACGGACTTTGGGATTGGAGTTCAAATGCCCACCTTCACTGAATGCCATCGATTCTAGATCCAGCGTCAGGCGTGGCGCTGCCGTCGATCCAGGAGCAAGGGTGGCTCGCGATGTAAGACGGTGCGCCTGACGTTTAGCCTCTTCAAGTTCGTCCGCGGCCAGCGCGGGCTTGGCTGCGTCACCAGCAAGGCGCTTCAAGATCCAGCCTGCATTCCTCTCTCGCATAGCAACTTCGACATCCATGCGCTCATCCTCATTCGATCGCGATAAACGTGTACACCAATACACAATATCGCGATTTTTTGTCAGCGTCTGTACCACATCAAAGTGGTCATAATCAAAAAGCGCCATGAGGCTGTTTTCACATTCACGTATATCAGTCTCTGCTCCAAGAATTTCTAAAGCAGCGTCAGTCTTCTCGCCTGATTCAACGGGATCCGAGTAGCAATCATTCAAGATACGCTGGAGCCAATACGCATCGATATCGTGGACGTCCAAGTCGGAAGAGGTGGTCTCTGCTGTGCCACCGAGGACGAGGTCCTCTTCATTCGTGGCAAGATCAGAGGTATCATGAATTTCTCTTTCTTCGGCAGCTTCATTCCGTTCGCTATTTTGATCATCCTCGTCATCGGACGCTTCACGCACCACGTAAGTCTCTTCGTCCGGATTACTCTCTTCTTCCTCGTTGTCGAAGAGAACGGCCACACCAGCTTCGTCATCCACACCAGTAGATGTCTCAGCATGGGCACTTGTATCTTCCTCGTAATCTGTGAGTTGCTTGCTTAGGTTCACGTATTGGCTAAACTTTTCTTCAGGTAGGGGTCCCAAAAAGGTCTCCATTTCTCGCTTTTTGTCCAAATCGCGCACACTATCATCTTTGAGGATCTCGATAGCGGTATCAGCCGCTGATCGCACAACCTCTGTAGTTTGGTCACCCAGCGCGCTTTGGATCATTGTGAGAACAAGCTCGTATACAGAACGCGTCTCGTCCGTGCGCGGTATATATCGAAGCCCATCAAGCTCTGCGCTTGCCTGCAGCACATTGGCATATTGGGCAGTTCCAGGATTCCAGTTGCGTTTTTTAACCATGCCGTAGTCATTACTTTCAGCGACTTTACGCTTCCTCTCGACATCTTGTACTTGTGATTTGACGACACGAGAGCCCATCGACTTCGGGTCGATACGGCCGACAAGCGATTCTGCTTCACCCGTAGGCTCATTCTGGTCCTGTCTATGACCAGCACTAAGCACCAGCGAGGACAACGCCGAGTAGCGGTACCCAGACAGGTCTCGCTGGTTCTTGGGCGCCATGGCGTCGACGTTCTAAAGCGTCCATGCGATCGCTCCGCGCATTTTTGTCAAATCACGTGATACAAAAAGAGGGAACTTTCTGCTGGCGGACGCGAAAACGAGCCAAGCAGTCCGGTTTGAGATGAAAGTGGCGGGCGACTGGGATTCTAAGGTAGAACATCTCGTTTCGGTCTGTCTTGGTCGCCTTTCCTCCATTGACTCCGCGGTCCTCGTCCGCGATGCTTTACAAGGTTGTGGGTGTATTTGAATAAGCATATATAATTCAAAGTACTTGCAGGCCCCAACAAACGCTTCTACTTGACAAGTACACTGAGACGGCCCCTACTAGCCCCTCTCGATAAGTGCCCTTGATGATTACCGCGTCAGAGTCAGCGGAGAACATTAGGCCTCTTCCTGATGCGCAAAGTGTAATTAAACAACGGCAACATGCGGAAGAAGCAATATCCAAACCTATACCTCTTGCTCCCATGATGGGCTCATTTATGCGTTCAGAGAATGGCACGACGTCTATACCTAGTCACCAAGATATGCCCAGTCCTCCCAAGCAGGAAGCTGATACTAATGACCAAGGAACTGACGAAGAAACAGGAGTGATCAGGTGCATTTGCCTTTGTGATGATGATGACGGGTTCACCATTCAATGTGATCGTTGTCTCGTATGGCAACACTGCGCCTGTTTCGGCATGTCACACTCCAGCGTGCCTGACGAGTATCTGTGTGAACAATGCGATCCGCGCCCTGTTGATTCTAATTATGCACGAGCAGTTCAAAGACGCCGCCTCCAAGAAGAAGCTCGTAAAACGCATCGAGCTAAGCACACAACATCATCAGCTGCGTCTACCTTGTTCGAATCAGCTGCGAATGCGGCCTGGGAGTCCGCCGTACATGGCACCAAGGTGCCTGTGCCACGAAAAAAAAGACAGTCTAGTCGCTCACCTCAAACCCGCCCTGTTCCCGACCACGAAACTGTTGACGATTTGGACTTGAATGCGACGAGTTCCTCTCGTTCCAAGCCTCGAAATAAGCGTTCACGAAGCCACACGCGAAAGTCAGTGGCTGGTCCATCTCCGTCAAAGGGCAGCGATGATGAAGAAATACCTATGAAGTTTGAATCTTGGCAAATTGAGTTCACAAATATCGATTCGAACCACATTCGTGAACCAAACATATTACAAGTAATTGCGACTCATCTGTTTCACTGGACTGGTCGCAGTCCATTAAAGGCTACACCGGATGAAAGTGGATTCTTTGTTGCTCCTCTCCGCTGTAGCACAGAGCTTCCGCCCCACGAGCAGCAGCGCAAACTTTTACCAAGTGGCCTTGCTGCTGTGGGCTTTGAGACCATTCCTGTGGAAATTCATTGCAAATCACTGACTGAATTGTCCACTCATCCTCTCGTTCGTACGATTTCTGACCAAGTAACGGGCAGCTTTTTCAACAATATCTCCCATTTGCAACCGTTGCCATCTGAGCCGCAGAACGTATGGTCAGCATCCAAAGCGTTTTGTCGACCTTCTATGCACGGACTGTTTTCTGACACCTATATTCCTGCTGGTGCATTTATCATGGAGTATCTTGGCGAGCTGTACAGTGCTGATACGTACCGTTCAAATCCCATCAACCAATATGCTCAAATGGGTACCACGAAGCCGCATGTTCACTTGTTTCCTCAACCATTGAACATGGTTGTAGATGCACGTATGTATGGCAATTCAGCACGGTTCGCGCGTTCAAGTTGTCATCCCAATGCTGTTCTCCGCTCTATTTTTCACTACGATGGTTCCAGTGATATTCCAAGGTTGTCGTTCGGTATATTTGCTATCTCGGCAATCCCCAAATCTCAAGAAATCACTCTTGGATGGGAATGGGATGATCATCATATCGTACACATACTCCCTTCTTTGGCTCGTCGTCCATGGGCTATGGATGATGCGACACGTTTGCGCAAATCACTGTCACCAAAGGAAGAAATGATGTTAGCTGCAGAAGAATTTTCAGCGCGTGGTGACTTTCCCTATGGATCCACGATTCTTGCTCGCAAGTTTAATGCCATCCTGTCCATTATATTGAGTTATACCACATGTGGTTGTGTTGGCCCATCATTAGGTGGCTCCAGTACAAATTCTCTGCACACTAGACGTCAAAATTGTGCTGTAACGCAAATGCTGCGTGCAAGTCAAGGGATGCCTTTATTATATACATCGCCTTCGCCCAGAAATCCAAGGATGAAACCTATTGCTTTTGAGCCTTTGGTTGGCGTATTCCGCCATTGGGTGCCAGACTTGAACATGGATCCGACTACACATTTGTGTGCTAAAATTTCTCAAAACGAATGCTTCGTCCAGCGTGTTCCATACTCGGACGAACCACCAAACGCTTGGGATTCGCTACATAACAAGCCCGAGTCGGAGCACGAAAGTGATACTGAAAGTGAAAGTGGTGCTTCAACAGCAACAGAGATTGTATCAGAAGACTATCCTTATGCAAGCGAAAATGAGGATGCATTGGTGAAAGAGGCCTTGCGACATTTGGAACAACAGAGTCGGTCGATTCTTCCTCTCAAGAAGAGGGCTGATCGTATACGAACGAAAGACAAAATGTCTGGAAATGACTCCCGCCGCATATCGAACTTGGCTTCAAGGTCGGATACAATTAGTCCTCCTAATGAGCAAAAAAATAGGAGTCTCTCCAAAGTGACCCCAGCTTCTCAGTCAGGACTCAAGCGACAAAAGCGCCATTTGGATAAAGTCGATTTTTCCTCGTCTGATGAAGAAGGTGCACCTGTTTCACCGTCTCGCCATATTAGGAAAAAATCGATGCAGTCGCTTGCCGGTAAGCATACGCTCAAACGTGAGCATTCCGACTTAACTGGTCCGCCCCAGGTCCGCCCCGTTGCAAGTCCAAGTCCTCAATTAGGCCCTGTGCGTCCGATGTCGCCCACTCAGTCGCGTTCAGGCTCCGTCACACCCCCCCTTCTGTCCTCGAGCGCTTCAAAACGGCCTTCAGTCGACTCTCAAACGGCTGCGACCCCAGCAGTTTCAGTCGCTGCTTCATCTCCACTCGAAACCAACACTTCTATACAGCGACGGGAATCATCGGTCATGAGTGGTAATAGTTCATTACCACCAGCCCCACCCAAACGCCTCTCATTGGCAGAATATAAAAAGCGCTTGTCTTCGCGACGTAAACCGGAGAATCAGGTCCAGTCTGAAGCAGCCGACACACCCACTGCTCCATCAAAAATCGTCTCATTCGATTCCCAGAGAGAGAAACCCGTGCGAAACGACGGGGCTTTGGATTTACCAATCCATGACCCAATTTCTTTGCAAGCAGCACCAAGCTCGCCAGTATCGTCATCATTACCGTCCATGGAACGCTCGGGTATTCGCTCCGTGATTATACCTCGGTCGCCACCTCAGGGAACTGCATACCTTCCTTCAACTACAAATTTGAATGAAGTCTCCTCTGGGGCGGTGCTCGATCCATTATCGAAGTCCTCTGAGCTCAATTCTGGTACAATGTCACGGGCACCAACATTGCCTGTTGCATCGTCATCGTCTTTGCTGTCCAATCTTGAGAAGGATTCGGTGCCTACTAAGGGGGGATCTTCACTCGTGCAATCATCGTTGCCCCGGTCACTACCGGTTGAATCGCCTTCAGCGCGTCTCCATGCATCTCCTCCGCTGATTTCCTCATTACAGACCCACGCACCACCACCTGGTCCGCCGCCGGGTCCACCACCACCTATGCCTCCCCGACTGCGCGCGGCACAAAATCGCGTGGATGAGCGAAATCGTCAAGCTCACACAAACTCTTCAGCGCAATCGACGACGCCGGATGCACATGACCTCCGCACCTTGCAGGCATCACGCCGTGGCACGGGATCCGATTGTAGCAGCTGGCGCCCTGTTCATTGAAAACATCCACAGTCTGTATTTGTATCATGCTACTTTTGTCTTTTTATCTCGATGGCGTCTTGGCTGCTGTTGTAGTAATTCCCATACTTCTCCATCCAGTACGCTGCGTGCGATGGTGCCGGTGCTTCTCAGGATGTCTTTCGGACACGGCGCTTCTTCATCGACGGGATATATGGTCCATCCGTGGTTGTCAGCCAGGCGCTGTATTAAAAACTGCGCCAGCTCCGCCATTGCGTAGAGCGGTCGACTGTTTTCGACGCTAGGTTCTGATAGCGATAGATCGATGTATGTTCGCACACATGCCGAAAAACGTGCCAGCACGCCAATGTTAGTCTCACAGGCGACACATGCAAGGTAAAATTCCAAGTATCTTGCAAAGGAACACAGTGTTTGAGGTGATTCCGCATTTAGGTCCGGATGATGGGCAAGAAGATGCAGAAATCGCACAATGATACGTTCTAATCGCTCGTGCCTAACGATGGGCGGTAAGACCTGCAAACGTCGGGTGTAAGAAGCGACTTGTACGCGTGGCTCATCCTCAGGATCAAAGGCCACCAGAAAGATAGCAGCGTGGAATTCTGTGGGAAGCTCATCGCGCATCAAATACAAGAGGAGATCATGTAATAGATGCATCCGAACTTGAAAACACTCGTCTTGAAGTGCATAGGATAAACGACCCATACGCGGAAGAATAAGCGAAGCGTATGCATCACATGTAGCTAGTTTCAAGATACATTGGGCTGCAAACAATCGCAAGCGTGACCGCACGCCTAGGGGTATGTGCTGATCACGATGCACTTCACCCGTGCCAAGAAGAATCCAGAGAAGTTTGAGTACGGGAGGCACCAAATCCGCTTTTTTTTGAACGCAACACCATTGCGTCAATACACGCAAAGAGCCCAAACGCGTGCGAAGCGGTAATGGCATGGAATCATCGTCGATCCATTCCGTATCAAGTTCCGGTTCATGATTTGGCCATGGTGCCAACACGATACGATGTAGAATGTGTTCGACTAGGGTATCCAAAGAGGGTATGTGTTCGACGGAAGAATAATCCAAAAAGGCAGCCAACGCTTCTAGCACGTCTGCTGACGCGTCGTTAGACTCGTGCTCTAGCAGCTCTTTGATATAAGTCACCTGCTGCGCGACAAGGTCAGGAGATATGCAAGAAATAAGTTTGGCAGCCGCATACGATCTAGTTGCTTGTTTTGTTAGATATGCAACGAATGATTCAGACACGCTGAAGGAAGTGGGATCAAAAGCTGCGAGAGATGCAAGTAAGTCTAATGCGAGAGATGATACAGGCTCATCCAGTGCTCTTTGCGTTAAAATCCCGCTGTAATCTTTAAGAAGATACGGCGCATGTTGAGCAATAAACCTTAAGAGTTGCGTCGATTGAAGTTCAAGAAGCGGCTGTATACAAGACACATTCAATATAGGGAAAGAGCCTGTCCAGAGACACTCTGATAACACATTAATCATCTCTGGTAACTTTTCTTGCATATATGAGATTGCTTCATGCCGCGTTTGTGTACTCTTACTAAGTGGCGTGGATGGATCAAAACAGACACGCATCGAATTCAATAGGAACTCATCGGGTTCATTAGCAAAAGAATGAAGTACATTCGGTACATCCGGATCATTCAAAATGGCTGCGATCGCCTGAATACATGCCAACAGACGAGAGGAATCCTTTCCGTCACAGCATTCCATATAGACATCCAAAGCAGTCGGGCGCGAAAGACGCAAATTGGTCAAATAGAAAAAAACAGATCGCTCATTGTCATCCAAGAGAGATGTCACAGTGTGCAAGCGTTGGGCGTAAGACGGATCGTTTGGAGGTACAATGTATGTCTCCCACGTATGAAGTACACTGCGTGTAACATCGCAAGAGCCTGTAAGGTTACAATTGAGTACAGCACCTGGAATCCAGGCAAATTTGTCCGCGAATATAGAAGCACTGCCCGACTCTGCATATGCCAGGGAGAATGAACGTCCAAGCGCATCTAACGCTCGATTACGCACTGTAGCGCGACGATCCTTCCCACGCTGAGCAAGCTCTTGAAAAATCCTCAAAGGAATATGATGGCATATTGTGTCGTAATCAAGATTATATATTAGTTCAGCAAGCTTGGCACGGACATGCTCGTCTGGATCGACGGCACGGGCGGCAAGAATTGGTGTGATAGCCGAAACAAGTTCAGAATGCTGTGTTAATGTCTTGACGGCAAATTCCGTCCAACATATTCTAATAGGTGCATGCTTATCAATGGCTCTACCGAGCCATGCCTTCCAAACATGCGAATGCAATGTGGCGAAACCCTCAGATACATTGGAGGACAGGGCAAACAGTGTTCCAAGCGCACGGGTAGCCAACAAGCGAACATGCACCCGATCTGAATGAAGCTCTGATTCTAGATTCGGTACGACACTAGTGAGCAACGATGGTGCAGCCTCCGCCACATTCACAATTTGTTGGTGCAATTGCTCTAGTGCAATCACTTTATCATCTTCATCGTCATCGTCATTGGACTCAAGTGTTTCTAGAAATGATTCTGAAAAATAACGCGCAACATGTTTTTGCAGTCGATCTTGAGTAGCTTGACATATGCTGGTAGAAGCCATGTAAGTGGGAGAATGAGGGTCTTGAGAGTAGGCGCTCATCAATAATTCCACAACCGGCTGAGGAATGGTAACGCATTCATCAATAAGTTGTACTAATACATCAATCACGGCCAGCTCAACATTTTTAGCCAGCTTTTCTGTGATTAACGCCCACAGTTTTTGAAAGTATTCCGTTATGAGGTCACCCGCTGACGGAAGGTCACATATGAGCACCACACTTTTCACAGTACTAAGACTGTCAAGAACATACACTGCCTCTTTGTAAAGTGGATGGTCGGCATTAGCCAAGCCTGCTGACGGTGACACAAGCTGAGCCAAGAGGAACCGAAAGAGGATCTTAATTTCTGCTTGAGAGAAGGGCGCATTCGGTGCATATAAACGAAGTATGTCTGCAAGATTGCAAGCTACCAAAGCTTGCACACCTTTGTCTTTGTGACGAATGAAACTAGGCTTTATAAGTTCTTGACAATATGGGTCTAACTGGGAAGTATCCAAGTCACCTTGACCAATTTCCTTTAGTTCTTCGTGCAATCTTTGAAGTCTATCACGCAGCGCACTGGCTGAAATTCCATTTGCTTGTAGATTTTCTTTAAACCGAAGCCTATGCATCGTATGTCTCACGGCTGTGCACGCGTAGAGCGAGATGGAGACCGACACTACCGCGTTTCATTTCAACGACGCGCGTCGCTTGTGGCACTTTATATTCGTCACGTGGTCAACACTACGTGGGCCTTTCGACCGCTATGTGTCCGCCATTAGATCGTCTTCACGATTATCTGTAGCAAACGTGGTTCCTCCACTGAACGAAAGTATTCGTGACATAACATCTTGTGATAGCACAATGTTCGTTAGATCATTTTTCAGCAGCGTAGAAGATCTCGTCTCAGATACCAAGGCTAAAGCTAGGGATTGGTGGAAGGCTTGTGCATTGGATGTTGGTTGGGTAAAATGCACAAGTTCTCGACCAGCATCCATGGAAAGCACACCGTCCGGCACAGGAATCGAATGAAGATGATTTGGCAAGTCCCATTCTGTGACCTCATATTGTATCGTCTCATCTGCAGAAAGCTCCTGCAAATGATAGAACGTAGCCTCATGCGACTCGAGTCCTAGGAATACTGTTAGGTGACTTAAGGGAAATGTTTTGTAGACACGGGCCAAAGAACAAATAGCGTGCTTTGGACGAGCTTGGAGGCACTGTTCGACTAAACCGAGTGTATTATCGCCTTCGAATCCGAGCTTGGAATTTTCGACCAAGTCACATAGTAAATTTTGACTGTCTAATACATAGGCACCATAAGCTTGAGCAAATTCAAAATATACATTGCATTCACGCTTGTAATTAGAACACGCCACTGCATCTAAGAATGGAAAGAATGTTTCCGCAGACGGAATAGAGCCGTCACGTAACAAGCGCAAAAGAATGGCACGTTTCAAAGAAGCACATTGGTGGGCTTGTACTGGCTCTAGTGGAAGCGATACAGCGGTCTCCCACATATGGAGAGCTTCATCATAAGCACCAATTTGCAAATAAATCATCCCTGCCAAGTACAAATACTCGAGAAAACCGAGAGCTCGTGGAAGATACAACGTGAAGTCACTTTTTGTTATATCTGTACCCCGACACACATGCTCCGCCTTTTGGATCTGAGACGTTCGAATGAGCTCTGATAGTAAAGGAGCATGGACATTAGTGACTCCTTGGTATTCGTGTGAAAGCACCTTATAGAGTTGTTCTAGAATGTCAGTGGCACACAATCCCGGAAATAGCGATGCTTTTTCCGCTACAGCATGGGCGAGTTGAGAAACAAGACGTGGCAAATGCAACAGATTTGAATGCAGATCTGGGTGACTCAAAACTTCTCGAAGAGGTGATATAACAGAAGCAGCATCAATTTGGGAATTTAGTCCACGAATTTCGGCTGCAAAGCAGACCAGTGGAACGAGGGGGGGCGTACTTTGAGAGAATAGCTCTGCGGTTCGTCCTGTGCTTTGTGGCCCTAGAACCGCATCGTCAACATCCTTGGATGGTGGGTCAGGTAAAAACTGCTTCAATGCTTCAGATGCAGAATTTGCATCAAGAGCACGCTCTGCTGCAGCAAGAAAAGAATCAGTCGTTAGCAAGTCTTGATGCGCCATGGTGCACCAGGCGATGACCGTGCGTAGCCAACTCCATGGGCTGACTAAGACGTTCCCTAAACCGCGCGTGGAACGCGTGTTGAGCCATCAACGCCACAACACTTGGCGCGGAGAACTTTATCATGCAAGTGCTGGAGCCGGCACCAACAAGGCACAGGCCTAGGCTTCCACTTCTAAGTACAAGAGATCCTGCAGCGCATATGCCTGGATCGAAAGGAAAGGTTGAGTGCGCTCGGACTCGGCAACGACGTACTTTACTCGAATGTATGTCGCGCCGAACCGTTCTTCGAATGCTTTCATTCTTATCATTCCACGACATCAACAACTTACTTTGTGCTGATAAAAGGCTAAGACCATTTGTTAATATGCCATTTTTTGCTCGCTGGCGCAAGCAGTATCTTAAATTTCAAGAGTGTGAGCACACTTATGAGCGTCATCTACGCGCTGTTCCCACCCAGGAGACTCCTCAGGATCAAGTCATTGACGAATCATACGTCCTCGTATATATGGAATCGCTACGTGCGTTACATTTTTGCAAACCTCCCTTGCAGATGCATGAGATTTTGTACAGCATACTCCAAAGTCAAAGTGAGCATTTTCCACCGGTCAAAGCAGCTTGTGCGTTTGTAATTGAATGGATTCTTGGGCGTGTCTCAGTGCAAAATGCATTTTCGCGATTTGATCATGCACATGCGGTCGAGCTTCTTTACTTTTTGCGTCTTTTCCTCGCTGTTTTTCGACTGTCGCGTTACTTCGATACCGACTACTCCGTCTCACAATATCCCCAATCAATCCACACGCTTGATGGAGATTGCGCCTCTGCATTAGGTCATTTTTTTGCACCCGGCCAACCCGTTTGTTCGTCAGGAGAGCTTACTGAGGAGCAGTCCAGGTTTGTCCACTACCAAGTGCGTCGGAATGATCTCTTATGTGTTCAAGCGTACGCTGGCACTGGTAAGACAAGATCTTTACTAGCGTACGCCAAATTGCGACCACATCAAAGATTCTTGTACATAACATTCAATGCTGCTGCGGCAAAGTCGGCTCGGAGTGTATTCCCGCCCAACGTTGATTGTCGAACAATGCATTCTGTGGCCTTACGACATGTATTACTCCCAGAGGACCAAGAATTACGTACTCTGCGCCCCCGAGATGTTGTCCGTCTTCTCGGTGATCGTATTCCTGAAGGCAAAAGAACGACGGAACCGGTTCATGATCGCTCGAACGCCCTTGCTCCAACTACGGTGGCGCTATATATATTGCGTACACTTGATCGATTCATGCAATCAACAGATGACCATATCCGACCAGATGTTCACATCCCAAAGAACATGAGCTTATCCACAGACCTTCGTGTGGAAGCCATTGCGGAAGCCACCCAAACTTTGTGGGAAATGATTTGCTCGAACAAATCACGCGGCCGGATGAAAGCGCCGTGTCCTCATGACGCGTATGTCAAGCTCTTGCAATTACAGCCTCTAGCTACTTTACGCTTTTTTGCCGAGTACAATGCCCTGCTTCTGGACGAGGCCCAGGACCTCTCAGCATGCCAAACAGCTATCTTACTCCGTGCACGCGGTCAATGTGGTGTCATTGTGGTGGGTGATATACACCAAAAGATTTACGGCTTTCGAGGGGGCAGTGCTTCCGCATTCAACGCGCGTCTGTATTCACCGACTGCTACATTTCACCTTACTAAGAGCTTCCGATTTGGATCGCAGGTCGCGGCTCTTGCGACCAAGGTATTACGTCTCAAGGCACCCCCACCATGGCACAACGAAGAACAACATGGTGTTTGGCAACATCCCAGTATCACAGGACATGGCTCTGACAAAGTTTATCGGGATATTCGCGCCATTTCTAAACCACACACACGCATTTACCGCACTAATGCGCTACTCACGCGTGACTTACTGCAGCTCTCCTTGACATTACCTGAAAACGAGTTCCTTTTTCTCAAAACGAGCCAGAATCTATCACACCGATCGATCATCGACTTGCTTCACGATGGGCACAGACTATACCATGGAGACTCTTCAGGAATGACACCGAACTCGTCTCTTCGCGAATTTTCAGCTTGGAAAGAACTCGTGGAACATGTAGAAGCTGAAGATGCGGCCGATGGCAAGCTTACTTTGGTCCTTTCGCTCCAAGAAATGATCGCCTCACCCGATTTTTTGGCCCAGCTGGAAGGTCTAGACCGAAAGTTCTGTGCAAATGAGGAAAGTGCCTCAATAGTGCTCACTACGGTTCATCAAGCCAAAGGCCTAGAATGGGACTCAGTTGTCATGGCAAACGACTTTTCTCCCTCTTTAGATGCCTGCACGCCATTCTCGTTGCAGCCTCAGGTGTCTCAGTTATTTGCACAGGATGAATTGAATCACATGTACGTGGCCATCACAAGAGCTCGCTGCGAACTTTTTATACCCAATTGTGTCTTGCAATGGCTCGTCGTATTAGATGGACTTTTTCGTTACCGCTTTTGTGAGAAAAAGCGTTCAAGAAAATGCCCACAATGCCAACAGGTGTCAAGTTTGGTCCAGTTGTGTGAACCTTTCGCAGGCACACTGCAATTTGATGCGCGCACAGAAACGCTTGGATGCCTACTTTGCATGCGCTCTCAGCTCTCGACGGACGATGATCTGCATGACTTTGTGCGGTTTATTGACGAATGCGGTGTTAGTACCGTGACAGGTAGACTCACGTCCGCCTCAATCACGCGATATGAACATAAAATGAAGATTCCCTCGAGACTGCGCTCGAAACGTGCGCGCCTAGAGGTCTCCTCTCAACAAGATACCCCAGCATGTGCGGGCAGTACCGCACTTGATGTATTGCTACCCCATGTCCGCGCACAAAAATATACCAACATGTTGGAAAGCAAAATGCAAAGCATTGATACATGGTTCACCCTCGAACAATTTTGGCTGTCGCCTCGTGAATCATCATAGAATGTCTATTGTATGTCTTAGCTACTCATACCATGCATACCTGTAATATCACGAATGCGCGCAATGTCATTCGCAGACAAGTGGTTTTTTTGGGTGAGGAAAAAGTCTTCAAACAGCTGTTCCACTTCAGAACCACCCAATTCATGATTCCGACGCTGTGAAACAACGTCATCGTCAACATTCATGTCTTGCGGCTCTTGCATCACCTCATTCCGGAGCAATTCCCGCAAATGCTGCCAAAAACTAGGATTGGAAATGGTCGCATGATGCAGACGCGAAATGCCAGTTCCTTCCAGGCTCGAGGTATGCCTTATGTCCACAGAGCCCACGGAGGCACTCTCAGACTCGAGATCGGGGTGATAAGATCGGAACGGATGTTTCGATTCAGATACTGGCGTGAGGGTGAGCTCTGGGACATGAATGTTTTCGTTGATTCCGGTAGGAATTTCAATCTTTGGAACAATGCCACCATCGGCCTTCGTATTCTTTTTGGCCGCTTCGACGTGTGTGCCCGTGGGTTGAGAGAAACTGGGTGCAGGGGCAGAAACGCCTGGCTTCTCGCTAGGAGTTTGACGTGAATACATAAACTTGAGTTCTTCGAATTGCTTTGGAGTGTATGTCTTTTGGGAGAAAGCATGCATAGAAGCAATTTCGTCCTTGAGGCAATCATTCACGAGGCGATGCCGTTGCAATGTTCTCTTGCCCTCAAACTGCTCTGAGACGATTACAACATCGAATGCTTGCCCACAACCCCCTGATACATCCGAAACAAAAAGTGTATCGATATGTCCAAGCTTTTGGTGGATGGCCCGCTCAAGATCTGCCTGGCTCACCATGGTACGGATCAAGAACTGGCAAGTGCGTGGCAAAGCCACTGAATCTAGCCACATGCGGTGGAGGTTCCTAGACCCATGGATATCGTAATCAATCGATGCGTCAAATCGAATCAATGTGTTAGCCTAAAAATTGCGCTCATCTTTCAATCCAGCTAATCCCAACAGCGTCTGCTCCATGTCATCGATACCTGCTGGAATCATAACATAATGCCACAATGCTTCCCTTGAAAGTATCGAAGGTATATCTTCATCACAATAAAGGCTTGGCCTACTCTGAAGTTTCCTCGGCCATGCTTAATTAGATTAGCTGAATGCGTAGCAAATATGTCAAAGATGCTTCTAATTTGCACTATTTTGACCATCGTTCGAGAGCCACTTAGGCAGTAGTGCGTGCGTGCGCTTTGAGGCAACGCATGATGCGCCACACGTGAATGACGACTTGTGGAGAAGACCGCACCGTGGGTGCGAAATATTTCGATGTGGTCCATGCCATTCTCCACAACCCGATCGGCGGGGGGTATCTAGGTTTTGGATCCTTGGCGTACACCTTATCATACAATGAAAATCGTGTGTGCACAGTTTTGCCCGCAGTTCAAGAAAGTGCAGGAAAATGCTGATCACGTAAAAAAGCTTGTGTCGAAAATCAGCGCTGATCAAGTCGATTTACTTGTGCTACCGGAAATGGCATTGACTGGTATGTGTTGTGTGGCATTGACTGTGCAGGCTATGTTTTTGACTCGTTCGATGAGATCGAGCCATATTTGGAGAATCCATACGAAAATATGAGTGCCACTTTTTCTTTATTATCTAGCATCTCAAAGCATCTCGAATGCTACGTGGTGGCAGGGTTTCCCGAGCGCGCCTCGGATCAAACTCTTCGTGAGTTTGGACCGACTGACATTCGCCATGATGCACGCCACAAAGAGGAAGAGACCATTTCGAATGCTCATCTCCCACGAATTCCGCGCAAAGCTTACAATTCTGCCATGCTTGTCGGCCCTTGCGGATCATTGATCAAAGTATTTCGCAAACACTTTTTGTACGAAGTCGACACAACATGGGCTGATGAGGGTCCAGGGTTTGAATATATTGAGCTTCCCCGTATTGGCAGGCTTTGTGTTGCTATATGCATGGACCTTAACCCGTATACCCTTGATACGTCCTTTAACAAGTATGAGCTGACGTCATTCTGTGACCGCAATCAGATTGACATTCTGGTCATGCCTATGAATTGGCTCTTGCCAGAAGAAGATATAAGAGAGGTCAATAAAGATCTTGCTCAGCCCAGTGTACCGACAATCAACTACTGGGTTGCACGTTGCGTGCCTCTATGGGTTCCAGGTCTTTGCCAACCCGGTCACGAAGGTCATAATACATTTTTGGTGGCGTCAAATCGAACGGGCTCGGAGAATGGCCTCACATTCGCAGGCTCTTCAAGTGTTCTTCAGTTCACATTGTCCGAAAGTGCCAATCTACTCGGCGCTTTAGGTGTAGACACAGATGGTCTCCTACATGTATCTACGACGTAATGTATTGATCTATACGGCATCACTAGCCGAAGAAGCCCAAGAAACAATGTCATCGTCAACGACGAAAGAATCTTGCGTGTAGTGGTCTGCTTCAGCATCTGGTTCAGAAGATAGACGCTTTGCATGTCGATTCTCGAGTAGCTCGGCGAGACGGTCGCGACGCTTAAACGGCGTAGGCGCTTGCTGTGACAGCATAGATCGCAAGTACACCGCTTGTTGTTCATAGCCAGCCTGCTGTGTTGGCTGAAAGTCGCCAACCGCAGCGCGGTCCTCGTCATTTTCGTCCGCAGAAGAAGGTCCATCGTACTTCTCGTCGGAATCACCATGTTCTTCCGAATCTGTCTCGCGCTCAGCCTCGGTACAAATGAATGCGTTTGTATGCTGGGGCCGTCTTCGTTTGCGAATGGGAGAAGTAGGTTTATCGGGAACATGAAGCGATGGTGATGGGTCAGGTGTACGCGTTGGTGAAAGAAGAAACAATGGCTCTTCACGAACCGGTGAGTTGTCCAACACACCAATCAAAGGATGAGGTTCAAACCTGGATAAAGGTAAGGGTATGCCAGCGTGTGAGTGAGAAATATCAGCATCATCAGAATCATCAGATAAATTAGCTGCATTCTTTAAGGAAGATGAACGGAGCAGAGAGCTTCGAGACGAGGGACGGCTAGCCTCAGAAGGGAGTGTGGGTCTATCATCCCCTGATATATCCGATTCTGTGTCTGAATAGGTATATTCGCGATCATCGTTGCGACGGGAAAATTCAGCAGCTGAGCAAAATCGACCCGTTTCACCTTTGGGTATCGGCTGACCGCGACGAGCTTGTGGCTTGACACGCTTAGGCCCTTTTGCTTTCGTCTGGCGAAGCATGCTGGCATCAAACGGTGGCTGTTCAACTTCGCACATGACAGGCTCCGGCTTGACATGAGGCGGCATTAGACGCGTAACGTCGGTATAAAGTGCAATAGTGTTGGCAGTACGCACAAGGCGCTGAACATTTTTGTAGGACTCTTTTGATTGTGTCCAATTGCTTTCTTCACGGCCCGCGGTCATGAGCACGACGACGCGACCATCCCGGATACGACCTGTGCGTCCGATGCGTTGTAAACCACGAACAGAGTCACGTACAGCGTCATAGCATACGATCAAATCTACTTCGCCGATATCCAAACCTTCCTCGCCAATAGATGTCGCGACGAGTACTTGAAACTTTCCCTCCTGGAATGTGCGAATGACCTGTTCTTGTTGCCTCTGCGTTAGACCTCGATGCCCTTTAGCATCACTGGCCTGGCCAATAAAGGGTGTGGCACGAATGCCTGAGCTAGTCAACAAGTCCACAATTTCATGGACCACTTCCCGGAAGCTGCAAAACACCATGGCACGGGTAGTATGCGCCGTGTCTCGCGCAAAGTGCATTTTAAGAACTTGTAGCATTTTTCTCATTTTTGGATGCACCAAGAGAAACGGATTCGCTCGCACGCGCTCAATGCCTTTCATCAAATCGTTAAAAGCAGAATTACTTGAGTTAAGTATCTTGTCTTGCTTTTTCCCGCGCGCATCAGGGCCCCATGACTCCATCACACGGTCGCAAAATACTCGCACTGATTGTTCGTTAAGATATTGCATGTTCTGGGCCATGATAGCCATTTTATGAATGGAACCGCGTAGGTACGGGTGTTGACGTAGAATCGATTGGGCGAATGGTGCAGCAGCCGAAGCGCGAACAGCAAAGGCGCGAAGATGAGCTGGGTCGTGAGACTGCAAAATTCCATGCTTCTGTAGTGGTTCTGCCACCTTGAGAATAAGTGAAGCCCATGCTGCTCGCAGCGCTTCGTGCGGCTCAGACAAAGTAACGCGCACCAAATCTTCCTTTTTCTTGTGCATGTACGGCTGAATGTCCAGAGCATCTTCCGTGCGAATCTCGATGCGGCTAATATGGAGATTGGTCACCACCTCTTGAACGCGCTCAGCACTGTTTCCAGGCGTTGCCGTTAATGCAAGGATGCGGAAATGCGGATTAAAGTACATGAGATGCCGGACCACTTTACAATATGCATAATTTCCAGTTGCTCGATGCGCCTCATCCACCACAACGCAGATCACATCAGTGGGATCACAAGTGGTAGAGAGCAAGTCATTCTCAAACGTTTGCGGTGTCATGTAAAAAATGCGTTTCGCGCTCCATTCATCATCTCGAAGCGAGCGCTTAGTAGATCCAGTCAATTCAATAGCGGTATCCCATGGAAGGCCACAAATGCTGTGGCATGCTTGTTGTTGCTGCGTTACAAGGGGTCGTGTGGGGGCCACGAAAATAATCTTTCCTTGAGGATACCAGCGAAACATGTTGAGTATCACAACAGCTGCAATGAAGGTCTTCCCTAACCCGGTTGGAAGAGCAACGAGAACATTGCTGAGTTAGTAGAGAAACGTACTCGAATAAGGCTTTCTTTACAATATTTAGTTGGTAAGTACGTAAAGGCTTGTTGACGGGGTATATCCAAGTTTTGGCTTGTTCTTGATCCAAGCATAGCTTCATAGGAGGCGCCTTATATGTTCTTAGGTGCTCTTCTAGGGCGTCTTGCTCGTTCTTGGGGTTTTTTTGCACAAGTTTAGCTCTGTTCTGCAGTAAAAATGCACGATGGTCCCAAATTTTATCGGATGAAATGCCAAAGCCATCCTGGGGTGCAAGCGAAACCTGACCCTGCGAGGCTTGGACTTGAGAGGAATATTCCTCCGAAGACTTTCCACTGTTATTACGAGAGAGGACAGCCTGACCCCAGAGACCCTGTTGCACCAGGCCAGAAGAGCCGCTTGCTGAGGAGATCGCACCATGGGAAGTAGAGTCTGATACATCGGAATGCAACGCAGAAGTATTGCTAGGAGGAAGATCATGAAGGAGCATGGCGTCCAACGAGGGATCCGCAAACTCGTCATCGGCTTCCGGGGAAGCATTGGTATGCTTGGCCTCAATGGCGTCAAGTTGTGCAAGTATTTCATCGTTCACATTATCGTCAAATTCGTCGAACTCGTCCATAACAAGCGATCATGGAGGCAACAATGCCACGCAGCTATAGGCGAGCTCGTGTTGGACAGTGGCGCTCTACTCGTGCGGATGGACGTGTTCGTTTCAGTGGTATCGGCCGAAGAAGCTATGGGTGATAGAAATGGAGTATGTTGGCGTCAAATTCAGTCAGGAGGCTCTTGAGATCGCGGCGCCGAATTTTCTCGCGGGCAACCATTTCATCGACACTATGCATGCCGTTCATATATGGAAAAAGTCTGATGAGCCAATACGAGTACCATGAGTGACGTCCGTGTAAGAGAGCTGATATCCACTCGCTCTCGGTACGGCTAGCCCGGGCCGGCTCAGGGATCATGACAGGACATGGCTTGCCTTGAGGAAGCAAATCGTCCACGTGGTCGTCTTCAACATCCATAGCAAGAACATTCTTCTGGCTTTGTATGGTAGACGTTTTATTGTTTGTCGGCCACTCCGGCACGAAGGATGTCGGCGTCTCGAGCTTGACCCGTGCATGCGAACGATCTGAAGGTGCCTGCCGCTCCGGACTAGTGACATCGGCGTGATGAGACGGGAAGCGGAGCTGTCGCTCACGCCTGTTCTTTCTTAGCTCCACCGCTCGAAGTTGATCGCGCTCAGTAATGAAGAGGCGCAAGTAGACGTGTGTTTGTGCAATGACTTTTTCACGTAAGAGCCATACAAGCATATTAAAAGCGGCAGAGCCCGCGCCTAATGCCCGGCAATGTGACGCAAACGGGAGTAGACTGGAAGAAAGAGCCGTAACAAACTTGTTAAGAGGCACCATGCGTGGAAACTTCTGCTGCCATTTGTCATTCAGAGTTGGCAGATCTTCAGCATCGAACAGGGGATGTATAGTGTACAAGTTTTGCAAACGCGGTACATCAATGACTTGAGCACTCTTGTAATAAATGAGATGACGTATCAGTGGATATACATTTTTGTACAAGTCCCACTGCAAAAGATCTGCAGTTTCCGCGAACGTCTTGAATCCGGAGGGCGATGGATCAAACATGTTCACGAGGTTTTGGATTTCACTCTTTGTATAACGAGAAAGAACCGGATCGAATACATCCTCCGGTAGCAAGAGAGTTTTCCATGGAAGAAGAAAGGGTCCAGTGGATTGGGACCACTCCTGCAAAACAGACCTCAATGGAGCGTTTTGATACAAGGGGAGTGGTGTCGAGTCAAATGGTTCCGGCTGATCTCCGCGCAGAATGATGTTGTCATGTATGTCGTACACAGGCTGAAGTTCGGTGGCTTTGATAGCTTTGTTAGATTGCTGTAAAAGTGGTGGTATTTTCAGAATCATACGAAATCGATTATTGATGTTCACTTCCAAGTCATGATTCTTCTTCACGCAGCGATACACATCACGGAGAATTGTAGCAAGAGTCGACTCTTCTAAGCAAAATTTAGTACATTCTTCAATACTAGATCCTTCCTGCAACGCGTCTTCACGAATTTGAATGAGTTTGTACGATTCTTCTGAGACATACTTGGCGCGCGCTTCTTCCATCGCAAGTACCGCTGTAAGCTTGAATATAATTGTGTAATAGAGTTGCAGCCAGTGTTGAGTTTCGACAAAGCGTATAGATGGAAACATGTTGAGACGATCAAACACAAACACAAGATTGAATATGCTGGTTTCGGCGTGCTTTGCATGAGACGGCTGATGCTCTTCAGCGACGGGATGGCCTAAAAATGTGAGGTCGTCGATGGTCATCTCGAAGCGTTGGTGACATTGTTGGGTCCTTGGTATGAGTATAGATGCGAGCATGCCGAGTTCAAAGCCAGCAAATGAAGCAAAGTGGTATCCATGCTCATGTTTTGGATGGGACGCGGTGTGACTCGGAGATGGGAATGCGTACGGTGGCGGAGCACGAGACCTACTTCGACTGCGTCCTGAATTTTCACGCGCGTCGGGAGATGCGGTGGTCCGAGGCCGAGTTTGTGAGCGAGCGCGTGATGATCCGGCTGTGGATCGCATACGGCCCATGGCTGAAAAGGAAGAGTCGCGCACAAAACGTGATCCTGCTGAGCTGCGCGGCAAGCGCTCCTCTTCTTCATACCCAATTCTTGCTGCGTCTTCATTGAAGCTATCCTCTGAAGACGTAGAATTGCAATCATCAGAGTAATCGTCACTAAGAGAGTTTGATTCATCGTCATCATCATGCGCCATAGGTCTACCATCGTGCACCTGATCGAGGTGCCTTGAGTTTCGCAGACTGGGCGGCCAATGAAAGGCAATGTTTGTGCCACGCACTGTCGATACAATCAGCATCACAGCTAGGAGCGGTGATTTACTCATCCTACCGCTCTTGGCGCAAGGAGCCAGCCAGGGGAATGCATGCAACGGGAGCAGAGTCTCCACAAATGCATATTTTGGTCTGTCTAGAAACCAACATGGGCTATCTCCACATCGCCTAAAATATTTAGCGGCTGAGCCACATCGGAGTGAACATCAAGAGGCTCATCTGGAATGCTTGGGGATATACGGAAAGATTCACTTTCCGTACTTACATGACGTATATTTGAGACACCCTGTCTTGGCATCCACGGCTCTGAGGGCATCAAAGGCGTGTAATAAATAGACGCATTTCGCACAGAGGTCTTGGACTCTGTCGAGGGAGTACGTTTGGGTTTTGAAGTAATCGGGCGTAAATTGGCCAGATCTGTATATCGCACCTGGTCAGAAAGCGAATGCCAATGTGCAAGTTCGGCATGCAAAGCAGAATAGTATGTCTGGGATGCCTTGCGAAGTATATTTAGCACTTTTGGGAAGTTTGATTTGGTGAGCTCCGAGACAAAAGCCCTAGCACCAGGTGGATCATTTTGCACAAAGAAAGAAAGAATAGTGTTTAAAAAGCAAAGGTGCGTAGTCAGATACATGATCGCTTCCCATTCGACACTGCCTGTCATGCCACTAGGAACACGAGGTGCGAAGGCCGCGCGTTGATCCATATTATCCCAGTCCCAGACCTGATTATGTTCATGACAAAAGATCCAGAAAAAATCATGGCAGACACGATGTAATTCTTCCACATAACAACGCAAAGGTCTGTGCTCATGCACGTTCTGAAGAAAATCCACCGTGTTGCGTTTCGAAGGTGGACTCGGCGTATGCAGAAGCATAGCAGCCAAAATAGCTCCGTGACATTTGTCTGGTGCATGTGCTATGCATGCGGCATCTTCGTCGCGTACCTTGTGCATGGTTCGTTGAGCGAGTGCGTCTGAATGCAATTGCTCTTGCGCAAGAATGTGCAGGAGAACGATGATCAGACGTCTTGTTTCGAGCTCTTTTGGAATATTCCCTTCAAACATTGCCACACAAAGATGTTCGAATGGCATGGGCGCATGACGTAACAATGCGCGCCGTCCAGTCTGGGAAGAACCGAGTGCAACCATACATCGGAGAATTTCAAAGAGAAGGGTATCATCATGTTGCTCTTCACGCCATTCCATGCGCAAGAGTGAGTCAAGATGTGCAAGTAGCGTTTCATATCCACCTGCCTGTAAAAAGTCATGAAGCCAAGCAGGTGACTCGGAGGCTAAAGCTACGCGCAATCGCCGCATATGTTCGATAGAGATGCTGCTCAAAGGTTGGCTTATATGTTGAAGAACGTGGCCAGGCCTCATGCGACGTGGTCGATGTGATTCAGCACGTGAGAATATCGAACGACGTGCAGAACGTGCAGGTTGAGCAACAGACTGTTTGTGTATTCCGATGATGTGATCACGCGTTCCTGAGTCAATATCAAGAGATTCGATCTCATCTAGCAAAGAATGGACCACATCATAGTCTGGTACGGAGGGAACGACCGCATGTGAATCGTGTTGCTTGTATGTGCGAAAGACGCGTTTGGGCGCATTGAGCGGTAGTGATGCGAAAGCATTGCGTTTTGTTCCTCTCCTCGGTGTTTGTGGGGCATCTCCGAGACCAAAACTAGGCGGGACATTTTCCTGGTCAACTGACACCATCACCTTGGGTCGCTGCGGGTCCGTCACAGAAGTGCAGAGGCAACGTGGGCAAAAAAAAACATTCGCGTCCACGCAGCGATGTTCAAGTGGAGCGAAGGGCCAATACGTATTTAGCAAGGTAGATGTTGCTTTAGGTGGAGCTATATGAATGCGAATCAACACACAGCCGCCCTACTAAGCGGCGTGCTGGGCGCCTGATTCCTTCGTCATGCCCCTTTCGTGCGATGGAACGGGTGTGGTGAATGGACCCAATGCGCGCGAAAATGTGGTTGTGTGTGTGAGAGCAAGACCACTGGATAGTGACGAAGAAGATGGCGTGTGGCGTGTTGACAAGGAACAGAGTAGTGTTGTGCCCACCGAACTGCACCCGTCGCTTGCTCGTCGCGCAGGAAGCAGCACACAAGCAAGCACTGACGAAGATGATGGCAGCCACGGACTGACCACGTATGACTTTTGTTACGATAATTTGGTATTGGGTCATGAGCAAACGACCGCACTTTATGAGGCCAATGTGTATCCGGTGGTTCGTGCCGCTATGGACGGATACAATGGCACGGTATTTGCGTACGGACAAACAGGCAGTGGGAAAACCTATACTATGACCGGGACAGAAGCCGACCCTGGCGTGATAACTCGTGCGGTGAAGGATGTATTCCAGATGATCCGTGAGAACCCGACGCGCGAATTTCTGTTGCGAGTGTCGTATCTGGAAATATATAATGAGACGTTGCGTGACTTACTAGCGGGAGATGTCGCTTCAAAGAAAAAAGTCAAGCCGCCGCGTATTTTTGAGGAAAAGGGTCGCGTCGTGTTAGGCGGTATGCAAGAAGAGATTGTGACCACGCCACGAGAGGTATTTTCTCTGCTCGAGCAGGGCCAACGAAACCGGCACATCGGTGCCACAGACTGGAATACACGAAGTAGCCGGAGTCACTGCGTATTTCAAATCACCATCGAGAGCCGCGAGCTTGACAACACCTCGCAAGTGCGGGTCAGTCAGCTCAATCTGATCGATTTGGCAGGATCAGAGCGAGCAGCGAGCCAAATAGACCGTCGAAAGGAGGGGGCCTATATTAACAAGTCGCTTCTTACGCTAGGAACGGTTATCGCGAAACTCACAGAGACACCAGCGTCAAATGATGTGCATGTGCCGTACCGCGACTCAAAGCTGACGCGCCTCCTACAGACGTCTCTTAGTGGTGATGCACGCGTGGCGGTCATTTGCACTATTGCACTCGACAAAGCATCGGCCATTGAGACACTCTCGACGCTCAAATTCGGGCGACGCTGCAAAATGGTCGTGACGAAGGCCAAACGCCAGATGGTGATGGATGATAAAGCCCTGTTGGAAAAGTACACACAAGAGATTCAAGATCTGCGTGCACGCCTCGAATCGAGCTCCTCCGACTCTGACAATGTCCCACACACGCCGACGAGTGACGCCGATGCTGAGCGTGAGGCCGCGGCGCTGGAAGTCGCTTCCATGCAAGAAACGCGGCAAGACCTGCGCAAGCAAATTGATCATCTCACACGGTTGATTCTAACGAGCCGCACCGTCGCAGCTCAGACTCCGGCTCGCTCACCACTTGGTCATGCTGATGCTGATCCTTATGCATCACCAGCCCGGCGCGGACCTCGAATGAGCGATCTGCCCACGCGCTATAAATCAGGGCATGACGATGCTGATGCACTTCGTCGCGAAATTGCCGAGCTGCGCTCACAGCAATTGGCGGAACGCGAGGCACACAAGCGGGCTATTCGTGCGCTTGAAGAGGAAGTGCGGGACTGGGAAGAGTCGACCAAGTCTGCCCGCAAACAGAATCAAGGCGCCGAGCGTGAGCTTTTGCGCCTCCGGGAAGAACATGCCACGGATGCAGCTCATCGTGAGTTCCGTGAGCTGGTGTCGCCGCCAGCGAGTCAGAGGGACGACGAGTGCAAGGATGCGGCGCATCTTCAGGCACGCGTCGCTGCCTTGGAAAGGGCGTTGTCGGAAGAAAGAGCTATGCGCGATCTAAGCTCACTACCCGAGCGCCCTTTGGCATTGCCCATGGAATCCCGCTCAGGTATGACGCCACCCTGTGTTCCCATTCGCTCCCGGTCTCAGGGTGGAAGTCCTGTCGGTGGCACAGCAGAGAGAGTCTCTTCTTTACAACGTGAGCTGGCTGAGCAAAAAGCTCTGGTGTCTACGCTGAGCGCCTGCGTACAGAGCTGGCAATCGCGCGTGAAACAGCAAGCTGACATGATTTCCAGGCTCGCTGCGCTTGTTGTGGACGACGAAGAAATGGACCTGGAAACACCGGGATTGTCCGCTGTGCCCGATACCACGAAGCTCAAAAAGACACGGCACAGCGGCATCCGTCCAAGCGATGTCGTGCAGGGACGGGCCAAGATCGGCGAGGTCGAGTCTGCGCATCGCAATGATCCCCCCTCTGGAAGCAAGATGATGCCAGGCAAACTCAGTCCCTCCGCCCTCGGCTTGAGTGAAAAGTCTCAAGACTGCAACGAGGACGTGCCCAGACCGTCTACACCCCCTGCGACGAACCGCTCAGCCGCCTCATCGGCATTCCAGACCAAGGCGCCTACACACGCTTTCACACCAGAGCGCCGAGTCAAAGAGGCATCCAAGCCCACTGCCGATGTCAAGCCTTTGCAGCCGCAAGTCCAAGTGCCACAAGCCGTCCGACCTGAGCCACGTCGTTCCGCTGTCGCTTCGGCTCGATCAGCGCCTGCATCAGCGCCTGCACGCGCTCTGCCAAGTCCTCCCCGAGCAGTTCAACCGCTGCCGACACCGCCCAGTGGTCCCACTCGTTCGCTGCCTGCACCGCCCAACTCCAGTGTCAAGGCACTGCGTGCGAGCTTAATGGCATCGGCTGACAAGACGTCTATGCCTCGTGTACATCCAGCGCCTTCGCATGAGCAGCGCAAGCGACCACCACCGTCTCCGGCTGATGCGCACGCAGCGCTGCCGGCCATGCCTGAGCCGCCATCCAAGCGCTCCGCAGCGACAAGTGCACCTGACTCGCATGCTAAGCTCCGTGCCCGCCTTTCGGCGTATACAGCGGTGGCCTCTGAGCAGGTTCCTCCCCCGCCGCGTTCACAAAGTGGCATGGTCCGTGGATTGGCGCTTAAGCCCGTGCAGTCGATGATGCAAATCCCCGAGGGACGTCGGCCTCAAGACGCGGCTATTCTGCGTGAACTCAATGAGCTCAAATCTATGCCCCGCGTCGAAAGCAGCCGTGTCATGTACATGCCCCAGACTCTGCCCTCCAATGCTAGTATGGCTCGCTTGTCCGCGTCGAATTACAAAACCGACGCCAGTGCCTATTACATTTGAATGGTCTCGTTGAATATAGCCCTTCCTGTTGTTCTCCACATGTCACGTCTCCTGTCAAGCGTCGTGCGACGCGCCACGCGTCCTGCTGGCATGACGCGGGGTGTCCATACGTCGCGCGCTCTATGGCGTCCATGGCATGAAGCTAATAGTGCAGCGTCAATTCAGTGTACTGCGTCTGGGACGGTCCGTCTGCGTCAAGGTGATGCTACTTGGCACACCGAAAGAGATGCGTGGCACGCATACAGTGTGGCCAAGGCAGCCGCCATGCTAGCTGCTAAGCGTGCACCAACGGATGTGCCGATGCATCTACCTACGTCTTTGGACCACGTCGAAGTATGGATTGAACCACTCGAATGGGTGGGAGAGATGCCGTCAGAGATACCAGATACGCCGTCTCGTGACGATGGCGGCTTTTCTGCCGAAAGTCTCATGGATCCTGATGCATGGATGGCGCGTGAGCCTCAAGAATGCGTTTCTGAAACATTGAAGATGCCGAAGCTTGGTGCGATTCAGGTAGTCTGTCGCACAAACGCTCACGTTCCCACACACACGGAAGCCATGGCTGGGTGTCTGTCCGGTTGTCTCTCATTGTGTGATGCAGTGCATGCTCATACGGGACATTTTCCTACGATTGAACACGTACATACAGTCGCATCGTGAATCAGTGCTTTCTATTCGAGGGCAGACCAAAATAGGTCCCCTTGGAGCGCAGTAACTCGTGGGGCGGCACGTCTACAAAGCCATGCATGATGCGTCGCGCCGTTCGTTCCATGACCACAGCTGTCGGAGTACGAGTGGGATCTTCTTTGCTCATTCGAACCATAGAACGTGCCGTGCCGGCCGGTTGGCCGACCGTAAAAGCATGGAGCAGCGACGATGCGCGGTCTTTTGACGACGCACACGGCATGCTCCCGCCAGCTGCATACGCCTCATACACCACAGTATCAGGACAAGTGGATGCGACAGCCAGAGCCGACAGAGCCGTTGCCATGATAGAGCGGTGGAAATTGCCGACAGACACGGCACGTACAAGTATGTCCATAGCATTCGCTGGGACATGTGTGCCGCCCGACGTGGTGTAAGCCGTGCGGGGATGCACGAGACATACCTTGGGTGCAGACATACTCCACTGCCTTTGGAGATCAGGGGCACATTGGGCGGCCTGGTACCGGAGTGCTTCGATTCGCTCGTGCAATTGAGTATCGGTATCAAGAGCATGAGCGGGTTGCACGATCTGGTCGGACGATACACCAAGATCTGCCGCATGCACAAACACAGTAGGGAGTCCCGCCTGTACGATCGAAACGCGTATATCTTGGTCGCCAAGACGAAGAGTATCGAGCGGCCTTCCCGTAGGCCACGGTGAAGACGGCAACGGCGTCTCAACCAGGATGCCCGGTGCTAGCCCCGGAACACCAGCAATGTGGGTATCTGCTTTAGAAGATAAAAACCACGCATTCTCTCCTCTCTTCTCCAATGGCACATGGACCGTCACTCGCTCACCTGAGTTAGCCATCAGAATCCGCATGGGAAGTTTCGTAAAGGAAGCGCCTGGATCCACATGCAGAAGGAATGGACGGAAATGCCGCCAATACTTCATATATGTATGTATGGCCACAGCCGACATCATATTGCCGCATGTGGCAGACCAGTCGATGCCTGTGCCGCCGCTGACGGGTACCTGACCGAAGCGGTAGACTGCGTCGTAGCCAGTCTCAGCATCACATGCACGTGCGACATCGTCAGCCCATGGCACGCCTGGGAACGCCCACTCTTCTCCCATCTTGCTCAGCCTGACCATGTGCCGATCTCTAGACGGTACGGAGACAACCGCTGCTTTAGAGAGAGACGAGACGCCTCCGCCAACACCATCAATTTGGCGCTGATCAGGGTCCGGTGATCCCATCGCGGAACATATAATGTACTCGCGTGCACGCTGTGAATACATGACCAGATCGGAGGCAGAGAAGATGAGACCGCGGCTTGTGCCTCCGCGATACAGTCCTGCCGCCACACGCATAATCGCCCAAGGTGTGGGGAAGACAAGCGCAGCAGATGCGGGGGCTCAGCGGGCTGCATCATGGCCACGTGGCGGGAAAACGCGGACACGCGTCGACTGAACCGTGGCCCAAAGGCCATGGAATCTTCGAACGACGATCATGGCTGAGAAAAAACGTATCTTGATCCCGGGCGGTGCTGGTTACATCGGTAGCCATGTGGCACTTACTGTGCTCAACACCCGAAAGTTCCGTGTGACGATCATTGATAACTTTCACAACTCGAAGCCAGAGGCTGTGCGCCGCATTGAGGAGCTAGCTCTGCGTGAGCTGCCGGCCGACGCGACCGAGGAGGAGAAGGAGGACTGCCGCATCGAGTTGATCCAGGCTGATTTGCGTGATCCAGTCGCTGTCGAGCGCCTGTTTGCGGACCGACCCGAACACGATCGTATCTATGCGGTCATCCTGATCGGTGCGCTCAAGGCGGTGGGCGAGAGCTCCGAGATTCCGATTGACTACTACAATGTGAATGTAGGAGGTCTGCTGCATCTGCTCTCTGCGATGGACAAGTACGATGCGCGGCGTCTCGTGTACAGCTCGTCGGCCACGGTGTACGGTGCACCTGAGACCATCCCTATTCCTGAGACGACGCCCATGGATCCGCACAGCCCATACGGTCGCTCAAAGCAGATCTGCGAAATGATCATCCGCGACGTATGCGCTGCGAACCCCAAGTGGCGTGCGATCACGTTGCGTTACTTCAATCCCGCAGGTGCGCATCCCTCAGGCCGCATGGGAGAAGACCCCCGCGGCAAGCCGGGTAACCTGCTGCCTCTGCTGGCACAAATGGCCGTCGGCAAGTACCGTGAGCCTGGTCTCAAGGTGTTTGGCAACGACTACCCAACGCCCGATGGCACGTGTGTGCGAGACTACATCCACATCCTCGATCTGGCCGAGGGCCATCTGAATGCGATGGTGGCGCTCGACAACGACGCAACCTTTGATCACGCCGAGGCTGGTCACGGCAAGTGCCGTGCGTTCAACCTCGGAAAGGGTGTGGGCATGAGTGTGCTCAACATGATCGAGGCGATGCGCAAAGTCACTGGCTACGAGTTCCCGTACGACATTGTGGAACGCCGCCCTGGCGATGTGCCCGACCTGACGGCCAACCCTGCACTCGCTGAGCGTGAGCTGGGCTTCAAGGCCACACGATCGCTGGACGATATGTGCCGTGACCTGTGGAACTGGCAGAAGAACAACCCGAACGGATACGACTAAGCTCGGGCTTGGCGTTCGGACTGTGACACCAGCGTCTGCAGATGCTCAGACAGGCTTCCGGCGGCTGCGCTGACATGGTCTGGGGGCGATCGTGACGCATGCCTTGCATGCCAGTGCGTCTCGGGCTCCATCGACGATAGCTGTGATGCATAGCCCGAGAGACGCACAACGCGACCGAGCGACGACCTCAGCGGATCCGCAAAGCGGCGCGTCACCGTGTGAGAACGTTGTACGGACACAGCCTGGGCAGTGTATGCGATAGCACGCATTGAGATATTATCAATATAGTGGGCACCTTCGCGTGACGACGGCGAGGACGTCAAAGTCGGGTCGCACTCGTCATCGAGGCGCTCAGACACGCCCGGCAGCAGCGACGCCATGGCTGGTACCTCGGCATGGTCTAGTGCTAGCGCATGATCCAATGTCGATGTGAGTGCGTGAATGAAATGGAATGGGATCATGTTGGGTCCCAGCGTGGTCGTCGAGTCAGGCACCAGCAGCATGCGGCGCGGCGCCGTACTGTGCCAGTTCCGCGCCTGCTCATGCTCCTCAAGGAACACGCCGGACTCAAGACACGGCGTAAGCTCAGCCTGGCTTAATATCGCACAGTCAATCGGTGGGCCACTCAGTCCATAGTCCAACAAGTAGCGGTGCTGCATGCGGTCCCGCTCAGTTGGTGGTGCATCCATATCAATGTGGTGCTGCACACGATCCACGAACGACGCACTAAAAACGGAGCTAGGAGGTACATCAACACTCACAACTCGGCCCAGTGACCCGTTCAAACCATGGAATGCACCTGAGCTCGTCAGACGACGGCTTCTTTCCAGACTCGCAGCACTCGCAGACTGAGTCGGTTCGGAGAAGCGGGACACAACCGGCTTGGACCCCTTGTCGGTATGATGGCGAGAGCCTATCAGTAAATGCGCAATAGAGGAGGCAGCTATGCGGCCGGGTGGTCTTATGCGTGATGCGGCAGTCTGTGGAGCGCGAGCCGATGCCTGACCGGTCAGCAATTGACTCAGTTGTTGCTGCGAGGCACTCTGCCGAAGGCCCGTGGGTTCGTGAAGGGACTGCGTGCTCATAGAACGACGGAGTGGTAGGTCGAGCTTTTGCGGTAAAGAAGTCATGATGGGTATGCGCCCCGTCGCGGTCATCTTGTTCATTCTGTCGAGCGTGACACTAGATGTGCTCCCACCATGGTGCATGTAAAGACCTTCGTCAGTATGTGAGGTGGCGGAGTGCTGCGACATATCCATGGTATCATCATCCACACCATGTGCGCCACTTGATACAGTTTGCTTATTCACCACGGGTGCTGCTGCCGTTTGTTTCGTTTGACCTTGGAAAAAGGAGTGAATCGAAGCGGTAGATGATTGTGAACGTGCGAGTTTGGGTGTGGCCGGCGCCGAGGCCGGTGGCGGTAGCGGAGCAGTCTCGGGCACTGGTGGCGTAGGCGGTGGTTTTGCAGCCGCCGAGCGCCCGGCTGGCGATCCCCGCGGAGGGAGCTTGGCTTGTACTTCCAGCATCTGTCCATTCTCTTCATCGCCAGAGGACACGCTAGAGCTGTCCCACTGAGAATCACTTGCTTCTCGGTTTCTTTTTTCACGCATTCGCGCACGAGAGTTACTGCGCTTTCGCTGGCGCCGCAAAAGCGCCTCAATGTTGGTACCCGATCTGCTGCGCACGGGTATCTCGCTTAGTCGGCGAGGATACTCATGGCGAGACTCACCCTCAGTGAGTGCTGTCGTCATAAGCGAAGATCTAACGCGAGTCAAAGACGCTTTGTTCGAATTTTGCTGCGCACGGCGCTGCATATCAAGGAAATGCCAGCACCTTGGTCCAAACACAAGACTCGCGGAGCAGCTCCTGCCCACCGAGGTGGGTCCTATCTATCTTTAGTCATCGAATGTATGCCCCCGGATCGCACGCGCCGACCGTGCTGATTGCCGCAATGGAGGTGTGAGAATAGTTGAGTGAACACCACGCTCTACGGGTACTGGTGTCGATGGCGGTGTGAGCGTCTTGCTTATCGATGTGTCGATTTGAGCAGGTACACAGGTACATTTGTGCTCAATGAGCGAGACGAGCGCTCGTGTATCGTGTGCATCGTGAAGTTGTAGCTGGAATCGGCGCAAAGGTCGACATGCTCGTGCATCCGGCTCTCCTGTGTACCGTACACCTATGCGTGTGCCGTGGTATGTGATTTGTACACTTGAGTTTTCGTGGCTCGAACAGGCGCCTTGCAAACATAGAGATTCCTGTGAATAAGCAGCATCTGGCGTACGCACAAGTACTATTGAGACAGCATTGGGAGGAATCCACTCGACCAAAAGCATAGTAATACATGTATCTGGGTCTCTATAATGCAATGCCACTCGACAAGTTAGTGGCTGAAGCGATAGATGCTCCCAGCCCGTGGATTTGTGGTATGCTTGGGGCTCTTCATCCCGGGTGCCTAGCACTTGCGCCTGCTGACTGACTCTGCCTTCGCGTGAATACTTTTGTATGGGGAATACTGTACACTGCACAGTCTCTGTACGAAAAGTCATGATGACAAGGAACGCGACGCGTCATACGAGGTCAATGCGCTCGCTCCGCATACATTGGCTCGACACGTGTCATTTTCTGCCCGTCACACATCAAGCTTAACCTTGGCTCACCGATGTTTGGGGCCCAAAGTCTTTGGCTTACATTACGTTGAACTTGTGTCCGTGCTCAGCGAGAAAGCCAAAACGTGTTATTCCCGAACAGAATCCAACACCACTCTATAAAGACATCATTATCTAGCTCATGACGACGATACGCGCCCCGCCCTACATTTCATCATAGCAAAAGACTGCTGCCGCACTTTGGGAGCGGGGCTCACAACGAAGACATAAATTTTTACGAGTGTCGCGTTCGGCGAAGCACCGATTTAATTTTATGACAATCTACGCGTGCAGAAAATGCGCGTGCTTAGACATGAGATTTCCGAAACACGGCTGAGACATAAGGCCCGAGCTTCGTCAAGCGCAGATCTTGCCATCCAACCTGTTTGGGTCAAAGAGACTCAACCAGCTTCTTCACTTCCGTTTTCCCTTCAGTTGTGAAGGTGCCAGCCAAATTTTTATCGTTGTCACAGGGTCTCATACATCTCCAGCGACGACAACGTTACATGCATGCATAATTTTGGTCAGACGACAATTATTTTGGCTTGGTTACGACGTACATATCAAAATGTGTAACTGCATGGTGCATGGATACCCACAGTCTCCTGTTCAATCTCACCAACCAAGCCCCTCTCGGAGCATTAAGCGCAAATTCCATAATGATGAAGACGCTTCCACCAGCCCATTTTGCTCAGAGAAAGTCGATTCACTGTGTTCGCAACCCATTTCAACGCCGCGAACTCAGCAAACCTTAGCTGGATCTAATGAATTTGCTGAGTTTTATCCTATACCAAAAGATCTTGATCAGGCAGTACTGGCATCTATGGGTGTGGGTGGATCAAGACAACGCGATATACCCATGCATGTTTGGGGTAAGCGGCCTCAGCACTCTGTACCTTGCCTGCTCGAGCCACCCACGAATATGGAGCCCATGATGAATTCAGATGATATGGATGAAAACATGGACAAAGCAGCCAACGGTGTTCATGGTCCGCATTGCCGAAGCATACCACGACTATCCGTGAGGGACACCGGCCACGAGAGCTCAGAACTCTGGGCCTTTTGTCCAGACTGCCATGCCTTTGGAAAAGTGCAGGACACCTAACCTACAAAGATGGCCACTTGCACGCACAAACGCACGAATATCTGCTACACACTTAGTCACACATACCAACATGAATCAATCAGTATTACATTGCTTTTGGGGATAGGCATGCTAGCAGAGCCATATATCTAATTGACGGCATCTGCAAGTGCTTTGTAATACTAAACAGAGAAAGCATCATGGATCTAGGGGTTCGCCATCAATCCAGAGCTACAGCAGGCAGTCGCAACATTCATCACCGACCAGCCATCATGCATGACGGAGAGAATTCACAGATTTACTCCTCAGGGATCTCGATCGAGCCCTCGTCGATGCCCTCAATCACATCGTGCGGAGGTTTCTTTTCGACAGTGCAGCCAACACTTTGGCACGTACCAAGAATTTCCTTGACCGTGCTGGCAAGAGTGCGGCCAAACGACTTGTAGCGCATCGTCCGGGCAATTTCAATAATCTCATCGAGAGGGATGTTGCCACTGTGAGCCACGTTCTTAACCTTCTTGCGGTCACGCGGAGGCTCCTTCAAGGCTTTGATCACGAGGGACGAGGCCGAGGGCACCACGGCGACAGCAGCCTGACGGTTCTGGACCGTGAGCTGGATCGTCACGCGGAGACCCTTCCACTCACTCGAAGCCTTGGCAATATCTTCACCAACCTTCTTGGGGGCCTGTCGTAGTTAGTACCCTGATTCTCACATTCCAGCTGTAGCATGCACGCGGCAAGCAACAACAGTGTGAACACGTACCAGACCGAGCGGACCGATCTTAGGAGCCAATGCAGATGGAGCACCGACTTCACCACCAGTTGTACGGAGGTAAATGATCCTCACTTCGTTAGGGTCGATCTTAGGCGCCATGGTGATGCAACGAGTGTGACGCTACAAAAAGAGGCACGCCGCCGGCACTTCCAGGACGGCGCACGCTAGGTCAAATGCGTCGGCCGAATAAAACTACATGATGTCATGTGATCTTCGAGTGTTCTCCAAAAATATAGTTTCTTCAAATGCACGCGACCCAATCATACGCAGCAAGTCAGAAGTCCGTCGACGAGTGTCCTGCACAGCAAGCAGCGATATTCGATTGCTTGTACCACCACTAGCACCGTCTAGAACCCTCTGACATGTGTGTATCACAAATCGACGAAGCTTAGATTTGGAACAGAACTAACAGAGATTCAGGTCTGAGTCGCTCACTTACAAGGGTAGCCTGTCTGGCCACAAGGGCTGGGTTACTGCCATTGCTACATCCCAGGAGAACCCAGACCTTCTGCTGACTGCTTCTCGTGACAAGACCATCATTGTGTGGCAGTTGTCGCGTGATGACACCAACTACGGCTACCCAAAGAAGATCCTGCACGGTCACAACCACTTCGTGTCGGATGTCGTGATCTCGTCGGATGGTCAGTTTGCTCTGTCGGCCTCGTGGGACAAGACTCTCCGTCTCTGGGACCTCAACACCGGCATGACGACGCGCCGCTTTGTGGGACACACTGGTGATGTCCTGAGCGTTAGCTTTAGCCCTGACAACCGTCAGATTGTCTCGGGTAGCCGTGACCGCACCATTAAGCTGTGGAACACGCTGGGTGACTGCAAGTTCAACATCACCGAGGACGGTCACACCGAGTGGGTCAGTTGCGTTCGCTTCAGCCCTAGCCCAGAGAACCCCGCCATCGTGTCGGCTGGCTGGGATAAGGTCGTTAAGGTACGTCATTTACATCAATACAGCATTGTGGACGCAGTAAGAGTGAAAGGGTTAAATGTGACATGCCGGGTTGTTGGTTGCATATGATCTTGTGCGATGAAGAGGAATGTTAATATTTGCTACTATGGAGATTCCTACATGCGAATCGATGAGAACAACCCAAACCACCAAGATCACTGAGCACGTATCCCAACACCCGTGGTAACATGTCACATACTTTTGCTTACCCTCTACTGGTCCCAATGCGGTATTGGATACAATGCATGAGTGGAGACTAACAGGACAGGTATGGGAGCTTAACCGCTGCAAGCTTATGACCAACCACTACGGCCACCAGGGTTACATCAACACTGTTACAGTCTCGCCAGACGGTTCTCTGTGCGCCTCTGGTGGCAAGGACGGCGTCACGATGCTCTGGGAACTTTCGGACGGCAAGCACCTTTACTCGCTTGAGGCTGGTGACGTTGTGAATGCGCTCGTGTTCTCACCGAACCGCTACTGGCTCTGCGCTGCCACTGCTTCGTGCATCAAGATCTTCGACCTCGAGAGCAAGTCGATTGTGGACGAACTCAAGCCCGAGTTCCCCGGTCTCGGCAAGAACGCCCAGGAGCCTCAGTGTCTGTCGCTCGCGTGGTCGGCAGACGGCCAGACGCTGTTTGCTGGCTACAGCGACGATATTGTCCGCGTCTACTCTGTGATCTAAACTGAGCTAGTTCGCTTATCCACGCACAAAAATGTAGCTGCCCTAGGATGTCATTGTGCCATGTGCATGCATTTGTATACAGTCGGTGCAGAATTCCAGAGGTGAACGAACAGGTGTCTACAAAATTTTTTCGGCCCTCAAAGGGGGACCAGCATTCATGCGTAGACCTTCGTCGTTCTCTATCGCGGCTCATACTTGGCATTAGCGCACACAGTTGTGATTGTCCTTCACTCAAACAGCACATGAAAATATAGAGACATAGAAGCGGCTTGCCAGAAATGAAATTATCGTATGGTTGGTTCTACTACACAATGGAGTGGACCATAAAGAGGCATGGACAAAGATGAAAAAGTTCTCGCACACAAGGGTAGAGGGGAAAGGAGTCATCATAAACGGAGAATATTCCCAGTGCATTAAGTGCACATGCATGCCTTGGACCGATAATATTACTAGTCGAAGATAATCCAGCAGTTAGCATACATGGTTACAAATCAATAACCTTGATTGCCGTATCCTTGTATATGAGGAGACGCATTCTGAGAAACCTGCGAGAGTTGCGGAGCAAATTGTTGTCCACCGTAAGAATATGCAGTATGTTGGGGCGCATATCCTGGGGGTGGCGGGTAGACAGCCGGGGCGGTCTGAACAGGCGAAGTCATCTGGGCACCATAGGGTTGTTGTTGGTAGCCAGGGTATGCTTGGCCATAAGCATAGCCAGTAGGCATTTGAGCATACGTGCCAAAGCCACTCTGAGCGGCATTGTAAGCACCAGCACCGTATCCGCCGGTTAGGCCACTGTATCCCAAACTAGCACCGGTAAGACCCCCATGCATCATTGATGGACGTGAGTTTGCCATATTGACGCGGATTCGACGTCCATCGAGCTCCTTTTCATTCATGGACATAATGGCTGCATCAGCTTCCTGCTGGGTCATGAATGTGACGAAACCAAAACCGCGTGAGCGACCAGTGTCCCGGTCCTTCATCACGATATAGTCAGTGAGCTGGCCAAACGGACTAAATGCTTGTGCGAGTCCATCATCGGTTGTATTCCAGCTTAGATTGCCAACGTACACCTTAGCCATACTTGGAGATCGTTACGATAACAAGGGAACGGAACACGGAGAGAAGTTGAGCAATGACCAGATGATCAATGGAATGAGGGTCCACAGCACAGCGAGAGAGATTATAAAAAAATAGACAACAGAAAAAAGGGTCAAGAAATAAGGGACCACCACTTCAGCAAAGTCTTACTACAACCCTGGGCTTGTGAATCAGCAACAGAGAGCTACTACGCGAGCGTGCGAGCGTTGAGGGCTCGTTAGACTCACCTAGCCAGCAGCCGCAAGCATTCGGCCGGATACGAACCGTCTATTCCCGGCCGATAGTCTCTGGCACCGGCAGCGGGCTTTCATGAGTCAGCAATGGGCCCCAACTTGCTGATCACGCAGATGCCTGCACCCCGTTTTATCAATAAGATACCAGAGAGACTTTTGATTTGCTAATGTGGCATGACTTGAATTATCTACCACCAATCTCTATTGAAAAAAACTGCCATTTGTAGTGGATAAGTTGAACTATGTATGCAAAGTGGTGTGAACAAGTGTTGTGGCGTGGCACAAATACGGTATTGGCGCAGTTCAATGCAGCACCGTCTGACAAGTGGCACATTCGTACCTGAATGAGACACAAACACTTGATCTGTCCAGCGCAGTATTTTGTGCGAACAACCGCAACCCTGCTCGACATCGTCTACGTTCCATACATATAATCAGCCAACTTTAAAGAGCATAATTAACGGTGTCCCATGCTGTGTGCTCGTTTTTTCTTTCTAATGGCCATGCTAAATACAGTGGGCAGTGTATTGGCCTCTGGCAAAAATGAGTCGTTTAAATTACAATACAGAGTTGTAGCGCAAGACTCCCTTGCATCTGCCATGATGTTAGGCCTCGCTAATGAGGATACGGCGTTTATATTCGACAAAGTTGAGAACAATAAAAAGAAAACGGCTTCAGGACGACCTACATGGGCATCTCTTGTGCAGCTGAGCGACTATTCTGTTCGTGGAATTGATGCCACAACAAATCCATTTTGTGCTGCAGGCACTACGCTAGGTAATGGGTCATATATTGTAGCTGGTGGCAACAGTGCTATTAGCTACGGTGGTATAAATGTCAAGAACAGTGATGGCTCTATGAACTTAAATGGACCCGCTCCTCCATACAATGATATGGACGGACGTCGCGTTGTTCGAATGATGCAGCCGAATGCGGATAGCTCCAAGCTAAAGTGGATCGACGATTTTGACAGTCCTAACCAAATGGACTCGCCTCGTTGGTACCCTGCGATCGAAGGTCTGGCAGATGGCTCTGTTGTAATGATTGGTGGCGCCACAAGTGGTGGCTTTATTAACCGAAACTATCCCAACGTGGATCCCGTGTATGCCACATCGAGTTCAAATCCCAAGGCAGGTGTATGGGATCAAGGCGGCGCTAATCCATCCTATGAATTTTGGCCTCGTGACAATAAGCCGAAGCCGGCTGTCCACGATTTTATGGTCAAAACAAGTGGTCTCAACATGTATGCACATACTTATTTGCTTCCATCAGGTCGGATTTTTATGCAAGCTAATTACAGTACAACCATTTGGGATTGGACAAAGGATAAATTCCATGACTTGCCTGATATGCCCGACCGTATTGTACGTGTGTATCCTGCTTCTGGTGCCACGGCTATGCTTCCGCTTACGCCAAAAAATAAATATACACCAACTATCCTGTTTTGCGGTGGATTCAACAATGCAACGGATGAAGAATGGGGTGATTTCACTGCACCACGGGTCAACATGTTCGAGCGCGCCGGCAGCGATGATTGCTCATCTATCACGCCAGAAGATGCTGATGGAAGAATTAAAAAGAACGTGGGGTATGTCCGTGAAGAAAAACTTCCAGAACCCCGCAGTATGGGTCAATTTATCCATTTGCCTACAGGACAAATGGTAATTGTGAATGGTGCGTCGCGAGGTGTGGCTGGTTATGGAAACACTACATGGAACACAGTAAAGGATATGAATGGTAACACTGTTCATCTTGAGGGAATGAGCCAAATGCCGACATATCGTCCCGTACTATACGACCCTGAGCGACCTCAAGGCAAACGGCTCGAATATGCAAACTATGGATCGTCAAAAATCGCAAGATTGTATCATTCGTCAGCAATCTTGGTTCCAGATGGCTCCGTTCTTGTCGCTGGGTCCAACCCTCATATGGATGTGTCATACCTGCCTCCAAATGACCAACTTGATACTAAGTACGAAGCATTCAACACGACATATGCATTGGAGCAGTGGTATCCATCGTACTACTTTGAACGACGACCTGAACCAATGGGGATGCCTGAGGTAATCAAATATGGCGGTGATTCATTTAATATCACAGTGAATGCGCATTACATGAATCCCAACAAAAATGCCAACGCGATGGCAAATAACACCAAGATCATGGTGATTCGTCCTGGTTTTTCGACACACGCTGTGAACTTCGGTCAACGTTCTTTGCAACTCGAAAATTCATACGTCGTGAACAAGAACGGCTCTGTGACGTTTATCGTCAATCCTATGCCTTCGAATATGAACATTTTTGTCCCAGGACCCGCATTACTTTTCGTGACAGTAAATGGTATTCCAAGTAAAGGCAAGTATGTGTTCCTTGGTGGAAAGGATTTAGGCTCGGTCCCATTCGATCTCAAGGCAGGCTTTACCCCTACTCCCCTTCCTGATCCTGTGTTAAACCCACACTTTACCAATGAAGCAGCTCCGTACGGCACGACGTATGATAGCGACGAACAAAATGGCATGTCTGGTGGCGCAATCGCAGGCACTGTCATTGGTGTGATTCTAGGCGTGGCTGTACTTGCAGGCCTGGCCTTTTACGTTTGGCGTGCGAAGCGTAATGATGACAATGAAGCCAACTATGCAGCAGTAAGACACCCCCATGCTTCCCATGGAAGCCAAATGACTGGTCCCGAAGCAAATGCTGGTGCATGGACACGTCCTCCTCCTTTGTCTGACTCGTCGAAGTTCCCATTGATGCAACCAAATGATTCAGCGATAAGTCTGTCTGATGCGAGCGCTGTAACACCGCTGAGCAGTGACGTGCACAAAACCCATCCCTTATCGATAACAGGAAGCCATCCTGCGTCAGCAAGTACATCGGGCGCTTCTGCTGAGAGATATAATATGTTTTTTGAGGCCCAAGATTCAGGAATAATGACTCCAGTGAATAGTCAGGGGTCTCATTTGTACCACAACATGCCAAGCTCGAGTCGCGGACCTATTCTAATGCCTGAGCAACCCCATTGGAATGATATTCCACGGCAATTGCATGGCCCACGATCGATGCCGCGTTCAAATCTTCAGCAGCATTTGTCTATGGCTAGAGAAGGCTCCATGCCTTCGCATCAATAAGTTATACCCTTTAAAGTTACAGACAAGACACTACTCTCAACCATTTTGCTAAATATCCACCGCTTTAAATTATGTTTCGATTAGTATGCCCGGTAATTTTTTTCGATGTTGTAGACATATTAGACATTTAACGTTGTAATGGGGGAGACGAGTGCTTTACTTGTACTCATGAAGGCGCTTCAAGGCACTGACTACAAGATCATAAGTGAGGAAATAAGCACCTGTTGATGGTGCCACTTTTAGAAGGTTGGGTAAGAGCCCATGGTACAGACCACGGATACCATGTTGAGCGACCATGTTGCGGAGAGAATCAAGGCCGCTCTTGTCCTGGACACCAAGACTAGAATTTTTCATCCCGGAAACTTGCATACGACGGCGAACGACATCCACAGGATATGTCAATGTCTGGCTTACGCTTCCAGCAAAAGCACCGATAAATAGTTTTGTGATAGAGCTAGGTGGTGTACCATCAGACTTTGTCAGAAAAGAACGCGCACTTTCGTAAAAGAAGAAATTAAATGCGACGTAGGGAGCTACGCCCAAGCTAGTAGCAAGACAGCCGTGATATAAACCACGTATACCGCCTTCTTCCCGATACACTTTCAGTGTAGTTTCCCACACTCCAGGCACACGAGGAAGCACAGTCTTACTTTTTCCTCCAGATGTGTACATAGATGCGGATGCGATAGATATGCGGGAACGTACAAGATCCAATGGATACGTGGACACAACGCTGGTGAATCCAGCAACAGCACCAGATAATAATTTTTCAGATGTACTAAGCTGATGCAAAGGCCTCGTAGTACCATCGGCGTTGATATTGGATGATCCTTGTATCTGGGAAAAAATACGTTTCATAAGCTCATACGTTGCAAATTGAACAGCACTATACGGCGCAATACGCAAACAGTTGAGGCCATTTCCCCGCATGAAACCGAGAAACCCTTCTTCTTGCCATATCCGCGACAGACCTCGCCATACATTAGGGTATGTCTTTTTTCCATCTGCTGATGGAGGTTGTACTTGCCTGTAGTGTGAGTTTGGGATACATGGATGAAACATACATAATAACTGATACAGTCAGTGTTGCGTTCAAACTAGATGGTACGCACTTTTTAATCGTTCTAGAGGGCTCACAATCGTTCGGCTTGTTGCACCTGCACAACCACCAGCAATTAAGCTCGTCCATAATTCTGGACTTTTCGACTGCTCTTCACCGGACGATAGTCGCTCATCCTTCTTTGTGCAGCTCATATGTACCTAACACCAACCTTGTGCGCGTCTATGGAGGTGCATTCGACATACCACGTGGCTTCGATCATAAACCCAAAGCTGACAAAGCGACGCACGGCATTGAGTCGTTACCGAGACACTTGATTCGAGACCTGTGGCTATCTAGATAAACCCTTTCCACAGGGACGCACTTGCATCTTTTTCTTCACGGCCAGAGTTCATGTCAGATGAGATGACGCGGTGTACATGACACAAGTAGTCGACATAGCTCATGGCGTCGTTGTTTTGGTCCTCCACAAGATTGTTGGCAAACTCGACTTCCATACCATCGCGGTTCTGGCGCGCCATGACAACCTGGAGCGACACTTTTCCGTGAAGGTCAGCAAGACCCTGAACAATTGAACGGACTTGGTTCGAAAGCTTGGTGGGAAGCACAGGCAAAGTTGTCATGCGTGGATCTAGTTCGTCCAAGGACGCGACGCCGTACAAATCCTCCAGGAACCTGGGACTGATGTTCGCGCCTAGCCACAGCAAGCACCATTCTCCATTGTCGAGTAAGTATGCTCCATGCGGCTCCATTCGCATGAAGGCAGGGCGCATGGGGTTAGGCAACTGCACAACCTTTAGTAGCGCGTCATCGATAGCCTGCTTCTCTGGGGAAAGACCCTCGGCCGGCTGAACAGGCATACCGTCTGAAGGGCCAAGCGTATGAAGTGCCATCATGCGTGGATACAAGAGCGTCATAATCGAGCCTACACTCTGCGATAGCAAGAGGCGGAAGAAGAAAACACGCACATCTGATGTGACATTGCCACCCTTGATGGCCTTGTTCTTGATCAAAGCAAGCACATATAGAGGGAAGAGCTTAAAGCTTTCAGGCAAGATTAATTGACCAGGACTTGTTGAAGATGCACAGTTGCGGCGATATGCAAGTAAGATAGCAACACACTTGGACGTGAGGTAGTTACGCACGTCCTTGAGTGGCTTAGTGAGGGCAAGCGTCGCAGCCTCTTTGGCATAATACGCAACGGCCGAATCCATGTCGGCATAACGGAAAACATTGCCCAGTACAGATGAAACAGGCGTAGCGAGTGTGTGACAGCGCACACGACGCTCACCAGTAGCTGTAGTGTAGAGAATGGCGCATTGGAAGTATGCTTCACGAGACTCTTCCAAGCGACCGTCATGGCGAATAAGCGCAGAAAACGTCTTGTCGGCATCCCAAGTACCTGTTTCAATATCTGTGGCACCGTGTAGATGGAATTCACCAAATTGCTTGACAACACGCAGACCTGGCGAGCAACGGATACGTAGCGTGACATTATAAGCCGTCTCACGAAGCACAATGCGCTGGACTTCTGCCATAACGCGAGAGCCATCGCGCACGGGATCGAAACGGGGATGGAAGAAGACTTGACCACCTGATTGAGCTGCCATGTATCCGATAGATGCAACGTCAATGTACTGGCTTGGAAAGAAGAACACATTCACACCCACACCTGCGAGAGCGAACTCGTTGCCGAGCTTGAGATAGAACGGATCCTGTGGACCAAACAGATTTTTTTCGTTATCGGTTCCGTATAGCTTTGTGTCTTCACGGTGCCTGAGTTTACCAGGTCCAACTGTAGGAATTGTCGAAAGGAAAATGTTGAGCTGGCCGCCAATGCCATTGAGCACGCCCTGTGCTGCCCGTGACGCCGCACCAAGTGAGGCTTCTGCCACCGTTGAATTGGCAAAGTTGTTTGGAAGGTCATTGAGCAAACCCTCAATCACATGACGCGACGCCCATGGATCGACAAGCAAGCCACCACTGATGGGGATAAAGGGGTCTTCCATATCAGCCATGATGAGCATCTGAGCCTGTTCCAGACTCGGGTCAAGGTTGTAAAAGTGCATCGCTTGATCGAAAGTGATAATGCAGACCTGACTACCCGGCGGAAGTCCAAAGCCAGGCACGCCAGACTCGTTGGAAGCCTGCACTTCGGTACCATACAATGCCTGCTTGATGGCTCGAACACAAGTCTGCAGGGCTCCACAGCGCACTGAACTGAAGCTCACATCAATCAAAAACACGTGCGTCAGTGGTCGTGGAGCGCGGACAGTCGTTTGGCCTTTGCCTAGATTGAGAGTGTCGAGAGCAGCATGGCCCGCAGCCTTGGCGGCCTTGGCGGCTGTCTTAGTACCCTCTGAATGTGAGTCCATGTTGTCTAGACGATCAATGCTCTCTTGCAAGCCTGTTGATGTAGAGAGCTCAGCGGTGTACGCAGGCACAACCGAGGCCACAGGCAGCATAGATGACACGTCAGTTGGTGCCTGAACAGCCCAATATTCTCTGGGCACACAAAAGTCGACTGAGCCGTGTGTTAGCTCGGGACGCAGTTCAAGATCCGCACGACGACCATTGATATCCAGGTTGCAGAAGTAGTCCTGCGGTACCTCAGATGCAGCGCCACACAAGCTGCAAATCCACTTCATACCACCCTCAACGAACAAACACCATGGGTTAATGTATGCGCGGCACGTTTTGCAGCGCGGAGGACCAGATTCACCCGTATTGGCCAAAGGCACGCGTTCTTCGTCAGATCGCAACTGCGCGAAGGGCTGTATATTCAATGCAATCGGCATTCGTGATGCATTCGCAACCTCTTCTGTTGCAGGCATGCAATACGTTGTCAGACGCATAAACTTGGGCGAGCAGTTACCCTGGTCCATAGCGGCAAAGTTGGTTGTGCTTAGCGGCATGCCTTCCCGACTACAGGTTCCAAACATGTCGTGGTAAAAGAATTGCTGATCCGCATGTTGTGCATCAACAGGACTGGGGATATGATCTGGATCGATCTTAGGGCGAGCTCCACGGTCCTGAGCGCCTGTCTGGGGCATGGCACCGGCGGCGGCCACGCCACTCGCGACAGCAGAAGGATGCATTTGTCGACTGGACCGCATGGCCGCCAAATTCGATGCTTGCTGCGATTGAGACAAAACGTTGCGATAGCCAGGCATCTGATCAAGCGCTGAATCAAGGCTGTCATCAGGCGGGGGTTGCGGTGCCTGCGCGGCTCGGTAGTCAACTCGAGCGGCCGCTTGTTGCTGCCAAGCTGCTTGAGGGGGAGGAGGCTGAGCTATGACATCGTTCCAGCCCGAGGATGCAGGTGCCGCGGACGCGTCCTGGTGATATGCACGAGCAGCACGCTTTGAACGCGCCGGACCTGATGGTGGTGGTGCAACAGGGCGCACTGCAGCAGCAGTATTACCTGCTACAGGTGCACCTGGTGCTGTCATGGCGGAATTTGGACGCACAGGCGGACCTGGGCGTGGACTGATTGCGCCTATCCGCCGAACAGGTGCCTGAGACTTGGTCGGAGAAGTTTGCATGCCTGGTTGAGGCGTGACAGCTGTGCGACGGGGCATGGGCGAGCGGGCTGGCGATGGACGCATGGTAGGAGCAGGTGAGCGTGATGGCGGTATGCCTGGTCGCACACTCTGCGTTGGCGGGCGCGCGGGCGATGTTGGTGGACGGGAGCCAGGCGCAGGTGACCTTGCAGGCTGCATAGACGGGCGAGTGCCGGGTGCAGGCGAGCGACTTCCATGCATAATGGGACGCGTTGGAGGCATAGGACTACGACGTCCGCTGATGGGCCCTTGTGCTGGACGCACGCCTGTCGTGCCAGATGGAGGCGCAGGGCTGCGCTGAGGCTGAGGTGGCCGTGGTCGTCCCGTCTGCGTGGACGGACCCGTAAAACCAGCAGGCGGACGTGGCGACGGCCCGCGCATAGTTGGTGGACGTGACTCCATGGACCTGTACTGCGTTTCCAGGAGCCCTTGCACTGACGCAAAAGTGTCGGCAATGGAAGTCACACGTTGGACAAGACGTCCACGGCATTCTGTCAGCGCTGAGAATGATTTCGGCCGAAAAAGATGGTGGTAAGGTACGGATAGCCAACCCACCGCCAGCAAATTATCAGGCCCGTGTGCAATACGATTCGCAACGCGCGCCTATCAGCGTCTCATTTCATTGCTCCCGCGTAAGATCATGACTGAGCGAAAACGCATGCCGCGTCTTATTGTCATCCGCCACGGTGTAACTGAATGGTCCAAGACGGGACAGCACACCGGGCGCACGGATTTGCCTCTCCTGGATGAAGGGGTTCACGAGGCGATAGAGTTTGGCGATCGCCTGGTGGGCTACTCTGATCAAGCAGTGCTGTGCCTTCCTGAAATTGGATACATTCTTCGAAGTCCACGCACGCGATGCGTACAGACGTTGGAATGTATGCTTGGGACAGAGGAGCAACGTAAGATGATGGGGATGCCGAATGTTCAAGTGCTTGATGACTGTCGCGAATGGGACTATGGACAGTACGAGGGTCAGACCACAGAATGCATTCGCAAGAGCAGGCCAGGATGGAATGTATTCGAACATGGTACACCATCGCATGAGACAAATCCAGACTTGCCTGGAGAGTCGCCAGAACAGATCAGTGAGCGAGCGGATCGTGTTGTCAAGCTCATTCGGGAATGGCATCAGACTACAAAAAAAGACGTTGTAGTTTTCACGCACGGTCATTTCAGCAACGTGCTTATCGGTCGCTTTCTTCGCTTGCCTCTGTCCATGTCCAAGGTCCTGGTCATGAGTGCAACAGGAACAGCTATTCTATCCTACACGCATCACACGTTCGACGAACCTGTTCTTATAGGACTTTTGTCGCCAGGATTCGATATGCAAACAGGTTCTTCTCCAGTTTCTACCAAGAGTCATGAAGAGTATCAATACTTGGAACTCGTGTCATCGATTATTCGACATGGTGAAATACGTAAGGATCGCACTGGCACAGGTACCATTGCTAACTTTGCTCCGCCTAAGACGCTCAAGTTTAATTTGACTGGTGGAAAGCTGCCACTTCTCACTACTAAGCGCGTTTTTTTCCGTGGTGTGCTAGAGGAATTGCTGTGGTTTATCTCAGGAAGCACGGATGCCAAGCGACTCAGTGATCGTGATGTGCATATTTGGGATGGAAACGGATCACTTGAGTTTTTGCATAAGCGCGGACTGACAGATCGTCGCGAAGGTGACCTCGGTCCCGTGTACGGTTTCCAATGGCGTCACTTTGGTGCCAAGTATGTCAATGCTGACACCGACTATACAGGACAAGGCGTTGATCAACTGGCTAACATTATTCACCAAATCCGTCACAATCCGACCGACAGGCGTATCTTGCTAAGCGCTTGGAACCCAGCAGATTTGGAGAAAATGGCACTCCCCCCGTGCCATATCCTCTGTCAATTCTTTGTGTCATTGCCCACAGAAGAGCAAAAAGGACGAGGACAGCGGCCCCGTTTGTCGTGCCAAATGTATCAGCGATCTTGTGACCTCGGACTTGGTGTACCTTTCAATATTGCTAGCTACAGTTTACTGACACATTTCATCGCAGCCGTGACGGACTGCGAAGCTGCAGAATTCTCATTGGTAATGGGTGATGCTCATGTATACTTGGATCATGTGGAACCATTACAGCATCAGCTCAATCGTGAGCCTCGAGACTTTCCTACGATACGATTTCGACGGACATTTGACTGCATTGACGATATCCGCCCTGAAGATGTGGAACTGCAAGCCTACTCTCCACACGGTAAGATAGAAATGCGCATGAGTGTATAAGAGCAACGCGTCTTTTAAAACAGCGTACGCGTTGTCACGTGAAGTGTCCCAACAAGTGGTGAAAGTAACTAATGTATTCTTTCCATTTCAAGATTAGTAGTAAAGCCATAAGATCGTGAATCATTTGGGCCACTCAACAACAGGATTGCTTTATATTCCTGCAATTGTATTGGCTTACAGTGCAATCGTGGGGTAAATGACTGGTGCGCCCAAGAAAATCACATACGAATTGATACTGTTAACACAACGTTCCAACGACGACTACAACGTCTGACGAAAGTAATACCTACCTTGTACATTAAAAAAGAGGCTAGAAGGCACAAACCATCAATTGCGCCTCTCTAACTGGTCTAAGCTAAAGTCTAGCTGAGTATGGTGTTGCCTGAGCGCTATTCACTTGCGACGCCATCTCAGGCGTCGCAAGGTATGCCCTGGGCGCCGAACCCTAAGACATTAATGCTTATACGTGTTGTATTCACCTTTCTAGTATGTCTCATGGCGTTGGCCTCAGCAATTATGACGGCTATTATCATCAATTATTACTTGAGTCACCAACCCATGATCTTCCCACCGTTGAGCTCCATGATTTTCATCTTATTTATGGGCATTTTCACATCCATCATGTACTTTGGCTATTACATTTTTCTTCCCTCTCTCAAGACGATGCGGCGTGGAAGCATGTTAGCTGTTTTATTTACAATGAAATTGGAGGTACTGTTTCAGTTTGCCATGGCATCCATTTGGATTAGTGGTGCGTTGGCCTATGCTGCAGATTATCGAGGCCACGAAAATTGCCTTTGGGATGGATACTATCATTACAAAAAGCCAGATGACTGGAATCATTTGTGTGACATGGTTAATTGGTTAGTGGGTATGTCGTATGCGACATTTGGCGTTCAAGCAGGATTTTTGGCTTTCGATGTTTTGATGGGGGCTTATATCTTTATGTTTCTGGATCAAGATTCTGTTAGTGAGCCCTTTTACGAGTGGGGAACCCGCGCTTGGGAGTACAAATACAAGCCGTCAGCACCGCTGTCTTCGATTCATAATCCAATGGTGTACCGTTCCTCCCCTGAAAACCATATCCATTCGACTCGCGGTACTAGTGCACCTTACGGATATAATGAAAAGTATTTGGACGGTCGTGCGGAACAGGAAAGATTTTCAGACAAATGGTCCGAATCAAGCAGCTCGCATCGTTCAAATCGTCGAGGTGCTTCCTACAATGGCCTGAGTATGTCAGACCATTTCACGGATGAAAGCAGTACAAATGGGAGTGGAACGAAATACTATGGAGGTGCATACTCGCGAAGCAGTGTTAACAGTCGTCGTGCGGATCTCGCTGAAGCACCTCGGCCTGCAGGCACTGGTGGCACAAGCTCTGGTGGTGCCCCCTCATGGCATGCTCCCACTATAACTGATGCCGATTCAATACGCAGTCCAACTTCCCTTCGGGATATGTCGTGGAAGTCAAGGTATGTTTCGGCACCATCGTCCCTATCTACCCGTGGCCGTCGTGGCAGTCAATATAACAACATGCTGAGTGAGCTTGGTACGATTGAAGACGAAGCTGAGACGCAAGAAATGGACGAAAAATATAACCTCATCGATCACAAAAATGTCGAGGAAGAAGAGGAAGAGAAAGAAGCCAGACGCGTCCGACGTCGCCACAGTATGGATGAGGACAATCCTTGGCTCCTGGAAGACGATGAAATGGTTTGAATGTGACGATACCCATTATTCAGCGTTGCAAATACCGCTAACTATCTCTATACCCCAGCTATACCTGTGTTTTGGACTTGATGTATCCATGTGTCCCAAATTTCATCATATACACAAAGAGACAAGAGGTGTTTTGATGTCCCTATAAGCGATAGCTAATGTATGTATTCTACTCATAATGCTTCATGATAAGATGCCTTGAAAATCATGTACCCGTGAAATGACAAGGGTATCTAGGATGTATCCAAAGTAACAGCTTGCCCCGATTGAACAGGATCTGGGCCCGATTGGGATATAGCTCCGGAGAGCCAGTGTTGCGAAAGTAATTCACTGCATGAATGCATATGTGCCTTCGTTTGATCTAAGAGATACTTAGTCTCCTGATCACGAGCTTCTGACATCTGAGATTGGGAAAGAAGGAGTGATAGTTTCAATGAATCAGAGAGCAAATACAGCGATTGAGCAGCACGGACCTGGTGATAAGTATTCATTGACGTACCATACTGTCAGCTCGAGTTTCCAAAATGAATGAATCCCGACTCACGTCGAAATGATCTTTCTCGCCAATCTTGAGTAAGTAGACATGCATATATCGAAACATACTCGACTGAGATGAATCATCTCCCTGAAATTATCTAGCAGGACGCGGATGTCTGCATCAATTTGGCGATTTACAGATTCTTCTAGGGCATCTAGATGCGCTGTATGGCCAGTCCCATGTTCAACTGCATGATCCATGCTACGTAAATGGTGCGCCGAATCACTCATAGTCGTGCGGAATCACACGGCAAATGCATGTATTCTGTGCCACGCCCAGCTCCACAAGAGAAGAGGCTGACGAATAAACACATAGCTTCAATGCCTAAGTATAGCTTGCAATAATGTATTTACCCTGACATGATCCTATGTACTCAAATGCATTATAGTGATAGCCACTCTATGTAAAGGAAAGTCTGATTACAGAGTCACTTTGTGCAACGCTCTCAGTTTGTCCTGAAAGAATTTCAATAGAATTGACGGATATGTCAGCATATGACCTTTGGTGCTAGATTCGGAGTACTTTCATCCGCATGAGAACAAATAGAAAACTAGAAACTATTTTCAGAATTACCCATGTAAGCAGGGGACTTTACTTCAGCGCCAACAGAACTTGTCTTTTCCGTTGCACACAGGCCGCGTCACCCCTCCCCGATCGTCTCGCTCTTCCTGCAATACTGAAGCTGGCGTGAATAAGCCTTTTCTACACCAAAGGCTTATAAGCAAGAGCAGAGACGAAATTGGATCGGTCTCACTACTGCAGGTGCGCATTAGTATCCTGCTTTTTGCCGATATCGGGGAATAGGAGGAGACTTAGATTCAACTATTGAAGATGAGAGAAAGCAATTTTAGCAATCCTCTCCAGAACAGAGCATGTTTATCTATCAGTGCAGTGGTGTATGATCGACGTGGTACGTATAAAGAATGGGGTTCGGCAGCGAGGCATGGAGTGGCAAATTTCTTTTCTCATGATGATCTCAATAATATAGAGTCAAGCACGGAATGAGCGCAAAGAGACATATCTTTGCTTCTGTCGATAACTAGTATCTGACAATGTTCTCCATGTTATGCTTTGCCCCGCATGAGTGATCATATACTAACACTTCTTCAGCACTGGATTGCACGGCCACGTTGCCACTGGTCAATTCACTAAATCATTTTGCATATCTTGCATCGACTTCTCCTCGAATTAGGGAAATGGTCATGTTGGATGGTGGCCTAGAGCGTTTGATTCACATTCTTCGATGTCCGCCTCAACGTGTTTCAAATGTTCTGAGATCTAACAGGTCAGCAGTACCAATGGCAGAAATGCAAGCGAATTGGAAATGGAGTCTGGCTTTTCAATGTGTTGTTAATATTGGTGTGCGTGGTAGTGAGGCCATCAGGACGCGTGTTGTGGAAGCCGGTATGGTGCCGATTATCGTCAAGGTGCTGGATAATTATCTCGTTACCAGTGAGCAGATTCACTCGCAGCAGCGCAAAGCAATGACTATTCGAGAAAACTTGACTTATAAGCAAAGTTATCGAGCGATATACCCCCAAGATGATCCGACGGTTCGACCAGCTACGCCTATGGACATGGACACCAATGGTCCCAGCACGGAGCAAGTATACTGGTCTGCAGAGCGTGGTCGTCATGGACCACGTGATACATTCGCTTTGCAGCAGCGCGGACCTGGTGATGCTAGTGCGAGCGCAAGTGCAAGTGAGTGTGCCGAGGACACCGAAATGTACAATGAAGAAGAAAACGCGTGTCCTGGTGCTTCGGCTGTCCTTGAGAATAAATCAGATATGCAAGAGACAGAAACACCAAGAGTGCCCCGTACCTCAACGTTAGAGCCATGTGCTGATGAATCAACGGGAATTACTCGAACGCCAAGGCCAGAACGAGCTGCGGTGCACGAAGGGATGCATCAGGACGAGTTAAATACGTGGCAGACATCGGCATCTGCGATGATACCTGAACCGGTTTCACCTGTGCAGCCGCCGCTTTATCGTGAAGAAGAAGTTCTACTGAGCTTACAACTTTTGGCGTACCTGTCTAAATACCCACACGTGCGCTATTTTTTTCACAATGCCAATGTCCGGGAGGATATGATATTTTGTCCGGAATGGCCTGAGGAAGGCTTGCCGAATCGTTCGTGGCAACCAACTGATCCTTCCCGGCTAAACGTATTCTGTATCGCTGAGCGATTCACACACCGTCCTACTCGAAGTTCATTGGCGCCGGGAGTGCTGTGTTCCTTGTATCCTCGCCTCGCCTCTGATATCCAGTATTGGGCTGGGGTCGTTATGCGCAATGCATGCAGAAAAGACGAGTCTCGCGGTGGTATTCGGCAATGCGCTAACATGCTCTGTGGTAAATGGGAAACGTATCCGCGCGAGTTCGCTAAGTGCCGCCGGTGCCGAAAAGCAAAGTACTGCAGTAAACAGTGTCAGAGCAAGGGTTGGCAAATGGGTCACCGATTCTGGTGCAGTGCGCGTTCTGACGAGGACAAGAGTCGTGCGTCGGAATCCCATCCAACGGTCCACTCGAACTTCGTGCCGGATGCGTCTAGGAACGTTGAAACGCCTGCGACGATTCCAACTATGCCTGACACGGCGCGTGAAGTGCCAGAGGACTACTCACATCCGCTAGGTCCCCGAAATATGCCTTCAACTCTTCGAGAGAATCAGCTGCCTGCTTTGCGTGGCGTGAGCGCCGCCAGTATTGAATCAAATGATCTCCACGAAATGAGTGACGACGTTACGATACGCCCCGGTGAAACACCCTCTGTTGACAGTCCTGCTGGTCCGAGTAATGCTGACCATACATTGCCCCCTCCTATCATTGCTAGTGGACTACACATGCACGAAACGGACACAGCCACAGCCACTTTGCGTGTTCAAGAGGCCCAGAATATCCAAGATCATGGCGGTCCTCTGGATTATGTCACGGCCTCCTGGACATCACGGCCTATTGTATCTGATCACGCTACGGAATCCCCTTTGCCCAATCATACCTCGACTGATTCACCTTTTGATTTGGGCATAACACTCCCATCTCAAAATCCAATTCCTGCCCTACGCTCCAATGACGACAACGCCTCTTCACATGACTCCTATACAGCGCCATGGCGCCATATGGCCATATCGGCAGCGTTTCTCGGGGCTCACCAAACCCCTCGAGCCATGACAATGTTTGATGCAAATCCTTCATCACCTTCTTTGGACGGCGGCGAGACTTCACAGCAGGACACCCAAATGCTTTCTCCCACGAGCCACTTGCTTGCATCTCTGCATCATCACGTCTCATCATCTCATGGTCAAAGCACAGATACAAGGGACATGTCGGATGCTCAGTAAAAATTGCAGCAGTGTTGAATATAGTCATCGATTTGTATTCAAAAAGATAATTGTCTATAATAATCACTGATAAGATACAGACTGCCACAGATTACAACAATGTGTGGACGCTGGTCATATAAAGAAGCCCAGGTCAAGGCATCTCGCAAGCTCCTATGAGTGACACATTCGATATTCATCGAACGCACTGCGGATTTGCATTCTTCAGGTAGCATTGGCTTTACCCATGGCATACCTTCTACTGGTATCGAGAATGGCACAAGCGAAACGCGATGATGCAGGCCCTTGCGTGGACACAACAAGGCATGTAGCATGGCATGGACTTCTTTTCCGCTGGAAAAGCCCATAATCCATGTAATATCTGCAGAGGGCGTTTCAGCCAGGCAGTGGTCAAGGTATTGTCGCAATGCAAAAGCAGAAGCTTCGTTATGAGCACCATCTAATAAAAGAGGTACCTCGCCCAGTTTCATCCATTCACAACGCCCTTCCCAGCGGTATTGGGCAGCTGCTTGTGCAATCAGCGATGGGTCGGCTTGAAAAAGCCGCTTACGAATTAGCTCCCGGATTCCATTCCATTGATCTGATGAAATATCATGGGCTATACTCCAAAGAGTTTGTAACGCAGTAGACGCGCCGGATATACGAGCCAACGTTGCTTCCAATGAAAAGCGAATATGACGCTGGGACGCATTAGATGAAGGATTGTATGTAATTTTCGTTGCATCGCATGCATAAGACAGAGGTAGGGTCAAATCTACGCTTGCGCCAAAAGGTTCTTTTCTGGGACATGGCTTTAGAGAGGCCCATGGGACTTGGGTATAGACGACACGCGCATGTTGAGCTTGACATGCGCTATGCAGAGTTTCGAGAACTTCGAGTAATTCAAAATTTGTAGTCAAGTTTGATCCAAAAGAACCTGTAGTTTGATCTGATACGATACAAAGGCCCTGTGGCTTGATGATACCAGCTTTTTCCAGTGCAATATTCGAGAGACGATTACCGAGTATAGCCTCATGATCACGAGCAATAGAGCATATAACACTTGCAAGAACGTTTTCAGAAGGAAATACATTAGTGGCGTCGAGTCTTCCGCCTACTCCTACTTCTATTAGGAGAATATCCGGTTGAGACGCAATAGGTAGAAGCGTGCAAGCAAGAAGAGCTTGGACTGTAAGTAGTTCAAAAGGCGTGGCACCAATAGGAACGTCGCGTGCATCAGCAAGACGCGTTTTCTGTACCGCAATATCCCATGTTTTATCATCGATCGGTATACCTCCATTTGTGCGCAAGCTGTCGCGGGCAGTGACCAAATGGGGAGTGTTGAAGCGCGCGGATCGAAGACCCACAGCGTGAGTCAGAAATGCATCCAGGTATGCTGTAGTACTACCTTTCCCATTCGTTCCAGACACATGAATAACTGGGAACTTGAATTGCGGCGATCCAACGCGTTGCAACAGGGCCTGGACACGCCCCAGGCCCAAATCCATCGTCGCAAGAACAAGCCAAACGATTCAACAGGCGAGTCGCAGACAGTGTACAGGCGCACGCTCCATGTGTCACGTGATCTGATGTCGACCGTGGGCACACGTTGGACGGGCTGATGGCGTCAAATCGTTGGGTTTGGCCGTGAACGATGTCGGGCTGGACAACCATTTGGGTGCTCTTTGTCGCTGTGTGTATCGGTGCTATTGTTTGGAACACAGCCCCCAAAGGTCCCAACCAAGAGTATGTTTATGAAGTTCGTCGTTCTTACTTGTACAGGCTAATCCGCTGGAGCGTTGCATTGGGGCTGGCGTGCTGCTACATGATGTGGGCTTGTGTGTATTTGGCACAGTTGCACCCATTGATCCGTAAGTGTTCTTCTTTCTAATGCAACAGAACCAAAGAGGAGTGATGTGCGCTTCTTCGACTGAACCCGTTCGAGCGGGCAGTAGACACTCGACAAATGAATCTGTACTATAAAGATTATTCAAGGAGCACAAATTTGGAAACCTATGAGGCCAAAGGGCCTTACCCAGCCGTTGTTAGATAGTGTGTTTCGTCGCTTGCTTGGTAAATGTAGCCATCGTTGGCAAGGTCATCAATGGCGTCCCTGTAGAATGTCAGCACAGCGGTGAAACGTACTGGATCTGTTTCGGGTCAGTGTTTTTGCAGCGTTGCATAATTTGCTGTATATCGACGCCTTCTGGCCAGTCAGGCGCTTCAGCGTCAATAGCCTGGTAAATACGGCGTTGGAGCGGATTCAAATGCGACAAATCCGCAGCCATACTGCTTGCCGTTTGAAGGGCCGAATCGTCGTATGCAGATACATCAACAGCTCCAGTTTGTGATGTCTTGTTGACAGCATTTGGCGGGCCTTTCGTGAGTTCCAAGTGTGTGTGGATTACATCGAGCTGGTGATATAAGTATTCGTTGTGGTCTTCCAACTTATTCAATGCACCGAGAGCGATATACAGCTTGTTATTAAATACTTTTATTTCGCCCATGGCACGCACGAACTCGTTGGGTGCGAACTCGTCGGCCTTGGATCCTTCGTCCAGAGAGTTGTCGATCCATTGGCGTAAATCTAGTTGACCGGTGCCGTCATCAATTGTGTACTGAATAAATGTGGCGGTACGATTGACTTGGCGGAGCCATCCCACTAGCGTGAGACGATTGAGTACAGCACCATCAGAAACATGTGCAGCGTCCGAGTTCGGTTGCTTGGCATTCAAAATCTGACGAACTGTCACTGGACGGACAGAATCGGATCCTGCGCTCTACATGTCAGTACCGACGCGGCCCACATACACGATCACCCTGATCACCTCCATCACGCGAGCCAAAGAAGCCGCCACCGCCTTTCACATCATCGTATGAGGCACTATAGCCATACTGGTTGTCCTCGTACCCAGCTAAGATGTAAGTCGCATCAGCATGGGGACATACCGTCCATGGTAGAAGAGTGTTAATTCAGCAGCGTCGCGTGTCGCGCTACACGCGGCTGGACAGATGAATGACTAAAGGGTGTTTGCTCCACCCTCGAGCAAGGCAATCCATCCGCGTAGCATGCGGCGCCACGGAAGAGCGGAATGTGATCCCGATAAAAGCTTAGGCGGGCATGTCAAATTAAAGAGATTGCACGCATTTGTGCTGGACAAGCTGTGTGAGCTGGCTTATGAAGTGCACACCCTTCACCGCATTTGGTACAAAGGGGCAGCCCAGTACAGACACATGGTATGGTGGCGGCCTCTTCAGCGCGTAAAAAGGCTCGGTGCGCTCGTTGCCACTGGTCCACTTTCAGAGAGTGTTCCATTAGCTCGTCAGACGAGTTTGCAGCATAAACGTCCCCGAGGCGCAGCTCCTGAGCTCCAAGTACTCGGCGTGCAAGCACTGGCAGCCATATCGGCAGTGTATGCTGCGTGTTGGAACGAGCAAGCCCCCGAGTATTGGCAGGTGCTGCCAAAGCATACGACACCACCAAATTCACATCAGCGAATTGACTCACGTATGCAGTCACAAACATATGATGCATTAACGCGCTTGTTGGATACCCTCATGAATATGAAGCAAGCGAGTCGTGTGTGCTATGCTCGCAGTCACGCGCATCTGGTAACACCGCCCGCGCCAATGTATGCGCCTACGTGCATGGCACTTATGGCAATCTGTGCGCGTATATGCACATTGTGTGAATTGCTGGTTCGAGGACAAGGACCGAACGAAGGGATAAAGGCATGGTGTCGTGTATTATCGCAAAATGAATTGATCCTATGACGGGGTATGTGGCGGGTTTTCCATTGTGGGGGGTATGGTTGGTTGCGTTATACGTGCTAAAGGTGGCAAAGAAGGGCTTGTTGGTGCTGGGGCTGTCCATGGGGTAGGACGCACGACTGTGGCCCATGGAATGAGACCGTCAAGTGCCATACGCAAAAGACGCGTACCATTTGGATCGTCTTGGGCCAGTGCAATGTATGGTCCAAGGAGGATGTGGCATTCACGTGTAATTTGGCACACGATAGACTCGCCATTCCAGCCCATGGAATACGTTTGCATCATAGACTCGGAGACGCCTCGTCGTAGCAAGTTACTCCGACCCATCCGATGGCGCTCCTCCTCTGACAAAAGGTCAGGTTTCGGCACAAAAGGCTTCGGGGCCGGTGGTGGATGTGCCAGTGGCTCGACGTTATTATCCGTACGCACGCGCTTGGTAGCTGGTTGCGACGTCGTCTCTGTCGCAGGAATAGCAGGCTCAAACTCACACAAATGCAGGATAATGCACTTAGGCGAGAGTGATAGTTGACGCTTAAGAATGGGATGTGCTTGGGACTTGAGACTCGCCACTATGTCGACAAATAGATCAGACGAACTGTCTTGCACGGAACGAGTCATGTCGCGTATCTTGACCTCAGCATGGGGATACTTTATTCGTAGTCGGAAACAGCACACCGGACAGTACCATTTGTCTCTCAATATGGCTGGATCATCAATGAACATGCAAGCACTGTGGAACCAGTGTGAACATCGGTCACACTGCACCATTGTACCATTATCAGGTGCAGCACATAAGCAGTATGTATCTGGTCGTAATGAGGCGAGTACGCTTTCTTCTCGGAACATAAAACGAGCACGCTTAGCCCGTTTTCTAGGTGCTTGTGGTCCTGATTTGCCGTCAGTTGAATCTTGCTGTGGATTCACACGCTTTGCCTTGGAATTCTTGGAAGAGAGGTGGAATGCTGGGAGGAATACGTCGAGTACAGTGGGCACGTGCTGGTTCTGTTGAGGTACAGTGTCACCGATCAACAGTATATTGGAGGGGCAAGCAAAAGCACGACGTGCCATGTGTCGCAACTGCGGCGTTGGCGGCGTGTTGGATGGATAGTACGGCGTCGGTCGGGCCAGGAGCGACTCAGGTAGATGACCTCCACGGAACTGCATGCTGACAGCTACACCAAACTCGACGGTGGCGCGCATGGCAGCTTGAAGTCGTGCGTGGTTTGACGGTACGAACCTGAGCTGATCGCGCTGATACTTCGGGTTCTGGAGCAAAGCGACCAGTGGAAGCTGCGAAAAAGCACGGCGATGAGAAAGCCAAGACTTGAGCTGAGATGTATCGCAGAAGGCACATTGCCATCCAAGAGGCGGCTTGGCTTTGCGGTCTAGACACCGAACATGATACACAGTGAAACACTTGGCACAGGTGACACTTGCCGCGCGATCAGTTCGTGCCTCAAAGCACAAGCATGGCGGCACCGCGGACCGCGGCGGCGGGTAAGGCACAGGAGGGTAGGAATAGATCGGCTCATAGGTCGGCTCATCCCCGACACGCATGTTTATCGCGTCTGCTTGCGCCGTACGAATCGTCCGTTCACACAACACACGAGCCTCATCGACGGTATCAGATCCTGTTAACTGCAATATGCGAGCAAGTTCGTCATTCCACTGGTCGTGTACAATGATAGCAGCCTCTATTACATCGGCATTCAGGACATGGACGCGTGCAGCGCGTATTTCGTCGAGCAACTGACGCGCCTCCGCGAGATAAGGTACTGTATCCGTGGCATCAACAGTTGTGTGTCGGTCCGCAGGATGTGTGCGCTGATGCAAGGTAGCAACTGCTTCGTGCCATTGCGCAGCTTTGTGCTCCAGTGCACTCACGCGCTTGCGAATTTCGGAGGAAGTAGCTGCATCAGGAGGTGCATCAAGCAGCGCCCGCAGAGAATCGAGCGTGATAGATGGAGCATGATGCAATAGTTGCATGGCCTTTTCGTCCCACGCGGCACCAAGGCGCAAACGCTGGGAAAGTGCCTCGCGCATTGGATGGGTACTGACAATGCCGCACGCATCAGCTTCCTGCTCAAGTTCATGTACCTCATCACGCGTAAGGAAACCTTCGCCGATACCATGCACTTCAGCAAACCATCGCACATGGGCAATCCATTGCTGCAGGGCGTGTACCTGAGGTATGTGGACATGCAAAAGCTCGCCCTGCGCGAGGATGCGCTCCGCCTCGTCCACATATGACATACTTTCGCGAGCTTCGGGATCTCGGTCCAGATACGCGGCTGCCTGTACAGAAAAGGCGTGCATTTGGTCCACAACAGCATCAAGCTGCTGGAGCTCAGGCGCTTCAAATGGCAAGGATGCCGCACGTTGTTGCAGCGCAAGAAGTGCCTCGGGTGAGCGGTCCACATCTGCTGCCATAGGCGGCGGTGACGGTGAGGTACGCCGACGCGAATCCTTGGTCCGCCGACCAGGCTTAGCTTGCCGCTTAGACAAAAAGATGCGTGCATGTTCGATCCACGGCTCGGCGCGCTTTATAAAGCGCTCGAGCTGATCAAGCTCTGGCGGTGCCATGGCAATTTTTTGCCCTTCTTGAACCAAGCCACGCAACATGCGGAGTGGGGGACGTGGATGCTGGACGAGAAAGCGACGCACACGTTGCTGCCATGCGACAGGTGCAGCCGCCCGTTCTGCAAGCCTCGATGCATGTGATGTAAGGAAGGTATCTGGGTGCCGCACACGTAGCGTCCAGCCTGCGGCCTGAGTGCCATGAACTTGTTCGGCGTGCGACAGACAAGCTGCGGCTGTGGAGTTAGCAGCTGTCGATACGACATGACTCAGATAACATAATGTCTTGCAGTGAGCGCAGGCAATTTCAGTGTCGTCGTCAAATGGTTCGTCTTCCACACCTGATACGGCCGCACGAATCAATGACCGGACACGGTCTCGGCCGTGTATCTCTCGCTGGACCATGTCTTCAAATGCAGGATGCAGCCATGCGGCTGTGTGTAATTGCTGGTTATGAAGTGCAATCGAGACCAGCAGTTCGTCGTGTGAAAACACGGGCTGACGCGCGTGCTTTTGGTAGCGGCGTACACATGCGAGGCCGTCCATGACCCAGTCGGGCAAAGCAAAATTGACAGCCTCATTCAAATTAAAGCCCTGGTTCAGACCTGAGTGGTAGGCCTTGGGGTATGTAACGACAAACTCATTTGGGCGCTGATTGCACGCATACATGCGCACGCCCTCACGCCGAGCGAGGGCAGGGCTCATCATTGTCACGAGCTGAAGTAGAAGGTCGGGGCATGCCGCAAAAAGTTCTGGAGCAATGCGTTCCATCGCAGCTTCAAAGGCCTCGGCGTCGGCACCGGGCACACCGTACCACGTCTTGGTGGCACCCCAATGCTGGTAGTTGATTGAGTACGTGTAATGATCCTCATTGTGCCAACAAAATGCTGAAAACATCATGCCGATATAGATCCACGGCGCAGTCATGCCACTGATTTCAGAGCGTATGTATCGTAGCAACGAATCAGCCAAGATGGGCATGTTGTTTAGGTTCCAGCCGCTGCGTGCGTACACATTGAGAGGATCCGACTCCATGGTAGGTGATGCATGTCCATGCGTCGTCGAGTGTACGTCAGCTCCGTACTCGACATCTACATGCTCGTCCATGCAATGCACGAGTCGCCAAAATTCGGCCTCGACACGATCTTCGCGCTCTGACAGAGTGAGAGAATGCCAGTCATCCCACCCGGCACGCTCCGCCCATATTTGTTCAAAGGCATGGCATCGCTGCCAAAAACTGTACAATGAGTGGGTCTCGCCATCTTCAAAGCCAAAATCACCACCTGTGTGCACGAGACATGTCGGACAGACCCATACTCCCCGAGGCACTTGTGATAGTGTCGGCGTCACACATGCTAAATGGTATGCGCGCTCACATTCGACGCAGGTGATGAGCGGCGAGGATGACTCATCTTGGCACACCGAGCATGTATCTGCCGCTTTAAAAGGCACATGTGAGACCGCAGGTGTGTCGCCAGCACGAGTGCGTGAAAGAAAGGCCTCGAAAGGCTCAACAAGGCGCGTGTAAGCAGACTCGAGAACACTGGCACATTTAGGTACATCACCCTCATCATATCCCAATAGGTGGGCCACACGTTCCCACGCATTTGTTCCATGCACGTTTACAGCGTGTTTAAGAGCATACAAGTCCACGGGTCGGTGACAAAGCTGCGGTATATACACACGGCCATGACCCTGTTGTGCGTGAAACTGCTCCAGCTGTTCAATGTAATTTTGCGCAACGCGCCTTTCAGCACTCAGTTCGTTGAGGCGCTGAACACGCGTCCGAAATCGGAATGTGGACTGGTCCACACTGAAATCCATATGCCACCCCTCAGGAGGCACGATCTTGGCTATACCATACGCCACGCCATTGCCGCCATCAGGTCTGGCAGTCCATTCGATATACTTAAGTGGATCATTGAACTCGTCCCAGGTGGGATAGAATGTTGGCGCCTCTTCAAGCCCAAAGAGGCGCGGCTGTGTACGTGGTGCCATGGACCTCGGCGTAGTTGCGCCTGTGGGAATGGGTGGCGGTCCATGCATTGGTCTAGAAGACGTCGATGTATCAAAAACCAGTGGTGGCGTGCAGGTCATGCGCGACACTTTGCGTGTGGCATGACGAAGGGGATTTGGTGGCGGTGGTAGGGACGACTCAGGCGGTGAGTCACCTGCGCCGCCGCTCAAGGCTTGTAGCGCATGCTTTTTGCTACGTCTCTTCGAGGGAGCCTCGTCTTCCTGTAGCACAGACGCGTCTACCCCATCGATAAAGTGGCCAAGGTCACGACATGATACGTACGCAGGCAACTTGCGCGCTGGTCGTGTGGATACCGTTGACCGACGATGGGCCGCAGCAGGCGTAGCTCTTGATCCCTCCTCTTCCTTGATGGTAAGAGGAGGCGCTTGATTCAGGTCAACAAGCGCGCCCATAGCGGCTCGACTAAGAGCGCGTGGTTGAGTGACAAGCGACGATGCAAAAGTTAGTCGTGTGAAAGCTTGCATAAGCATTTCCTCTATCAGCACCCCGCCAAATGACAAGGGCCGCACATCCCGTTATATTCTATGTAATGCTTGGACACATGTTTCGTGAGCTTAGCTTTTGGAGTTGGAGTCTAGATACACTATGCTCATATCGGAGAGAGGTCATGGTACGTGGACGTCCGCATGACACCCTCGCTCGACCTGGTAAGTCACGTGTGCATTGGGTCAGAGGGACGCGCGGCCCTCCATCAACGACTCTCGCGCCTACGATCGTTCCAAACCATGGGACAAGTACCCAGTGGAAATGCTCCTGGACGTGGCTTGAATAAGGATAAAGATAATAAGGTATGTCAAAAAGCCGAGTTACTTACATTACCAGAAGAAAGAGGGGTCTAAAAAATGGGAGCCACCAGTACCTACACGTGTCGGTAAAAAGAAGAAGCATTCCGAGTCGGCTGCAAAGCTGCCTGTTGTGCATCCTACAACACGGTGCCGATTGAAGCTATTGAAGCTTGAGCGTATCAAAGACCACTTGCTTCTTGAAGAGGAGTTTGTTATGAATCAAGACCGTCTTCGCCCTAAAGATGATCATGATGAAGAAGAGCGTACAAGAGTCGATGACCTACGCGGTAGTCCTATGGCTGTTGGTTCTTTAGAGGAGATTATCGATGATGAGCATGCCATTGTGAGTAGCTCGACGGGTCCTGAGTACTACGTGGGCATCATGAGCTTTGTTGACAAAGACTTGCTGGAGCCTGGATGCAGTGTGCTTCTGCACCACAAGACCATGGCTGTGGTGGGCGTCCTATCCGAAGATACAGATCCAAGCGTAAGCGTCATGAAGCTGGATAAGGCACCATCAGAGAGCTATGCGGACGTCGGTGGTCTTGAATCTCAAATTCAAGAGATCAAGGAATCAGTGGAATTACCGCTTACGCACCCGGAGCTGTATGAGGAGATGGGTATACGTCCACCAAAGGGCGTGATCTTGTATGGTGTGCCTGGAACTGGTAAAACGCTTTTGGCGAAGGCTGTGGCGAATCAGACCTCAGCTACATTCCTCCGTGTCGTTGGCTCGGAGTTGATCCAAAAGTATCTGGGTGATGGCCCTAAACTTGTTCGTGAGCTCTTTCGTGTGGCTGATGAACATGCGCCGAGTATCGTGTTCATTGATGAAGTCGATGCTGTGGGCTCGAAACGTTACGATTCGTCATCTGGCGGTGAGCGTGAAATTCAGCGTACGCTGCTGGAGTTGCTAAATCAACTTGATGGCTTCGACTCACGCCATGATGTCAAGGTGATTATGGCTACTAATAAGATCGAGAGCTTAGACCCAGCTTTGATTCGTCCTGGACGTATTGACCGTAAAATTGAATTCCCCCTGCCAGACCAAAAGACTAAGATGCAAATTTTCCGCCTGCACACCTCGCGCATGAACTTGGACCCTGATGTCAATCTGGAAGAGTTTGTGGCAATGAAAGACGATCTCAGTGGCGCCGATATCAAGAGCCTGACCACAGAGGCGGGTCTGCTGGCCCTGCGTGAGCGCCGCATGCGCGTAACTAAGAAAGACTTCATCACTGCCCGTGAACGTGTGATTGACCGCAAGAATGAAGGTACACCAGAGGGCCTGTATCTATAGGTATCTAGCTCTGTATGGTTACGATTGCTTGCATTCGAATTAGTCTTCGTCTTTTGTCTCCCGTCGAAGAAATAAGTCGATGGCACCACTGAATGCGGCAAAGGCCATGGCGCTGCTGAAAGCAGTGGCTGGACCGGTATTTCTTGCGAGGATACCGCCAGCCAAAAATCCTCCTAGCACGGGGTTCACGATATCGTTTTTCGCTCGGTAGCTTTCAATGCAGCATTCAATGCCCGAATATAAAGCGCCAACTTTTCCGAACCCCCGTCCACTGCTATACATGCTGCGACCCGTTTGGATAAAAAACTCTTTCGTGCTCTGCATCGTGGCAGCCGGAAGCTGCGGTGGTGGAGCAGGCAGGTTCTTGAAGTAGTTCCCACCAGGCAATTTGGTCAAGAATGCCTGAGTTTTAGTGGCAGGCGTAGTCGAACCGATTTTTGTGTTTGAGTTTCCATTCAGCTGCTCTGTATTAAGGCGTGGTGTTGCCTCTGTGGTATTCGTGAGCGAGCTTGTTGTCGAGCTCCTAGCATTTGGGGCGCTGTTTTTCTTCTTCGTGGCTTCTCGTTCTTCTTCGAGTTTCCGTGCTTTCTCTGCCGCAGCTTTGTCAATCATAGTCTGCCGAAGTGGATCATCAATAGATAATGATGCGCTCATTAGACTGAAAAAAGCTCCTAGGCCAAACCCGAGAACGCCAGAAATGGCGGCTTTACCGACACAGGACTCCATAGTCTTGACGATGTATCCCTGATACTTCAGTGATTGCATGATTTGCATGCGGTCTTCTTCCGATATACCGGGTGGTAGAGGCTCTTGCCCCGGCAGATACACGGGTGCTACAAGGGGCATCTTACTCGCCATGGTAGCCGTGTTCCGTGTGCGACGTTTCGCGTCTGCAGGTAAATTAGGCCAATTTGTTGCAACATAGAAGACTGGCCACGTGACGTGACACCGCCAGTTCACGCTCCATTCTAATTCGATCCACGCCATTGCGCGACTCTTTTCAGTCGACACGCCTACATTCGCAAGTATAGATTCAGTGTTTGGATCATTCACAACCTACAGATATATAGGAGCCGCATCTATGGATACGGTCAACAATAAGGTGATCATGTAACCCATTACGTGGTCACTTCATCGAAATAGGCGTAAGCCATGTGGTGCGTAACCAAATACACAACAAAAGGGGGTTGACGGTGTAGGTTGATATGGATAAACAAGTCATCTTTCAATTTAAAAGATGCACTTTACATCCTTGTTCGGGCTAATCGTCATCGCAACGATGAAGGAACAGCTCGTCCTTCTTCTTGAGCCTCGCATTAGCGCATGCATTAAATTACTCATCGTCGCCAACGTCAAGGCGGGTCTGGAACGAGTAGACATCGTGACCCTCTTCATTGCCCTTCTCGTGCACGAGCGTAAGGCGCTGCACGTTGGCAAAGAAGTCCTCAAGAACCTCGTTCTTCACCGAGCGGTTGCGACGGCCAAGGTTGTCAAGGGCCGGAATGCGGCACATGACCCAGTACACAATAGCGCACACCACAATGACACCGAATGAGTAAGCCCAGACGCGAACCACCGTAACCATATCAGTCCAACCGCCGTGGAGTGCAGTCAGAGGGTTGCGGTGCTCCGCACCGCTGAGCCAGCCGAACAGACAGAAAATCGTGGCGAGAATATCAACGACACCCACGGCACCAACAAGCTGCCACGAGGGGAGAGTAATCTCTGACTCACCACCGCCAAGACGGGTGACAAAGATAAGCCAGTTCTCAGTAAGAGCAACCTCAAGGTAGAGAATTTCCTGGATGCTACCAAAGTTCTCGATGATACCACCACCACGAAGGAACATAGTAGCACGGCAAATCCAGGTACCAGCGGCCAGCAGCAAACCAAGAACAATCGAGATAATCCAGATCTTAGGCAGTTGCCACTCGACGGGCTCACGAGCCGCAGGGGCATTGTCGTAAGCAATAGCAATAGTTGCAACATCAGCGAAGAGAGCAATGAACACAATCAGGTTCGCCCGGATCGACTCGTTCAAAATAATCATCGAAAGAAGCAGGTAAACCTCAAGATGAATACAGAGCGAGATACGGTACTGGATGTAGGCCTTCATACGGTGGAAGATCTGACGAGCAACCTTGATCGATGTAATAATAGTCGAGAGACCCTCGTCAAGGAACACGACATCGGCAGCCGAGCGGGCAGCGTCCGAAGCACCTTCGACAGCAATACCACAGTCAGCCTTCTTCAGCGAAGGGGCATCGTTTACACCATCACCAGTCATGGCCGTAAGGTGGCCACGGTGCTGGAGCATCTCAACGACCTGGTACTTGTGCTCAGGGAACACTTCAGCGAAACCATCAGCAGCCTCAACAAAGTCGTGGATAGCCGAGCCAGCCATACCACCCGAACCAATAAGGCGCTGCGAATCATAAACCTTCGTGCCAAGAGCGAGCATACGGCATGTCTCCTTGGCGATAGCCACAGCGTCACCAGTAAGCATCTTAACCGAGACACCAAGGCTCTGGGCCTCAGCAATCGTTGCAGCAGTGTCGGCACGAGGCGGGTCGAACATGGGAAGAAGACCAAGCAGGCGCCACTTGTTGTCTTCCTGGATAGCAACACCAAGCGAACGGAAACCACGCGAGGCAAATTCACCAGCAACCTGGCGGTACTGAGAAGCCTGCTCCTGAGGTGGGTTGCAGAGCTTCAGGATAGCATTAGGCGCACCCTTAGCAGCAACGTAGTCCTTACCGTTCTTAGCAACTTCAGCGGTGATACGCTTCGAGACAGGATCGAAGGGCGTGAAGCGCTTAGTGCTCCAACCAGATTCGAGCTCCTCAATAGCAGCAGGGTAGTCCTTCAGCGTGGTCAGCGTAACCTTGTCAATTGGGTCAAGCGAGCGGACGTTGTGAGACGAAGCAAGAGCAGCAACAGCCATCATGAAGTTCACGTCAACACCCTCCGAAGTGAAAGGTTCGTGAATAGAAAGCTTGTTGGCTGTGAGAGTACCAGTCTTGTCCGAGCAGAGCACATCCACACCAGCGAGCGACTCAATGGCAGTGAGCTTCTGCACAATGGCCTCACGCTTAGCGAGGTATGCAGCACCGACAGCCATTGTGGTGGTGGTAACACAGGGAAGACCGACAGGGACACCAATAATAAGGAAGATCAGAGTGTAGATGAGCAAGTTGTTTTCGCTAGGGCGAGCAATTCCAACGTTACGGAAGAAGCCAGCGAACCAAACGACCAAAACAAACACAATCACAAGAACAAGCAGCGTTGTACCGATAAGAGTCATGACCTTCTGGAAGTGACCACCGCCACCGCCCTGGGTCACAAGGGCAGCAGTGCGACCGACGAACGACTGCTTAGCAATGTCTGTCGCGAGAACGTAAGCCTTTCCGCGCTTGCAACCAGTGGTGTAGAAGACAGTGTCACCAATGTGCTTATCAACAGCGAGCGATTCACCAGTGATGGCCGACTGGTCACAGGCAATAATAGCAGGACCCTTGTCAACGCCAGTCTCATCATCCTCGCCACCATCACCTTGGTGCTTGGTTTCTTCCATGCGCTGACGGATAGCAGTAGCTTGGGAGAGGTCTTTGTCGTCGTAATCAGCAAGCAAACGACCATCGCAAGGAACAGTCATACCGTCTTCAACCACAACAATGTCACCGGGTACAATTTCACGAGCTTCGACCTCACGTTCTTGACCATCACGGATAACCTTGGACTTAAGAGCAATACCCTTCTTAAGCTGAGCGACAATGTCACCGGCCTGCTTCTCCTGGTACCAACCGACGAAGGCGTTGAGCATAAGGATACCACAGATGACACCAAGATCGATCCAGTCACGAAGACCACCGGCAAGACCAACAGCAAGCTCCATGACATACAAAATAGGACCACGGAAAAAGCCAATAAACTTAAGCACAAGGTTCTCAGTAGGACTTTCGAGCTCGTTGTAACCAAACATTGCACGGCGGTTAGGGACCTCTGACTCGCTCACACCCTGGAAAACATCAGTCTCGAGCCAGGCCTGGGGCACCTTCTGGGCAACTGCTTCCTCTTCACCGTTCTTGTTGACACGAACCTCGCGGACCTTCCAAGGAGTCCAGAGGCTACGCTTCTTAACGATACGGATATCGGAATCCTCTTCGTCATCACCGCCACCCGAACGCTTCTGGGCACGGATGAAAGTGACAAGAGCACCGTACTCATCATCTGGGAGGTCGTCAAAGTCGAGTCCACCCTTCTTTTCGCCGTCTTCCTGGGGCTTCTCAGTCTTTTGAGACTCCTGCTGGGGCTGCTGGTAGTTTTGCTGCTGGGCCTCTTGCTCAGCGGCGTAGCGCGCCTCATCATCGCCCTGGGGCTGGTAGTAGGTCTGACTGTACTGCTGAGCGTATCCATTAGGCTCGTAGTGGATCACGTTCTCACCAGGTTGAGTCTGATACTCAGACGACTGGAACTGTCCAGGTTGCGTCATAGGGTGCTCCTGGGTGTAGGCGTTGTCGGCCGCCACGATAGGAGGGGGAAGTTCACTTTGCCCGTACTGGGACATCTCTTGAAGTTCTACCTTGAAGTGACCAGACGCTCAAATAGATCCAGATATCCAACACCAAGCTAGTTATTGCTTGTGTTACTGTCCGAGGACACCGGGGACCAACGAACGCCAAATGGGTTAAGGTAAAGGGAGTGTTTACGATTTACAAAGCTGTTTCTGTTATATAGTACTTCCCGCTTGCTTATTCGAGTTTGTCACGGGCACGCGAATGACGTACCGTTCTCGCGGGCGGATCAATTCGGGCCTCGCTGCCAGCCGCTTTCGGCTGAGGCAGGACCTACGCGTGCAGGCCTCGTCCGAGCTGTTGTGGCAAGAACACGTCCCACATTGGCTAGTTTTTCTGTCTATTCCCCTAAGTTATTGTTATTGTGATATTTCACTTCCTTTCAGGCTATCATTTCATTTTTAAGCAATATGAGTGGTTAGTCACCATGCATATCAGGATCGACGCATGTGGAAACATCCCTCACGTAATAGCCTCTGATTCTAGTGGTGTGTTTATGTGAATTGCTTCTTTCCATGATTGGTTGGCCGGCTATTGGCTTGCTTTTTTGTGCATTTTTGGCTGCGTATGAGATGCGTCCGCAGATGCATAAATGCCTAGTGGCGTTTTCGGGTCATCGTATGTAGTCGGTGTGGGCACGGCTGACCAATGTGCTGACTGTATTTCTCGAGTGTATTCCGTGTTGTTTCCCGTCATGATCCTCATTCGCGTCTTAGTTGGGCTGGATGGAACGGCCTGTATCGGCATCGTAGATCTGATTACATAACATTCTTCTAAGAAGGAATGGTCGCAGTTTGCTGGCACTTGAAGGCGCCTCGTGTTGCGAATTTTCGCCGTAGCGCAGAGCCTGCAGGGAGCTTATCGCCTGTGTGGAGATGCGTGCCCTACGTCCGAATCGTATGTATAACCGAACAACGAGAAAGTGGCCTTAGGCCTATTTAAGCTTTAGCGAGCATTGGAATGTGTGTGCATTCTGTCACAGTATTATTTGTAACCATCATTACTTAGGCGGAAGCACATTGAAGCTTGCGCATAGTGCTTGCTTTTAACATTACTCATGGGCACCAATCACTGTGTTTCGTGAATGGATTTCACATAACAGCCTCGTATGCAACCATATGAATGTTTCAGGGTATAGCAAGAGTTTTACTTAGCGTTGTTGTGCTTTAAGCTACGTTCATGCCCTCTTCACCACCTGCCATGGCCATATTTTGGGCCTGAGGGGCAGCACCCAAACCTGATTGTCCATTGCGCTTTGCGGAGACCACGTCATCCACGCGAAGCAATAAAGATGCAGACTAGTCGTTAGAAAACCCGTTTTGTCAATCGGCACGTACCTCAATGGCTGTCTTTAATATTTGGATTTTGATCGAAGCACTCTCATAAAGACCGTACTGTTTCATTTCCACAACACGACCCGTATTACCATCCACACCATATGAATGTTCAGCGTTTGCATGTCGAGCGCGAAGCTGCGTTAGAGTTTTGATGGTGTTTCCACCGCAATTTTGGATAAGAGTACGAGGAATCACTTCCATGGCATCCGCTACTGCATGGACAGCAGCCACCTCGACACCTTCCATGGCTTGTCCTGCATATTGAGCAAGTCCCACCGAAATAGCCATCTCCGTAGCACCACCGCCAGGCGCGAGCATAGGATGAAACACAATATTTCGAGCAACTGACATGGCATCTGCCAGGTTTCGATCAACCTCGTGTAGAATATCTTTAGATGGACCACGAAGCAAGATAGTGCACGCCTTAGGATCCGTGCATTTCTCCAGAAATGTGAAGTATTCATCGCCCATTTTCTCGATATGGAAAAGGCCGCAACGTGTTCCAATGTCTGCATCGCGCAAGTCCTCGACACGGTTGATAATCTGCGCACCAGTCGCACGAGCAATACGGTTGTTATCAGACTTGCGCACGCGACGAATACACGTCACATTGGCCTTCATTAAAAAGTGCTGCGCCAAATCCGATACACCCTTTTCGGTAAAGACGAGATCCGGCTTGAATTCAAGAATTTTATCGCACATTTGCTTCACTTGCTGTTCTTCGATCTCCAATATCTTACTCCAGTCTTCTTCGCGCGTAATTTCAATGTTAGTTTGAGACTCACCCTTTTTGTACTCTAACGAGCAATCAAGCAAGATGATACGTGGGTTTTCAATTCTCCGACGCATCTTGGGATGCGTGACATCTTTGTTTAACATGACACCATCCAGGACGCAGCTGTCTTCAATTTCACCGCCAGGTACCTTCTCAACACGTGCGTATCGCTTCAGATCGATAGTCACACCGTTTGAAAAGGGGTCATTTGAACGTTGCACATTCGTATCGATACTGGCAACCGTGCGAACGGCCTTCAAGGCAAGGCGACACATGAGCTCAGACCAGCGAGATACAAACTTGGTGCCAATCGATGTTTTGATGAGGGCCAGCATTTCTTCATCTTTGTCCACGTTCACTGGAATCGAGATTGAATCAATAATCTGAAGTGAGCGTGCCAGAGCCTTTTTAAATGCAGAAATAATCACCACTGGATGAAGGTTGCGTTCCAGCAAGGGCAAGGAATGTGCCAGCACTTCGCCTGCAAGGATGATTACGCTCGTTGTGCCGTCTCCCACTTCTTCATCCTGCGCACGACTCAGTTCAATCATGCTTTTTGCAGCTGGATGTGCCACCTCAATTTCACGCAAGATAGCATGCCCATCATTTGTCAGGAGAATGCCTCCCATCGGATCCAGGATCATTTTCAGCATAGCTTTGGGCCCAAGACAAGTGCGGATAACATCAGCGACGGTCTTGGCAGCTGTAATGTTAGAGATCTGAGCCTTGCGACCAGAATGACGCTCAGGACCAGTATTAACTACAAACACTGGCTGCTGTCCAGACATGTTCTTCCAACGCTGTTGTCTATGCGGCGGCGATTGATGTGGTGACGCGGCTGTCTGCCTTATTCCTATACCCACGTGGTGTATTCACGTGACGAAGATGGACATCATGTGGTTGGCTTTGCCCTTCCCTCTGCCCAAGTTGCGTCTGGTTGGTTGAACGCACTCTCTCGCATTCCTGAGTCCGGGCGACTCGTGTAGCGCGTCATTGCTAGGGTGGTGTGCCGCCGTTCGCGACTTGACACTAAGCTCTTTCAGCGTTGCTAGCTCTTTACCATGGCTTTTGGAGGCTTGAAAGTGAAAAAGAAGTCTGAGAAAAAGAAGGGTAACCAAGTCGGGGGGGAGGCGGCCCCTCCCGCCTCCGCCACGCCTGCTTCGTCCATCGATCTTCCTACGCGAAAAAACACGAAGTTTATTTCCGGGTTTGGCAAGAATCGATCTGACGTTGCTGCGACTTCTAGTGATAAAGCATCCGTTTCGTCTACGCTCCTTCCTAACATTGTGGGCGACACCACTAATGAGGTGAAATCCTCGCGGGCCTCCTCCAGCGCGCCTGACTCTCGAAGGCGTCTCCGCATGCCCAGTGGTATGTCACTCAAAAACAAGCGCAGCTTCAACCGTTCTGTGACGGTTGGTGATCGTCCGTCTACACAGAATCCTCAGGGCTCTAAGGAATTGGTACCTGGCACTCCTAGAAGTGTATCAGCATATGGACAGGGACTCCCAGTAGAACAGACTCGTGACCTCCCGCGAACACCGGCCTCTGAGACTGTCATCTCTTCATCCCATCCAAATGACAAAGACAAGGATACCAAGGGAATACCTGGTTCTTTACTAACAGAGAAAAGTAAGATCTTCGCCCCAGGACCGTTAATGAGGAAAAAGTCAGCTGCTTCACTGCGTTCAGAAGTTGCATCCGAGAAACCTGGAGATATCATTACACTCAGCAGTCCTTTGCGCTCGACCTCATTTCCAGCTTCTCCAGTGTATGCACCAGCTACACCCTCATATTCGACAGGCACTAGAAATGGTCTTGCCCCTTCTATCAGTGGCGCTGGTTTAAACCTACCGCTGACTTCGTATCAGTCGCCGAACGAAGTCGTTTCTAAAGCACAGGAAACGAACACCACTAACAGCATTCAAAAAACATCTAATGCTCTCTCCTACCTCACAACTGCTTCCGTGATACCAACTACAGACCCCGCTGACTTGACAACGTCCACCGTCGTTCAACATTCACTGAAGGAACCCCCATCTTCTCAGTTCCCTCAGCCATCAGGTGCAAACAGAGACGATATGGCTTCTTTATATGATAGCGATGAAGACAGTATCGACGGCACCTATACATCTCATAATGAGACCATTATGTATGATGCGTTGGATTCGATTGATACTGGCTCCGGTGCACATGGCGGTCATCCTGACGATAATTACCTTGAGCTGGCGAGCCAGCCCAGTGAAAAGAATGCTTTGAACTCTGCTTCAATTGCCGATATCCTGAAGGGCTCCAAGGACCCCTTCCAGCCGTCTGATGACACCTCATTTAAAATGAAGAAACTTGCTATCTCAAATGCAAAAGACCACGATGATTCTCTTGAGGCTGTCCAAATATCGAAGGCTGCGCCTGGAATCAACAAGGGCAAATCGGTCGAGAGTCCTATCGAAGCAGATGAAATATCTCCGGGTACGAATTCATTCCAGCCGCCACTAGACACCAAGCCTGATCTGCCTGATCCTCAGACATCTGGCACTTCAGCTCTATCGCCTAGGGATAAAGAAGCTTCGAACGTTTCGACGCTTGCAGGGACTTCACCACCTGCCCCTGCTGAATCGATGAAAGAGCCATACGAGCAGAGTCATGTTGTTGAACAAGTAAAAGAGAATCTTGCAAAGAACCATATTGAAGTCTTGGAGCCTGTGGCAGCCTCAGATAAACCATCTAAGGCTTTCGACACCATTTCGACTGAAGCTTTCAAGCTCCAGGGCACTGAGGATTCTGAACACGCGGCGCACCCTCCATCAACGTCCTCGAATCCTTTGATTTTGGAGGCAAGGGAACCAAATGTGGACGAAAAGGATGTTTCCGGAGCAGCCTCCGTTCCACCGATCAATTCAATTTCATTGGCACCTGTGGCTAGTAGCCAAACGAAACCTACAAACCCAATATCTAAGCATACAAATCTACTCGCAAATCCCATCGATATAATGCCTGTCGGGCAAAAATCGACTGAGCGTGCGGAACCTGTCGCTGCACCCACCAAGCAAGATATTTCACCAATGGATCAAGTTGCGCCACCTGAGTCGAATTTGGTTGAAACACAACCTTCAAAGGTGCCGACAAAGCCTGAAGTTGCCTCTATCGACTCGGCACCAGACCTTCAGCTGGAATCGTCAACAAATGTCCCCGAACCTGAAGCAACCAAGAACATTCTGACTCATCCTGTGCACGTAAATCCTGAAATTAATGAATCATCTACTAAGCAGTCAGCGTCTGCAGCCATTTCAGGCGTATGGTCTAATCTGCTGCCATTTGGCAAACTAGAGGCTCAATCCAACAAGATTGACGAAGAAACGACCCAAGCTAATGGTCCTAACACGTCCGAGTCATCTTTCACTGCTGCTTCGGCCATCGATGGTGCGGCCGCTGGCCCTGTTTTGTTGGGTGTTTCTACCACTGCCGATGAAACCTCTCAAGATCAACATGTCAAGCCGGAAAAACTTGAGGATGCGGCACCGAATTCATCAAGCAACTCTGAGCTTGAAGCGCGCACGGAAACCAATTCTGCTATATTGCGTTCGGGCAATGTCGATGTCAAGAGTGAAACGTTGCTCTCTGAAGAGCGATCTAAGGACTCTTCTTTTGTCGAGGAGGTCCCCAAGACAGCTGACATTCCTGGTATCCCAGAGAAAGATGCAGCAGTATTGGAAGATGAGGCAGCTTCGGAATATACGACTAAGGATGAGGCCGATACTTCTGTGCATATGGGAAACAAGCTAAAGGACCAAGAACTCGTCGCCGAAAAAGCATCAGTCTTGGAGCCATTGGTGGAAAAAGACTCAAGGCCCGTCAACACTGTTATCGCTGCTGCCCCCATTGTGGGTTCCAGCTCCGGTAACGACTTACCCAGCATATCAACCGTGGAAGACAGGCCTTCGCCTACAGTGCAAGAGTCGATTAATGATGAAATCAGCACTGGACCTGTGCCTGTAGAGCCTTTGGGCATACCAAAGCGAGGCAACGTTGATACGATGCTGCCTGTTGCTTCTCCGTCGCAAGAGCCCATGCCGCCAGCGCAACTCTCCTCTGATACAAACGAAACTCCTCAGCCTTTAAGAATGGAAAGTAATGAGGCTCCGGTGCCGACCGACGAACAATCATCAAAGAGGCACTCTGTTGCTATGACCACGCAGCAGACTACCGATTCTGACAAACTTCCCAAGGCGTCTAACGATTCGCAGAGATTAATCCCGACGTCTTTGGACGAATCAGAAGCACCCAAGCGCAGGAGCTCTCTAATCAAAGCGGCCGGCGAGTTCTTGGGAAGCAACCTTCCGTTCTCTCTCTCATCGCGCTTCGGCGATGTCTCGAAGAATTCATCCAAGGAATCCACGAAAGAGTCTACACCAGAGTCTAAACTGGAGCCAGAGCCCAAGTCGAAGCCCGAGGTGGAATCTGTGTTGGGGCCAGAGATCAAAACAGAGCCGGAATTGGAGCTTAAGCCCGAACCTAAGCTTGAGCCCCAGTCGGAGCCCGAACCTAAGCCGGATTCCGAGTCAGGATTGAAGTCTACGCCCGAGCTTCAGAACATGCAAGAGCCTCCATCTCAACCTGGAGATGTCTCTGCCATGGATCGCGAAAACCAAATGCTTGTTTGTCAACCTAATTTCCAGCATGCAGACCACGCAAAACAAGCACTGGCCGCTAATCCGGAGCCGCAAGAGTCTATACCAGTGGCTGAGCCCTTGGAAAAAGCGGTTCCAACAGAGGAAGGTGAAGTCAAACTGGAAACTCAAGCTGAATTGGCTTCAGCTGCACCAGAGGCGCACCATGAGCCAATCATGCCACAATCTGCCGCTTCACCTGAGCTCCCTCACAGACCCATGTTTGCGCCTCTTGCGCCCGGCACAACGTTGCCATGGGCTATGGGAACAATGCCTTTGCCCCAGAGGACACAAGGTAAGATGCAAGGTACATCGCCAGCTGTACCGTCAGCATCCTTAACAGGTGTAGACGATGAGCTGCCTACACCGCCGGAGCCGTTTCATCCGCCGGAGATTCTGACGCATCACGAACAGCCAGATCCCACGCAACTTGTACAACCACCGCAAGAAGCGTTACAGCCTGCCGTGTCCTTACATGCTGCGCCCGGCGAGCTTGTTCCGAATCATTTCGCTTCTTCGTTCGTGCACCAGCCATGGCCAAGGCAAGAACAAACGGAAGCTAAATCAGACCTGAGCGTGCCTTTGGAGCCAACACAGTCATTCGCGCCAGGACCGCCACTGCCTACGAAGAAAGAGGAGGCGAATGGTCAGAACGAGCCAACACCTTCGTGGCCCGTTTTGGGGCCTGCTGTCCCGCAGCCTATGTTGTGGCAGCCTAATGAAGATGAACATGATTTGGCGGAGGAGCAGCTTTCTCGACGTTACACGCTCGAGAAGCAACCGGAGCTCGAGAATTATGGCCCTTCATTTGAACCGCGTTTCCTCCACACCGTACCAGAAGAACAAGCTGATACTTCGGCGACCGATGCGACTCAAATCAATGACTTGGCTGAAGTAAAGGGTACTGATGAACCGGTGGCTGCTCCGGCTCTTCCTATGCAAGCGCCCAACACATTCTCGGTTGATCCTAACGCTCCGCTGCAGGGTACAGGCCAATACGACCCTCACCAAGTTCGTGGCTTCATACGGGCCATGGACACTGACAACTATGAACACGCCATGCGACGCGCGTCGAGGATGGGTGTCCCCCTGGACGTAATCCCCTCGAACAGCCCAGTGCCTTATCCTGACCCACCAGAGAACCTGCCTCGTCCCAGTGAATTATTTGCTGGAAAGGGTGTGCGTTGGGATTCACCTGACTGGCTTCGTTCGCAGCTGCGCAAGAATGTCGAGGCACCGTCTCAGGCTAAATTCCATGCTTTTCTGAAGTCTCGTCGACAAGTTATCCCTGCTTTCGTATGGCATGATGCCGCGTCGAACCCGGCCTTACACGGTGAAGAGTATGTCGACTTGGCGGCACCATCCACAGTGCCTAAGAACGAACCAGAATCGGAGCAATTGTCGACGAGTGAGCGTCATCAAGAACCGCAACCATCGGAGACCACTTTAAAAACAGAAAACGAGCCTCTACATGCCGAGGACAAGACTAGCGGTCTTCAGGATGCGGCTGACATTGTGCCGACGCTACCTTTGTTGCTGCCTGATTCTTACTTGCTATCCGACTCAGACCCCATCGAAACGAGTTTACTCAACTTGGATGAGCTCGAGCGCTCGTACCAGAGCAAGATGCATCCGCCAAAGCCTGTTGAGTCCGACGAAGGGTACACCAAGTACCCGTACAACTCTGAATTATTGACGCACGATCGGGCCGTGGTCGCAGATGCGCCACCATCTTTGCCGCCAAAGATACCATCCCCATACGAGTATACGCCCAATCGCCCTTCCGCGGATGGTCGACCATGGAATGAGCATTATGGCCAAGCGCCATTCGCACAACCTCAGTTCATGCCGCCCGCACCACACGCCGAAATGCCCCCAAATGATGTCTATCAACAGCAATTCGTCCCTCTTCCTGATCAGGTACCTGTATACGATGGCGGTCTACACGGACCCACTGAGTACGCTCATGAACCTCGTTATCGCCCTGATGAGCCGCAGAACGGACAGGACCTGCCAGGCCAGGAGTATGGTCATGTACCATACCCTGAACCAACTCAACCGCATCATTATCATAATGTTGGCTTCCCTAGGGCTGAAGAATTCGAACATGGTGCACATCCTCACCATCAACCTGCGGAGCCACAAGTTCATTACGGTAATCCTGCTTTCGGAACGTACGCAGGCGAGACTTTCGGTCCTTATCCCGGCCAACTTGTACAATACCATGACCCCGCTATGCATGGCTTGCAACCCGGCTTTGCTCAGCCATATCCAGGTCCAGATTCTCAGGTGTACCAGATGCCTATGCAGCCACGACCTGATTTACACACGCAACCTTTCGTGCAACAAGCGCTGTTGCCGCAAGCCCATATTACGCCCTACCAACAATTCTCTTCGCTATCGGTTCCGCAACATGAGCCGCAACCTTACGATGGGAACCAGGGCACCGTCTATGACGAGAATTATATGGACTCACAACAAGCTTGGCTGCGGCAGCAGGTCTCAGATCAACAACCACGCCCAGAATTTTATCAACACGAGCCGCATAGGTTCGGTTTCTCTCACGAGGAACAGGCGCACGAAAGCCATCAGCCGCAACTTGACTACGCTCAGCAACAGCCACGCCTTCACACGTGGGACGACGGTGTGGTATCGGCGTCGGCGCCATCATCTCCAATCGCATTGCGCGATCCTCACCTTGCGTCGGATATGGCGAATACGGATGCCAATGCAGCCTCGATTTCACCAGGCTGGCAATCATCAGCTTACCAGTCTATGAATACAAACGGATTCACGCCCATACTCTCATCCACTCCAACTCAGAAATACGATACGAAGAAGAGCAAGCGCCGCGGTGGTAGCAGTCACCGCACTGGTTGGGCTGCGCTTCTCCACAATGATCCCCTTTCCGCTCTCCAGTAGACACCCGTCGTATGCAATCACGTGTTTCGCTCTCCTGTACTCGCTAGCATGGCAATGCGGCGCCTTCGGGACAGGAAGGCGCGCATCGTCTACGAGGTTGAGTCCGACGAGTCTGACGACCAGCAAGACTCGGACTTTCAGGGCAGCGCATATTCTGAAGAGGACCTCCCTACGTTGAAAAAAGACAACTCATTGGCGCAGGAGCAGGAGTCGAGTGATGATGAATTCTACGCAGAAATCAGAACAGAGAATACACCGCGGCACATTCCTCCTATCAAGAAGGAGCCCACGCCTTCAGAGACCGATAGCGACACACCCTTGGCCCAACGTGTACGACACAAAAAGCCCACTAAACCGAAGCTCACGCGATTCCAACGCTCCCTTGCGCAGTTAAATCATATACATCCGGAACTGGTTCCTGTATGGGATAAACTACGTGCCATGCGGCGCGATAAGTCAAAGCCCGCACCTCGAGCTGAGCAGCCCAGTAATATTTGCATTTCGCTTCTGCCATTTCAACTAGAGGGCCTGTATTGGATGCAACAACAGGAGCAAAGTGAATGGCGAGGTGGACTTTTGGCAGACGAAATGGGTATGGGCAAAACAATTCAAATGGTGAGCTTGCTTGTGGCGGACCCGAAGCGACCGAGTCTCGTCGTGGCTCCCACGGTGGCACTATTGCAATGGCGTAATGAAATGCGAAAGTATGCACCAAGTCTCCAAGTATTAGTATGGCATGGTGCCCAGCGTGCCAAGGATGCAGAGGCTTTGCATGCTTCCGATGTGGTTCTTACATCATATGCTGTATTAGAAAGCACATTCCGCCGTGATCGATACGGGGTTATGCGAAACGGCCGTCGCGTACACGACCGAAGCTTGTTGCATACAATGTTATGGCGCCGGATAATTCTGGACGAGGCCCATCATATTAAAGAAAGAACATCGAACACATCGCGTAGTGCATTTGCCCTTCAGAGTGACTTTAAATGGTGTCTCAGTGGAACGCCACTCCAAAACCGAGTTGGTGAATTGTATGCCATGGTCCGATTCTTGGGCGGAGACCCGTTTGCGTACTATTATTGTCGACAATGTCCGTGCAAGTCGGCAACCTGGCAATTTCACCATAACAGTTATTGTGTCCAATGTGGTCATAAACCCATGGTTCATTTGAGTTTTTGGAATTTTATGATATTGCGCCCGATTCAACGTGATGGCACTGACGAGGGCGACGGAGAAGAAGCATTCGCTCGTCTACGTCTTCTCCTTGACTGCATCATGCTTAGGCGGACGAAACTCGAACGCGCCGACGATATGGGATTACCGCCACGTACGATTGAAGTACGACGAGATTTCTTCAGTCCTGAGGAAGAGGACTTGTATAAAAGTCTGTATTCATCTACAACACGCAGTTTCAGCACTTATCTGGATCAGGGTACCGTATTAAACAACTACAGCAACATTTTTACGCTTCTCACGCGTATGCGGCAAATGTCAAACCATCCAGATCTCGTGCTTCGTTCAACTACTCGCTCGAACGCTGATTTGCTTGGCAAAATTGATGAAATCAATGTATGCAAACTATGCTTAGAAGAAGCTGAGGATGGTATCATGTCTCAGTGTCGGCATGTGTTTTGCCGCGCATGCATGCAGCAGTATCTTAACAGTTTTGAAGGCGATCAAGACCCCTCGCTGCGACGCACACATGATGAACCAGATTGCCCATATTGCCATGCTGTGTTATCCGTGGATCTTGACGCGCCTGCATTGGAGCCGCCACAACCCGTTGCTACTCCCAGTGACCCTAAACGACAGGGTATTTTGACTCGTATCGACTTGTCGAACTGGCACTCGAGCACCAAAATCGAGGCGCTCGTGGAAGAGCTCACAAAACTACGAGAATTACCAGATCGTACTATTAAGAGTTTGGTGTTCAGTCAGTTTGTCAATTTTTTAGACTTGATTGCCTTCCGACTCCAGCGTGCAGGATTTCGTATATGTCGGTTGGAAGGTAACATGACGCCTGAAGCTCGCGACCGAACCATTCAACACTTCATGGAGAATCCAGGTGTGACTGTGTTTCTTGTCTCGCTGAAAGCAGGTGGTGTGGCGCTCAATTTGACCGAGGCATCGAGGGTTTACCTGATGGATCCTTGGTGGAATCCGGCTGTCGAGGTGCAGGCTATGGACCGCATTCACCGCTTGGGACAGCATCGCCCTATCGTTGTCAAGCGCATGATTATTGAAAACAGCATTGAAAGCCGCATTATTGAATTACAAAACAAAAAGAGTAAGTAAAATTTGACTTACTGTACAGGCGCTATGGTCGACGCAGCCATTGGTCAAGATGATACTGCCATGGGGCGTCTCAGTGTAGATGATTTACGCTTCCTTTTCACCATGTAAATTCTGGAGCCCACTGTATCGATCGTTGTAGATACCAAGGAGCTCCTTGTCCAGCAACAGCACGTAATATAGTCCATAACGTCATGTCATCTGCCTGAATAAAGCTTTGGTACATAATTACACCAGCGTTTCGAATTTTTCCCGGTTGCCGAACATCCAAGGTATCTAGCAATCGAGGATGAGTCGCCATGTCCCACAACACAGCATTCTCCATCTTCTGTCCAATACTCGATGCTATACTTTTGAGTGCTTCCAGTATCGCGAATAGAACCTGACCCTCTGTCGCATGTTGATTGTACAAATGCACATGGGCACGTTTCGCAACAGCCCCTCTTTCAGGCCGGGGCATTACACGCGGCTGTGCCGAGCGGTCTGTGCATAGGGTATAGAGCATTTGACGCCATTGAGGCCATATATCCTTGAGAATGCGTCGTCCGAAACCCTCTGACACATGCTGTGCGATGGTCGAGACTAGTCCTGTCGCATGGATCCATACATTGACATCATATTCCACATTCAAACTTACAGAAGTAGCACTGGTACCAAATCGTGCAAGGATCAATGGCCACGCACGGTCCAGAACAGGATACAATTCGGCGGTGCGTTCTTGAGGAGCGAGAATAGCTACACCATCGCGAAGCATATCCAAGGCACGCATGCGAAGATATGCACTCCCATGACTGAGGAATGGAATACATCGTATAAGAATCTCATTTAATACTGATTGCAAGCGGTTTGGCGCGGGATTCGCATCTTGATTGGCATCTTCATCAGGGACGGATAAATCGGCTAAAGATTCATCTCGAGATGTACCCGTCATGTGCATTTCAAGCCATTGCCTAAAATCCTCGATAGGCGACTTCATTTTAGGTTGAATACGCTCTTTAGGCGGCTGCATAGGTGCAAGTACCGCCACGAGTCGAGCAAGCACAGCCAACAATCCATCACAAACATCTTCGTGCCCATGAAATTGATCGAGTGCCGCAAGCACTTCGTCCACGGCATCTTCTACCCATGGTACAGCCTCAGCACCCAGCATTTGAATTACTTGCACCAGTACCCACGGTGCAGCGCGTGCACTCATCAAAACTGTCTGTTGCGTCGGTCGGATCGGTGCAATACTTAGGCCAGCATATAGTTCCGAACGTAAACCAGATATAAGTCTGTGACTTGCTGCGCCAAGCACATAGTCTGTGTGATGCAAGATACAGCTCTGGATGCTGGGGTATGCACATGCGTCGGACATGCGTTCTAATGCATACTGAGCCGCATTTCGCACCACTTCATCTCGTCTGCCAAATGCTCCAAGAACAGGGTATAAGATTTGTAACAATAGTGGCCGGCAAGAAACGCCCAAAAGAGAAGCGGCCGAAGCCAAGATACAAAGAGACAATGCATCACAGTGATCACGCATAGCATTGCGCCGTTCAAGCGCACGTTCCTTTTTGGCCATTTCAGGTCCCTTAGATTTTAAATTCGAGACGTCGATACGGGCACTGTCGACGAACGAAACATCTAGTGCTGGACCTGCATTTAAACGTCCAATTCTGTCGGTAAATGCTGGAAGGCCACGGACCATGGTTGTGTCACTTGTAGGAATAGACTCGACCACTTCCTGCATTTCAGGTTCTTCTTTTTCTTCCACTTCTGCATGCCATGCGTGCTGTAACTCATGCACAACGTGCCGAGCAAAGCCGTGTGCTGCTTTCCGTAGTGCCCGACCTTCTGGTAATGTCATCCACGTTTCCAAATCACGCGTTGTTAGAATGTGACTTGTACCAAGCATTACCTCATTCACAACCAATAAGTGTACACGAGCACGATTAATATCTGTTATGCGGCACATACGAGCCACATGCATGGCATAAAGTGGCAGTGAAAAGGCTGACTGGTACCGCGGAGAGAGTGCGGAGCGCCTCTGGACAGCAGCACAGAGCAGGACCGCCGTGGCTTCACCCCATGCAAACCACATCCGTCCCAGTGCGTACATAGATCCGGGTTCGAGTTGTCCCAGCGCTGGTCGGATATAAGGAATGGTATCTGCAGCCATAACCCCATTTGTCAGCTCATGCACACAAAATGATTGCATCAATGCATCGAACCACCAATGGAAATCGCCATGGTGTGAAGCGACACGCAGGAATGCCATATGCGGTGAGCCCATTTGCACATCGAGCAGGTCATGGGACAAAAGCGAAGCACACATCCGTACTCTGCGAGCATGCATTTGAACGTCTGCATCGTGAATTCGCTTCACAGCTGATGCTAGAGATAAAAGTGCATGCGTCATTATGCGATCCATTAGAACTAATAGAGATGATCCCAAAGCACGCACGGCGTCCCTAGCTTGCTGCGTAACACGTTCAGTATGCCAATCACAACTCATATCCAGAAGTGTACATGTGAGATCTTCACATGGATCTGCCTCCATATCTTGACGTGCCCATTGAAGGGTCTCTGGCATGCAGGTGAGAAGAGTGTGTGCCATGCGCGTCATCGCAAGCTGGACAGGCACGTCGTTGCGTTCGCCAAGAGGCACAAGAGCTTTGAGGGCAATAAGCACAGGATTCATTGTTCGTTCCAGCCACGAATTTTCGATCGCATCGCTTGTTATAGATGTAGCAGGTGTGCTCATCTCGCTCTTTGCACTCAAAGTTTCTGTTTCTTCTTCAAGTTCCGAATTAGGGCTCATGAGCGAGTTGATATCCAACTTTCCAAAGTCTTCCAATGAAGAGGGTACTTCAGAGTCTAATGAGTTTGTACGATATGGTGCCGTAAGAGGGTCTTGAAGACAAAGAACTAGCATAGCCGTTAGTAAATCCACAGCATATGCAACGTTGACCGCTGAGCTAGCTCTGGTGGCCACTTTGACCAAAGAACTTGCTACACCAGGAAGTATCATGCGCAGTCTTTCACTGCATGCAATAGTATCGGCATGTATCGCGCGTTCACGCAAGGCAGAATGATCCACCTGCATGGTATTGTCCAACACAAGGGTGCAGCCACCCATCCACGAGATACTGACGATGCCAACCAAGGTAAGGGCCGTGCGGCACAATGAGGCAGGTGCGCTTGGTTCGCGGCTCATATCGAGGGCCAATTTGAGTGCGTGTGCCAAGGCGCCAGAGCTTGCTCGACTGTCTCGTACCGCTGCGACGTGCTGCGTGGCAGGGTATATTTGATTTGGGCCGTCGAATTCTTCAAGAGATGGTAAACTTGATACACCATCCCATTCCCAATGATCATTGGAAGGTGGTAGTTGCGAGATGCGCGGCTGAAGCACCCGCGCCAAAAACTGCGCCGTAGCTTCACGGGTCTCGTAATTATTTTGCACGGGGGAAGACCGAGGTCCACCACTAAGCGTCATAACACCAAGAAAGAGCAATTGTTCCCAAACTCTCCAATCAGGCGAACCAGATATAGTTGTGGGACATGTTTCTGCTTTGCTGCATGACTGAATATGTGCCCATGTCCAAGTCTGCCACCAGTCAGTGGCCAATTGAGCAAGTACACGAAAAATGAGAGTCCTTACACGATTGGGAAAAGAAAAGATTCCGTTTTCGTGCGTATTTAGCAGTTGGGACACCGGATAAAACACATAGTGTACGAGTGAAGGCGTTAATGTATCAACTACCTCAAGACACACATGCAATTGCGCGAGCGCATCTTCGAGTGCATTGTCGTCTGGGGCCTTGTTGATTAAGCGAAGCAAATTCACACACACGGGACGAAGCTTCTGAAAATTTGCATTGGACGCGCCGCTTGTCGGCGCGCCACTGGCCGTCGTCATGGACGTGCGAACGAAGTCATATGCAATGCGCGCAGCATGACGTCTTGATTCACGTGGTGCCACGTGCGTGTTTTACGCGACGCCCTGTGCTGCCCGCCGCGTGAGGCAAGCGTGTTGTTATAGGCCGACCATGTCGAACGTCGAAATTGCCGAGGATGAAGCATCGGCTAATATGGCCATGATATCGAATGAAGAATACAAAAGTACGTATGAAATGTGCGACTAATAGAAGTCTGGAAGAAAAATTCTCCTTTCCTGTATGATATGGTGGTCACGCATGCTCTGGAGTGGCCCACTCTCACTATGCAATGGATGCCCGACAAGGAAGTTTTTTCCGATAAGGGATTCACACGGCATCGCTTGCTTTTGGGAACACATACGTCTGGACAGGACAACAACTATCTGCAAATTGCGAATGTGAACTTGCCCAACACGGATAGCACCACCCTTGATATGAAAGACTATGACGAAGAAAAGGGTGAAATTGGTTCGTATTCTTCTGCTTCTGCGCGTATTCAAGTCACGCAACGCATCAATCATGAAGGCGAAGTGAATCGCGCTCGATACTGCCCCCAGAACTGTGATTTGATCGCCACGCGCGCTGTGAGTGGTCTGACATACGTTTTTGACCGCACGAAACACAGTAATCAGCCAGACAGCGACGGAAAATGCCGTCCGGACATCGTACTTGAAGGTCAAACACGAGAGGGATATGGCCTGTCATGGAACCCTATTCGCCAAGGCCATATTCTCTGTGCCTCGGAGGACACGACCGTGTGTCACTGGGACCTGAACGCATACCAAAAGGAAAGCAAAACGCTGCATCCACTGCGAACATATCGCGGCCACTCTGCGATTGTGGAAGATGTTGCTTGGCATAACCACCACGAAAACCTGTTTGCCTCTGTCGGCGACGATCGCCAGATGCTCTTGTGGGATACTCGTGACTCGAATGAGGTACCCAAGTACCGCGTTGAGGCCCATACTGGTGAAGTAAATGCCGTCTCATTCAGTCCAGCGAGTGAATACATTGTGGCGACGGGCTCCAGCGACAAGACTGTGGGTCTATGGGATCTGCGGAATTTGAGCACGCATCTGCACTCGCTCGAAGCACACACGGATGAGGTGTTGCAAATCGCATGGTCGCCTCACCATGAAACTGTATTATGCTCAGCTTCATCTGATCGTCGCGTGAATGTATGGGACCTTAGCCGCATCGGAGAAGAACAGGCCCCAGAAGATGCTGAGGATGGTCCTGCGGAGCTTCTCTTCGTGCACGGTGGACACATTAGTCGTCCAACGGACCTTTCATGGAGTCCGAAGGATCCGTGGAAGATTGCCACTGCAGCCGAGGATAATATTGTCATGGTTTGGCAGCCGGCGCGCTCTATTGTTGAGCCGGCAGAAGCGGAACCTGATGCGGCTGACCTGGAGTGAGTTCCCTTCGCCTGGCTGGTATTCGTAGACCCTGCTAGTCCTAACGTACACGCCTCCACTTGTAACGAGTCGCTGACTTGTCGTTTCGCGCACCGCCATTGCTTTGACCATGGCGTTGTTTGGGCTGACGGGCAACCGGCGAGAATTGTATGTGGCACAAATTCTGACCATACAGAAAGCCAACGAAGCGCCATGTATTCTTATTTTTCATCATTCTTTTTAGTATTCTTGTGCCGCCATTAGCGGTATTTATTCGTTTTGGCATATGCTTTGACTTCTTCGTGAACATTCTTCTGACTGTCGCAGGATATATCCCTGGTCATCTTCACAACTTTTTTATTCAACGTGTTCGCGACAACTCACGTCGCCCGGATCGCACCCCGAAATGGCTGAAGCGCGCTGGTCTGGTGGATGATACCCGTGGTGGCAGCTCGAATAGGCAGTGGGCCGACCGCTATATCAATACTAGTCGTCCCACACAATACGATGACGAGGGACGTGCATATTATTTGTATGAAGACGATGATGATGAGACAGTAGAAATGTCGGATCCTCATGCACTCGTTGAGCCTGACCGATTTATCAATGATGGTCCATCGCGGCACAGAAGCGCTATTCGGCCCAAGGCATCTGCGTCCTCATTGATGCAACAATCAACATACGATACAATGCCATCAAGCACCAAAAACCATTCAATCAAGTCCCGCACGATGAGGTTCTTTGGTCTTCGTTCTGGTCCACCTAGGACACAAAGCAATGCACGCGATGATCCCCTGACTCGCCGTTACATGGAAGGACGCTCTACCTTCGATTATGATGACGAGGATTGGCCACCTATGGATCGAGAGCTACAACGGCGCACAGCACGCGATGCTAATGACCCAGAGTATGATGACTGGGATCGCGAATTGATGGGTCTCTCGACGCGGTCCAATTATCCACCTGTGCGTGCGAGTCGCCGTGCAGCATCAAACGCGCCTGCGGCGCCGAAAGCCACAGAGATCGACGATGAACCAACTCGCGATATCCTGGAATACGAGCACACATTCTAGTTTGTTTATAAAGGGGTTTTTATTATAGTAGGGAGGTAGAGGAGAGTATATAAGGGTGTGGGGGATGATGGGCTATGGTAACATATTACACATGCAGGAACATTAGCATGGTATGGGGGGAATCTAATATGCACAATAAGCCATCATGGAAAAAGAAGGGAAAAGGGTAGCGAAGAAGAGAAGAGGATAATAATTGCAGGGATCAAGTGTCTTGCGAACGAACGAATGCAAGCATAACATGACCTGTTTGCATTTAGGACGTCTAAGCACCGCCCTGAGCACCATTCGCAGCGCCATTAGCATTTCCATGGCCGGCGTGTCCACCACGACGATTCCTGCGTCCACCACGGCGGTGCGGCACCGTGTTGGTGAAATTGGCATTCTGGTTCATAGGAACAGCGTGCATGGCTGCCTGCGTGGGTGGAATAGACGGCAATCCCTGTTGCATAATACCCGGGCCTTGCGTGGGCTTGCCTTGAGCCTTCGCATCGCGTTCACGGTTTTCCGCCTCTTCGATAAGAGAGGGGGCCACATACAGGCGCTTGTCAATAGTGGCAGGAATAGGCTGAACTTCCGTGCCAAGCTCTTGCTCAATACGGTACAGGTTGAAGCGGTCTTCATACGTGATAAGGTTGATCGCCAAGCCCATGTGACCGAATCGACCACTACGGCCAATTCTGTGAAGATAGGTTTCGGCGTTCTTGGGGAAGTCAAAGTTGATCACAACGTTTACAGCCTGAATATCAATACCACGGGTGAGCAAATCCGAGCACACCAGGTTACGACAAGCACCATTTCGGAAATCATGGAACACGCGGTTGCGATGCGCTTGGAGCATCTTGGCGTGTGAGTAAAAGCAAGAGTAGCCCAGCTCTGTGATTTTCTTAGCCAACAATTCTACTCGGTTGGTCGAGTTGCAAAAAATGATCGATTGATTGATTTGAAGCTTAGAAAAGAGCGTGTTAAGGCAGTGCACCTTTTGACGCTCTTCGACAAACGCATAGTACTGCGTCACACCACGCAGTGTCAGCTCGTCCATTAGGTTGATTTCATACGGTTTGACCATATGTTTGTCTTTGAAGTCCTTAACAATCAGAGGAAACGTCGCCGAAAACAGCATAACCTGGCGTTCCTTGGGCATAAGGCCCAGAAGCTGTTCCATCACAGGTGTAAATTCAGGTGACAGTAGCTTATCAGCTTCGTCCATAACATATGTTGTACATTGACTAAGATCTGCGATGCCCTTACTTGCGAGATCAAGAATACGACCAGGTGTACCAACCAGAATGTGCACTGTTTGACCAAGACGCAGAATGTCATCTTTCAAAGTCGTACCACCCGTGCTGACCATAATTTCGACACCAAGGTGTTTACCAAGCGTTTTGGCGACCTGGCTCGTTTGCAGCGCCAACTCGCGCGTAGGAACCAGAAGCACAGCCTGGATTTTGTTCTTTTTTGTGTTGACGCGTTCCAAAGTGGGAATAACGTATGCTGCGGTCTTACCCGTGCCGTTCTTAGCACGAGCTAGGATGTCACGACCGGACAAAGCGATGGGGATGGCTTCCTCTTGAATAGGCGAAGGATGCTCGAATCCTGCTTCAAAAATTCCCATCAGTAATTCACGCTTCAAGAAAAAGTCCTCAAAGTCATTGCCTTTAGTCACAGTGACGTCCTCTGTTTGCGGCCGGGTATCTTTTGGTAGCCGTCGCACTTCCATGCCTGGCGCTACACTCGTCATAACGATCTTTTCTGCTGTGTTATTTGGAGGCGCTAATTATTCGTTCTTGAACGAGAAATCGCAGACAACTTCCTAGGTCGTTCGCTTGTCTCCTTGTTCACAGCGCCACGAGAAAGAAGGCTATTTCTCAATCTGCCTGGGCTACGGCGCCGTGCCCGATGCACGTGACAACACGTGATGCCTTTGGAGCATACACGTCCGCTCAGTGCGCATGCATCGGCGTAGGCCGTGGTGCCTGGAGGCGTCGTGACACGTGCGGCCTAGTTAATGACCATGTTGGGAGCACCGCGCCCCTCACTCGTGAGGCAGTTTCCCAGTCGCAGAGGCATCTTACAACATATACCAAAAGCTCAGTACAGCACATCAGAACCCAAGGACAATCAAGAACGCTTGAACTGGGATGCATACTTGCGTTTGCGCAAACAGCGTCGTTTGGCTGGAGTAGTTACAACTTGGCCGACGACGCTTCTCGCTGCCTTTGGATCAAGCACTTACTTTCTCTCACAAAAAATGGATCCTACTCAGCCATTGTTTGGTGTACGTACAATGGTACTTACGCGCAGTTTGACCCAATGATTGTATTCTTGTGTGCTACAGCAGCATGCACCGGGCTTGGTTGGCTCGTGGGTCCGTCGTTCGGCTCAGGTATTTGGAATCTTTTGCACCGAGGTCAAGCCGGACAAATGGCGCGCCGCGACAAGGAGTTTTATGAACATATTCACCGGATGCGAGCGGATGCGTCAAAACATAACGTGCACAAACCCATGCCGGATTATTATGGCGAGAAGATTGGGTCACTTCATGAATATCGTCATTGGCTTCGAAAACAGGTATGTTGGATGCATGATTGACGGGTATCTAGCAACGTTACAACCGAAATGCAAAGCATGGAGTTGAAGATCAGACTTAGCGCTCATGCTGAGGAAATGTTGATGCGACTTGACGGAGACGTGCAAGTGTGCTCGCCTCGTATTCATAGTCAAATTCATCGGCCGCATCATGTGGCGTTCTTGTTTCCACAGGTGCATCGCGAGCGGACACACCACCCTCGATCCATGCTTGAACTCGCGCTGGCGGATGGGTTGCGGCCTTGCCTGTAGACGGATCCCACCACCCAATCCAGCAGTCTTGCAGCAAGATGTGAGAGCACCGTAAATCCGATCCTTCAGTGACAGCTCGCCAAGCATGTACACCATGTTCAAAAGACGCAATCACAGATACTTCGCGCCGTCTCTTTTGTGACGGTTTAATATGAACCGAGGATAGAGGTCCATATGACAACGTAAGAGCTTCACCCAGCGGTGTCTGAAGAAGGTTGTGAGGTAGTGTATCTGCACCCCACATACTAACAGCCTGCTCTGATGGAAAGCGAATCAATACACTCGAATCGGACGGTCCCCATGGCGGCAGACCGTCCGCACTTAGGGTAGAAGCGGTCGATGCAAAAGACTGCGATGTCCGCGATGACTGTTGCCAGCGCTCAAGCAAACGCTCGTGTCTTTCCACGCGCATTGTACGTCCTTCTTCGCGAAGTGCTAAGATGCGTCTCTCTCTTTCGCGACGCTTTTGCTCGGACTTGACGCGTTGCACTCGATCTAATTCTTCGCGGCGCTCGAGGTCAGCAGCCATCGACTTGCGCCGATCATCAAAAGCAGATTGTCGCTTACGCCTAGCCTTTTCATTCTCTAATGTTTCAAGCAGACGAGCACGCGAAGATGGGTCCAAGAGCGCCTCATACGCCAGTGTGAGGCGATGAAATCTTTCAGCTGCCGCATCAGGCGGGATGTCGCGCGCCTTGTCGGGATGAAATTGAAGGGAGCGCTTACGGTATGCTGTACGAATCTGGGACTCCGAAGCGCGTTCATCTATCCCTAACAACTTGAATGCGTCTTCCCATTCGACTGCATTTGACCCTGGCAACTCCATCGTCAAACATAGGAAGTGGTGAGTTTTTACATAAGCTACGAACACACTTGAGGCGTGCCATTTGCTTTCTTTTTTCTGACGCCCATTGCAGCATCTTGATGAGCGCGATGCCATTACGCACGCTGCACACGTTTCGTTTGCCATATTTGCTGAAAAAACGCATACAAATACCAACACATACTTTCGGGAACATGATAAGGTCTGCCTCATCTGAATCGGTTCCAGTGACATCAGCACCGCGCAAGCGTCGTGGCAGACCCAAGCTATCTGACAAGCTGACAGGGGCGAGCAAAAATCCAGTTGGGACTTATCAGCATAAAACGATCGAGACGCCTGAAAAAAGCACTACTTTGGATGAAACCTCAAATGTCTTACCCGAGCGGCCCAAGAGAACAGTAACGTCCCAGGCTGGGTCGTCCGCGATACCTAAATCATCGACCTTAACAAGGCGGCGGAAAATGCAAGATCACTTTTTATATACGGAAGAACCACTTTATACGTATAATCCTCCCCTGAACAGCGAGGACATTGCGTTTTGTCATCCGCATCTGCCTCATCCTTCCATGTGGAAATCCATGTTTGCATTCAACAGGGATCAACTAGCCCAAAACCGGTACTTTGTGGCAAATCGTGGCACGGTGGATCGAATCATCGATTGCCTTGGACTCAATGAGCGAGAGTCACAAGGTATTAAAACTACAATCGTGGATGCCTATTCGGGCCCCGGCACTTTCACTCGAGCCTTTATGCAACATCCGAACGTGGAAAGTGTAATTGCCATTGACCAAGCTCCTCGTTTTCTTAAATACCTTGAACATCTTTATCATGATCCTGCTCTGTCTGAAGTGCAGCACAAACTAAGCATTGTACACGATTCGGCATTTAACTGGAGCTCATACGAGTCGCTCGTTAATGACGGACACTTACGCCATTTAGAGGGACGCATTCCGAAACTTGGATCGAACCCGCCGCCTATGGACTGGCACGCCACGAGCCCTATAATCTATTTTGCTCAGCTGCCTAATACAGTGCATGGTGAACAACTCTTTGCTCAGATTGTACATGCTATCTCTTCGCGTTCGTGGCTATTCAAGTTTGGTCGGGTTAAAATGGTGTTTGTTTGCGGCGATACGGTATCGATGCGTTCTTTGGCGTCTCCTCAGGACCTTCGATCGCGAGCCAAGCTTGGTACGGTGGTGCAGTCACTGAGCACACCGCGTCTGCTACTTACAGGGGATGATTTAGAACCATATGCAAGCCATATGTTCCCTCCAACGCCGTCTGTTGGTCCTCGTGTCCCATTGACATCGGTGCTGATACCCAACACTAATATCTCGTCGGGTCTGTTGAAACGCAAGCTGTCTGTGCTGGAAGTGGAGCCCCTTAAAGATCCTTTGATTGATGCGCGCGACATGGAGTCTTTTGAGTTTTTAACGCGTAATATGTTTGTGCTCAAGACTAAGACAGTAGAAGAAGGTCTCAAGCATGTCATGCCAGGTGCTAACAATGTGCTTCGCCTGCTCTCACCTTCTCACCCGCGCATGAGGGACCGCCCTGAGGACGTCGTCCTGCCTGATACCCCAATTGTGCAGCTGACCAACCGCCAATGGGCTTCGTTAGCTGAAGCTTTTGAAAAGTGGCCCTTCAAGCCTACCATCTACATGGACGAAGGCCGCATTCGTCACCAACTAAGTGATTCTCTTGTTTAATAGTATTTGCTGAGGCGCTCACCCACTTCGTCACGCAAACGGTCTTGTCGAGCTGGACGTCCGTAGTGTGGCTCCGGCGTGTTCAGCACATTCTTATAGATATGAGAAATCGTGTCTTGGCACGATTCCGACCATTTTGCGCGCCAGAAATGGATCCCAGCTAGGTGCAGATCGTGTGTTTCCGCGAAGGAAGTCACATTCTCAAGCTCTCGTGGAACCTCGACGAGCTGGGTCTGAGGACCTTGCTCAAACAATAGTGTGGTGTACCGATGATAAGGGGTACCACGCGAGGGATGGGGTGGGATATACGGAAGCAGCTCTGGATGGTCCTTTGGTATTGTTGAAGCATGAATCGAGAGGGGAATGTCAGAAACGAGCCAGTGGACAAACGTCTTGAACGATTGCGTTTCTTCATTGGGCATGTCAGGATCCACAAGCATCAGAGTATACTTGCGTGTATCTTCATGGAATGCGGTCGCACGGATGGATGGAGCCTGCATCGTCATGGCTGGATCCAAAAACACCCCAGGGAGCACGCTGCCGGCCTGACCGCCATGATCACCAATACCATCGCCTGCGCCAAATAGTATTTCCAGATCAACTGTCGGTGTTATGCTCGGAACAACATCTGGAAGAATGTGCATGTTTAAGATGCGCTCTTCTAAACGAGCTAACGCACCATTTCGTCGCCAGGACTGCTCGCGCAAATGCCGGAACACGGGTCTAGACAAGTCGTAGTCGCCTCGGCGGAATTGTGCTCGCACGCTTGGTTCATTAATACCAGCAGCCACCTCAAGTGCAAAAATACGGCGCTTTGCTTCTTCTGAAGACGCGCTGCCAGCCTGTTTAGCCTGCGCAACTTGTTCACGAAGTGATGCCGCATCTTGTTCAATAAACTTGAGCGCTTCATCATACACAGGAAGCGTGCCTGGTTTGAGCACTGGCTTCCAAGCATGTGTCGATTGCATTCGCACGCACGACGGCACTGCTCGCTGCCAACAGGAGCGTCGGAAGTACGTCATGGCCACGAAGCAAGAGGATAAGGCCCGCCAACTCTTTTTCGTGGCCGTCGTCTTCCTATATATTACATAAGCACATGCAGTCTGAGTACGACACGCAAGTCTTGCTGGTGTGGCAGCGCACGGTTGTACCCCACCATGCGATGCGGCTTATTGTGACGTACAATGGCCGCGCCATCGACGTTAAACAGCCCCTCTCGCAATTTCCTATTTACGAACATCTACTTGATTGCATTTCGCTTGCTACAGGTATCTTGTATGATGCCTTGATATGTATCACCAAAGACGGTCTGCAGATTGACCAGCAAGTGTTGGATCAGCTTTTATGCCAAGATCAAGATGCCGACACAGAGATTTTTATTTTTGACCGGGATCTACTTACATCAGACACGGATAGTATGGTACAAATGCTGGCCGTGTCCATAGAAAATACACCCATGACGGAACCACCTATGATGCTCATGGGATCAACTACTCCGCCTCGGTTGTGGGACGCGTTTAAGAGCTGGTGTCATGAGTTACAGCAGCATATTCGAGCAACATATGCAGAAGCCGAATCATTGTATGAGAATATTGAGCTTATCCATCGAAGCACGCTTGTTGCCTTGGCCCATGTAAGATTACACGCTAGCAACATCAAATCGGCTGCTGAAAAGCTCGCTTCCATTGCACTTAGAGACTTTGCTTGGATGGAAGAGCTGTTGGTACGGAATGAGAAAGATATGGCTATTCTTCGTCGGGTCCCTGTTCATCCCCAGCTGCTTACGTCCAAGTCAGCCAGCACGACTACTGAATCCACCTCATCAAGCGTTGTTCGGTCAACGCTGAGCGACTTGTTCGATACTGAACGTGTTCGCCAATCAGCCCAATCTTGTGAACATACGTTTGAGCGCCTTCGCAAATCTTATACCCAAATCACACAGACTGAGGCACAATTAAACCAAGACCTGCACGAACTAGCTGCAGAAATCGAACAAACAGAAATTGAGCCGTCCAACAAGACCTTCCAACATATGAAAAAGTTACAGCGAGAATTGCAAGATGATTGCGATGCTTTTGTAATTGAGAATGAAAAAGCAGGTTTTCGAAAACCCGCTGAATGGCTTCAAATCCATCACCGAGCAGAAGTACTGCGCGGTCAAGGAGCAGCTGTGCTCTCGACACTTGACTGCCTCGCTCAAGATCGGAACGAGCTCATGCAATGGCACATGAATTTAGTGCAGGACATTAGCAGTCTCCAAAGTGATTTCTCAGAACTAGGCGAACTTATGGCTGACACAGATACGGCTTTGGAGGCTTGTGTGCAAAACGATTTCAAGGTACTCAATCAAGTGCACACCATATACGGTGCGTATGGAGCGACCCTCGTTGAGGCTGTGCGACGTTCCGAGTTCACACAAATGTATCTTAACAAGGCACAGCGAATTGCTGAACTGATGGCCAAGGTCTCGGAAAAAGAGACACTTCGTCGCAAAAGACATACGCAGATCATTAGTGATGCGTTTCCGCACAATGCCATCAGTATCGAGACACCTCTGCCTCTCTTCGATATAACCACACGACGACATGATGCAGCCCCAACCATTACACGCCGCGACGAGGCCGATTTTCGTGCCCATCTAAAGGCCCTAGACTCCGAGGCACGAGAGGCCCATCTACATCCAGCCCTCGAAGCCGCCGTATTGGCCTATATGGCACCTTTGGATCTCGAGCCCGGCGATTGCGATGCGTCCTTTGCCGCGATGGCTCGTCATGAGTTGGGTCTCGAAGAAGCACTGTCATATGACGCTGGCGATGATGATGACGAGCAAGACGAGGACGACGATGATGAGAGTATCAAATACCGTCCTACCTAGGTCTCACGACGAGACCGCCCATGATGAGCGCGTTTGGGCACATGTTCACGCTCATGGTCCTCATGGGGTCCATCCGGAGCACCACGCTTTTGGCCTCCACGGCCAGATCGGCGCTCTTGTCGAGCACGTTCACGACGACTGGGACGGTGATGACGGCCATGATCAGCATGGTGTTCTTCCCCTGGCGTCGCTTCATGACGCCCATGACGTCGTGTATCTCCGGTGTGCAAACCATAATCCAGGGTGTCGCCCATACCATGCACCATATCGCGATCCGTGTATCGCACCTGTTCGTCTTGCTGTCGTTCGCGGTCCTGGCGAGATCGTTGACGGTGTCGCCGACTCGATTCTTGTCGAGCAGGCGCCTCTGCAGATTCTTCAGGCGGCATTTGGGGTTCATACGGCGCTTCGTCGTCGTCATCGATGTCATCGGCGGCTGCGTTCTTTTCAGGCAGCGTCATCGGCGGCTGAACGGGTATCGGGACAGGCGATGGAGCATCAGCACCTCCAGGCATCATTCCATTCATCCAAGCTTGCATGGGTGGGGGCACAGGAGGAAGCATACCACCTCCTAACAGGGCCGAAAAGTCGGGCATACCACCCGAGAAACCTGGCGGCAATACAGGGGCGCCAGCCGACTCGGATGCATTTAGAGGTTGTAAGTCTTCACGCATTTGCTCCATCTCATGTCGCTTGCCGCACCACAGCGACCAAGATCGCTCGTCAAAACCGTAGTTGAACCAGTCACTTAGGTTGGCACCAGGACGGCGCCATGGTTTTTCAGGAAGCGAATCAATGTCGACTTGGTATATAGTCATGGGTGGCAAATCCTGTGCCTTTTGTGCCTCAGTTCTCGCGTCATACAAGGCGTCGGAAGGTGGATAGTACAGATCTGAGGCACTTGGATCCAGGTTAAGATGCGGCCCCGTAGAAGGCGCCGCGGGTGGTGGACCTTCAGGCCCCAAGGACGCCTCGTCAACTGCCTGAGACTGTGCCGGCTGAGGGGGCGGTTGATAAGGCACATCTTCTGCAATGTTAGTGGCCGCTGGTGGTGCAGAAGTTGACGTCTGTGCGGCGCCTTCTGCCACGGTCTGCGCTGGTTTCGGAGGCGGTGTTGAAATCGTCGCTGGAGCAAATGTGGTAGAAACGCGTGGTGGCGGTGCTACAAGCGGTGCATTCGGATCGATAATAAACTCAACGTCTGAGTCGTTACTATCGTACTGGTCCTCATCATTGCTGTCTTTCGCATCCACTGTAGATTCAACCGTCGGCAATTCGCTCTGCGTTGATGGTATGGCTCCCGTTCCAGGCTCCGTATTCGAGCTTCCGTAGAGAAACTCATCTTCATCGTCAATTGTCGGTGCTTCAGAAGCTTGCGACATGACCGACGAAGCAAGAGCCCTTGCAACGCTGCGATGCTCACGCGTCGTTTCGAAATTGGGGATATATACGTTTATATCCCAGACCAAAGCCCCGTCGGCAAATCCGACGTGCAGGCTGTCGCCGCGGCGTATCGTCTCGCATTTGGGCTTGCTTGGAACAATATGGCATCGGCAGCCTTTGGCAACCGCTTCCGTGCATTTATGAACCACCCTGCAGGACCGAAGACTGGTATGTCTGAATGATGCTCATACCTTTGTACAGTGTTCTTTTGGGCACCCATGATGAAATGGGGTCTCGTTGTGGCCGGCCTCGGTGACTTGGCGCGCCCGGCAGACAAACTGTCTGCATCACAGAATTCCGCCCTGGCTGTAACAGGCTTTATCTGGGTCCGGTACGCACTCGTCTCTCTAACCTGATCAGCTACTGCTTCGTCATTACGCCTGTCAACTATTCGCTAGCTGCTGTCAACTTTTTTGTCGGGTCCACGGGTCTGGTCCAGCTTTTGCGTATTGCCTAGTACGTATATGGCGCTAGCTTACCATCAGTCATCGTTATACACATCCTGAGCCTCTACCGTCTATGTCAAATAAGGCTTAAGCCCGCGCACCCCGCGCTTGATTGTAGGTAGAATAGACGCACGACAGTGGGACCAGCCCTGTCTCGTGGGTTGGGGCCGAGTGGAGTAATAATTTAGGTACGGAGGAGAGGAAGATGCTCCTCGATTGCAACTATGAGTTCCCTGGCTTCATTTCGTACAGTGGGGCGCAAAATTGTGGCGTACGTGACCTCTACTTACGTCAAGCATCGGGCGTAACTTTGCTGATCATGCCAAGGAACTAAACAATGCTGTACCCACCGAACCATTTTTTTTCCTGAAACCTACGTCCAGCTACGTTGAGTCAGGACACGCTATCCAAGTGCCACAAGGCGTGATGGTACACCACGAAGGTATGTCATGATGTGTCTTACGAATAGTGGAATTGGCTGTCGTATTTGGAAAGAGTGGTCGGGACATCACACGTACAGAAGCCGACAGCTACATTGGCGGCTACGCACTCGCTGTGGATGTGACGGCTCGGAACATGCAAGAAAAGGCGAAGAAAAGCGGCCTTCCATGGTCGGCGGCCAAGGGCTTCGATACGTTCACACCAATAAGCCCGCTGATTCCAAAGACCCATATCCCTGATCCGCACAATGTGGATCTCTGGCTCCAGGTCGACGGTCAGCTTCGGCAGCACGGCAACACACGCGATATGATCTTTTCGATCCCTGAGCTGATTTCACACGTGTCATCCATAATGACTCTCGAAGCCGGCGATGTGATGCTGACAGGCACACCTAAGGGTGTTGGCCAGATGGTCGATGGGCAGCAGATCCATGCCGGCTTACAGCTGCCCACTGCGCCCAATACACTGGCAGAACTAAAGTTGCATGTGAAAAACCGTGCGGGCGGTTACGCCTTTCAAGGATAATAGAAACTAAAATACACACTATAGTGACTGTACACGTTCCATGAGACGTAATCGCTCCTTTCGGAGCAGCTCCAGTTCGCGCCGCTGCTCGTCAAGTTCATAGTCTGCTACCAGTGCTGCCATCGAAGGCGATTTGAGTTCGTCATCTGACCCCGCGGTATGCAATTGTGACTTTGATTCGTTTTTGGAAAGCTCTTGAGTCGCCTAAGGTAAGTGACAGATACATACTTTGCTGCGTAATGCACGAGCTTCACGCTCATCGCGGGCCAAGACTTCCTCAGCACGCATAATGAGTTCACGAAGAAACGGCGCGATTTCGGCCGCGACATGCTCCCGCGCCTGACGCACATCACGCTCCGAAACAAGGTCGAAATGCTACAGTGAGAAACGGAATACGCACACGCTGATTCAACAGGACCTGGTGGAGACGACGAAAGTCACCTGTGTGGATGTCCATGGAGGCATTCGTTGCACTGAGCTTCAAAAATGAGCCAACGTATACGTACTGTTGCACAAGCTGATCGAATTTTACCAGTGCAGGCGTGAATATTCTGCAGCTGACTCGCGCTAGCGTGTGGATTGAAGTAGACAGACTGTCGCGGCACGTTAGGCGCCATGGCGAACCAAGATTCCTCAACCAGTCTGTCGACGCGTCTTGAAGTGTTGCGGGCACGTGTCTAGATCGGCCGACTTCCAACCAACCTTACTACCATCACAACACTTCCACTACTATGGCGAAAGCATTAGTGTGTTATTAGATACTAGAAACCACGATAAGACTAAGAATTATAACGTGATAGATTTCTAATGCAAAGAATACAGCAATCAGTCAATTACTGGGCGAAAGGAGCACCACCGTTGTAGGGCTCGCCCTCCACCGTGCGCTGGTGGCTTCCGAGGTTAAGCAAACCAGCATCCTCAATAGAGCGCGTCGTGCTCGTGAGCACACCACCGCCCTTGACAAAGTCGTCCTTGCGAATGGGCTGGTGGGCAGTCGACTCGTGCACAATAGGAGCCTCGTGCGTGATGTGAGTGGTTGGAATGGTCGTGCGGATGCGGTGGTACTCGTGCGTCTCCCTCTCAATGATGGGCTGCACAATGTTGTGAATGTGGTGGTGCACAATCTCACGGACCGTCTCACCCTTGTCAATCACGCTACGGTCGGTAGCGGCCTGCGTGAAAGTGTCCTTAGGGTTACCAGCGACAGCGCGCATGAGAGCAGCATCCTTGTCAGTGTTGGCGTGCACTTCACGAATGGTAGTCGTGGGAACCACACGGCTGTGGATCTGCTCGGCAAGGTGCTCCGACTCAAGCACAGGCTGCACATGGTGCTGAATGTGGTGCTGGTGAATGTGGTGCTCACGCTCGCGAAGCAATTCCTCAATCTCGTGACGGTGGTGGATGTGGCGCGTGACAGGGGCGAGGTGCTGCACGTCCTGGTCCACGTTGCCAGCAGCCACATTCACACCCGAGTTGACGCTCGTCGTCTGCGTCATACCTGAGCGACCGAAGGCGTCGGACTCCGAAGCGGGCACACCCTGAGCCTGCGTACGGATCGCCTCCGACTCAGCAGGCACACCCTGCGAAACCGAAGCCGAAGCAGGCACCTGCGAGGCCGTGGCGCTCTGGGGAGCTTGCGCAGCGGCACTCTGGGCATTCTGGTGGTGGTGGGGCACAAGGTTCGAGAGCTTTTCCTTGGCGTCACCGAGGAAACCCTCGCCACGGTGGACGTTGTTCTCGGCACCGTTGACAGCGTCCTGGGCCTTGTTGGCTTCAGCCTCCGGCTTTTCCGTGTTGAAAACCTTCTTAATGACGTTGCTCATCTTCAGTTTAAGGTAGGTGAGAAGCGGTGTGTGCGGTCCCGTCCATATTTATACTGAAAATACGGATTCGGGACCACCTAGCGATTCCGTCATGTGGGCCTGAGCGTTACTGCATAGATCATAACTGGATTACATTGTACTACTGGATAACATTTGTAGGTCTGATACCATAATCGGGGAAAAGTATTAGATAGCCAATTATATGAGGCGATATATGCAAGCGCATTATTTGTGCATCGGGATATCCTATGAAACGGCACTACTCCCTCACGTATTGCATAGTCAGCATATTTGGTAGAACATTGGCACGCTGGATGCATGCTTGCATAGCGAAGATCGACACCCATTCACGGCCAACCACATAATCCCACGAGTGTGGTCCATGCGCACATACATGATGTGTAATATTATCGGACAAATGCTTCGATGCGGTTTAATGTTCTCTGGAGTTCGACAGCACTTGTGCGTGCACGCCTTGCCAAGCGATTTGGCGGTCGTGTTTCTACGTCACGCCTGATTACAAAAATCTCACATAGGACCTGTCATCAAGATGTGTAGACACATGCATTACATGCATTCATCATCGTTTGACAGTTTGCGTTTCGCCCTTTTTTTGGAAGATTCATCTATTCCTGATGTAGGCTTGTGTTCCGCTGGTAGTACATAAGGCTTGGATACAGTGCCTCGAAATGTTTGACGCGTTTCCGCGCGTATCATAAGCGATTGACACGTGGTAGATATTGCATCTTTGGCAGCATTGGGCGTCATACCCATCAGAGCAGCGAGGTTCATTACATCGTATGGTGCTCGTATACCCAGTGCATCTAGTGCGCTACTCGATATAATGACGCCTTTCCCGTTGGTAGCTCGTAAAAGATCGCGTGCACCAGCGAATAGGTTTCGACGTGCGGCAGAGACGTCAGGGGTATCTTGAGTGTTTGCGACGGCCGCTCCGTAAGTGATTTCGAATACAACGCCATTTGCAAGTGCAGCCCCGACAGTGCTACGTTTTAAATAAAATGGGAGACGTGGTGCGGCTGCAAGATCCAGGGAAATGATGTCGATGCTAAAGGGTTTTAGTTCACTTAGCGTGATGCAAGCATGTTGAAAGGCAGCTTCGGTAGTTGGTGTTACAGAAAGTAGGTCGTATTGTTGAAGTGCCTGTGCGTTTGCACTTACAAATCCAGAACCTGATTTGACAGCTTCATCACTATCGAACACGACAGTGAGACGCGATAGCTGTTTGATGCCCGCTCGATATGCCTCGATGCCATGAGCTTTACGAGTACGAGGATCCAGCTTAGGAAAAGGAGGTTGGCAGTGACTTTTTCCAAAAGGATACTTCTGCGATACTGGATCATACTTGCTGCGGACCACATGATTAAATGCCAAAGTCGTGTACCCCATTTCCATTAGTTCGTACGTGAGTTCGCTCATGCGCTGCTTTTCTGAGGGCGTCAGGAGATCCAATGCCTCTTGTATATTATTATCATCCTCCGCAATGGCCTTTTTTTGTGGCTGCTTTTTTGATTTTTTGGAATTCAGGACCGTAGGAGAGTCGCGCGTAGGCCATGGGACGTTTAGATCACAAAACATCGTGATACAGAAAGCTACAGTGAGACCAAAAATTGCGATCAACGCATTTGCCACGTGCATTCAACACCAACAACTGTTGCTCTCCACACAGTCACACGAGTCGCTTGGAAATCACTTATGCCCTATGTCGTGGTGCGGGCTAAGTCTGTCAATGCGAATTAGCAGTACGTGACAAAGTACCAGAGAAACACAATCATTGTCGCATGTATTCATATTATTTCGATTTTGTTTTAATGATACACCCCTGCCCTAAAATCATTGCTTCCCCTTTCAAGGTTTTGACCGTTGGCCCGCATGAACTTTCTCATGCAATTGCGGGCTTGTTCACTTGTGCCGAAATTGAATCGGTTCAAACTGACGCGGATCAAAGAGGTGCGACGCGCACGCGCGTGGGTAATTAGCTTCATTACGCTACCCGCCGGTCGCCAAGGCTCATCATTGAATGGCGCCATTTTGATTGCGTGTGGTTCTGACGAGCGTGCGGGTAAAGTGACTAGTATCGTGAGGGGTATCTTTTTTTCTCATGACTCTGTGGTGTGCCTCGAAAAAACTCGATATAATTATGATGTATCTGATCGTAGTCCTCAGATCTTGCTCGGGCTCATGGCTGGCTTCTGTCTTGCTCTGAGTACGTCGTCACGTCCTGACGTGACAACAGCACGTAAAAGCTCCGTGAAGTTTCCCTTTTTCTTCTTATTTTTCGTATGCAGCGTGTAACTCAAGCGTTAGGGTGTCATGAACTGTTTGTATTCTGTGCGGGATACTTGTGACGACCTTATTTTGCGCAAGGTCTACGAGTTGGATGCTTCGGTGTTTGCCTGATTGGTTGGATGTTGTCCATCTCAGGTATGGAGTGTCGTTTGGTTTCTGATTAGTTGTGCTTATTTTGGTAGTTGCATTCTGTATGTATTAATTGATTGCGTCCAGGTTATCATCCTTTTTACGACGCTCGCGTCGGATCAAAAGGCGCATGATATATTGCATGTGTCAACGTAGTGAATGTAAATTCACTTGCCTGTTGCGTGCACGGACATCTTGGTTTCGCTTAGGTAAGGCACATTGGAGGCCACGGCGTCCCTCATGGCCACCAGTCGCTGGCTGAATCATGCGTGGAGTGTCTTCTCACCTTGTCGGACGTCCATGACTGCAGCCAAGTTGCAACATATTCCCCAACTTGTGAGACAGCAATATGTGGCTGCCATCGAGGCTGGCGACGCATTTTTTTTCGAGTCGGACGTCCGCATTGTGAGGGGCCAAAATGTCCAGAGACCTGTGCCATGGCAAATTCGAATCGTGCCGGCGCTCTTGAAGAAGCCCAAAGCACCAGTCTCAGCGGAAGAAGAGGTGCGTCCTAAGCAGAATCAAGTGGACGTGTTTGCGCCTCCGTATGTGCCTAATCTTCTTGTAAAGGAGCTTGATGACTTCACCGTGTTGCTCAACAAGTATTGTGTCCTGCCGCACCACTACTTATTGGTGACGCGCGATTTTGTCTCGCAGGAAAAGCCGCCCTCACCAAGTATGCTCGCACTCGTATACAGCATGATAACATCACACACGCCGTCTAGCGATGGTGCTGAGCTCCTCGGCTTCTTTAATTGTGGTCCAAACAGTGGTGCTTCACAACCACATTGCCACTTCCAGCTTGTTGAGCTTACGCCTTCGGAGAATGCTACCAAAGCCGTGCCCATTGAGCACATGCTAGATACGCAAAGCGCTCCTGATGAAGATAAGGAAGAAATTTTAGGACTGGCTGTACCATGGCGCCACTTTGTGGCGCGATTGGAGCCGCCCAGTGACCCTGAAAAGCTGGAAAACTACTTTGGGAAACGATTTTCTCACCTCCTTGAGGCCATGTTTAGTTTGGCTTTGGAGAAGAACGATGAGAACAAGGGCCGACCTAACTTTAATGTGCTCTTGACGCGGCATTTTATGCATCTGATTCCCAGACGCAACGAGACGTTTGATATGAAGGAAGCGGGCTGGGAAGAGTATGGACCCGGTGGCCATCCACCCAAGTACACGGGCACACTGAGCATAAATGCATTAGGTACGTGAAAATTATAACTAACCATAACTACAGGGTATGCAGGACTGCTGCTGACGAGGCACGCTTCGGAGTTGGACGCTCTGTACGCCTCCTCGAACGATGAACGCATTGTCCAGGTATTAACACATACTGGTGTGCCATTATAAATGTGATTAGAGAAGCTTGTAAACATTCGCGCCAAACGCTAACAACAAGACAACCACACCGTATACACCTAGCGCAAGTGATGCGCGGTAAAGCCAGTGCGTGGTGTCGTTAGCATGAAGCATGCAGTACACATAAGCAGGTACGATAAATGAAATGGTTGTGCTGCCAAGGGCACCCACAAAGCCCAATACGATGGACAGGTCATCAATTAGCAGCGCAATTAGTACGCCGGACAAGATTTCTGCGAGAGTGACACCGTAGAACCATAGTGATGACATTGAGTCTACCACAGAGTGTGACTCTTCCGGTAATAGTGGCACTACTTCTGTGCCGTCCTCATTTGTGCGTATCGTCGGTTTGTACGACCAAGAGCGAGACAGACTCAAAAGACTCGCCCGCGATGGGTACAACTGCATTGGATAGCTCGTGATGGCAAGAAGCACGACACATAGTTTTCCCAGGCCTACAAAGAGGCCCTTATCAGGATACATGGCCATCACATTATTGCCTACGTGGGCCCCAAACGAAAAGTAACCCACAAGACCCACAAAAAGGTATACAAAAGCACAAGATAGCACAGATGTGAACGTCACGATAGATGTACGCTCTAGCGTGCTATTGTAGAGCTCATTGTACACGGGAATAATGTTTTGGGAGCATGTGTAGGCGAACAAAATAATGGGAAACGTGCGCAGGGCTTCTTTGCCCCATTTAACGGCCACGACTGGACCTGGCATCGGCAGCAAATGCCAAGAGCCAGGTGCCAAGGAAAAGTAGGTCATGATTGCCACAATATAGGCAACGGCCATCATATTAAGATATCCAACCATACTAAGTGACTTGAGGTGACGAACGGAGCAGATGGGGATCATGCAGGACACCACGACCATGTACCAAAAGTACTTGTTGATTAATATATTAGGCACTTGCGCAGAGCTTATGCCAAGCGAGTTAGAAAGGCTCAGGACGACTTGTGGCATAAGCGTCCCCCCAATAATCAAGTACGATATAGTAACACCGTAGCATTTGACACCAATGACCAAGTCAATAATCCACATTTTATATGGATTGATGCGAAACATAAGATCATAGAATCCGCTGGCTTTTTTGTCAATTTTATCGCAAGAAAGTTTCACAAGAACGAGGCCAAAGAGTGTCGTAGCTGCACAAAACAAGATAAAAAAACTGCCCAAAAACCAACCCATTGTGGCAAATGCACTAGGCAGGGCCAGCATGCCTGACCCAATAATTGTGTTGGTCAGGCTGCTTATGCTCGCCGATAAGCTTGCTTTGTGCATGAAATAGTCGTGGCGAGCCTCTTGGTCCCCCTGGCTGTGTTGGGATAAAAAAACGGAGGTGCGTGCCACGTGCAGCAAAACTAGGGCGCGTGCACTGTGTTGGTCGGCGCGGCGAGTGGCAAACGTGTGACGCGTCGCTCCCCTATTCTAGCACAAACATGGCATCCACGGAGCCTGTCGAGGCTGAGCCGGAGTATGATGAGATGGAAGATGACATGATGGGGCCACTTCCCGTCTCCAAAATGGAGGTACGTTCGACATGTTCTAATGTGTGATTCCAGGAGTTTGGCATATCCGCTGCGGACTGCAAGAAGCTGAAAGAGGCCGGCTACCATACTCTTGAGAGCGTAGCATTCACGCCCAAAAAGTCGCTTTTGCTAATCAAGGGCATGTCTGAACAAAAGGTGGATAAGATTCTTAGTGAGGCGGCCAAATTAGTGCCGCTTGGTTTTACGACAGCGACAGAATACCACCAGAGGCGCTCAGACCTCATCACAATCACTACAGGGTCACCCGCCCTGGATCTAGTTATTGGTGGTGGCATGGAGACGGGCAGCATCACCGAATTGTTCGGCGAGTTCCGAACAGGTAAGAGCCAAATCTGTCATACATTGGCCGTGACATGCCAACTTCCTGTGGATATGGGTGGTGGTGAAGGCAAGTGCATGTACATTGATACGGAATCGACCTTTCGTCCCGTACGTCTACTGGCTGTGGCGGAGCGTTTCGGACTAGACGGACAAGAGGTGCTTGACAATGTCGCGTACGCACGTGCGTACAATGCAGACCACCAGCTGGATCTGCTCGTGCAGGCCGCGGCGATGATGGCAGAATCGCGCTTTGCACTGCTTATTGTGGACTCACTCACCTCGCTATATCGCACGGACTTTTCGGGACGTGGCGAACTGTCGGCGCGTCAGACGCACCTGGCCAAATTCCTACGTACTCTTATGCGTCTTGCAGATGAGTTTGGTGTGGCTGTGGTGGTCACGAATCAAGTCGTTGCGCAGGTCGACAACGCGGGATTCGGTGGCATGGATACCAAGAAGCCCATTGGAGGCAATATTGTCGCACATGCTTCTACTACTCGTCTGTCTCTCCGCAAAGGTCGTGGCAATCAACGTATTTGCCGCGTCGTCGACTCGCCATCGCTTCCAGAAGCAGAAGCTGTGTTTGCCATTAAGCCAGAAGGCATTGCAGACCCCGTACGTACGATTTCACTAATCCAAGCAGGACGATTAAGCGTCTCTAGAATCAATAGATGTATGTACTCCACCCAAACTTGGTTATCACTCGACCAGTGGCGGAAGGGCCGCCATGTCGACGGGAGATGCCACGGCTGCGGCCATCGTTGATTTGGAGATACCAGAAGCAACTCAGCGTTTTCAATCATTATGGAACTCAACATTTGGTATGATCCAAGAGCGCAACCGTCTAGCGCACGAGCTAGAGACATCGGCAGACACACAGGATCATGCATTTCTGCGGACTTTTCCGTACTTTGCGCGCAACAAATCCATTATGAAGCACATGCGCACACTTATGCAAGCGCTTGATACCTGGAAGAAACGTGCATCGGCTTCGGACTCACGCGTACCGACGATGGAGCAGTTAGATGCGTGGACGGCCACCGTGGCGCAGTTATTAGAGCTTCTCTCAGAGACAGGTCAGACCATGAATGACCCTCACGGATCGGAGATGGTACAGGAGCTGCGTTCTAAATACCCCTCTGCTCTTGAGGCGCGCAAGAAGAGTGAAGACCACGGATCAAGATTGGACCTGATTCAGTCGATGGCGGACATACCAACGTCCAGGTTCTCTACGTCTCAAGGCAATTATGCTGAGCGCGAGGCGTCGGCACTTTTTGCACAAAATGAAGCATGGAATGATCAGGAACGGCACTTGGAACAACTGAATGCCTCTATTTCGCGGCAGCACAATATTAGTCTTCGCATGAATGAAGAATTAGAACTCCAGACCGGTATCATCGGCCGCCTCGACACGGATGTCGAGTCGACTGGATTACGCCTCGGAGGCGCCAGCACTCGGCTAGAACGTTTTCGTGAGAGTGTGAAAGAACATGGATCTCTATGGACGATCTTTGTGTGCATTGTGATTTTAATTTTGCTGATTGCATGGGTCAAATAGCTACTCGAGAGGACAAATTTTGTGATCGACAAAAAACAGTTGTGGATCTGTGTGCGCCACAGTCACGGGTATAGTCCTCTGTATCATGAATTGCGCACTAAGGATGCCGTTAACATCCACTCGAAGAGAGGTTTTGTTGGAGAAGGTGGCAGAGAGTCCAATGGCCTTCGTGGGTGCCAGTTGATATCTGCGCCGAACCGGTGTATGGCAAGTAAATTTTTCCATAATAGCATCGTCGTATGGAATCACCACATCCGACGTGCCAATCTCATTCTCCGTGCTGAGCTCCAGGCGCCCCTTCGATGAGCCGTGTGATGGATAAAAGGCGATGTGAATGGTATCTTTGGCGTTTTGAACGGCTTCGCGCCAATATGGCAGTAACGTGTTTGAATCCATTATCAACTGCGCCTGCGTCTTATCTGACTCGAACGGAATATCAGCCACAATGGGCATGTCGAGTGTCCGCATTTCAAAAGCGACGCCTCCTCCCGGGTGTTTTAATGCGACGTACAGTGGCTCTCCGACGCCATCATATTTGATCAACATGGTAGCTTGATCTTTCGTCATGCTCTTACGCGTTGAAAGTACGTTAATGACTTCGATAAACTTCTTCATGTGCAATTCGAACGATACACACGGCTGAAGCGTCACGTCGGCATCAGGCTCCGGAGCACGCTGCTGCTCTCGCTCGAGCCAGTTTTCTGGAGCATGAAAGTCAAATACATCGAACATGCCGGCATACAGATATGCATGGGCTGCGGTCAGTCTCTCACAACGCACCCTGTGACACGGGTGACGAAGTTACCACCTCTACGCCCGATTCCGATAATGTGAATTTAGCGTTCCATCTTAGCTTATGAAACGTACTATGCTCGAGTCAAGGGACACGAGTGCCTGAAACAGCGCGCTTATGTCCACAATACTGGCCGACAATACTCGTCCCAGTGGATCGGACATGGTACTACCTGGGCTGGCGGTGTCGGAAGGTGCGTCACGTGTGGTAATCGCTGATGGAGCTGTGCCTCTCACCGCCAACGGTGTGTTGGGCCCTGAGAGTATGACGGACCCTGTTCCACGCAAGGTATGTAAGCGGTACTTACACCATCACAGTCGGTACCCCTGACTTGCCATGGTCACACGCGACCTGTGGTGCACTTGGAATATTCAGAGAGGCAGGACGATGGGACGTTTCTGCTACTGTCGAGCTGCAAAGACGGTAGTCCCATGCTGCGCGATTGGGTTGGCGACTGGGTAGGGACATTCTTGGGCCACAAAGGTGCTGTATGGAGTGCCAAACTCAACGGAGGAGATGCGGCGCGTGCCGTCACAGGCAGTGCTGATTTCTCGGCCAAAGTATGGGATACGTATACGGGTGAATGCTTGCATACATTCACACACGGCCATATTGTTCGAAGCGTTGCTGTTGACTCGGATGCGACCAATGTGATCACAGGTGGAAACGAAAAAAAACTGCGTCTCTTTGATTTACAGAAGCCAAGCACGAATGCAGACGACGCGCAGCTATTTCGAGCGCGCTTTGACAACAACACAACGCACGAAGGACTCATTCGCAGTGTTGTTCTTGGGCGCGGCTCGTCTCAAAATACTTTGGTCACTGCATCAGAGGACAAGCTCATTCAATGGTGGGACCTGAGGACCATGGAGCCCGTGCACGACATGATACTGAACGAGCCGTTCGTGTCTATGGAGCGGTGCGTCGGTGCCTTTGGCGAATATGTCACGGTCACAGCAGGACATGACGCCATGTTCATCGACTTGGCCACTCACGAAGTGGTCAAGCGGCACACGTTGGACGTGCCACCGTCGTCCATATACCTGCATCCCACGACGGCGCATACATTTGTGGCTGGTTCCACGGCGGACGAGTGGGTCAGGATCTACGAGTACGAGAGTGGAAAAGAGCTCGATTTGAACAAAGGGCATCACGGCCCCGTTCATTGCGTCAGCTATACGCCTGATGGCGAAGCGGCCGCAAGTGGGAGCGAGGATGGTACGTTGATGGCGCTTACGCCAGGCACGATTCGATTGTGGCAGACCACACCAGGGAAGAAGTATGGACTTTGGTCGTGAGCGAAATGTGAATAGATTTGGGTTGACAAGCGCCTGACACACGGCCGATCGCGATGCGATGGAAACGATACACGTATTCGCTATAAAAGCGTATGAGAGTACGCCTTAGGTTCTTGATGGACTTACTCGGTACGTGGGGCACAGCTTACCACAGAGCTCCTTGAATCTGACTGCTTTGGTTCTTCTCGGCCATACAAGTGCACACACGCGCCATGCACCAAGTCGTTCGCGCGGCGCTCAGACTTGCAGCGGCATATGCGCACGCATACACAAGAGCGGCCGTATGCTTGTCCGTTTGCGGGATGCGAGAAGCGCTTTATTCAACGCAGTGCTTTGTCTGTGCACATCAATGTCCATACAGGTGAGCGTCCATTTGTATGTTCTGAATGCCTCAAGGCCTTTGCAGATACAAGTTCTCTCGCCCGGCATCGGCGCACGCATTCGGGGCGTCGCCCGTATAAATGCCAAGTACTCGGCTGCGAAAAAGAGTTCTGCCGACGCACGACGCTCACGAAACATATGCAGCGAGTGCACCCAGAGGAAGATCACCCCATGACGCCATCATCTGTACTCACCTTTCCACACATGCCGCCTATGCCACCCACGACCGCAATCAAGAATGTACCAGGTCCGCCCACGTCGGCACCAGTAAGTGCCTCGTCGATGGTGCCTATGCTATCGTTTTTGCCACCTCCCACGACGCCCGTGTCGGACAAACCAGGCACGACCCTACCACCAGCCATGAACACAGAATCTTGCTTACCTTCATCTGTGCAGGTCCATCATCGCATGAGCGTTCAAGTTCCTACGCCCGCGGTGCCACTAACATCCTCACCGAGCGTAGGAGGCTCGAGCATGACCGCGTCACCCTACTGCTGGACCTCTCCACTCACGTCCACGTTCCCCCATACGCCCATGTCAGCGCCCTTATATTTGCCCTTCCAGACAGCATCTTCATCGCTGCCCTTGGATGAAAAACAGGCCCCCCCTAGGTATCCTTGTCTCGAATACTCATAGCGGACACGCGTGTCCGAGCGTCATTCTGCCTCCACGTACAATTGTAGCAACGCTAAAGCGACGCGCCCAATGAGAGGCTGTACCACGTGCCACCCATGCACGAAAGGCACACGCGCGAACAAGCAACACAGCCGCCCACAGCTCGCCGTACGGCCGTCACATCCCATGGGCACAGGCGAGCAGGATGTGGATGACGGGCTCGTGACGCAGTTGTGCCATCGATACTATCAGGGACTGTACTATACACAGATCCAGGAGTCTCTGTTGGTCGTGCTGAATCCGTTCCGTCCTGCCATTGATGTGAACAGCGAAGACATCCTGCGTGCCTACCGCCGTGAATTTCGCAACACGCGCATCACTCAGCATCATGCGCCGCTTCCGCCACACATATTCCGTCTTGCTCATAATGCGTACTTTTACATGCAGCGTACGGGACAGGACCAGTGTCTGTTCTTTTTGGGCGAGACGGCGAGTGGCAAAACAGAGACACGTCGCCTTGCCGCACATGCTCTGACTGGACTCGGTGCAGCACTGCCTGGAAAGCGCGGGGCTCGTCTTTCTTTTCAGCTCCCTGCTGCTCTTTACGCCCTTGAATGCATGGGCCGCGTCGTGACGGACGAGAACGACCAGGCATCCAGTATGGCTCTGTACACAGAGCTGCAATTCAGCCAGAATGGCCGGCTCGTGGGCTTCAAAATGCTCAATTACTTCCTGGAGAGTGCTCGAGCCACTGTCCAGTGGGACACGGCGTCAACATTTCACGTTTTTCATATGCTAGTGCATGGCGCCAGTGCTGAGCACGCGCGGCGCTGGCAAATCATGCAAGATACCTCATTCCGTCTCCTCGAGCATGTCCATGACGCGAAATCGATGCAGGTGAACACTGATGCCAAATTTTCGTTGTGGCTCGACGCGCTGTCACAGCTTGGCATCACAGCCTCGCAATGCGACGCGTTGCTTGACGTGCTTGCCGCACTTCTTCACCTCAGTAACATCGATTTCGTGCAAGACGATGGACCCCTTTGCCCTGCCCGTGTTGCGTCAGAAGAGCCTTTGTATATTGCCGCAGCGCTCTTGGGCGTTGGTGCGTCGTCGCTGGCTAATGCTTTGACACATCATACACGCGCGGTCAACGGACAGCTATGTACGGCCCTGCTGGACCGCGAGCATGCAACAAAAAGCCGCGACCGACTTATGCGTATGCTGTATTCCCAAGTATTTGCGTGGGTCAATGAGCATATCAACTCGTGCTTCTCGCACGAGCATTTCGACACGTATATTGGTCTCATGGACTTGCCTGGTTGGCGAAATCGCGTGCGAAACAACCTTGATGCTATGGCCATCAATTTTGCCTTTGACCTTGTGCATCGCCACCTGACACACGTCATGTGCGATCGCCGCATTGGCGAGATGGACCATGAAGGTCTATCGCATCTTGCCCCATTACCGTCCGCCACAGACGAATCGAGTTTATTGCGTTTATTTACGCACTTCCCTGGAGGTCTTATTCACATCATGGACGATCAGACACGTCGTCGACCTCGCAAAAACTCGCGTACGATGGTCGATGCGATGCAGCGCCGGTGGGTAAATCACCGCGCCCTCAAAATCGATCCCCCCGATCACCTTGGTCCTCAGGCGTTTACGGTCAAGCACTTTCATGGCCATGTGACGTATGACCCTCATTCATGGCTCGAACAGAACGATGCTTCGTACGCTTTGGAACATGTGAGCCTGTTTCGAGGGTCGTCACATACGCGACAAAGCACATTTGGATCCTCCAATGCATTTGTACGTGGCTTGTTTCGGCATGTGTCGCAGGATGCGCAGACTCATCCTCGTCCGATGCGAGCGCCTAGTGGCAAGCGCTTGATGCGCCAGCGTACGCTTCGTGCAGCCACATCGCGGAATCCAGATGATGACGATAACGTGTACGGCAGTGCCCTGCAAGAGACCGCAGCATCCGCTTCAAGTGACGACGGCGCACCGTGTGTACTGGGCGAATTTTCTGCATCTTTGAATACATTGCTGGATATCGTCGACGAGGCCAAAGCGTACTTTGTTTTTTGTGTGCGTCCGAACGCTAATGGCCTTGCCAATCAGTGCGAGCCACGCATGGTGCAGCGTCAAGTACATGCCTTCGATATGTCGCGTTTCTGTTCCAGCCGCCTAAACGACTACAGTGTCACCCTTACCTTCAACGAATTCTGTGACAGGTACGGGATTCTGCCTGCTTTTGAATCCCTGCACATGCTCGGAGCGCCGGCCGCCGAGAGCAAAATGCGCGTGAGTGATGCGTGCGCTTACATGAATTGGACGGACGCACACGTCACGATTGGTATGCATAAGGTGTTTTTGTCACATGCCGTATTTCGTGAGCTCGAAGACGAGCTGCGCGCGCGTGATACTGAAGAGATGCAGTACCAGCTTCGTAAGTCGCAGGCGGACGACGAAGACGCGAAGAACCAGTTGATCGATCCATACTCGCCTTATGCGGACATGGCCGCCATGAACGAGATTCTTGTAAACCCACATGAGGAGAATACGCCACCCGCTGCGTACTCGTCATGGGGTGAATACGATGATGACGAGACGCGTGGTCTGATGGAGGGTCAATTGCCCGACGAGGAGCTGCTGGACGATGCAAAGGATGCCGGTCCAGGTGAATGTGCGCCGCCTACAGGCGAAACGGTCACAGAGCGCTTACAAGTGTCGAACGAGCGCCGCTTGTGGGTAGCCACAACTTGGTTGTTGACGTTCTGGATCCCATCGTTTGTGCTTAAGCGATTCAAATGGTCTAAGCGCTCCGATGTACGAATGGCGTGGCGCGAGAAGTTAGCGATCAATATGCTAATTTGGTTCGTATGTGCAGCATCGATCTTTGTGATTGTGTTCCTAGGCAACGTCATTTGTCCGAAAGAGCATTTGTACAGTACAGGTGAGCTGTCAGGTCATAAAGGCAAAGACGCATTTACCGCGGTCCGTGGCGAAGTGTTCAACCTGAACGGTATTATCGATGCTCATCTCAGTATGATCCCCATCATTTCGCGCAAGGTGCTCATGCAGTACGCGGGTCAAGATGCGACATCTATTTTCCCTGTGCAGGTTAACGCGCTGTGCAACGGTCCGAATGGACCCATTTCGCAATGGGTCACGATGGACAGTTCAAACAGCACGGACCCGAACGCGAAGTACCATGACTTTCGGGCATACCGTGCCCCCGATGTGCGCCCCGACTGGTACTACGAGCAGATGTGGTACATGCGCAATCGGTACCGTGTGGGATTCATCGGATATACCCCCAAAGAAATCGAGCACATGAAGGAAGATGGTCGGACGCTCGGCATCTATGATAAGTACATTTACGACTTAACGGCATACATCGGACAAGGTAATCAGGGCGGCTACCGCATGCCCCAAGGCGTGGCTCCACCGCCCAACTTGGACCGCACCATACTGGCGCAGGACGTGGTCGATCTTATGGCGCGAAATCCCGGGAAGGACATCAAGGACCAATTTGACAAGCTCCGTCTCGACTCTCGCGTACTGGATCAGCAGCGCGTGTGTCTGCGAAATCTCTTTTTCATTGGTAAGGTCGATGAACGCAACTCGCCCCGATGCACTTTTTCGAAGAACCTGCTGCTGGCCCTGTCGATTGTGATGGTGGCCACCGTGGGTTTTAAATTTTTCGCCGCTCTGCAGTTTGTACGATCGTCACCCCCAGAAGAGCACGAAAAGTTTGTCGTGTGTCAGGTCCCATGTTACACGGAAGGCACCGAATCGATTCGCAAGACGGTCAATTCGATCGCACGACTGCGGTACGACGACCGACGCAAGTTGATTTTTGTCATTTGCGACGGAAATATTATGGGCGCCGGTAATGACAAGCCCACGCCACAGCTCGTGCTCGAGATGCTCGGTGCTGATCCCGATGCTCACAGTGAACCGCGCAGTTTTGTGTCATTGGGACAAGGTGCTAAGCAGCACAATATGGCGCGCGTGTACAGCGGACTGTATGAACACGCTGGCCACCTTGTGCCGTACCTTGTCGTCGTCAAGTGCGGCACGCCACAAGAAACTGCTCGACCTGGCAATCGTGGCAAACGCGATTCACAGCTTGTATTGATGCGCTTCTTCAACAAAGTGCACTTTGGCTCACCGATGAGTCCCCTGGAGCTCGAGATGTACCACCACATCAAAAATATTATCGGAGTGAATCCCAGCTTTTACGAATACCTGTTGCAAGTTGATGCTGACACAGAAGTCGAGTCCAGTGCACTAGCCCGTCTTATTGCTGCTTTTGTGCGCGACAAAAAGGTAATTGGGCTTTGTGGCGAGACAGCCATTTCAAACGAGTACCAGAGCATCACGACCATGCTTCAAGTATATGAATACTATATCTCACACTACCTCGTCAAGGCATTCGAGAGCTTATTTGGCTCTATTACGTGCTTGCCTGGTTGTTTCTCCATGTTTCGGTTCCGCACGCCCGACACGCAACGGCCGTTACTGGTTTCGAACGCCGTTGTCGACGACTACGCGGAAAATCGCGTGGATACGTTGCACCTAAAAAATCTGTTGTACCTCGGTGAAGATCGATACTTGACTACGCTTGTGCTCAAACACTTTCCAGACCACAAGACACAGTTTGTGCAGCATGCTAAAAGCTTGACATTGGCGCCAGATAGCTGGAAAGTGCTTTTGTCCCAGCGTCGCCGCTGGATCAATTCGACTGTGCACAACCTCGTTGAGCTGCTCAAGACACCGCAGTTGTGTGGTTTTTGCTTGTTCTCGATGCGCTTTATCGTGCTTATCGATCTGCTATCAACCATCATCGCACCCGTCACGATCGGATACCTCGTGTACCTCGTCATTGTCGTCGCTGTGGATGGCGGCACCATTCCCATGACTTCAGTCATTTTGCTTGTCGCTATATACGGCCTGCAAGCCGTCATATTTTTGCTTCATCGCCGTTTTGACATGATTGGCTGGATGATCGTATACATTCTTGGTCTGCCGCTATGGTCGCTGATTCTTCCGCTGTACTCCTTCTGGCACATGGACGACTTTTCATGGGGAAATACGCGTATCGTGACGGGAGAGCACGGTGAAAAGCTGCTAGTGCACCAAGAGGGCTCCTTTGATGCGAAGGAAATTCCGCACAGGACATGGGAAGATTACGAAAATGAGCTGTGGACTCACCGCAATACCGATGAGGCACCACAGGTGTTGCGTGAGCCGTCACCTACTATTTTATCCCACGACATTGCATCGACGATGAAGGCATGGCCAAATGTGGCAGAAGATGCGACGAGCCTGATAGACGATGCCGGTGGTAAATATGCCAGTGGAGTCAGCACCATGGACGAAAGTGGTCTCGCTTGGCCCGATGGAGACCTGCCGATGCAGCCTACGCACACAGAGTCGGCAGCAAGAGAGGCCCCGCTTGATTCGCGGCCTGCGGGACGCCTGCCGCCAAACGAAATCATTCGCCTTGATATCCGCCGTATCATTGCATCGAGCGATCTCACGACAATCACGAAACGACAATTGCGGGCTCAATTACAGGACATGTATGGATGCCCGATCGACGAAAAGAAGGCTTACATCAACACGCAGATTGAAGCTGCGCTCCGAGATATGTAGGCACTATAAAAAAAAGATACCATGACAAAAGCCTTGGCTATGTACAAGCAGTGTGCCGCTGGCCAGATGGCGCTTTAGTGCGTTATTTCCCGATAGATCAGTTCTTTGAGCTGGGCGCGAGTCAGTGGCTCCTTGGAAAAATCGGCGTCGAAAAATTTTGGATCCAATGGATCAGCATCTGGCTCATCACTCGGATCATGGTAAGGCTCCAGGTATGGGTGAGCAAGTGCTTCTTCCACTGTGATGCGCTTCTTTGGCGAAAAAGCCAGTAGCTTCTCAAGCAAATCGAGCGCTAATGGTTCAGCTCGTGGGAACAGCTCAGCAAAATTGGCCCGGTCGCAGTAAGGCAAAGAACGTATATAGTCTCTTGATCGAGAAGAAGTGATGGAGTAAAAGTCGTCCAGCGACGGTGTACCAAGGACGCCAAGAATCAGAGACAGTTGATGGTGGTAGTCGCGACCGGGGAAGAGAGGGCGGCCCGTCAGCATCTCCGCGAAAATGCAGCCAACAGACCATAAGTCAATCGCCTTGGTATACTCCTTGAAGGAAAGCATGATTTCTGGTGCTCGATACCACCTTGTAGCCACATACTCTGTTAAGTATGCCTTGTTCTCAGCTTCAGGCTGCTCTGCACTGCGAGCAAGACCGAAATCACATATCTTCATATCACAGTTCGCATTGAGGAGGAGGTTGGATGGTTTCAGATCGCGATGCAAGACACCGGCCGAATGCAGCGCCTTGAGTCCACGCAGAATCTGGTACACAAAGTACTGGAAATGGTCGTTGGACAGATCTTGCGTACGTATAATCCTGTGAAGATCCGTTTCCATGAGTTCCTGTACGAGATATACGTCGGTAAATTGCTCAAATGAAGCGGGCGGTAAGATATCGAGGATGGATATAATGTTTTCGTGATGAAAATGGCGGAGCAGCCTGATCTCACGCAGGGTACGCAAACAGAACATTTGGTGATCAAAAGGCGTAATTCGCTTCACGGCAACGCGTGTAGATGTAGGTACATGAATCGCGGAATAGACAACACCATATGCGCCCTCCCCTATTTTCTTTACAAGCTTGTAGGATCCGCCTAATAGAGGCCCAGAAGAAACATCCCTCCGAGGAGCTTGCACTGACATTTGTGGTTGGTAGCTCGGCAGTGCACCATTGGGCGCATTCGCATCCGATTGCGACATGGTACAAATGTGCCTAGTGGCAATCAGCGCTTGGCGTACGTGATCTACGGTCTTTGTAGTCACGTGTTGGTCCAAGTGGATTGGACGATAGTAACCGACTGGGTACACATTAGGGGGCTGTGTATGCACCAAGCTCGGACGTCGCGTGACTTGACAGGGATCTTGTCATATTGGGCTGCTTCTTTCTGCTTGTCGGACCTGCACCGTGTACCGCGAAAAGACATGCTGGCCGTGAATTGAGTCCATTTCAGCTAAATAGAGCTTGTCTTCCTACAGTGTCTACGACATGCATTATCCTTCATCGTCCCGAGAGCAGAGGCATGCAGGCGCATGCCCGGTACGACTTTGTCGCGAGGATGTGTGTTTCGCCTGTATTTTTCTTTTTGGGGGTCTATCGTATAATGCACACTTTTCTCGACGATTTCTAGCATAGGCGGATCGATCGACACGATCATCTCGTCTGTGTCGGAAACTGGTCAGATCATGTCAGCCAACGGCGTGTCCTTAATAGCGCGCTGTTCGCGCACACGACCCAGTGGAGAGCCAGAATCGGTCCCTTTTTTTCCTTCTGACTAATGGATTGACACATGCAGCAGGGGCAGATGATCCCCGCGTGGAGCAAGTAGGCTTTCCCCTAGCATGTCCAATTTACCTGAACTGCCGTCCGGGTTTGGACGGGACTCGGCGTATCCGCCGATGCCGACTAGGCACACTGATCATGGAGCAAAAAAGCATCAGTCTGCAACGCCTCGTCCTGCTTTTATGGTGTCACCTCCTAATGATCTCACCGGCGTGGGAGGGGGCATGCCGCGATCGTCATCACACAACGATATTTTGCAAGCGGATGCTCCAGTCGCAGTATTGAACAGTGATACTAGCGCAAACACGAATATACCAGGAACGTCACGTATTCTTCGTCGTCCCCGGAGCTTCCAGCCTCTTGCACCTGAGACAGTAGCTGCTCCAACCATTCAGCCAGTGCCTGCCCCTATAGCATCACCACCTCCTCAGCAAGAGCCAATTGTACAGCGACAGGCAGCGCACGAGGTACAACATCGTGCACGATCAAGAGTCGAAGCACAAGCACAAGCCCAAGCACGAGACGCGCAGGTCCACGAAGCCGGTACCCGAGAAAGGCATGAACGCGGAACACAGGAAGTCCAGGCAGCAAATACTGCGTCGCTGCCTACCATCCGCGTGTCACTGCCCGATACAAATTCGTTGAGGGAGCAGCGTGAACGAACGATGTCGACCAATAATGAGCTGGACAAGCTTCGATGGTCTGTCCAAGTGCTCAAGTTTGTCGAGCGAATGCGGGCGAGTGAAACAGAAATTGACGAGAGTGTGCAAATTTGGATCGAAGAGGCCATCACAGAGATCGTACAGTGTGCGTCACATCCGCAGCCCAAGCCTGAGGCACTGTACGCCCGCGGAGACCTGCTTGCGAGTGGGGCGTTTCCCACGTACGTTTCCAAGGATCTGCGATCAGCGTTCAGTGACTTTGAGCGCTCGGCCCGAATGGGATGGGCACCAAGTTGGTTCCGTATCGGTCGCGACTATGAGATGCTGGGCGACATTGCCCGCGCGCGTGCAGCATACGGGCGCGGTGTGAATCTGAGTGATGTGGGGTGCATGTACCGTATCGGCATGGCAAAGATGCTTGGCCAGCTCGAGGTACCAGAGGATATGCCTGGAGGTGCATCGCTCTTGCAAGCCGCAGCTGATGCATCTACGGTAGATACACCGCATCCTGCCTATGTATACGGCCTGATCTTAACAGGCGAGCTCCCCAGCGTGCCTATACCCTTGGAATACTTCGCCTCGCCAGAACATCCGTCACCCACATACGAAACACTTATGCCATTGGGGCGTGAGTATCTGCAGCGTGCTGCGTATCTCAACCTGCCGGCGGCGCAGTCCAAGTGCGGCTGGTGTTATGAGCATGCCCAACTCAGCTTCCCATTTGATCCCTTAATGAGCGTGCAGTATTACAGTGCTGCGAGTCAGGGCGGCGAGCCTGAGGCCGACATGGCACTGAGCAAGTGGTTCCTCTGTGGTGCCGAGGGATGCTTTGACAAGAACGAATCTCTCGCGTGGACCTTTGCGGAGCGCGCGGCCAAGCACCGCATCCCCACAGCCGAGTTCGCTATGGGCTACTATCTAGAAGTGGGTATCGGCACGAAGATCGACCTGGTGGCAGCTCGAGCGTGGTACGGTCGAGCTGCTGCTCAGGGCAACACTGATGCTGCACAGCGCCTTGCTGCGTTAGAATCTTCCCAGTCCGAAGCTCTTTCTCGAGCGCAGCATCAAGCGCACCTCAATGAGCGGCTGTACTCGGCGCATCAAGAGGCGCGCAAAGGTTTACGGGAAACTCAACCCACACGAGGCGATTTGGCTCGACGCCGCACGCTCATGATGGCCGAGGCGAGTGCTCAGCGTCGTCGCGCCCCACGGGATGCACGCGCTCCGCCCGTGACGTCACAGAACCTGCACATCCCATCCCTACCAGCTACTGCTCGTCCCATGCGGGCCCCACAGTCCTTTAGCGACATGGGTTACCAGCCCAGGAACGACAAGGACTGCGTCATTTGTTGATCGTAGCAGCTAATCTAAGGCCATGGAAGGTTCTCGACACTGTGTGCTACGGAAACAAGGCGGCTATGCCGGGCCGCGGGGCATCGAGTCTCTAATGGCGGTCACTTCAAACTTGCATGACTTTTACTTGCCCTGGGGAGCCTCCTTGTAGGCAAGGCAGTGCTCCTCCTCCATAGCAGAGACGATGGTGACCATGAGGTCCTTGCCGTCCTCAAAGTCGTTGGTGATCTGGTCACCAAGTTCGCCCTCAGGCACCTTCACATCGTCCTTCGACGAGCCGTCGTTCGACATCAGGTTCAGGTAACCGTCGTCGATGTTGATGAGCTGGTACTCACGGCGGGTCACGTTCGGCACATCCATGTTGTGCGTCGAGGGCGAAATGTCTTCGTACTTACGACCCGTGAAGATGTCCGTAGCGACAAGGTGGACCTTGGCGTGACCGTGCTTGCCAGTCTTCGAGGTCGACATGTCGACAATCTTGCAAGGGCGGCCCTTGATCACGACGTGACCGTTCTTACGCAGGGCCGAGCACTGCTGGGGGTAGGTCACCGAAGCACCGGCGTGGGCGGTCTCGAAGTTGACGTTCTCAGCCTCGTTGTCAGACTACATGTTAGTCACCACTCTCTGATGCTCCCGGGTACGTACCATGTCGTTGTGGTTCAGAAAAGGGGCGCGAAGCGCTTTTTTCACCCACCGGGCACGGAAGAAGAAAATTCGGCCGTGCAGAAACCGATTCTTGTGACATGAAAGAGCGGGGCCTACTGGGTCTCACAAGGAAGCCTCCTCGTACGGGCGAGCTCTGCATGACTAAAATCTCTTCGCGAGGTGCTGCGGCGCCTCGGCGCATCTCGGCCGAATGCTCTGGGCCCACAACACACATCGGTGTGGCAAACGTCGCTGCTCTTTCAAAACGTGACCTCCTCCTCCCTACCGTGTCCCGTGACTTGTGACACGCCGTTACGCGCCACGCGTCAAGCAACACCGCGATCCGCTCCACAGAAATGGCACAACCTACAGGAGCAGGTCATCCTGCGCCGACCGAGGCACCGCATGCCTACGTGGACCAGTCTGCTGCATACACCGAAGCCACGAACCCTACTCATGAATCGACGGATGCTGCGGGAGCGCGTAGCACGGATTCAGGTGCTGGTGCTGGCCAGTCGGGCATCGAGAAGGACGTCGGTACAATCCTTGCCGGTCTGAACCAAGAGCAACTCGAAAGCATTGTGGCTGCTGCGCGTGCAACAGACAGCAGCGACCATCACGGCTACGGCTCGAACCAATACGACACGGCCAACGTCCTGGCTCACCTGCCACCTGGCCTGGGTCAAGCCGCGTCGACGCTGACATCGTTTGCATCCTCATTCAAGCGCACGAACCCACCTGTCATTCCATCGGAGGAGGAAATCACGGGCACTGCCGCACTGTCGGAACCGCCGAGCCACCACCACTTGGGTGATGCGCCGCCGCCACCTGGTATGGAGCATGATATGCAGCACGATCGCCACGTGCACAGTCAAGCGCACAAGAGTGCGGCGTCGGCTGCTCATGACTCTGCTGCCACGGCGGCGGCTCTTGCTGCCATGGGCACGCTTGCTGGACGGCAACTGCCCGCGCACTCGCAAGCGCATGCCCTCGGTGAGCGTGACGGCGGTGCCCTCGGCACGGACCCTAGTATGGATGCCAAGTTTGTGAATGACCACAGCCTGAATTCGGCGCAGTACAAGCGCAAAGGTCCTGAGCTCGATCGCCAGCGCAAGGACAACCACAAAGAAGTGGAACGCCGGCGTCGCTCGGCTATCAACGATGGCATCGTGCAGCTCTCGCAAATTGTGCCTGGCTGCGACGTGAAAAATACAAACAAGGGCTCGATCATCGTGGCGGCCGTGCGCTACATCCAGGACCTCAAGAACAACGAAGCGAGTAATATTGAAAAATGGACGCTGGAGAAGCTGCTGATGGACCAGGCCATGAACGACCTGAGCATGTCGCTGGATGAGAGCCGTCGGGAGGTGGAACGTCTACGTGCGCAGCTGGGTATGGCCGAGGCCCATCGGTCTGGTGATAAGAGTGCTGCTGGCAACGCTGCGAACGGCACACATTATGCAGGGGGTGCGCCCCACCAGCGCTTCCCTCCGCCTCAGCAGGCCTTCCAGGGCGAGTCGAGTGAGGGCACGGATCTGGGCGTCTCGTTGGATCAGAGCCATGTGGGACACGGCGCGCCTTCGGCCACGGGCTTGGAGCATGCCAACATGCTTGGTTCACACGCTCTGGACACAGAAGCCAACAAGCGCGCCCGTCTTGTGTAGTTGTATTCATAGTCACCGTTATTTCGCTAGTAGCGCCTGATGCATTCGCTCTTGCATATCGGCTATGCACAAGACAACGGCGGCGGCTTGTTGTGACACGTCTGCTGAGGCATGCGCCATGGTCTGGATACGCAGTAATTGCGCTGAATGCGACCTGGCCAAGTGTGCGCCGCCATCTGCCTCGGTGGCCATATCCAGCACGACGATCGCCAAGGACATGGCTGCTGTCCCCACGTCGGCATGCGCATCTGAGCCCCACACCTCAATGACCTCTAGGATATCAGGCAGGACTCGTGTCATGAAGAATGCCGCGTTCCGCGCATGATAGCACAATACGCACAGCGTGTGCAAAAGAGCACTTGTAGCGCCTGGCACGAGGGCTGTATCACTGCCAGCATACATGCGTGATGTCTCTTGGCGTGCACGGTCCAAGCGGCGAATGAGGGGGTAAATAAACGTGTCGGTGGCGACAGCCGTGTACGGAGCCGTAGGCCGAACGCTCCATGGCGGCGCAAAAGGTAGGGACACGCGTGCCATAGCATGTGCTTTCGAGATGCGTGCCTCACCAGCGGCCGTGGTACGCTGCACCGCCGCCTCGGCCAGGGTATCTGCCGTGCACGCCCGGCTCCCGCTCATTTCGACGGCAGCCGAAGCCACCGCACGAAGCATCGAGAGTCGCTGTGCAAGTGAATAGTGCGGCGTGAAGAATTGCTCGTACAGTGTATCGACGACCGGCATGGGCGCCGCGATGCATAACGCACTCAAGGCGCGGGTGCGCCTCTCGTCGAACGCTTCCAAATCATATGTGTCCTGCATCGATGCCAGCGCCATGGCCAAGTCTGTGCCGTGCTCGGCAATTTCGTGACCCCAGCCCGTCTTGCGTCGAATAAGCGCCTCGGCGTGCTTGATGACGCACTTGTTGGCCTCATAGTCACGTTGCCTTGCGAGCGGGGCCAGTTCATACACGTACACGGGCACCCGTGTTTTTTTCTGAAGGGCATCGCCCAGCATCGTTGATGTGTCGTTGGGATCGTCGTGCGTCGATGTCTCCGAGTCAGATGACGCGTCCAGATCCTGAACGAGCGGACGCGGGCGAGGCGGCGGCGACATCGTGCGCGGTGGGGGATAGACGGGCCAGACTGACTCTGTGGGCCACGGATACGGTGGCTCTTCGGGCCACCACATCTCTCGAAGGTACATGGCCCGCAAGACGCGGCATGCACCGCGACCGTCACCGCGGCCCTCCCATACCTGTTCTGGAAAGGCAAGGGGCTTGGGATTTGTGGCTTGACTGAGCACCTCTGCTATCAGCATACCGAGACGCCGGATCCGAGCATCTGTGTGCTCGAGGTGTGAAGATACGCCACGAAGGAACATGGGCGAATGTGCATGCGCCCCCAGCGTTGTCGCATCACTGTGCCGGATGGCCGTAAGCACCTGCGTCGTCACGCACTGCTCGAGTGGGTACGTCGCGTACCGAATACGTCGTGGATCGCTCCACCACTGGACCAAGCCCTCGAGCGTTATGGCCGCCTCCTTCTCCATGGCCCAAGATGCCGCTGCCATGGCCATGAGTGGCGTGTTTACGACATGCAGGAGCACATGCAGGCGGTCCAGTACCTCGGCCGCGATCGTATGCAGGGTATCGTACGCCGTGAAACCCCATCGCCATGCATCGTGTGACAGAAACGCACGGCCCTCTGTCCCAGGCGTGAGTTCGTCATGCGCTACAGGCCACGCGTACTGCGAAGGGAGCAAGCGCGTTTGCATCGTGCGCACGAGCGACGTGATCAAAGCTTCTTGCGTCGGCGCGTCGCATAGGCCCAGGACGGAGCGCCATGCCCGAGCCTGTGCGTGGGGCAAGATGGCGTCCCACATGCGCTCCACGACGCCGATGCGCGAAAGACGCGTGATTAGCACGGCTATACGCTCCGCTTCATTCGGTAGCACGTCGGGGCAGGCACACATCAGCTGCAATAGCCATGGTTTGTACACATCCAATAGCGCATGATCCAAGGGTCCGAACGTGTTGGCTACGCGCGTCGGCAGAGCCGCGATTTGAGCCACAGCGTCCGACCACATGAGGTCGCGACGTGCCATATGCGGCTCGGCGCGGACCGCTTCTAACGTGCGCAAAAGCACAAGGGGCGCATGAAACCGCGTCAGAATGTGCGCCACAGCATCGAGCGTGGATGCATGGCACTGAATCGATCCGCTCAGCAGGGCTGAACATGTGTGCAGCGTATGCGGCCACACACGCGCTGATGCCGGTGGCACGAACCAGCCGTCCAGCACAGGCTCGTACAATGCATGCTCCTGCAGGATCGGGGCCCACGTCACGAGTGTCTCGGTCAAGAGGGTATGCTGACAAGCGCCCCACCATCCATCGTCCTCCTTGTCACGCGGCGCAAGCTCGGCGTAGCTTGCATACGCCTGTGGAAGCGCGTCCACGAGCGCTAGAGGTGGCAGAATGGCCTCGAGGACCTGCTCCCATTCCGTGGCGGCCGTGAGGCGTCCAGGCCATGTCATGAAAGTGGAGGAACCTGGGTCGACTCATGACACCGACCCCGGTGGCTACGCCGGGTGGCGGTTTGTGTGTCGCGTGGCAGGTGCGCGGTAAGCCCGTGCTGCTGGTGGGTGGCGGCGAAGTGGCTGCGAGTCGGATCGTGCACCTGAAGCATGCTGATGCGCATATCACTGTGCTCGCGCCGCAGGACGCGCTGCATCCCGATGTGGCTGCGTGGATTCAGCAGGGCGTCGTTCAACACTATATTCCTGGCTTGTATACCCAGACTGAGCAGCTTGTGCGTGAAGATGGAAGTGACTATGCCATGGTGCTAACGGCGATCGACGATGCGGGAAAGAGCCGTGAGATTTGCAAGTGGTGCCGCTCGCGCCGGATTCCCGTCAATGTCGCCGATGTACCGCCTGAGTGTGACTTTTACTTTGGCTCGATGATCCGGCGTGGGCCGCTGCAAGTCATGGTTTCGACGGGAGGACAGGGCCCGCGCCTCGCACGCAAGCTGCGACAGTGCATCGAGGCGACGATCCCTGAAAGCGCCGGACATGCGCTGAGCCGCGTGGGTGTACTCCGTGCCAAATTGCGACAGGTTTCGCCCGAACCTGCGCTCAGCGCTGCGCGCATGGACTGGATGTCGCGGATCTGCGATGCATTTCCCCTCGAAGAGCTGGCGCGCCTCGATGACGCCACCATGGATCGCTGGGTCCAGCACCACTGGCCCCGCCGAAGCGTGCCCGCTTCCAAGGGGCGCCGCTGCACGGTGCACCTCATGACGCGCGATGTCGTGTCCTGTATCATCGGCGGCATCATCGGCTTGTACATCTCGTCTCGCCTGCGTAAGTAAAGAGTGTATTCGACTAGGTGGACCCACCATCTATCAGACGTCACCATGGCCAGCATCAACATAGGCTCACCTACTACATAGGAGGATAGCGTGGCGATGGCGGCGCTATGACCGACGCACCCGTATGCGACGGCGGCGGCAGCACATATCCCGAGGGCGCATTCTGCTGCAGGTACGATGGAGGAGGTGCTTGGTATGCTGCCTGCGCAAAGGGTGCTTGGTACACACTTGGCGAAAGCGACGGCGCAGCTCCCGTGGCTGACTGAGGCTGTGTCACCATGGGCTCTGATCGGGCCACGGGCGCATACGTGGCAGACGGCGTGGGCTGAGAGTACGACTCCGCGTCGTGGGGGGTCATGGCAGGCATTGGCTGCATGGATGCCCCGTTGGTCAGAGGCGCCTGGTACGTTGACTCGGCCACATAGGCATTTGGCACTTGTGGATAGGCCGCGTAGGCATCCGCCTGCGGCGCAGCGTGCGTCGGCATGCGGTCGTACGTGTACACAGACGACGTCGGGCCCGCGGGGGGAGGCGGGTGTGGGGCTGGCATGGGCGGGAAGGAGGGAATGGCATCACTGACATGGTTCAGACCCGAGTCGGTCAGCATTCTCTGCATGCCCGAGGTATCGCGCTCGTCCGCGGGCGGCGGCTCGTGGTATCCATAGTATGACGGTTCTGGGGGCATAGTCACCTGCTCCGGAGCACGCACTCCCTCTGCCTCCTGCACTTCGTCCACGCCGTCTATGCTCTCTGGCACGGTGGCCAGGCCCATCGTGGGAGGCCTGCTCCACGTTGCCTGGGGGAAGGTCGTCTCTGCTGATATGTCGGCCTCGGGCGGTGCGACCCATCCCTGACTGCCACGCTCTGTGTCCTGTATGACGGCAACGCGCTGGCCGTTCGTGTCGACTACAGCTGCGGTCTCATTCGCCTCTGGCATGTCGTAGCGAGGGTGGGTCGGCATGGGCGACGATGGGGACGGCTCCGTAGGATCGACAGCAAGTGGTGCATCATGCGGCTCAAAGCGGATATGGTCTAACTGGCGCACTGCTTCTGAGAGCACGCGGTTTGTGCGAGCTTCATTGCGGTACGGAGCGCGCTCCTCGTTCGGGTTGGTCGGTGTCAGAGGCACTTCGTCGGCTAGACGCCGTGTTGACTCGGCAATGACGATAGCCTTCTCTGCGAGCTCCATGAGACCGCTGCTCTTGAGGTGGAGAGCCTCGACAATGGCACGGCGTTTGTAGTCGCCGAGTGTCGCATACTCATGCGCAATCTCATTGTTGAGCACGTCCATATCGCTGCGCAGCTCACGCAGACTGCTCGTCACCTTAGCAAGATCCTTGTTCTCTGGACCCATTCTAGCCAGCTTGCGCTCCATGCCGTCGATCTTGGTCACAAGCGCGCGACGACGGGCCTTGAACTCGGCAAACTTCTCCTCTCGGGAGCGAATCGATTTGAGATGTAGACGCATGGTCGAGACATAATAGTTGTAGCGGTTCTCAGCACGACTGAGATGCTCAAACAGCAACGCTACCTTCGGAAGAATGTCCTCGAGGTCATCGCCCTCGTTGCTGCCCCAGGCACGCAGCGCGTCACATGTGTACTTGAGCTCGTTGGCTGTCTTGGCGTTCGATGCGACAAAGCTCTTCTCAGCATGTATCAAATCCTGCAAAAGCTTCAAGTCATTATTTCCCAGCGACGGGATCATGGAATTGTGAGCCACCGCCGACTGGGCCTTGCGAAACAGCGACATGGCGAGATGCAGCAAAAAGCAGTGCCACGGGCAAGACTCCAGCGCGCCTCTACAATTACGTACGGCTTGGGTCGCACACGCGCGACGGACCTGCCCAGCCGCCCCTGCACTCCGGGCAGGCCTGCATGGGTATGACGTAATGACACGTGATCAAGATCCAGCTGCCTCTGGCCGGCGCCGGCGCAGGGTGCCAGGGGCTCGGATGGTGGCGCACAGTACGCACAAGCGAAAACGCAGCGCCATACGGGCGGATCATGCGCGCAGTCATCGACTAGGTCGCCTGCATGCGTCTTTGTATACCTGGTCTGAAGAATCGCGCGAAGAGCTGAAAGAGGCTATTCCGAGGCACCCCTTCAATTTTGCCCTGCAGGTCATTGCGCCCCACACCACGGAGGACCATGACGTGGTACGTGCTCTGCGCCATGCGGTGAAGGATGCTGGGCCCGGACCATGCATAGCCCAGGTGTCCTTGTCTCTTTTTCTGGAGCCGGGATTCGTCGCACAGTATGTTCGCACCGGCTCTCTCTATGCCCTCAGCACGACATGCCTAGACACGCAAGACACGGTTTGCCTCGATGGCCGCGGCATGCTCGTGCTTTCTTTACTCAAAGATACCTACCAACAGCTTGGACTCGTCGGCCGTCCTTGTCGCTTTGCGCACGGCGCGTCGGGTCGCATGGGCGACCGGAAAAGTGGACCTGTATCGCGGTACATGGTGGAGCTCCCGTTGTGTGATCCCTCTTTTGTGCCAGGAAAACGTGGCTATGAGCGCGCATTACGGTGCCTGCGTGCATGGGACCAGCGCCGATCAGCTGCGGGCACAGCGTCGCACACGCACGGCACACCTGCAACGTGGTCCATGCTGCTCGTGTGGACGCCGCCCGCGTCGCCCAACGCACAGCGTCCGCGCGTCTGGGCACCCGTGGAGTATGACGCTCTTCGTTCGGTGCGTCATCTATCACCCGACGTGTGTCTCAACATTCACTCTGACGTATGGGTTCCTGCATCCGTCGATATCTGCCAAGATACCATGCAGGATATGTGGTCGTCGCTCCATGCCCATCTTGAATGGCTCGGACTGGCCATGTGGCCATCTCCGCGCCTTCGAACGTACGACCGCTGCGATCACCGCATTGCTATGTACGAACCACCTGCTCCAAGCTCGCCCAGCTCATTTGTACAAATGACAGTTCGTGGCTTTCTCACACCCATGCTGCTCGTCCGAGTGCTCGAGTGCCTGTGGGCATCGTCCCTGCCCTGGGCGTCTTTGACCGTGAGCGGGTTCGCCGATGCTCCCATTGCATGGGCCTCCAAGTACCCTGGTGTGGGTCTGGCGCTAGGTAGTGCCACGGCGCTGCCAGAAGGCATGCACGACGGATTAAACGCTGCTCAGCGCGCACGGAAAGTCCGACGCAAGTCCCACACGCGCCGCGGCGAATCGGAGCATGGATTCTTCCAAACAGGAGAAAATGGGTGGACTATACTTCTGTCTCCGCCCTCACGCAAGCGAGAAGGCGCCGTGGCGCTGATCGAATCTGTAGAGCTAGATACCCATATGTGAGTGCTTAGATCGGCGCACATGTTCCACGCACGCGAACCGCGGACGCTCCTGGCCGGCCAGGCAGAAAGTGGAGGTCACCAAAGAGCGATGGCAGCTCGATGCTAGCATAAGCAGATGCACCCCCTTGCACCTCGAGGGCCCCAGTGGCTCTAAATTCGAGATTACGGCCAATGGTGCTGCGGAGTCTGACGTAGAGGCGAAGCCAGCGCGACGCGTCCGCGCAGTTTCCTCCTGCCCTTCGCTGTCGCCCGCGGAGGATTGGCTGGGCCACGCGCGTCCTCAAGTGACCCCTGCGACAGCTGTCAGGGCTGCCGAAGCCACCATTTTGGCACGACTTGTTCTCGCCCAGGTTGAGCACTAGCGACAGGTCCCTGTTCCTCGTGCCCACGTACCGCTGTCGCTGCCGATTGACTGAGAGGTACACACCTGGTGTGTGTAGTTCCCAGCTTCATTTCACGCACGCATTCCCCGATCCGTTCCCACATTCACCACGTCGACCGCTGGCACATCCACGTACCCTTCACCACCCTGCTCCATTCTCGCTGCTCAAGAGTGACCCTGCCGTCGTGTGCTACCTTGCTCCATGTTTTTCTATCCGGGAGCACAACCACTGTCGACGCCTTCTTCGGCGTCCACTCCCACCGCCCCCACGGGGGCTGGCACAGCAACGGGTGGTGACGATATGCTACGTCATTATGTGGGACCTGCTCGTGGGCCTCCAGCAGTACCTACAAGCATGGGCACAGAACCTACATTCTCCACGCCCATGCGTCACAGCCTCAGTGAAAATACGCTGGATGGTGCTTCCATGTCGCCGACTTTGCTCTGGCAGATGCAAATGGGCCATGCGGTGAACCTCTCCTCTTCCCTGGGCTCGCAGCCTGTACTCGCACCGCCGTCCAGTGATAGCAAGCGCCGACGCATGTCGACATCACAGTTCACTTCACCTATACATATGCCTCCCACGGCTGGCCATGATCCCCATCATGGTTCACCATTTGGGGGTATGGTGCCGCATGCGACGCCCCATCACCCTGGTGCTATATTCTACCCTCCCTCCATGGTGTCGCTTAGCACCCCGGATTCGCCATCATCTTCCCCTACTATGGATCCATCCATGCGTGGCTTGTCCATCACCCCAAGTAACAATCTGTCGCCACTTGCCCACCGTACATTGCGTGCTGCGTCGACTAGCGCCGCATCACCCTCGGGCGGTATGCATCCCAGTGCGTTGCCGACGTCATCGATTCATGAAAGTCCTGTGATGAGAAGGGCGAACAGCTACAACAGCGTGGGCTCACCATGGACTCATCCTGAAAATCTGTACATGTTCAATATGGCTCAAAACTTGTCACCCACAACGGCACCTGCACCGATGGCCCCACCCATGTCTGCGCCAGTACAAATGCAGCGACACTACAGTTCGCCGCAACCTCGCACAGTTCGTGAGCGTGCCAGCAGGCAGTCATCGACAGACGTGTGGCCGGATGATGTCGAGGTGGCATTCTGGGAGGCATTACGCCTGATTCCCAAGCTAGGACGTCGCAAAGTCCTCGTGCATGGTAAACCTTGCGGTCGCAATGAACTGATTGCTGATTACATCGAACGAAAGACGGGCAAGACACGCTCGCGGAAGCAGGTATCAAGTCACATTCAAGTGCTAAAGAATGTCAAGCGCAACGATATGGAATTTCAGCAACTCATATCGGAACCGACAAGCGAAGAGGACTATTATACGCCGGCTGGTGGTATGATGTATTCTCATGCGTTGTCCGAGTACAGCGTTGGACTGCTTGGTTTCTCGCTCGCTTCGTCCGAGTCAGCCGCCTCGCCCATGACATCGACCATATCGCCGGCTTTATCGAGTCCGCTGCCTTACACGCACTCGCCAATGCAATCACCTGCTTCTGGCATGATTTCCAAAGCGCTCGACAATCTGCATGTATCTCATTCGCCTTGTGCAAACGATATTCGTTCGTTGTCGCCACGTGGGCCAACGGTCTCGCCCTCGTTTCTGTCGACATCGAGCTTGGCACAGCGGCCATCACGGGCCACACAAACACTCTCGAGCTTGCAGCCCATGCCAGTGTTGATACCAACTGCCTTCTCCATGTGGACATATTCGACCAAGACAGACGAGCGGCATACATACTCGAAGCTCGATGCGCTGGCTATGTCTCGAACCCTGCATTCTGGCGGGGAGATCTCGATTATGCCCTGCAACGACGCAGCCATGACCTCGTTCCGGTTTCCGCAACTTGCTGATATGTACAAGCGCATGGACTGCCCCTTTGTGCACGTCCATGTGCCCATGTCTCTGCCTCGCTCAGACGCCTCAAATGCCCAGTTTGATCGCATGGGTGTTGCGCTGTCAATGGCTAGCACAAAAGATACACCATTGACATCCGTCTTGTCGATTTACTCACATGGGAAATGCATATTGTCCATGGCTGACCGTCTCGAGGCGCCACGTGTGCTTGCTCGTGCGCGCTCCGATTCGACTCGGTCTTCAGCACAGCCTGCCGATAACACACAGCCACCTTCGCCAGAAAGTTCACCAAAGAAGCAATCTTCAGCGTTTTCTGATTCTGACGCAGGTTTTTCATGGGCGTATCAAGTGCCGTTCGCGACAGACTTTTGGGCCGACTTTTTGAGCCGGAACCACCCTGTGCACATATACGGCTCGGACGGCATGGTGCCCGTCGCATCGTACTGCAAGGAGCCCAGCGAGCGTGCTTCGGTGGGTATGGCTTTAATTGGCCTGGCTTTTGTCCAAGAGTTTGTGATTCCCCGCAGCGACGTGGCCACATCTGTTCCCCACGTGCCGCTGACGTCTGAGAGCCCGGGGGCTCAGCTTGGTAATATTATTGGCGTCGTGGCTTGGGACTTTGAGTGCGTGGAGTCGCTGGGTCGCGAGCCAGGCACGCCAGTGGTCTCCGTTGTAGGTCCCGACACTCGTGCCAACGTGCCCAACACACCCCAGAAACCGTCACTGCACCGTGGACCAACTTCTTCCCTGCATGCCAGGAACGACGCACCGGGCGCGCAGAAGGGGCTTTTGGGCTTACAGATTCATGAGCCGGCCTCTGAGGCGGAGCCACTGTCCGTCTCGACTTCGCAAGACGCAACGAACACGGAAGCTTCTTGCATCTCGGCGCCGTCTGTGCCTGATCCCGCGCTGTTGCGGCCCAATACACCACCACAGCCACTGCCAACATTGATTCGAACTCAGGCGTCACCGCAGACAGAAACGAATCCTGTGAAGGTCGAGAATAAGTCGGATGCGATAACGCCAAAATCTCGCTCGACGAGCACTTCCGCTCTCTCATCCTCTGGCCCGATGGCCTCATTGCAGGTCTTGGATCGAAGTCTGTCATCAGGCACTGATACTATTTCCATGACAGCTTCCCTTTCTGCATCACCGACAACCATGTCGCCGTACGATGCTGATGCACCTCTAACGTCTCTGTCAGTGCGTCCACCAAACTTGGACATGTCAGATGCGTTTCGACAAAAGGACGGTTTGCCAGACGGTATGACCACAACGCTGTCTCCAGCGGCGTCGCACACCGATTTGCTAAGCAACCACCATATGTCATCATCACCATCATCTCTGCTCACGCCAACACGTTCGCTCACTACATCTTCTCTTCCAGTGCCACCTCGCTCGCATTCCATGAGCGTGCTGGACGACCAAGCACTCCGCCATCATATACAAGATCAGCATGTCACAACTCAGTCCCTCTCTCCGCCTGCATCTTCACCCTCGCTTCTGCCTGATGCCATTCCATCATACTTGGACCCGACCGACGTGGGTGGACGTCTGGGCCTTTCCGCGCATGTGCAATGGAATACCCAACAGGACTTGATGGATGCCTTTCTTAACAGCTCCATGATGGAGCCGTCTGGTGTGCCTCCATGATAACTGCATTGTTTGTAACTTGCTTCCCTTCTTTTTAACGAATCAATTTATTTTTCCCTAATGTGATATTCACAGAGCCATCGCTCTTGGATTTCTACGTAGCAGGGAGTGATAGGTGACGTTTTTACGCCCTAAAAGGCTCTGGCGTTGACAGGGTGGCGCATGTGGAGGCTCCCTACCTGGCTTCGCCATACCATGAACTTCGGCTCGACTGAGCTGGAGAATGCCAATCCGATTGTGTACGATATTCGTGCGCCCACGTTGCGTGGATCGAGCTACTCAGACTCGCCTGATTCATGGTGGAAATGCGATGGCCTTAGACCCAATTCAACCCTTTTTACTGATGCGCAGGAAGAATGGGAGGAGCAGGAAGAGGGTGAGCCTATTGATGCCCGCGAAGTGTTTGACCTCGTGCGTTCAGTCACGGACCCGGAGCATCCGCTCACACTCGAACAACTAGCTGTGGTGAATGAAGAGCATATCACCGTTGATACGGGGAACGAGAATACCTCGCCCTCGGTTGTACTAGAATTTACGCCGACAATCCCACACTGCAGCATGGCCACACTTATCGGCCTCTCGCTTCGTGTTCGGCTTCTTCGTGCTCTCCCAACGCACTACAAGCTAGGTGTCTTGATACGCCCTGGAACGCACCAGTCGGCGGGCACAATCAACAAGCAGCTCAGCGACAAGGAACGTGTGGCGGCCGCGGTAGAAAACAAGTACCTCATGGGCGTCATTCAAGGTTGTCTTTCTACGGCAGGACTCCGCGGCATACCCGCATAATGTATATACCTAGACGTACAGGTCTTTGAGCATTTTATTCCCATTCATGATAGATGTTGTAGCGATCAAAAAGCGGCGCGTGCGTTGCTGTCGTGACATGAGACGCAATGCAGCAATCTCTGCATATGTGACGCCACCCACAAAAAAGATCACGGTCGTTCGGATCTTGTCGTCGGCCATAGGTGGTGCCTCGATCATGTCTGTTGGTATAAAGTCAAAAGTCGCGCCTGGTAATTGCAACACGGTTTCATCGACACCATGCCAACCAGCGATCCGCGCAGCTTGTGGGTATACATGGGGATTCTTCTGCTGCTCACGAAGTGTTTGTTCATGCTGGCAGATAGTTTGGACCAGTCGTACGGAAAGTGGAGCATAGCCACTGTACACGTAGCCGACATCACTTGGTGCACGTTCATTCACATCGTCGTCAATAAGCCGCAGCGGTTTGAGGACATTTGTGAATTTACTTGCCCGGGGTACCTTGACAGACGAAGGAGGTGCTGGATACAAGATTCGCATGCGTTCTAGTGCAATCAGCTGGGGAAGGCATACGGAGCCGAAGGCATGCACGACAGTCGTTCGGAAAGAGTCGAGCCAGGTTGCCTTGAGACCGCCGTGGATGTACGAAGCTAGGCAAGCCACGCGAATTATATCTAAAAATGGCGCACCCAGATCCACTAACTCGTCGATCGCTTGCAGCAGCGGAGCTATGGGTGCGCCAGCCACCAAGTTCTGCTGCACCTCGAGTAGAAAGTGAAAGTGGTCCGTGTTGGTGGTTTGTAAGAGGTGCTCTGTAATGCAAGTGTGTAGCCGAAGACTAGAGTGCCCACTCTGCAACGTGCCTAGGCGATTGACAAACGCACGCAACTCTTGCACCGTGTTGGCTTGATGCCGTCCTTCATAATCGCTGCTGAGCTGCTTGGCAGCCGCATGTAGTTTCTCTCCTACAACGGCAAAATTGTCATCACGAACGGAGTCAAAAAGTGCATCTTGGGCGCCATCTAAGCGAATCTTGCGGTGAGCGCCAGTGCCAGCGGACTGTGCAGCACCGACCCATGAGGCATCGACCTCCAAAAATCCACTCGACATGCCCATCACTTCGTCGATCAGGCCCTCGTACGTGAGCTGTGTCAGCATGGGTGTTGCAAGATCCACCATACGATCCAACACAATGAGAGCATCTATATCCGGTGCAGGCGTTTTGAGCGCAGCTGGATCTTCATCCGAGACAAGTGCTTCCTGACGCTGTCGGACGAGCAGGTCACACAGTCGATTCGCCCAATCTCCCTTTCCAACGATACGCGGAAATAGGCCCCACATACGCTGAAGAGTTATGAGTGCCTGTGCTGCATGGAATAGCGAAGTGTGATCGCCTTGCAGAAAGATCCGTGGCCACGCGAATGGATCTTCCAGGCTCAGAACGTCTTGCGACAGCACCGAGAACTCGAGTCCCAGATCAAGTAGCTGGATCGAATCGAGACAGTGATGTGTGCGTAGAAATTGTACACACGGCTCCGTGCGATGTGGAACGAAGGCCACCGTGTACTCATGTTGTAAGTCGCCCTCGGCCTTATCTGCTGTATAATGAGCAAGGATGGTGCGCAGCCACCGCGTATCTGGTCGGCATAGGTACAAAAGATGTTTCGTAGACGCATGAATATGTACAGCTGTGACGGATGCTGGTGTCTCTTCCATCCAGAACATGCGCTCTACACCACGCTGACGTAGGGCGGCCAGATCCGCCATCAAACCTAAGGGTCCGGCTAATGTCGGATCAATGAACAGGGTCTTGGAATCAGGCATCAATCGTAGAATACCCTCCAGCTGATTTTGAGCTAGCTGGACGAGCGGTGCCACATCGATACCGTCCCATCCGGTGCTGTCACCCGCACCATCGGCAGGCACCGCGACCATGGACAGGTTGCGTGCGTGGCGCCCTGGTGTCACGACATGATGTTACGTAATCCATGGCACATGGCGCCGCAGCGAGAAAGGCCGTCGCCGTCGCATGGTCCTGCTGGTGGCGACACAGCACGTTCGAGGTCACTGGCGGAGAATTCAGCGACATTGGGTCCGAGTCATGTCAAGTGCTTCAGAAGATCGCGTGTGGAAGATGCCTGAGCCGAAGGAGCCAGCACCTCAGTTGCACGTGTACAACAGTCTGACGCGGTCCAAGGAGCTTTTTGTGCCGCAGCGTGGACGTCTTGTGACGTGGTACAATTGTGGTCCCACCGTATATGATGCAAGCCATATGGGACACGCACGAAACTATGTTGCACAGGACGTCATCCGGCGCATTATGCGCGACTACCTCGGCTATGACGTCCACTTCGTGATGAATGTGACTGATATTGACGACAAGATCATTGTGCGCGGCCGCCAAGAGTACCTGTTGCAGCAGTTCCAAGCACAGCATCCCCACCTTACGCCGGCCCTGTTGAATATCGTGCAAACGGCGTGGTCGCAATTTTTTTGCCATACGCTAATGCCGCTCACCCCACCAGCCCCGTCTCACGAGGAGGCCTCTGATCCTCAAGCTGCAGAGCGAAGTCGTGCTGGCGAGGGCGGCTGGGAACAGATCGTGCGGATGGCCCAAGATCCCAAGTGGCGTGAAGAGGCGGCACAGCGCATGCCCAAGTTCCACATGTGGTTCGCTACGTTGCAAGCATCACGCGATGCCCAAGTGGCGGCTGCTGTCGCATTGGGCGCAGGCGACACATCTGAGGCACAGGCAAAGGCCCTAATCAGCGCATCAAGCGATGTGCTGAGCGAACACCTCGATGGCACGCTGGCACATACCGTGAATGATCCAGCTATTTTCCGCAAGCTCGCTGCGTACTGGGAAGCGGCCTTTTTCCAGGACATGAAGCGACTGCATGTCGAGCCGCCATCGATGCTAACACGTGTGAGTGAGTACGTTCCAGAGATTGTACAGTTCATTGAACGCATCATCGAGAACGGTTTTGCGTACGTCGACGACGCCGCATCCGAAAGCAAGAATGTGTGGTTTGCCACGTCACACTTCGACGGCGGTGCCTGTGGTGCCGAGCACCACACGTATGCAAAACTTGCGCCGTGGAGTAAGGGCAACAGCGAGCTCTTAGAGGAAGGCGAGGGTTCCTTGGCTGCGAAGGGCAAGCGCCATGCCGCAGACTTTGCGTTATGGAAGCGTGCCAAGCCTGGCGAGCCATCGTGGCCGTCACCGTGGGGCCCGGGACGTCCTGGCTGGCACATTGAATGCAGTGTGATGGCGTCGCAGGTGCTCGGTAAGCAAATTGACATCCATTCGGGTGGGATTGATCTCACCTTCCCCCACCATGATAACGAACTCGCGCAGAGTGAGGCGTTCCATGGCTGCACACAGTGGATCAACTACTTCTTACACACGGGACACCTGCATATCGAGGGTCTCAAGATGAGCAAGAGTCTCAAGAACTTTATTAGCATTGACGAGGCATTGAAGCGCTACACAGCTCGTCAGCTGCGCCTCGCTTTTTTGATGCACCCATGGCACGCCAAAATGGACTTTCGCGAGTCAAGCATGGCCGAGGTCCGCTCGGTTGAAACGACGCTCAACAACTTTTTTAGCGTTGTTACGGCGCTTGAGCGCGAGTCTCGTGCTAAGGGCGAGGCTTTCAGTGATGGCCAGCATCATTATGGCCCAGGCGCTCAGCATTTGAACGCCGCACTGCAAGACACACAGGCAGCCTTCCGTTTGGCCATGTGTGACAACTTTGATACGCCACGCGGTATTGAGGTGCTCCTCGAGCTCGTGTCGCGTGCCAATGTGTACGAGCGCGGCACGTCGCGTGATGACCTGAACGTGTGTGTGCTTGTGAATGTGTCGCAATATGTAGCGCGCATGCTCCGCATGTTGGGTCTTGGCGAGGGACCGACGCGTGACGGCGATCTAAGCTGGGGCACAGTAGCTGCGAAAGATGGCGCTGTGGACCGCGATGAAGTCGTCGCTCCATTTGTACGCGTGCTGTCGTCGTTCCGCGATCGCGTTCGTCAGTTGGCACGCTCGAATGCATCAGGTGCAGACCTGCTCCAACTCGCTGATACCATCCGTGACGTGGAGCTGGCCGATTTGGGCGTGGCTCTCGATGACCAGGAAAATGGCCAGGCTCTATTCAAGTTTGTGCCTGCTGAGCAGCTGCGCGCACAGCGGGCCGAAAAGGAGCGCATGATCGCAGAAAAGGCTGCGCGGAAGGCTGCGGCTGCTGAGGCTGCGCGAGTCAAGCGGCGTGAACAGCTGGAGCGTGGACGTGTCGCCCCACAAGACATGTTCCGCGCACCGCACACGAACCAATACACCGCATGGGATCAACAAGGTATACCCACGCAGGATGAGCAAGGTGAAGCACTGGGTAAGAAACGGCGTAAGAATCTAGAAAAAGAATATGAACGCCAACTGAAGCTGCATGCTGACTATCTTGCCGCGAGGGAGGCGAACGAAATTGACTAGGCACGCTTGGTAAACCGCATAAGGAACGTCCCGCTAGTCTGGTATGCTCGTCGGCGCCGCTCGTCATCATCATTCACGTTTTCATAGGTGAATTGATGCTTTAGTAGCTGGAAAAAGCGCTTGTCTGCACGACGCCGTTTGTGATAGCAAAAAAGGATCTCGGTGCTAGGTGTCGACAACATGCACAACGTATCAACCAGCGGCTGAAATGCCTCTTCCCGATAGACGCAGTCAGCGAGCAGGATCACATCTGGCTTGGATGGAACACTCTCCGGTATTGTTTCGCCCCAATTGAGCTCAGCGACATGGCATGCATCCACCATGTCAGGGTTCAGCGTCACGTTCTCTTCCATCAGCGGCAGCATCGGCACTTGGTCGGTAATCCATGTCTTGCAGCCCACACCAATCTTGGCAACCAGGAACCCTATAAGACCCGTCCCACTTCCCAGCTCCACGACTGTCTTGCCCCGCCATGGATGCTGCGCTAAGGCCAAGTCGGTTGCATGGGGAGCATACCGCGAAGGCATTGAGGCAATGTATGCACCGAGCACCTCTGCAGCAGGCCAAATCTTACCACCGCACCCGTTCGTCATATCAAGCCGAAGATGTATGCGGTATTCCTGTTGTGCCTGGGTATCGCTTTCAAGGTCTCTGGTAGACACAACACGTGGCTCCACGTCCGGTGCTGTTGAGTACACAATGCATGCGCGCTGATCCAAAATGGAAGGGATCTGCTCAGGCACAATATCTTCTGTGGGCTCTAAGTCTGGCGACATAGGCAGGTCATCTTCATGCACGCCAAATAAACTCAAGGTCGCCGACATGAATCGTGTCGGAAGACCGTGCCTAGAAGAAGCACATTCTTGCTCCATTTTCTTCATCCACGTGGCATCCATGCCTGTCCACCCCCCCTTTTGCCACCACTCGCTTGGCGTGCAGTGACCAGGTACACCTGTGCCACTCTATGGGGTCCAAGGCACCTGATCTGCCGAAGAGGCCACTTCCATCACCTGAACCACACAGACATGCTGTTCATGAGCTAGGATCACCTCCCAGGCATCACTTCGCTCAACCTAAGCCTATACCAGCTCAGTCGGCTCAGCTACACTCGTCCGCCGATGCGTACAGGTCATTTCAAACCCCGCCGCCTCAGCAGGTGCACATGGTATCTCATGTCCCGATGAGCAGTGGTCTTAGTGGCGGTGCTTCGCCTCAACGCCTGTCACCTATGCCTCAGCCAACGTCCGTCTCCGTACCCAAGGTGTCACTCCCATCTGCATCGCCACCGGGCATCACGTCGCCGCACCATATCGAAATGCCGCCTAGGCCTACCATGATGCCAACACAACAAATGGCTTCTCAGCTCAAACCACAAGTGACATCTCCCCACGACATTCCGCGCCTACTCCAGCCTCCTATTGACGTTCCAACTCACCATACGCCCGATGTGAAGTACCCACAAGCATACACATCACCCAACTCCGCGGGTTTGTCGCCCAACATTCATGCTTTTTCGGGGAGCGCAGCTGTAGCTAGTGTCCCCTTGACAGAGGCGACACCCTCGATATCCTCAGCACACTCGGCAGAGAGAGGTGATCCTGCTGCCAGCAGTGAAGAAGAGGATGACATGACGAATGAACTGGGAGATCTGCATTTGACATCGCACAACCTACCTGATATGTCTTACGTGAATCGCGTGCCACCTGCGTTGGATCCACCGCGAAGCGTGCCGTTTAGCACACCCATTACCACAGGCGCTCTATTTGGCGAAAAACTCGTCGTTGCGTCGCAGGATAAAATTCGTGTACTTGTCGTACGTCGGGGAGCACAATTCCACACAGATGCACCTGAACAGAGCTCGGAAGTTATCGTGCCTCAGACGGCTGAACACTATGCATGGCTGGATAGCCCCTCGAACCTGTCACCTACCTCGCGTGACTTGCGTGCTACCACGCTGGCTTTCTGTCCGTCTGTTCAAGTCGGCAATGAACTGGTACCTGAGGGACGTATAGTATGGTACGGCACTCCTGCAGGGCACATCGGTGAGCTTGACACGCTGACAGGCAAGATTACTGCGCTGCGTATCAATGTACACAAGTCACCTATCTGTCATGTTGCCCGCATTGGCAAGGCGATGGTGTGTATTGATGAAAGTGGCAAAATATCTACGTGGGTACCCCGGCTGTCTCCGCTACATTTACCGTCCACAACGCCGGAAACGATTCGCATCACCATACCGAAGAACACGTATTGCTCTGTCGAGGGCAGCCTACTTTGGCTGTGCACCCCTACCTTGGTCACAAAGTCGGCGCCGAAGCATACACAAAAAGTCCTATCTGTGCGATGCTTCAGTCCTGTGTCAGACACACGCCCATTCAATGTCATGTCGCAGGCCGGCCAGTGGCCCATGTCTGGGCCTGACGGAGGGGGCGCTGTAACCTGCTCCGCTTCTCTGCCAACGACACCTGGTCTTGTTTATTTTGGACACGAGTCGGGACACATCAGTGTTTGGAATGAACAGGGCGAATGCCTTGAACATATTTTGGTATCATCATCCCCCATCATGTCGATGACTGGTGTATTAAACGCCATTTGGTCTGGCACACGCGATGGACGCATGATTGTGCATTTGGCCAACTCGCAACACTTGCGAATGGTTAAATTATGGCAAGCGCATCGCGATAACATTTTTTCCTTGCTCTTTGACGGTTACAGCATCAATACTCAGGCGCCCGAAATCATGGCGTGTAGCCTGAGTACAGACAATTATGCTACCTTCTGGGATGCTACACTATCAAATGACTGGATCAATGCCGAAGTAAGCAGCAAGGCTGATCTTTACTCGACATCCTCGTCGCTTCGTGCTCTTGTGATGACATTTAACCTCGACGCAGCAGCCCCAGCTGACTTATTTGGTATGGTCGACAATATGGATTTATTCCAGCGTGTTTTGCGCTCATCTTGCTCTACGACACAAAATCCTGACGGATCCAGCTTTCAGGTACCTCCTGATGTAATTGTGTTCTCGTTTCAGGAGCTTGTGGATCTCGAAGACAAGCGCCAGACTGCGAAACGATTCCTCCTCGGTGGGAGCAAACAGCGACGAGGTACAGGAAAGGAATCAGCGGAAGAGCGCGAGCGGCTTCCGAGTCGATATCGCGCATGGCTCGATAAACTTGTGGCTTATGTGCGCCTTGTCATGCCGCCCGAATCACCTTTTAGTGTTCTGCTGACAGAGAACCTGGTGGGCCTTTTTACATGCATTTTTGTTCGATCAGACTTGCTTCCGCGTATCCGACTTCCAGGAAGTTATGCCGTTAAGACCGGTCTGGGCGGTCGATACGGTAATAAGGGCGCGTTACTCACGCGTTTTGTACTGGATGACACAAGCTTGTGCTTCATCAATTGTCATCTGGCTGCTGGCCAGCGCAATGTGAGGCGGCGCAATTTGGATGTCGCTGATATTTTACAGTCATCCAATCAAACGCTGACGTCCAACGATCTTGCGTTTGCGCTGGGCAGCGATGGATCCATGGCCATGGATCACGAAATTTGTCTGCTTGCTGGTGACTTGAATTACCGCCTTGATCTTAGTCGTGATACGGCTATGACTCTGATCGAGCAGAATCGCTTTAGTGATCTATTTGCGGCGGATCAATTGCAACTTGAAATTCGATCCAATCCGCAGTTTGGTTTGCGCCACTTTCTTGAAGCTCCCATCTGCTTCGCCCCCACATACAAGTTCAATCGGCTCACAAATGACTATGACTCGTCTGACAAGGCCCGTGTTCCCGCGTACTGCGATCGAATTCTGTATCGCTCTCGTACGGGCAATATGGTACAGTGCACGTCCTACAAACGCTGGGACGCTACGGTGTCAGACCATCGCCCCGTTTCTGCTACATTTAGCATGCGTGTCAAGTCTATTGACCGGAATGCCTGGAAGCTTGTGGCAGACCGCTCGGTAGCAGAGTTTCTGCATTATCGTGCTCAGCTCTTGCGCACAACCTCTGAGTATTTCCATTGTATATAATGTTTATATCTTACTTGATGATACGTTGCAATATACTCCATCTTTCTCTTGATGTATGTGAATGCAGACCGTCGTGAAGCGCCTCTACAATGCTCATCGCCACACGTGCCACCCTGAGAGAAGATGACGGCGCTTTTCGTGAAACTTCGTCGCAGAACAGTGCGGTGCAACGATCATCGCGTGCGAAGGCATAAAGCGGTAATTCGTCATGCTCCGGGAGGAGAGACCAAAGCGCCAAGAGAAGCAAGTCACTTGACGCATTCGCGACATAGTCATCGACAGCAGCAACCACCACATGTTCTTTCTTGCGACGTATACGCATATGCGTCGTAAGAAAATTTTCGATAGACTCGTGGGCGACTGAGAGCGGCTGGGCCTCAATGCCGCCATGTCGTTGAGGTCCACTTAACCATGTTTTCAGCTCGTACCTGACTGTCTTGATGGCGTGTTCGAGCCATGCATTTCCCTCGGACATAACAAGCACTTGTAAATAGCTTGCAACTAGCGAAGTGTCATCTTTAAAGAGACTTTGGTCCATGGCCAATTTGAGGTTTGAACGCACTTTACGGAGCATGTCTTTCTGTGTTAAATCCAACGGCTTGTCTTCAGGGAGATGGTTAACATAGCGGGACAATGCACCCACTATAAACAAGCATATGCGTTCATGCTTTGGACCAAGGCCTATCGCATACTCAAGCGGTGTGCAAGCGCGTGTTCCTGGCTCATCGGCTTTCGAACCGAGCAACAATTCAAAGCGTGCGTCACGGATCGCCATAATTTTGTCAACATCATTCTTATCAATAGCAGAAAATACATCATGCAACTCAAACGAGAGCTTCTTTCTTGAGAGAAGAGATGGGCTTTTTTGTGGCGTAGACAACGCTTCATGGTCCATTTCATCCAGGTTCATACCAGCTCCTTTATTCTGAATGGCACGTTTCGAGGGCTCTTCATGTACATATTTAACGAGCTGCGCGAGTGCCCAGAACCCACGACGAGCCTCATTTGAATAAGACGAGGAATCTTTGTAATTCTCTTCTAACGTTCGTAGTGCTGCACGTACGCATGTTGGAAACTCGGGACTCGCCTCGTCGCGAAACACGGCACGAAGCGTAGCATCAGATAGAGCTGGAAACGGGACAAATGCACTGGGAATACTAACCACTTTTTCACGTAGGTCTTGCTCTTTTTGAGCAGGGCGCATACTCTGTATTACACCACGCAAGTAAGCGGGAATCGAGCGGCCTGTGCGTGGCTCGCTAAATTCTGTCATGAATGACGTTGAGTACTCTCCACACACGAACTCTATGTATATGCATCACCGTGTGGGGGGCGACCGACTTCGATATCGATCACGCAGCGGATTTTGCTCCGTTGATCGGCGTTCACTCTGCATATCACGGAAGAGATCGCGGAGGCGCTGGTATCCCATATGCATTTTGCCACTAAAGTGGTCCGCCAATCTGCGGTCTGAATCCAATATACTGAGGTAGGCACCGCATATATCACATACGCGCAACTTTTGGTGGCCACTTGCGCCACTATTTTCTTGTAACGTCTGAAGCTCTTTTTCCTTATCTGAGCGCTCCATTTTCAGTGCTTCAACCTTTTCAAGCTCCTTTAGCGACTCTTCCACACGACCCTGCTCACCCAAGGACTCCATTTCATTTGTGGCTGCAGTAATGGCCTCTTCTACTTCGTTAATATCACGCATCATAGAGTTATATCGCTCCATTTCTTCAGGAGTTTGCTCAAGCCGCCGTCGATTCGCAGCAATTTTGCGGTCGATATCGCCAACAAACATTTGTATATTGCGCTGGAAGTCGCCCACAATAACGGGAAATGTTTCACCACGTTCAACTGCAGCGTCGTACAGCTCCTTATATCGGGGTAAATGCGACTTTGGACATGGACCCAGATCCATTTTCTGCAAAGTTAGCTTGTGCCAACGCAACTTACCGTATTACTGAATAGGTCGTGTGGACACGTACCGCACAAAAAGTTGCGGCAAACCTTTGGGTCCGTGAAGTGCACATCCTTATCCACTGTTCCCATCACTTCCGTGAGACATTTTCAACATACCTTCAGGACCCATCAAGCGCTCTAGCGCTATGCGCTGCAGTTCTGCTTTGCGCCCCATGACGTTGGTCTGGAAATTTGCAACATCGTGCATGGCACACCGGCAGCAATCGAGTGCGATATGCACGTGATGCATGCTCCACATTTTTGGTATGGCTCGTAAGCTACCCCACATAGAGCGGGCCTCTGTTTCCCGTTATGGCAGAGTTTCGCATTGTTATACCTTTCCCTGGGGGGAATCAGGTCGAAGCTGATAAGGGTCACGGATATCATGGCATATTAAGGCTGGTAAACGTGCAAGAAGATACGCCCTTGCCAGCGCCGGGTGCGCGACAGGGTCGTCCCCTGGCTGTGTTCAATCACGGGCTTTTGGCCGACAAGAATGCTCTGTTCTTTCAATCATTAGCTTCAGAACTACCGATCGACTCTTTCAGGTGGGACGCATGTGGTGAAGGTCAAACTCCTGGAGACTGGAGGTACAGCAAATATAATGAATGTGCCGAGGACCTATTTCACGTCGTTGACTACTTGCACAGGCGTTTCGGCTATTTCACCGACTTAATGATCAACCATTCGAAAGGCTGCGCTGTATCAGCAGTCTACATATCTCGCTACTGTAATCCAGGTCCTTTGTACAAGCATCGCTCACCCTCACGTGCCATTTTTGCTTGTGGTAGCGTCGACATGTCGCTTCAGCGGCGCAAAGACGCCGAGTTTCAACCCTTATTCGACTCATATGGATACGTTCCCATAAAAACAAATGTTGGTGAATTGATAATTGAGCGCAGAATTCACCCCGAAGATCACGCCTCTATGTGCTCTTTTCCTGCCCACATCCATTACGCGAATATTCCCCCTCACGTACAGTGTTTTATCGCGCATGGTTCTAATGACGAAGACGTCTCTGTCGAGAATCTTGGAATTTTGTCCAACATTTTAATGTCTCAGGTTGGAAGGCCGGCTGGTTCTGTGGTCACGCAGATCTATGAAAAGGCTGACCACAATCTCAGCCATGGTGCTATGGACAAATTCATGGATCAAGTGCGTTCCTGGTTGAAGAAATCTGAGCCTCCCGTTTTGCTCTCTGAAAGTATCCCTATTAAAAATGCTTTAAACGGAAAGCGCGGTGCTTTTATCGTAGTAGAAGGCCTCGATCGGTCGGGAAAATCGACCCAAGTTGCCCGCCTTGTCGAAACACTCGAGGCACGTCACGTCAAATTTCCGGAGCGAACCACCTCCATCGGCATGATGATCAATTCGTATCTTACAAACAGATGCGACATTAATGATCAAGCTGTACACCTTCTGTTTTCTGCCAACCGATGGGAGATGCTTTCGTCTATTTTACAGACACTGCAAAGGGGTCAGCACGTCGTGTGCGATCGTTATGCATTTTCGGGTATGGCATATTCGCATGCAAAAGGCCTTGATCTTTCATGGTGTATCTCGCCGGATGTAGGAATGCCATTACCTGATATTACACTATTTCTGGATCTCGATGAAACCACAGCTACAAAACGAGCAGCATATGGCGAGGAGCGGTACGAGAAGAAGGCATTTCAGAGTCTTGTACGTGAAGCGTTCCAAAATATCGCCTTACTGATGGAACGGAGCGGCGCACGTTGGGAACGCATTGACGCCAGTGGCTCACCCGATGAAGTATGGCAAGCAGTGCATACTCGGGTGCAGAATGCCATAGCAGATGCACAGACATCGGAGCATCTCCGCTCGTTACATTTCTGCTTTGCTGCTTTGGGAATGGGTATGTTGCACCAAATCAAGACCACAGCCACGTTTTGATTCACTGTCCAAACTGCGCCTTGAGTTGCAAAATACCTGCGCGTTGATCAGGCGGGAGTGCTTGGATTTGCTCGGGAGTTAGCTGCAGAACTTGATGAAGCAGCATACGTTGTTGCTCATCGAGTTGTGGTGCCTGCAACGGAGGTGCTGCTGGTATAGGTTGTGCTGACATCGGGGGGTATCCCTGAGGTGGATGAGGCTGTGGCAGGGGAGCAGGGGCCACGACAGGCTCCATGTGCATAGATGCCGGCGGCATTCCAACAGCTGGGGCAGTCTCACTCACGACAGTCTGTACGACAACAGGATCCACAACATTCATCATCAACATAGCATGAAAAATAGCATAGGCAAGCTGTGGATTCGTGACGAGGAGATGACGCGCTTGTTCAGGTGCATGCGTAGTAAGGGCCTTCATTTGGGTGAGAATATCCATCAGTTGATTAGGAGGTAATGAGGCAATCGTCTGGGTAATCACGTCTGTAGCTGAAACACCGAGTGGAATAGGAACACCCTCCGGCAGTGTTGGCTGGACATTCGGAGTTCGTCCACGACCATTGTCTTGCATGGGATCTGCATCAGCATAGTCAAGTCGCAGCGGTCGTCCACCGACTTCGACGTCGTTCAGATTACGCACAGCTGACGCAGCCGTTTCGGCATCCTCGTATTCACAAAAACCGTATCCTTTGAACTTGCCTTGTTCGCGATCGCTGACGAGGCGAAAGTCCACGACACGTCCTACCTCTGAAAACACTTTTATAAGCTGCTCCTCGGAAATGTCGTAAGGTATATTTCCCACGAATACAACATTAGATCCGCCGCGCTTGGACATCGTCACCGACGTTGGAGCACAGTTGGAGCAACAGTGCCTGTGACCGCGGTTGCTGTCACGTGGACGCTAGCAAGGCACGGCGACCGGGGTCGGCCAGCTGCGACCAATTTCAGACGCTTGTGGAGCTTAGCCCAAGGAAGCCTTTGGTATCGACGGTCGGCGTGATGAGCGACATGAATGAGGACTCGCTGCCTGTGCTGTTGAATTCTATTCAATCGCGCCTTGTCTCATCACAACGTCAATTGAGCATTGTGAACGCCCAAATGAAAGGACGGGCACGCGAAGCCAAGCTCCAGGAGCTCACGATGGAACAATTGCAAGGTCTTGGCGATCAGACACGCGTTTATAAGGGCGTCGGAAAATTGTAAGCGCACGACACTCACATCAGATTTATTGAAGAAAATTTTCAGAATGCTGTGAACGAAGCAGAAAAGCGGCGAACGGAAGCATTGGAGGAGAACAGGATGCTGGAGAAGAAATGTGCTTTCTATGAAAAGGAGGTGGCAGAGGCTCGAAAGCACCTTCAGGATCTTGTAAAATCCATGGAGAAGGCCTCAGTGGCTTAGATACCAAATTCCACGTTGATCGTGTGTGCCCTGTTGTGCCCATAAGTCCTTGTTCTGCGAAGGCATTGAACATCGCAGCACTTGTCAGGACGTGCGATAGAGTCTCAAGCTTATTCACATTTACACCATCATCTTTGCCGCAGCTTAGCCCAGATACGAAGGATCTATGTGATCGGCAAGATCGCGCAAGATGCTTTGCTCGGCATCTTCATACTCACCAGTAGAGGCACCATTCGTGCTATTCGAAGAGAGATTTGAGTCTCTTGCAATATCATGATCGGGTGATAGATTTCCAGAAGAGACATAAATTTTGGATGGTCCCAGGCCCTGTACGACACCTGACGTTGAGGCTAAACTAAGGGCCGGTGGAGCTAGCCCTGAAAGCGAATTCGCAAGCGGAATCATGTCGGCAAAAGTACCATTATCTTGGATCGTCAAGGAGCGAGGTGTGACAGCAGGCGACTCAAGTTGGCTCTTTAGCACAGCATCTGGCGCTTTAATGCCGAACTTAATAGAGTTCTGTAATGCACTTTCATGAATACGTTTCCATGCTTGATAACGCTCTCTTTCATGTTGATCTGCGAGCATAAGATGGTGCTGATGCTCATTGGATACGAGGTCAAAGAAGGCAGGGTTGATCTCCATGAACAGCTTGAATGCATTGTATACAAGTGCGTGAATTGTTGGGTTCCAATGGTTTTTCGAGTTTTCATACAAACTGTTGAATACAATAGGGAGAATTACCTGGATATTGTCGCCCATAAGGTTCAAGACGTATTCGTTGTTCCAGAAGTATAACGCACGCTCTGCAACCTGGAAATGTTGGCTTTCGATGCATCGTGCTAGTTGCTGAAAAAGAGGCACCTGGATCTTGGCGAAGTCTTCTGGCTCAATCACATCTAATACTTCTTCGATCTCGTTGAGGAACATGACTTCTTTCTGCGAATTGGTCTTAGGCCAGAACCTAAGCAGGCCGAGTACAACCCTCTCTGTAAGAGTGCTGTCCTTTTCGATAAACTGCACAACACAGTACGCCAATTGTGGATGATACATCGCCAAACATTTAACTTTATGCAAAGGCAGCAATACACGCGATAAAAATACCTTGTGCTCTTCCTTGAGAGGTAGTGCGAAACCATTGATAATAGAACCAAGGATTTCGAGCAGTTCCGCAATTCCGTTGTGACGCTCCGTTTCGTAAATAAACTGGAAAAATACATTGTTGATAGATCGACGGATGAATGCTCGCAAATTCAAAAACTTACCATAGATGCGATGCAATGTCGTCTTGAGAAAGTCACGTTCACGCGGGTCTTCGCTGTCAAACAGTTCAAGGAGCTGTACCACGAATGACTGATCAATGTACTTTTTCGCAATACTCGTATTAAGGTCTGTGCTCTCCACAAAACGGAGAAAGAGCTCATAGACCAGCTGGAGGTGAGGCCATGCCAGCTCCAGGACAGGCTCATCCTCCTCTGGATCGAAGCCTTCACTAAGCGAATTGGATGACGGAGGAATTGTGCGGAACAAATTTGATGCAAACATGTTCACCATATCAGGGTAAACAAGCTCTGTGATGGCACCGCGCTGCGTCGTGACAAACTCCAGCATGTCTTGCAGCGATTGTGCCTTGATCTGCTTGCCAGAGAGGTCTGCACTAGCATCAGTAAAATCAAACACCACCGCGCTTTGCCTCAGCTTTTTGACGAACAGTTGCGGCCGATCTGATGGCAGTACCTCGGAGAACGACGGTAATGGTTCCAACTGGACGTGATCCGCCGTCTGGATGCGGCTGCTCCGCTGCTTACGCGGCACTGTTCTTGGCGAAGGAATTGTGTCTTTTGGTGCCACTGTTGGTGTTACAGGCTGAAGAGTCGGGGCTAATGTAAGCGAAGGCGCCATACCTGAGTTGCCCATGTAGCCCACCTTTTGTGCTGAAGCTGGAAGCGCTGCGGCAGGCGCTGCAGCTTTAGAATTAGACATGTCTTGCACAGGTAAACTAGAGGATCCAGCGACAACGGGTGAAGGTACGTGTGTAGAAGATCTCGATGGCAGCTTCGGAGGCGCATATGTGTGTTGCGTGCTTGAGACTGCTTGTGAAATGTTGCCTGGTGGCACAGAAACATACGAAACGGACGACGCCGGTGCCCCAGAAGTGGCTGAAGCTTTTGCAGGGGCCCGCGTAGTAGCGCTAGATTGTGATGTATAATTAGCTGGACACATATTAGTACCATTCGAATACATACAAGAAGTAGACGTGTAGCTTTGATTTGAAGATTGATGATTGGGACCTGAGAAGAAGCCTCTCGATGAATGATCTTTCGATGGTGGTGCAGGTGCGACGAACGACCCGCTTCCATGGTTATTGTTTCGATTTTGGGTATCAGCTTGTCTTGTACGAGAGAGCTTCTGTGTCAGCTGATACATCAACGTACCACCGCCTTTTTTAGGCCTTTCATTGCGATACCAGGGTGATTTTGGGGTTGTTTTAAAAACTGATTGATACACGCAAGATTGCAGGTACCGCGTCACCCCGGGTTGGATTAGACAGTGGCAGGGCCCGATCAAACAATAAGTCGCCAAAACACAGGGCCCGTCGCCTCGTGTGGACGTGCAGTAGGTGCCTTACACACCTCCACTAAAATCAATGGTCGCGAACTTGGTTCTCTCTACCTCACCGACGTTCTTGCATTTGCGCGCACGCATACCAATATGACGCTCTCCATCTTTGTCCCTATTGCATACATTGCAGCACTTTACCTTTCTCTGTCATTATTCTCGAAGATATATCGCCGGCGCGCACAGCGTACCATGCAAAAGTATCAAAACACGTCGTCGCAGGATGCTGAAACCCAGCCTGCCCGAGCGATATACAAAGCATTGAGTGAAATTCAGGAGGCCTATCCCGACGAGCCTGCGGAGTCAGAGGATTGGATTGTGCCTCGAGAAACGCTTCAAGCGTCACTGCTTGCCCGCGCTGTCGCTGTTCTACGAATCATGAGTAGACTGCGTCTCGACAAGCAGGCCCTCCAATCTTTGCTGGAGAGTGGCTCGCTTGGTGACGACGCGGCGACAATGCTCGAAGCAAAAGAAACTGAGATTCGTGATGAAGCGTTCCAGATTGTGCGCGAAGCAAATCGTTTCCATCCATCGTGGGGTCGGCTCATTTTCGAGAATGCAAACCAGATCTCGAGCAACCTTAATCATCGCGACATATTGCTAAACATTTCCAAGCAGCGCACGGATGAGCAGGCAAAGATGCGTCAGATGGGTATGAATGTGCCTGAGCTCAAGTTTAATATCAAGCCAGTCGCAGCCCCAACTTCATAGTGCTATAGCATACCCTTTTGTCCCTCGGATTACCATCATTAAAACCGCACAGAAAGCATGCCTATATTACAGGAGTGTGTGCGTGCATGACCATGGGATATCATGCGTCTCCACTATGAAGTTTCTGCTGCCGGAAATTGGTAATTGTCGCAGTTTGCTTCTTTTGCTGACGATCTTGCCAAGCCATGAGCTGACTTGTTTCGTGCACTGGATACCCGAAGATACGCGGGACTACACGTTCATAAACGAAATCCACGGGCGCGCTCACATCTAAAGATCGATCGTTGACATTGCCACTCTGATCCGTCTCCTCACCAGCGGATGCAAGACACTCACCGCGGCGCTCCAAGGCAGCAGCGCGTTGATGCAAAATGTCCGCAGACACCCCGCCATATTGCTTCTGCGCAATTGAGATAGGAGGAGGAAGAACAGTCACTTTGGTAGGAATCATGTGGGGGTATACCATGAGCAGCATGTGCGGAAAAGAGGATCCAAAAAAGGCACCGTCCAAGGCGCCGTGTCTTGAGCTCTTTGGTCGGTATAAGTCCTCACACCGAGGGCAATAGAGCCTCACAGGACTTTGGAAAGGAAATTCTGACAGGCCAACCGGAAGCAGGGGCTGTTGGTAGCACAAAACACGGGGGCAGCGTCCAAAATCGGCACGCTTGAATTTTTCGAGCATCTTAGCTAGACCATGCGTTGTGACGATGAATCGAGCGTGGATCAAACCATATAAAATTCTTGCCTGTGTTTCAATCTGCTCACGATGAAGTTCATTAATGTTTTCGTCAAGAGCATCTGTGATGAGGTCGAGAGCGTACGTGTAATGCTGCACTTCAGTATTGAGACCAGTTAAATTGAATCGATCAAGAATATAGTCTTCGTCGATTTCACAAAAGTATTCATTCCCCTTTGTAGATAAGAACCATGCGATCCATGTGCTTGCGGCGTAGTCCGAGGAGCCTGACGAGAGCTCTTCCATCGTGTGAATACACAAGACAATCCACGATTAGCCCGTCGTCTGGCAGTTGGGTGGAAAATTCCGCGTGTCATTGAAAAGCCTATTAGGCCCTTTCTTGGTGGCGCGCCCAACGATTTGCCCCTGGGCCGACTGGAGGCTGGAAACGGGCCTGAACAAACGGGACATCTATTTCTGTTCACCAGTTTCGGCACCACCATGATAGCTGCAGCTGTAAGGGCACGCTGTATTCGTCCCCAACTTCTCCGTTCGACTTTGATGCCTTCACTGACAATGGCACGCATGCCTGTGCGTGCTTTTGCATCCGAGTCGGGCGCTCAGGAAATGACGGTGCGCGAAGCACTCAATTCTGCTATGGAGGAGGAAATGCATCGTGATTCCAAGGTGTTTCTGCTTGGTGAAGAGATTGCCCGCTACAACGGTGCATACAAGGTTACCAAAGGACTGCTTGACAAGTTTGGTGAGGATCGTGTGATTGATACGCCCATCACCGAGCAGGGCTTTGCTGGTCTTGCAGTGGGTGCTGCTTTTGCGGGTCTGCGTCCTGTTTGTGAGTTTATGACATTCAACTTCGCTATGCAGGCTATCGATCAAATTGTTAACTCTGCTGGTAAAACACACTATATGTCGGCTGGTCAAGTGACCGTTCCAGTCGTGTTCCGTGGCCCTAACGGTGCCGCAGCGGGTGTAGCTGCTCAGCACTCGCAGGACTACACCACTTGGTATGGTCAAATTCCTGGTCTCAAGGTCGTGAGCCCTTACAGCTCCGAAGATGCCCGTGGCCTCCTCAAGGCCGCGATTCGTGACCCGAACCCTGTGGTCTGCCTTGAGAACGAAATTTTGTATGGTCACTCGTTCTCCGTCTCACAGGAAGCCCTGTCGGAAGATTTTTTGATTCCTATTGGCAAGGCAAAAATCGAACGTCCTGGTAAGGATGTGACGATTGTGGCGCATTCTATGGGTGTGGCTCATGGCCTGGAAGCTGCTGAGTCTTTGGCTAAAGAGGGCATCGAAGCCGAGGTAATCAACCTGCGCTCAATCCGTCCCCTGGACATTGACGCTATCGTGGAAAGTGTGAAGAAGACAAACCGTCTCGTAACGGTGGAAGGTGGTTTCCCTGCGTTTGGTCTTGGAAGTGAGATCTGCGCTCAGGTCATGGAAACTGAGGCGTTCGACTATCTCGACGCACCCGTGGAACGTGTTACTGGTGCGGATGTTCCGACACCGTATGCTTATAATCTCGAGACGCTGTCTTTTGCCACGTCCGAGATTGTTGTCAAGGCAACAAAGCGTGCCTTGTACCGTGTGTAGACATTCAAAGGTACGAGTGCCATGTAGACACGAACTCAACCTTTCCTATCAAGGAACAGTCCATGATGGTTTAAAAATGATTATATCTATGTTGTGCTTAGTTGGCAGACGAGCTGATGAAGAACCATTTGTCAATGCTAGGGTCAATAGGGGCCGGGGGCTGTGGCGAAGCAGAAGGGATCGACGTGATAACAGCGTCGTTCGGGGCGACGAGCGACTTGCTGCCCTGCACAGTCGAGTTCTCAAGTTTGATGTCACCAGCGTTGGCCTGACCGGTGATCAGACGACGCCACGCTTCGTGGCACTCATGGATGACCTCCGTAGCATAACTGCGATTCTTGGCCTCGCCCGAGAAGGCAAACTGGTTCTCAGGCTTACCGTCAGGGATCTTGTAGATACGGAACCACTCGTTCGTGGCACGGATCAGACCAGGGAGATGCTTTTCGACGTCCTCGATGTCATTCAGCTTGGGGGCAATCGGATCATTCACATCGATCACGATCACCTTCCAGTCCGTCTCGCCTTCATCAAGGAGGGCCATTACACCAAGCACCTTAACCTGCTTGATCTGACCAGTGTATCCAACGGTCTCGCCGATTTCAACAACGTCAAGAGGGTCGTTGTCGCCGTTGGCCTTGGTGTCAGGGTGGGCGAAGGCGGGGTCCTCCCACGTCTGGGGGAAGGCTCCGTAGTTCCAAATGTAACCCTTGTGGGGGAACGAATTGCGAACGTAGCGCAACTTGCCCTTCTTCGTGTCCTGCTTGAAGGGGTTAAAAGAGTCCTCCTTGCTGATCTCGATCTTGGCGTTGGTCCAGCGCGGGATCTCAACAATAAAGTTTAGAATGCCGTTGGCCTCATCAGCGTACAAAGGCACGTCGTGGAATGGCGACAGAGGCTGGCCCGTCGACTTTGACTCGAGGAACACGCGGTAGTCCAGCGTGTTAGCAGCTCCGATAACGCGGGTTTGAATATCCTGGGCAGTCGTCATGATGGTACGGGATTTGGCCAAGATGGATGTACTTTGGACGAGTCGATACAACGTTGAGACGGAAGAACGCATGCACGGGAGTTTCTTAGCATGGGCCCAACAGGACCCGTGCACTTTACGTTCTACCACGTGGCATGCGACCTGCCAGCACGGGCGTTGCGATCACAACATCGGCCGAACATGTCGGGGGTCATGGGAAGCTCGGTGGCCGTGTACAAATCATTTTTATTTAATAGGCTGGATCCGTACCGCCACCACGTGGCTCCTAAGCTCATTGTCTCAACCCACGATTTGGCTGGGCTCACTTTGTATCTACTTCAACACCACAATGTCGAAGCTAGGTGACTTTGATGCAGTGCGCAAGGATATTGCCTCTATCCTAAAGAAGAAGGGATATGATGACGGATCAATTGGCCCTGTTCTTGTGCGTCTTGCCTGGCACGCGAGTGGCACGTACAGCAAGGAGGACGAGACTGGTGGCTCGAACGGAGCTGGTATGCGATACGAGGAAGAGGGCGGTGACCCAGCAAATGCTGGTCTTGAAAATGCCCGTGCATTCCTAGAGCCTATCAAGGAGAAGCACCCTTGGATCACTTACGCTGACCTGTGGACTCTTGCCGGTGTTGTGGCCATCAAGGAGATGGACGGCCCTGAAATTGAATGGAAGCCTGGCCGCACTGACTTCACGAACAAGAGGTACGTGCCCCCTCGTGGACGTCTGCCCGATGGCGCCCAAGGTCAGGACCACTTGCGCCACATCTTCTACCGCATGGGCTTTAACGACCAAGAAATTGTAGCTCTGACCGGCGCTCACAATCTCGGTCGTTGCCACAAGAACCGCTCGGGCTTCGATGGCCCTTGGGTGGTGAACCCAACTCGTTTCTCGAACACATTCTACAAATTTTTGCTTAATTTGAAATGGGAGCCTCGTAAGTGGGACGGCCCCTTCCAGTACTCGGCTTATGCTCCTGGTATGGACGAGGACGACGAGCCCCTTATGATGCTTCCAACGGACTACTCGCTCGCCCAGGATGAGAAGTTCCGTCCTTGGGTCGAGAAATATGCTGCGGACCGAGACCTGTTCTACGCTGATTTTGCAAAGGCCTTTGCCAAGTTGATCGAACTTGGTGTGTACCGCGACGAGGACGGCATTGCTCGTTGCGACAAGCGTGACGCCAAGGGCTCTTACATTCCGGCTCCCAAGAAGAGTAGCTCGACTGGCGCTCGCCCTAACCTTTAAAGTTATCTATATGTAATTATTGTGGCGCTGTAGAGCAGACGTATTATCCACCTGGGGTGCAACCGGGGCGCCAGTCAACGTGCGGGCTCGTGATCTGTATGTTCACTGTGGAGGCATTGCATTGCCCAATTCAGGAAAATTGTAGATGTTGATGTGAATAAAAACATGCAAGCGCGATGCGCGTGCATAGGGCCGCTGGTGTTGGCTGGCGACAACAACACTCCTAGGTCGGATTTACACGCTTATCTCTGTTGTACTTTGGTCGCGCCAACCATTATGAATGGTCTCGGCATTGACTTAGGAATACCAGATACTGCGCTCAATGACGTTCGGATGAATGTGCAAAACATTTCCCAAAAAACATCCGCGCCTCCCAAGTCTTCTCGCCGCCGCGCCATTGTGCGGCAGAAAAACCATGATGGCCATTTGGCAGAAGCAAGTTCAACGCAAGGAGTATGTGCATCTTTGCCTAGCATGCCGTTACGTGAAAATCGCTTGATTACAAACAAGAGTGTGAATGTGTCGCCCATGTGTGTGATGAAGCACCCACTTCCGCCCAAGCCAGCTGTCGAATGGTCAGTCTTTGACGATGTCCATTCAGCCAGTGCTACGAGACGGGCTGACACGCCAAGTGATTCAGCTACATCATCACCGCGGCCTCAAGTGCAATTTCCCGGGTCGCAAGTCAAATTGCCGCCAGTGAGCTCATGCGATGCACAACCCATTCCATATCCTCAAGCTCCCCCCTTTCTCCCAGTACATCATGTATCTCTCTCGCCTGCTACACCCATGGTTCACTCGCTTCCAAGCAAACCAATTGTGTCGATGTATCCTCCCGAGCGTGATGAACGTATCGGTATCGAATTATTTGTGGAAAACAACCTCATTGTAGAGGGAGGGTTATTACACGGCAATATCCAGTTGAATATCCCCAACCACACAGACCGATCCACTGCTATGCTTCTGGCACAGCCTCGTGTACGACTTATTGGATACGAGTGTCTGCCTGATGAAGATATCCGTCACATATTCTACCGCCACATGTCTGTGATTGATGGCGACCGCAGCTTGGATGGTCCATCAGAGCCATATATTCTACATGGTACTACAAACACGTGTGAAGGAGAAGGAGGAGGGGATGCTATCCTTCCTTGCTTTGCGTCGCTTCCAGATAAAGAAGGTTTCTCATTAGGGCAAGAGGGTCACCATGCTATTCCATTTTCTCTCTCCGTGCCCATGGGCAAGGGTGCTAAAGGCTGCTACGAAAGTGCGTCTTCAGAGGTGGGATATATTCTTATTGCATCTGTCCGCGTTAAAGCGTTCGGTGAAAAGCACAGTGGTATAGCTCATTGTTTCCAAAAAATGCAGCTATATCCATACCTCAATCCCACTGCAGAGTTATCGAGCTCACCACGCCCCATTATTTCTCAGGCAAATACGCCCGAGGCCAAAGCTCGGAATATTCGTCTTGCTGCTGCTTTACACCGTGAAACATGGGTGGCAGGCCAGCGTGTGTATTTCGAAGCAGGCGTGTTTAATGGTGGAAACCAATTGCTGAATGTGCTTCGCATTGCTTTAGTGCGAGTCGAAACGTTATATCGCGCACATGATCATATACCCGGATCAAAAGATATTATATCGTCCACCAGTACCATCGTTACGGATGAGACCTTGGCAGCAGGTCAACTCGGTAGCTGGTGGACAGGAGCACGACCTGGTAAACCTATATATCTCCATCACTCACTTGTTTTACCGGAAAACGCTGTTACAATTGAGCCCGGTCGTCATATCAATGTCCAATATGTGCTCCGTGTGGGCGTAGGTGCTGAAACCTCAACTCTTGTCGAGGTAGATGTGCCCTTGCGTATTATCAAATATGTCTCGCTTGATCCGCCCCCTCCTCGGCGTACATGGATGGGAGCTACAGGGTTGATGGGTCAATTGCTTGGAGACTCAGAGAACCAGAATATTACGGTCGAGCGACTCCAGTCGCTTGACACGATGCGAAGTCCATGCTCTATGCCATCAGCTGATGTGGTTTCGCCAAATGTAAGCCAACAACCAGGAAATTCACGTACAGCGCAGCACAAACGCTCGCTTGACTTCATTAATAGCGCTATTCGCAGTGCCACTGCGCGTCACACCTCGCCATTGGCAGCAGGTGAAGCATCCACAACGGGTCTGGGCATTGAGTTATCCAGTACGGAGCCAAGGAATGAATTGACTTCTGTCGCAACTACTCATCAACGTGCCTCGCTCGGTCCTGCGCTCCCTTTTTTGGAGATCAATGACGTGCAGCCAGAACCGCAGGGAGACGTTTCTCTCCCACTTGGTGATGAAACTGTCGATGATGTTGAACTTTTCTTTGGTGAACAAGGAAGAAAAAAAATTGAGGATGAAAGTACTCGTGCTCAGCAATCGTGCCAGGACGGGCTTCATGATTTGACGCTACAAGACGCTCACTATGAGATGGACCGGAGTAGTTCATCTTCTCAAGTTTGCGATGAATCCTCCGCAATGCCATCTACACCGAGGCGCGAAAGTATTCTGCGGTATCCAGCAAGCGCTCCTCGAACTCTACGACCCAAGTCTTCTTTCTCGATAACGTCAAGCATTACGCCTTTAAAAGTGCGTCGTTCAAACACATTGTCCCAGGGCTAGTGAAAGTTCAGGATTCTATACCTATAGGCCATATTTCAAGACAGCAACATTGAATACGAAAACAACTCGCAATGCAGTCCTATAGTGTGCAACTCATTCGTCGCTTGTGAGGATAAACTTCAATACAGAGAATTGCCGGCCATGTCCTAGTGGCCTGGATCCCAGTCAATGTGGGGTAAATCAAGAGTGTTTATGAGATTTTTTGATGTAACTTGGTCGATCTAAGCTGTACGTATCGGTCCAATCATTCGCCACAAAGAATGCCCACTTTGAAAGCGAAAACTTCGGGTGAGTGAAGAAGCAAGTGGCAATCCCGATCTAGCAAATGTGATTAGTAATTTATAAGTTAGGAGATATGGTGGCTAAACAATCTTCCCCCGTATCACTCAACAATTCACGAGGGTTATCGATACTTCGGCCCTTTATTGCGGCGTGCCCGCTACGATGAACGTTCCGTTGCAAAATTATGGAGTTGAAGCGGTTGAACATGTATCAATAGCTTCAAATGAATGGTCTAATCAGAATATTAACCCAGAAGAACAAAATCAAGCGCCCAATGTCCAGGTTCAAAAATCAAGCCCGATGCGCCGGTTACATTTGGACACTACGAGCAATCAACCATACGTTGATGTGAATCATCTTGCACCTGGAGGTGTTGTGCCTTTAAATCAGGGAAATTTGGCCTCTACAGTATCGCAAAATCAAATACCGATCGGTCTGGGACTTAGTCCTCCAACATCAGGTGTAAGCAGTGATGCAACTGGTTTGACTGGTCCTTCTATAAAGGGAACAAGTACTTTTCCTGTCATCGAGCTGACCCAAGCGGCACATGCGACTACTCCAACTTCGCCGAGCAATCTGTCGCTTCCAGCCATGACTCCAAACACCGCATCTTCAGACAGAACCGAGCACTTGTGTCTTTCGCCGTCAAAATATATCCAGGAGCCCATGAAACTTTTACCGGATATTGGAAACTCCATTGACGAGCTAGCGGCAGCAGCAGCGGATGCTCGTGTACATTTCCATGGAGGTCGGTTTGATATGTGCACAGACAAAATGGATACTATTAAGCATTTGATCAGACGTGTTGCCGAAATGGGCGTAACAGGTCTTTCCTTGTCAAACGAAATGCAGCAACAATGTCGGAACAGTGGTCAACCGCTATCTTTCAGTGCATTGGGAACACCTGAGCAGGAACGTGTCATCAACTCGGCGGCGGCTTTTTCAACATTGATTGATGATATCGAGAGTCGGAAGCGGCGCATGAAGAATGAAATCCAATCAGCTTTACCTATTAAATCGCTTTGCAGTGAAAAAACTGGTATGGGTATGCGCGCTCGTTCTAGGTCTGAACTAGCGGAGGTTCCCTCATCTCTATCAAATGCTCAATTAAGCACAACTACAGCATTTTCTCCATCCTTACAGTCTGGCGTATTTGACTTCAGCATGCCGGCGCCGTCTAGTTTTCCAACAAACCAGAACCTACAATCTTCTGCACCTTCTTTTGGCCTACAAGAAGCTGCGCCTGTGACACATGATGTTAACTCTTTGCCCACTTCCTCGGACCCTTCCGGCGTGCTCAACAACCACGTTCTACAAAGCAATTCGCCACAGGCTGTATTGAACTCAAAGCGACCCTCTGTGAACTCGGATCAACTCAATTTTACTTCAACGCCCGTTAATGAAAGTTCATTTCAGTCAGCTCCAGACAGTTCTATTGTAAGCATTTCAGCAGCCGAAGCGCTTAAAGTGGCGCTCAACTCCGGGAATGGCCCCTCTGATTCATGGAATTTGGATCCAGCAAATCCCTTACAACCGTCAGCGCAAATGAACCCGATAACAGAAACGCCTGATCTATCATTGGATCCTAATGCATCTGCTGCAAAGGATGGTGGGCAGGATGACTGGAGTGATTGGTCAGGAGATCGAGCTGCTACGGGTCTGTCTGAACTTTCACCAGAGCTTCGGGCGAAATTTGAAGCTGTCTTCCATGAATTTTTGACCTCTCTTTGCTCGAATTTGGAAGCTAAAGATGAGCGTGGCGAACTCATTCACCAAACTTTGATGCCCAAAAAAATGGCACGCCTCGATGAATCGCCGGATTTTCGACCATTCAAGTTCCGCATCCAGGCTTTTACAATGGCGTTTAAAACTGAATTAAGACGCCGTGGCATTAGTGAAGAGAGTGCATCCATGCGCCGCATTAAACAATTCTTATGGTCTCATCCTTTCATTTCACGCTTCAATGAGGATGGTAAAAAGGCAAAATCCAAAGGCAATCATATTTGGATCATTCAAGCACGGCGTCTGCCTGCTGGTGGATGGGAGTTTTTCACATTCTCGCCAAAGATCGCCGGTGCTTCGTCCAAGGTGGCTTATGTGAATGAACCATGGACATGGAATCTCCGCATTTGGGATCCCCAAGCATCCAGCATGAACATCAAGGTGGTCTATTCAGCTAATACGATGCCATCTTGGCTTCATTGGGAAGATAACGAGAAAGTGCTAACAGGTGTACCCACAAGCACATCGCAGGGAGGCACTTTGAGTGTAACAGCCTTGTATGTACAAAATGGCCAGCTACATCGTCTGGAACACTCATTTTATCTACATGTTATGAATCGACCTGACGAGACGGGATCTGGAGAGCCATTGCAATCTAGTGATGCTTCGCTATCTGATTTACCGCTTGAGCCCAAACATTTATGCACATCACCACCACCGCCCACATCGACATCGGTCACGATCCCGCCAGTATCTGGCGATCCGAAACCAGCTGCTGTAAATGTGGTGCCACCGGAGCTTCGTCATCCTCCTGTCCAAGCACAGCTATCGGTAAGCCCCTCGCAACCGACCCCTGCTGGTCCCAACATGCTGGAGTCCCAAACGTATGAGGTGGTGGAGCCTTCTCGGGCTCATGATGTGCTTGCTTCAATCCCGTACCCTTTTACTCCTCCGGTCTACATGAACAAGAATATACAAGCCGCTCAAGGGTTTGATCCTGCACTAATACAGCAGCACTATCCTGATGTATCTACCCAAGCACAACCGTCGATCTCGGATCCACTGCATCAGACGGCCATTTTTGTGGACAATACTTCCGCAAGTACAGCTCAAACTCCGTCGTTACATGGCACCTCGCCTGTATCCACACTTTCTCCCCCTGCGCAGACGCCAGCCACCATGAGTTTCTCGCCAAATCAGTCTGAACATCAGGACTCTCGTCCTTCCATGCAGCTTTGGAGACTCATTGACCGACGACAACGTGAACAGGCTTCATCGTTTATGTTGCACATGTTTCATCGGCCTCAGTCATTCACGCTGAGCGAGCATCCGGGGCAAGGATCTCCTATGACCAACATGCCCAATGACATTAACGCTTCCCTACCCTCAATGAATCCTAGTCACAATCCCTAATCCCCTGCCAACTTAGGTATTCACGAAACTCATCGATCATACCCATATGTTTTATTACCAAGGTAGTCAATGTACGGTCTATACATTATTTTTGTATCGCTATGCGGTTTTTTTGCTCTTGGGCAGCCAGCCACGCGCTGCCCACTTGAATGCTTCGTCGATGACCAAAACGGGCACAGACAGTGCGAGAACTCCCATCCATTCATTCCAGCCTAAAGGTACAACAGAGAATATGGTTTGAAAAGTCGGCACATACAGGATTACCATGTGAAGAGCCATCGAAAGCATAATTGCTCCGATAAGCCACAAATTCTTGAATGGAGTGTGGAACAGCAGACTATCCATGTCAGACAGTGCATTCAATGCGTTCAACATTTCAATTGTGACAAGGATACTAAGACTCATTGTTGATCCATGTTGAGCCTCGACTCCTGTAAATATACCACACCCAATCTCACTAAACTCACTCTCACATTTGTGGAAATGGGTGAGTTGGTACACGCTGATCTGTGGGCCACCACTGTAGGCCACAAACCACCATGCATAGCCCAATACAGTAGCGACGCCAATATAGACACCAATAATCATATAACGCACAAGCATCCATTGCGAAACGAGTGAGTCATTTCGCTTGCGGGGCGGCACATGCATCACCGCGCCATCGGGCGGATTAAAGCCCAGCGCGGTAGCTGGTAGTCCATCAGTTACGAGGTTAACCCACAGTAGCTGCACTGGAATCAGACCTTCAGGCATGCCCAGAAGAACAGTGAGGAAAATGCTCACAACCTCTCCAATATTAGACGAAATCAGGTAGCGAATAAATGATGATGTGTTGTTGAATATGCTTCGTCCCTGCTCAATCGCCGACACAATTGTGGCAAAGTTGTTATCTGACAGCACCATATCAGCTGCCAGCCTTGCCACGTCTGTACCTGTGCCCATAGCCACGCCGATGTCAGCTCGTTTGAGAGCAGGTGCATCGTTCACACCATCTCCTGTCATGGCTACCACTTCATTGCTCTTCTGCAGCAAGTCGACCAATCGACTTTTGTGCGATGGTTCCGTACGCGAAAGAACCACCACGCGACGTGACATGGACAACATCTCCTCAGGCGTCATGGCATCAAATTCACGACCTGTGTACGAGCGATCACCAATGTCCTCTGTGGGGCCAAACAGACCAACTTGACGACAAATAGCTTCCGCGGTTCGCTGATTGTCACCCGTAATCATAACGACTCGCACACCAGCATCCATACACGATCGGATTGCTTGCGCTACTTCGGAGCGCGGAGGATCACGCATTCCGACAAAGCCAACAAGCGACAAGTCATGTTCATATTCAGCGTACTTCGACGGGTCTAGGGGTGAAAACAAGTCTGGAAGCGACATGTCGTCACGCACAGCCACAGCTAATACACGTAGACCATCATTACCGTATGCATCGAGTTTCTGTTGGAGGCTTACTCGCATGTCATCCGTTAAAGGTATGCGCTCGTTTTCGTTCAAGTATACATGCGTGGAACAAAGCAACACTGACTCAGGGGCACCTTTTACAAGTAAGCGAAGTTTATTTGCTGAACGGCGAACAAACGTAGACATCATTTTACGATCTCGTGTAAAGTCCAGGGTCGCAAGGCGAGTAAGCGACTTAGCATACATATCACTTACTGCACTGACTCGAAGCGCTGGCTGGAGGCTCGACACGTGTGCTTGTTGGACATGGTCATGATAGCCTATTTTTTCCACAAGCACACGCAATGCCGCTTCGGTAGCCTGACCAATAGCCTTGTGCCGGCCGTTCGAGTCAACAACGATTGTAGCGTCGTTGCAGACGGCACAAGTTTCAGCTAAAGCTTGGACCGCATTGCCAGGGCGGCTTAATCCAGTCATTGCATTGCCATCAAGCATGATCGATCCCTCTGGTGCAAATGTTGTGCCCGTGACCTGATACTCTGTATTGTCACCCACCAAATACATCGCGGTTACACTCATTTCGTTGGTTGTGAGTGTACCCGTTTTGTCGGAGCAAATAACACTGGTTGACCCAAGTGTCTCGACGCTTGGTAGATGACGAACAATGGCATTTTTCCGCGCCATTTTTTGCGTGCCAAGAGCAAGGCAGGCGGTGATGACTGCAGCGAGTCCTTCCGGAATGGCTGCCACAGCCAATGCCACTGCAATTTTAAAGTAGTAGATTGCACCATTCAGCCAGCCATGGTGAGAAGGATCACCAAAGTGGCGAACGTTCACGACCCAAACCAATACACAAATCACCATAATAGCCTTAGCAAGCAAATCACCAAATTCGTCCAGACGCTCTTGAAGCGGTGTCTTGGCATCTTCATGCTCACCAATTTCTGCGTGGATGTCTCCGATAGCCGTTTGCTCTCCGGTAAGACACACAAGCGCCAAACATGCTCCATTCACAATTGTCGTACCACAAAACAGCATGTTTGTCATGTCTTGTTTAACAGCTTTCTCATCTTCGACTTTGTTCGAAGTTTTGTAAACACTTTCGGATTCACCTGTGAGAATAGCTTGATCCACTTGGAGTACAGATGAGCGAAGCTCAATTACACGACAATCAGCGGGTACGCGGTCACCGGCCGACACAATCACGATATCGCCAGGTACAATGTCTCGAGCATCCATGTGACACGTCTTTCCATCGCGAATAACAAACGCCTGTTCTGGAGAATATGCACGCAGTGCCTGAATGGATTGGTCAGCATTGCGCTCCTGTAACACGCCGACGGTGGCATTGGCAATTAGGATCAGGAAAATGACACTAGGTTCCACAAGCGCATTTAGCAGACTCCCTTCGTTTTCAGCGAGCGCCAACACTAGAGACACAAAAGCAGAAACAAGAAGAATAATTACCAGCTGGTCTTGGAACTGCTCGAGCACTAGGCGCCACAAAGGAGTGGGTTCTTCTTCCTTCAGCTCTGTGCAAGTTAGTATCATCACGCATGAGCCACCACATACCGTTAGGACCATATTTTGCTAGCTTAGCTTTTGCCGCTTCCGAAGACAAACCTTGCGTGCGCGAAACATTGAAGTAGTGCAACGCATTATCCACGGAATATGTCCACCCTTGTTCCATAACGTTGCAGGGCTGGATCACGGCACTGCCCACACCGGGGATACCTCTTATATCGTGCATATACGCGCAGGGTACACGTGGAAGACATGTGTCACGTGCCAAGGAGAAATTGATGCCACCGTCTGCTCCTACATCTGCGACTCCATCGTTGACGGTAGCCTTACTAGGTCATGTCGTTTTTAGGCGCATTTCGCCCCAGCAGCCCTTCCTTCGGCGGTCTTCTATGGTATGCTCGCTTTTACTTACACGTATAGGAAAAATCCGTGGCGGCTTTCTTCGACGCGCAAAATGCGCGTCCGGCAACGCTTGCGCGATGTTGACAGTGTCATTGAAACTATTAAGGCCAGTGGCGTACAGTGCCGTGCTCTCGATCGCGATCTGACGCTTCCAAAAGAATCCGATATGCACTCTCGTGACAAGTATACTGTATTCTCTCCGCATGACAAGAACTATCGCAAAAGTGTTCACAAAGTCCCGAAATTCACTCGCAAGTCGCTTCGTGTGAATCCGCGCGGCTTCTAGGCACGATCTTGTCTTTCGTTTATACTTCTATATACCACAAAATTTACTTGTGCATACTTCAATAACTTATTCGACATTACATCGCTATCTAAGCGGTGTGTTACGCTTCCATACCACGATTTAGTCGACCCCTACGCATTTATAGATGGTTTGAAGTCTTGAGGTCGTCAAAAGCAATCTGGCAACGCTTCCCCATGGTTTTCTCTCCCTCGCGCACCCAGACACGTGGGTCGTACTGCTTCTTGTTGGGCTTGTCGGCGCCCTCAGGGTTGCCGACCTGGCTCATGAGGTAATCCTTCTTGGTAAGGATAAAGTCACGAATACCCTCAAGGTAGGCATACTGGGTGTCGGTGTCGACGTTCATCTTGATAATACCGTTATTCACGGCCGTGGCGATTTCGTGCTTCTCTGAACCCGAGCCACCATGGAAGACAAGGAACACAGGGTTCTCCTTGTTGATCTTGAGCTGCTCACGCACGAAGTCCTGGTGCTCACGAAGAAGCTCGGGGTGGAGCCTGACGTTACCAGGCTTGTATACACCGTGAACATTGCCAAAGGCAGCGGCAATGCTGAAATTGGGGGTGATCTCGCTGAAAGCCTTGTAAATGTCCCAGATGTCTTGAGGCTGCGTGTAGAGGGCCGAGTTGTGAACGTGCTCATTGTTCACACCGTCCTCTTCACCACCAGTAATGCCGATCTCCATCTCGAGCCAGACACCGATCTTAGCCATACGCTTGAGGTATTCAAGGCAGATCTTGATGTTGTCTTCTTTCGTTTCCTCCGAAAGGTCAAGCATGTGCGAGCTGAACAGAGGCTCGCCATGCTTGGCAAACCACTCTTCGTCAGCTGCAAGCATACCATCGAACCAAGGCAGAAGCTTCTTGGCACAGTGGTCCGAGTGCAGAATCACAGGGACACCGTAGTGCTTGGCAACCGAACGCACGTAGTGCGCGCATGCCACAGAGCCAGCTACCGAGGCCTGTTGTTTGTCGTTGGGAAGGCCCTTACCAGCGAAGTACGCGGCACCTCCGTTCGACACCTGAATGATGACAGGGGCCTTGGCTTCACGCGCAGCCTCAAGAGCGGCATTGGCAACAGAAGAGGTCGTCACATTGAAAGCAGGGATGGCAAAGTGGTTTTCACGGGCATAGTCATACACCTTGTAGACGTCGTGACCCGAAATAACACCAGCTGGAACAATGTCAAGGATTCCCATTATGTTCTAAGTAGTAAGTGGTTATGTGGATGACCGTGCTGTGCCGGTGGCGCATGCACTTATCTACCCCAGGCCACGTGCTTTTGCCAGCACACGGGTAATCATCGACTGGGCAGAATAAGTCCACTCTCGAGTCCGCAAGAAGCAAAGGGCATTTTATTGGCTCACACTAAGTGTCGTGCTACAGCTAATCGTGTGCGCTAAAACCCTTTAGCATATTGGCCTTGCCTGCGATCGGTTAGAGCACGTGCATTGGTGTCCTGGACTTACTCGAAGAACTGTTGCATATCCTGCACGATCTTTTCAAGGGCATTTAACCATGTCGAGAGCTGTGGACGCACATCGTCCTCTGAAGGACCTAGCTTAGCGTAAAAGTCTTTTCGGTAGGGGCAAGCTTTCATAGCGAGCTGTACACACCCGTTAGCTGACATGGAGTATACATACTGTGAAGACCGGGCGAACTAGTATGCTGTGGTGTTTTCGAAGCGTTTGCTCATATGCCTTAGTGAAACTTGTAGCCAACTCCTCATTCTGGTTGTCTAACGAAAAGCGCAGAGCCTTTGCCGTAAACTCAAGTCCACTGCTTGTGAGTGAAAGATGACAACATACCGAAGAAGCCAAAGTAGACCTTCGGTGGCCGTGCGCTTCTTGTCACCAGGTAGGCCTTCATTTTTTACGAGTAGCTGTAGTGTGCCAGAGAGATCTGGGCCCGTACTCAGAAGTCTATCACGAATTTTCTGGTCATGTTAGTTTAGATTGCACGAACCTTGATATTGCCATTCATGTCATTCTGTACAACAGCAAAGGCACTACTTCCCAGTAAGTCAAAGAGCTTGACCACACCTTCCGTGGCATCAATGAATTCTGACGTTGCAACGCCATCTTCTGTAATCGGAACGTTCTGGTAGGGCTTATATGTTAACAACGATACTTCTACGTACAGTACGTAAAGTATCAAAGTACGTCGTCATGATGGGAAACCAACGCGAAAGTGGGGTGACCACAAGAATACTGCAAGGTTGGGACGTGCACTGTGCACGTGATACATATTTTGTTAGAAGAAGGGATTTTTTTGTTCTACCAAGCTGCATTTATTTGGCAACGAACCATGCTTGAGCTTTGAGCATGTTCACCCCTTGGTACGTACATTTATTATTTTGTGCCTGTTGTGCCTCGAGGATGAAATTATTCTCACAGACCTGATCCGATCCCTTTGGGGAATAGAGGACACTCTTATATTGCCTAGTACTTCTGAGATGGCATAGCAGCACATTCGTGGACATCACTGACTCTCAAAGATCAGATTGTTTTGATTTGAATTCAGTAAAGCGACTCTTTGCTCGATAGAACCATGATGTAATTTTAGGCCCGATATAACTATCCTTCGAATCCAATGTTGATATGTATTCATCGGAAGTGTCATATTCGATGCATCCTGAGTTTTTTCCAGGATAAATAACGACGGGTGCGAGCTCAGCTCAAACACCTTTATGAATGACTATTCTTGCAAAAAGAGTCTCACTACCTTATTAATGCTTTTCATGAGTATGTAGTGTCAGCTTGATTGATCAGTTCTCGCAACTTGTTCTGAGCATGAATGGGCAGTCTGCAGAAAAGCAAAAGATCCTGAGCCTGTGTCCTGACTTTTGAGTCTATAAATCAAGACCTTTGGATCTATCAACATAGAAAAAAAAAAACATATCACACACAAGCTACCTTATTTAATACTTGATACTTGATCTCAAACCCATGCAATCGAAGGCCAAAGTAAAACAAGCGCGCCGAGAGAACATCTGATGTGGAGGACGATATAAGGAACAGAGTGGTTGAGGACGACAAGACTGACAATCCTCACACAAGAATCCAGAGAACAAGAATCTGGATCTTTAAGGCATATGCAAACCTTGGATACTTAAGAAATATGTCATTCCTTACAATCAAGATTCTTATGACAATTGCTGGGTATACTTCGCTAATACAGTTGCTTACAGCCAAATGACTAGTTTCGCGGGTCGCAGGTCGCAGGTCGCAGCGTAGCCTGTGTCTGTTTAAAAATGTCCTATTCATTAAGCAATGTCGATACTAACCTATGTGTGGCTGAATTTGCTTTGTCTATTTCTGATCTAACTTGGAATTCTTGTTGACAGAAGCATTCTTTGAAGTCAAGATTACTGGATTTAGACATTCATTTATGACCATGTATGAGTTCATTATCTAGCGGTGAGCAAAGACACTTGTCAAGTTTCCCAGAAATCAGGCGATGCATGATGTATTTTTGACGTGCGATTAAATATAATGACATGTGAACGAACCCATTTTAAGGCGTTGCAAGAAGATGCTTCTCGTCTGTCATCATCACATCGAACGTAATGACGGAATACACTCTTCTGGTTTCTATTTATCATCCTTTGCACTTGGCAGACAGAGTGATAGTCACTCAATTTATGCAATGACGTGCGATGCATGTATTCTTCAGCATACCTCAAACTCAGTTGGATCCCATCTCCACGAAAAGTCAACCAATCCCAAAGTGCTGATTTGTTCCATGAAGGACCTTCAACAACGTTACATTACACTAGCCACGCATCTATTCTTCCTCACCTTCTAGTGCTTCGGTCTGTACACGTGTATATCCACAGCGCCAATGCCAAGTGTATATTCCTGCAGAGATAGCACCAAGGGACAAGGCACCTAGGAGGCATACTTTTCTTGCCCAATCCCAACGGAAAAACCACCCTGATTCGAAAGGTTCAAGCACTGTGTCAATTGTAAGAATACCCCCTGGTGTAACGCGACCCGCATGTACTTGCATACATGATGCGCGTCCATATTCTAGAACATGTGCTGAATGTTCCTTACCACGTGTACTGCGAGCCCCCTTGATACCGACCATATATCCGAGTCGGTTCTCATTGGTAGGCGAAACACGACGGAATGCCACGGTACCATATGGGCTCGTACCACCCATGCTTTTATCAAGGAGGGAAACATGCGTGATTTCATCGACCACGGGCATTGGTACATCTTCAGTACCTGGCTGTTGGGCGGCACAGTCGTCTACCACCAACACATGAAGAGACATCAGGGCCCGCAGCTGCTCCATATTGTGTTCATATGCATGCAATTTAAGTTTGGCAAAGGCGCGGTCTTCAGGCACTAATAATACTAATTTTTGACGACCGCATGTACCTCCAGCCTCGAGTTTGTGTGTTTCGTTCCAGACCCAGTCAAATCCTGCACGATGTAGCAATGATACCATTTTGCCTGTAGGTGCACTTTGTGCTAGTTGGTAGAGTGATATGGGCGCCGAAGCAGGTATAGTCAGTCTGTCCACCACATGCATGACACCGGTGTCTGTCAGAAGATCAGGTCGAGTAACGTGGATATCCAAATCCGAGCTATTCGTGCGCACCACCGTGTCTGACGATACAGCATCACGTCGCATCCACAAAAAGGATCCGTCCTGAGTAGAAATCTGCGTCCACTTGTCTCGTAATACTGCACCGTACCACGCACCATTAAGTACCTGGGACGAGAGCACATGGCTCAACTTGGTATTGGCGCTACTCAGCAAGTACTTGGACACAAGCCCTGCCGATTCGAAGGCCAAGTCGCTGGGCACGATGTAGGTCATGTAAGGTGCTTGCCGCACATTTTTATCCATTTGCACTTTATAAAGTGCCTCAACATACGTAGAGAGTGATGCTTCAGAGGCTGTCTGTACAGGGTCTTTGGGCATCTCAACCATATCATCCAGCAAGTATAGCGTCGTGCTGTTTAAAAAAATCGATTTCCTTGAAACGCTGTTTTCTCCAAATAAGACAGTACCGTTGTCTAGGATGTGAACACGCATACGTTGCGCAGCACCACTAAGGCCCGATGGACGTAGCTCTGTTACAGGTAGCGAAGAGTTGTGAAGTGCCCGCTGATGCCCAGGTAAAATGTGATACAACAACATTTCACGAAGCCGTGTCCCAAACTTGAGTGCTTTCTTTTTCGACAGGTTGTTGAATTGTGCATCCCATCGTTCTAAAGCTTCGTTGGAGGGAACAAGAAACGTAAAAGGGCCAGATTTTGAATCTGTCGGCACTTTATGCGGATCCTGGCTAATATATGATTCGAGTCTCGCTCGCCTTATAAGAGACACAAATTTCGTAGCATTCAGGGCGAGTAAATATTGTTCAGGTGTCATACCCAGATCCCCGTGGGGAAGGAGCATACCATCAAGAATATGTACAACACCGTTCTCTGTCAAAAGATCCTCTTGAATAATTGGCATGCCATTTACGAAGAGAGAGTTATTCTCCGCGCGGGAAACGTGTATGTCGCCTCCAAGAATAGTCGTAAATTGTGCATGGGGCGCAGAGCGTAATGAAGAAGCATATGCTACATGCCCATCGTGGATGCCTGTGCTGGAAGCGTGCCATCCAAAAACGCGTAGACGGTCATCTTGAGCTTGCGGCGACGGCCCCAGTAAATATGCTTGTTCAAGAGAATGCAAGCGATTCCATGCACGGTCGGACGGCAAAAATATGGTCAGGTGTGCAGTCAAAGCCAAAGAATGAAGAATATCGCTAGGCATATGTTGGAATAGAGCACAAGCTTTCTGTTCACGTAGAAACACATCCAATGATGGCGGGAGATCCAAAACACGGTCGATGATGTACAAATCGCCATAGGGTGAACTTTGATCAACATGTATGACATTAGCGCCGTAACTGCCATTAGCATCCGACCCCACATGCAAGATGGACCCATTAGTTGATCGTCCTACCCGAAGCATTTGTCCTGAGCCACCAAGAAGACCGCCTTTGTCTTCCGCACCAGGATGACTCGGGGTGAAAGGTTTTTGTGGAATATTCCCAGGGTGTGTAGGCTCAGCAAGACGCTTTCTTGATGGAAAATAAAGAGTCTCTAGATACGTCGCATTTGACTCCGTGAGTGACACCGTGTGGTTTAAGATATGATACAACAGTTGCTGCCGAAGCGGGGCTTGAACATTATCTGAATGGGAGGGCAGTTCATCCATCCAAAAACTCTCATGTCCTATTTTTGCATTATCAAATGCGGCATTTGTGGGTGCGAAAATGGTAACACCTGTGGAATTCGCATCATAAGTCTGAATCCGGTTTAATGTAGGTATAAGGCGTGTGCGTTGTAAATGCCGCGTGAAAGCTGAAAGTTCAGGGTATGTGCTGATGAGATCCACAAGATTTATATCCTGTATCTCTGCCTTGGATGTGGATGCGAAGCCTGTACCAAGTATGCCAGCTACAAGCACGCTCAGCCACACCCATAGTACGCCACGCATTTGGCTAGGACTTAGCACGTAGTATGCACTCCACACATGAGTACCCTTGGAATACGGCATAGGACTGCTTGGCTGACAAATCCATGTCAAACAATAGCAAAAAGTCTGGCGTTTTCTCTACCATTTGTGCACAAGACAACTTGTAGCTGATGGGCGTCGCATCGACATCCACGTCGACTGAGTGTCTGTTGCGAGTATGTGCAGATATTGCAGCACAGTTAGTACAAGCGCATGAAGAATCACAGGCTGTATCACTGAATGCAATCCGAGGCGCCGCGTGCAAGAAGCATGGCTACGGTGGAGTGCCACGTCTCACAGACATCATCGCCGCCATCCCAGATACGCACAAACGAGCGTTGGTACCGGCCTTGCGCGCGAAACCGATTCGAAGTGCGAGTGGTATCGCTGTTGTGGCCGTCATGTGCAAACCACACCGGTGTCCACACATTGCCTTGACAGGAAACATTTGCGTCTATTGCCCTGGTGGCCCCGACTCGGACTTTGAGTACAGCACCCAGTCTTATACGGGCTATGAGCCCACATCCATGCGTGCGATTCGCGCGCGATATGACCCATACGAGCAGAGTCGCGGACGCGTCCAGCAACTTCACGAGCTCGGACACAGTGTCGACAAAGTGGAATATATTATCATGGGAGGCACTTTCATGAGCTTGTCAGAGCAGTACCGAAACGAATTTATTGCACAGCTGCACAATGCATTGAGTGGGTATACTGGCTTGGATGTCGATGAGGCGGTGCGGTACTCTGAGCGGTCACAGACCAAATGCATTGGTATTACTATTGAGACGCGACCTGACTACTGTCTCCGACCGCACTTGTCACAAATGTTACGATATGGATGTACGCGCCTGGAAATCGGTGTGCAGAGTGTGTATGAAGATGTGGCGCGCGATACGAATCGTGGCCATACGGTAAAAGCCGTGTGCGAGACGTTTCATCTTGCTAAAGATGCCGGCTACAAGGTCGTGGCGCACATGATGCCAGACCTTCCCAATGTCGGCGTTGAGCGTGACATGGAGCAGTTTAAAGAATATTTTGAGAATCCAGCCTTCCGCTCGGATGGTCTCAAATTATATCCCACTCTTGTGATTCGTGGAACTGGTCTATATGAACTTTGGCGCACTGGTCGCTACAAGAACTACACTCCCTCTTTTCTTGTGGATGTGATTGCTCGGATTCTTGCGCTCGTCCCACCTTGGACGCGTGTATACCGCGTGCAACGGGATATTCCTATGCCTCTGGTTTCGAGTGGCGTAGAAAATGGCAACTTGCGAGAAATGGCGCTAGAGCGCATGCGGGACTTTGGCGCAACCTGTCGGGATGTTCGTTACCGCGAGGTCGGTATCCATGAGATTCACACCAAAGTACGGCCGGAAGAAATCGAATTTCTCCGGCGCGATTACACGGCTAACGGCGGGTGGGAAACGTTCCTATCCTACGAGGACCCAGACAAAGATATCCTAGTGGCCCTTCTACGTCTTAGGAAATGCTCCGAGACAGGCACATACCGCCCTGAACTTATCAAGGATGGACAAACGTCAATTGTTCGCGAGCTGCACACATATGGTAGTGCGGTTCCGCTTCACAGCCGCGACCCGACCAAATTTCAGCATCAGGGATTTGGCACGTTGCTTATGGAGCAAGCGGAGACCATTGCCCGTGACGAGCATGGCAGTGTGAAGATGGCAGTCATTTCTGGCGTGGGAACACGAGACTACTATCGCCGCTTGGGCTACGAACTAGAAGGACCGTATATGGTCAAGCGACTTGTGTAGCTGTCTTGTAGCAGGAGATGCACGTGACGCCAGAGCGGCGTGGAGATCCACGTTGGTTGGTGTTACGCCATCGTATGGGCTTGGACTCGTCATGCATGACGGAGTCGTTGAGCCAGACTTTGGATCCACTGCAGCCTCTTTCGAGTCTATACCTGCATGGCTTTGGCGAGATGACAAATTTACGCGCATTTCGATACAAGTAACCAGGTTTCATCTAATTCTGACGGATGAACATGGCCACGAACGTGTATGTGACCAAGTGCTCACGACAGATTGACCTACCTCTTATATCTTACGCAGTGCGTCGCCCCATGGCTCAATCTGCGTGGGCTCAAGCATGCATCTATCCCCTTTCGATATACCTCGCTACACACGAACACCTAATCCTAGGGTTCTATGACGAAGCAACCACCCTACGTACGCTTGAGCGCCTCAGGGAAGCTGCCAGTATGGGTATGTGAGAAGCACTGACACCAGACTCTGTTGAGCGAATGTATGCTTTTAACAGTGGAATGCCGGCGGGGAACGGATGGCAGCTTTACAATGTCGCACGGGAATTTAAGCGACAAGGTGTCGGCTCATCCACTCGAGCGTGGCGATTTTCTTCAGTCAACGCCTCGTACGAAATGGCACCAACATACCCATCTATGCTTGTTGTACCATCAAACATCAGCGACATGACCCTAATTCATGCGGCCAAACACCGCAGCAAAGGTCGCATTCCTGTGCTTACCTATCTTCATTGGGCTAATTTAGCCACTCTTTCGCGTTCGAGTCAGCCGATGGTTGGGATTACGCAGAATCGATCGATTCAGGATGAAAAGCTTGTCGAGGCGATTTTTTCGTCGCACGAGCGAGCTCATGGGCTCGTATCCTCTTCGTCTGAGCCAGTCTATGGATCTACAATGACCAACCTAATTGTGGATGCACGGCCCACGGCGAACGCTATGGCCAATCATGCTAGAGGCGCAGGTTCAGAAAACATGGAATTTTACAAGAACTGCAAAAAAGTCTACCTGGGTATTGACAATATTCATGTGATGCGCGACTCCCTGGCCAAAATTCAAACCGCTCTGCGTTTGCAAGATGAGCGACCCGTCTTTGAAGCACGGCAAGAGGCAACTGTACTGGATGAATTGGCATTGCAACGCTCTCAGTGGTTAAAGCATCTTGGCGCCGTGTTGCAGGGCACACGTCAGATTGTACAAAATATTCATATTCATTCATCTCATGTCCTTGTGCACTGTTCTGATGGATGGGACAGAACCGCTCAGCTAGTTTCTTTGGCTCAAATATGCCTGGATCCCTATTTCCGCACACTAGAAGGTTTTGCTGTGCTCATTGAAAAAGACTGGGTTAGCTTTGGTCATCAGTTTCAGGAACGACACGGTCTTGTGCACCAGAGCTCATCTAAATTCGACATGCGTGCACCCCAGCATGATCTTTTACTCGATGCTGAAGCTAAAAATGACGAAGTCAACGAGGAGCAAAGCCGTGCAGCACCATCACTTTGGGATTTTACTAAATCACTCACGGCCCATTTCCAAGGGCATGCATCATCGCAAACAGCGCCTATTTTCTTCCAGTTCCTTGATTGTGTGTGGCAATTACAATGCCAATTTCCGGAGCGATTCGAGTTTCGAGGGTCCTACCTTACTGAGCTTGTGCGCCAAGCGTTCTCCGGCACATCAGGCACATTTTTATACAACTCCGAGCGTGAGAGGCGTCTCTCTTCGAGTCCAAATAAACCTGCTCCGGCAGAGATGACACCAAGTGCGTGGGACGCGCTTCTTTCTGATACTTCATGGAAGAATCCCCGCTATGATCCTTCCTTGGATCGAAGAGATGGACGTGATGATCAGGGCGTCTTGTATGTGGAGCCAAAAGACGTGCGTTTTGCCAGCGACCTGTTTCGTCGGTCGGATGACAGTTTAAACGCGCATATTGATGCTGAAAGACGCCAAAAAGTTTACCTTCAGCAACAGTTGGCCGAATCTGTGCATGAATCTCGACCCAAGGCGTTATCCCATCAAGACCCTCTATTTCCTGAGGAAACATTTCACAATGCTGCGCGGAAAGTCCGTTCACTTTTTTCAGATGGTTGGAATCGCGTCCAGGAAGCTGTAAGAAAAACAACAGATGAGGCGAATGTGGTTGCGCAGCGTCATGACTCTGGTGTCATTCCCACATCTGACTCCAACAATGAACCTTCCTCCTCTGCGGCTATAAATAACCCTTGGATTGAGCAAACAAACAAGGTACGAAACGAGCTGGGCAGTTTGTCTTCATGTTCATGGGAATCTCCTCCATCGTCTACTGCTACGGGAGACGCGCTGCCACCGTCCTTACCTAGGAGCATCTCCACGCCGGAGCCTGATGCGATGACCTCCACAGATCCATTAGGCGCGTCCTATTTGTAGGCGAAAGTGTTGCGTGGAGACAAGTACAAAAAACCACGTGCCATAGATCATTTCGCGACATTCCACCACCATGGCCAACGACGCACGAACGGGCGTCTTTGACATTTCCAACAAGAACCTAAAACTCGACACAGAACAGGACATTGCGCCCTACATCTCTCAGCTCGAGAAGATAGAACCTCTATATGAGATTCATCTCTCGGGCAACACGTTTGGTGTGGGCGCATGCCAGGCACTGGCCGAGGTGCTCAAGAAAAAAAAAACACTCAGAATCGCCGGCATGTCAGATATTTTTACAGGTCGGCTTATTACAGAGATTCCTGACTCTTTGCGCGCTCTTTGTGATGCACTTGTAGATCATGAAGAACTTGAGGAAATTCACCTCTCAGACAATGCGTTTGGTGGTCGCTCTGCTGAACCGATGGTTAATCTGCTCACAAACAATCACCATATTCGTCTTTTGAATTTAAGTAACAATGGTCTTGGCGTAACAGGTGGCACTATCGTGGCCGATGCATTGTACGAGGCTGCCAAGTCGCTCAAAGATGGTGAGAAGAGTGCCTTGCGCGTCGTGATTTGTGGCCGTAACCGCTTGGAAAATGGTTCTGCGCCTGTTTGGGCACGAGCTTTTGCTGCTCATCGTGGTATCACAGCGGTGCACATGTACCAAAATGGCATCCGCATGGAAGGCGTGCGCGCCCTGTGTCAAGGTCTTTCGCACTGCAAGGATCTCGAAGTATTGGATCTACAGGACAATACGGCGACACTACGAGGATCAAGGGCTGTTGCCAATGCGCTGCCAAACTGGCCTCATTTGCGTACTTTGAACCTATCAGACTGTTTGCTCAAGTCAAAGGGCGGCTCGTTGCTATTCGAAACCCTGAGTCTTGGTCTCAACAAAAAGCTCCAGACGCTGCATTTGCAGTATTGTGACTTGAATCGCGGCTCGCTAGACAAACTGGGGCACGCTATCGAACAGCATCTTTCAGAGCTCGAGACACTTGAGATCAATGGTAACTTTGCTGACGTGGACGATGATTGTATCTCTAAGATCACAGCCTCCCTGAGCAAATGGGGACATGCTACAGCATTGGATGAATTGGATGAAATGGATCCAGAGGGTGAAGAAGACGAAGACGAAGAAGACGAAGAAGAAGAAGAAGATATTGGCGAAGAAGAGAAACCTGACCCCGAGGCCGATAAACTCGCGGATGAACTCGCCAAGACTCACATCCAGTCCTAAGGTCCATTCATGTCTCTTGAACATAATGTGTGCTATGATCTGCACTGTAAGAGCTGATTTGATAGGCAAAGTATGTGTATGAGAGGGCGAAATACCCATTTCCTATAATATTTACTAGGCACGCATGTGCTGCCCCGTTCTCCGTGGCTGATCAACTGCAAGTCCTACGCTGCCGTCTTTACTATGGAAGATGCTTCATGGACGACGCATGTATCAATACTTTTATTTAAGATAACACGATAGTCCAGGTATTGACAATCGCGTATCAAGTCGAGAGGCCAGCAAGGTCAGTGGGGATATGGAATTCACATCCTAGTCGGGTGAAGGGAAGGAGCTCTTCTTGTATTGCTCTACGCACATTTTAAGGCCTGTATGATGGAACCTTTTCGATCATCGGCAGTGCTATACTCGGATGGAAGTAAAACCTCGGAGTGAGCTGCAATCATTGAACCGATCAAACTGTCGAGAGCAGCGTTCCAAATACGCACGTTCATTCTCTGAATAGTGTTTGTGTACCTATTTGAGGTGCAATCAGATGCCACGAGTTAGGTATTGCCAGCTCGTACGAGTTCTGTCGACGGGGTCCAGTCATAAAGACCGATGCTATATTCTCAGGCCATTCGAATTGTGTTCCATTGGCATCAAGAAAGACGACTCTCGCTTGATGCATTCCAAATAGCGGCTACAATAATGCTGCGGCTCGTCAGAGCACAAGAATTTTGATGCCTTCTTCATAGAGATATAAAATGGGAAATTAGGCTCGAAGAAATTCCCAAAAATGTGCGATACAATATAGCTCCCAGCCAAGGCAGTCATCATGAGCCACATTTAGAAAAAAATTTAGCGAGCTGAGGCTCCCTAATTTGGTTGAACTCCAAGCAAGTCTGCACCATCAACGTCACAGCCTATTTTTGGACATGCAAACCTGGGCGCCATCATAAGCGAGATGCATGCTTGGTACCAAGGGATGAGACTTGTCAGTGGTACATGAAACAGAGAGCTGAAGTCGCTCATGTTCTTCATTTTCGAGCTCATCCCAGATGGTTTTCCACCATTCCGATGATGCTGACTTTACATCCATATTCTGTTCGTAGAGCCATGCGGCCAAGCCTTTCATATGTCTTTGCAGTTGAGCTGAGAAGTCATGATGTTCAATTCCATGGGTTATGTCCGTAATAAGAGCGAGAGTAGGCGGTGGGAGGTTTTGCTGCACATGCCGAATGCTTATGTCCAATACACACGTTATAGCTTGAGGGATAGAAAAATGGCTTTTATGTCGCTTCATTTTTAAACCATCCAGTATAAAAACATCACTGCCAACGACTTTGTCGAGTGTCTCACTGGGTATATAGTGACAGTCGCTGATGTAACTCATAGAGTCGATGCGGAATCCAAGGCATCCGAATGGCATACGTCCATTTTGAACAAATCCATGTTCCACATACAATGGCTGTACATGCACTTGATGTGGGCCAGCCCGGAAGGGTGTGCTAGCATCGATCAAATGCCACCGAAGTGCACCGACATCCCCGCCACCTGTCGCACGCGATGTGTCGACCAGATAAGGAAACATTTGCCCCACTGTTTGCATGCATTCTTGCGTCAAATATATATCGACATAGTCTTGGATACATCCATTCATTGTCCAGCTGCGCAAATCATCCAGGCCCAGTACAGCATCGGCGTGCGGATGCGTAAGCAACACAGCATCAATCTTGCTTAGTCCGTTCGATGGAAAATAACGAAGTGCCGACTCATAAAAAGACTTGCCGCAGTCAATAAGGATGGTAGAACTTGTATCTGGCCGGCCTGGTTCACTGCCTATAGCCACAAGCGACGTACAAAACCTACGGTTCTTGCTCCCAGGCTTCATCGCATCAGTGCATGTGATGCAATGACTTCGGCTTCCCGTGACGCAGTGAATAGCAGGAACTTGCGAGCTAGTTCCCGTGCCAAGGAATATGACTTTGTCTAACCAAGTCGATTTCACTGTGGGCCACGACATTCAGGATGGACAAGAATGGGTAAGAGGGCCGTGTCCGTGTGACACATTTTGTCACATGTGGAGCAACCAACCAGCGACGCGCCTACCATTCCAGAGGGTATGGCATTTTCCGTGACACATTGCATCCAAGCTCATGCGGGAGCTGCGCATGTTGCGAGATTCAATCCAGGTGGCAGATATCTACTGACGGGTGGTAGTGACCAGCAGATTCATCTGTGGAATGCGAAGACCGGTGTGAGCGATGAGCTAGACACAAAAGGACGCTCTGCCTGCATCCAGCGGTACAGCGCACACTCCTATGAAGTTCTATGCCTGGACATTGCCCCGGACAGTCTACGTTTTGCAAGTGCTGGACCAGACCGTGCTATTATGCTATGGGATGTAGCGACAGGTCAAGTGTTTCGTCGCTTTCACTCGCATACGGGTCGGATCCATGACGTGAAATTCGGTGGCACACGGGAAGAAGGAAGCTTATTGTACGCTGCTGGGAGTGATAAGGTACTGCGAGCTTTTGACTTGCGTGCCTCGAATGCATGGCGCCCTATTTTTGAGGCACGGGAAGCCCACGATGCCATTTTGACCCTGGCGCTGACACCAGGCAGTGTTCATACGGGATCAGTGGACGGTGTACTTCGGACATATGACGTGCGTATGGGCGAATTACGCTCTGATACTCTCGATGAGCCTATAACGTCACTGACACCTGGCAAAGACGGTGTCACAATGCTGGTTTCTCAGCTTGCCTCTACGCATCGTCTCATGGATTTGGCGGATGGAACGCAGCTTCAATGCTTCCGAGGACATACCCAAACATCCTTCCGTTGTCACTCCGATATGACGCTCGATGAAGCTTTGGTGATCAGTGGTGATGAGACGGGACATCTATTTGCTTGGGATATTCTCAGTGGCCGAAAAAAGTGGGATGCTCGTCCTGACTTCCGTGGAAGTGCACGGCATCGACGAGCACCCAATGTGCCGGTCACGATGCTATGGACAGAGGCAGGGCCAGATGCGCAAGACCCACAAGTCGTCACGGCATCTTCTTGTGGTACGGTACACATTTGGTCGCGTTAATACCCGAGAAGCTCGCGTCGCTTTTCGATCCCTTTCCTGCGAAGCTCGCGTCGCCAAGGGGGAAAGGGCTGCCATTCTGGTGGCTGGGATCGTGGAAGCAGACTCAAAAGGGTGTCAGTATAAACAAATTCTGCTTCACGTCCCAGGATAAAGTTGCCCCACGCTTCAGGTCCAGGTGCCTCGTTGTACTCGTCAATAATCCACCTCTCTGGATCGCTGATGGGTAGCTGGGCACGCACGCGTGGAAGCGGCGGTATCTTGCCTAAAAGAACATGAGCAGCAACACGGGATTGCAGCTGAACCAATGGAAAAGGCACGACATGTTTTGGAAGGCCAATGAAGCACAAGCTCGGATCAGGCTTGTAAAACATCATCCAGTCGTCCAGGTGGTGCAGAGTATCAGCAGAAGCGATGGTTGCAGCCGTGCTTGTCTGCTGATTATGCACGATCAGAGGCGCCTGGCAAAAAGGCTCGTCATTCGCTTGAAAAAAGGATACATTATGCAAAAAGCCAGTGGCCCAGATAATCAAGTCAATGTCCTCTAGACGCGCGCCATCCGAGAAAACCAAAGCCCCTTGCTCGTCGATGTGCTGAATAGGACCCACAACATGGATGCGTCGGCACCAAGCTGGACTTGCTGGATCTCGCGGGTCATAATCGCTTTTAGGAGGCTTGGCTAAGTCATGATAAGATTGATATACTGTGACGTTCTCGCTCGACCGTTGCCATTCTTCGGAGGTGCGCCACTGTCGGACCGCTCCGCCACAGAGTTCACGCGCAATATCTGACCCGGAAGAGTTGCTGCCAACGATGAGAATGCGGCGCGCATTCAGCGTGTCAGGATATCTGTACCATGCACTGTGCATTTGTCGGCCACGGAAATGATCAAGACCCGGTACCGACGGGATATGTGGCGTGGCGCAATTGCCATTCGCGACCAAAATAGCATCAAACACATCATTAGACTCTGATTGCTCGTCAAGAGAGCGCGATGTGACACGCCATCCGTTCTGGACACGCCTCGCATGGACCACTTCAGTACGGAAGCGAATCACGTCAAGCATGCTTTGCGAGCGTGTAAAGTGCTGGAGGTAATTATGTACATGAGCGCGTGATGGGAACATGTGAGTATTGGGTGGAAAAGGTACACCACGGAATGCCATGACAGGCTGAAGTGAGTACATGTAGTACATACCGATGGAACGTTGGTGCGCAGGCCTTCGTACATCGCACTAGGTGCTATGACCTTTTGCGGATTCTCACTGGAAGTAGCGTAACCGACTTCGCAAAGCTTTGCTGAAATGGGCTGATGTATATGGCATGGCCCTGGTTGTGGCTCATAGTTCCATAAACCCCCCACACAGGCACGACGTTCGAATACCGAGATTTCGATGGGCAGCTCACCGGCAACAGCCCGAAGCTGTTGCACGGCCGCAAGACCCGCTGCTCCTGCACCTATAATGGCGAAGCGATGCATCAGTAATGTCGTATAGTGAAAGAGAAAGCCGCAAAGTAGGAATTTCGCACGCAATCAGATGCCATAGCGGAAAGGCTCGAATGAGCCACACGCACGCAATCCTGAGCCTCCTCAGCCAAAAAAAAATCTCCACATGTTCCTCTACTAACGAATGTACACAAACGCGAATAGCAATCAACACCCTTGTACGAGTGCATCTAATCACAGCGACACAGGAAAAAATCGACAAGGCGCTGACCAAATGTCCGACGTTCAGGAGCTTTAGGACCTTGGGGGACATTCGGTGCACCACGCGCGGGGATCTGAGTAGGGTTGGCATCAAAGGGACTGGGTGAGCCTGCACCAGCGCCCATGCCAGTTGACATGGGCGACGCCATAGTAGATACACGCGTGTTCTGGCGCCGAGCCGACGGGCGTGGACGTTCTTCTACTTGTCCGGTAGCTGGAGACCCACGAACAGCAGCAGCAGATGCTGAAGTGACATTTTGAGACCGCGATGCACCCATGCCATGCAAAGCACCACCGCTCTGCGTTGCCTCGCGAATTGGCGCAAAGCCCTGCTCCGTCCGAATTTCGGCGGTGCTCAAGCGCGTTCCCATCTCTCCTACACGCTGCCTGTTGCGTGCGCCTTGAGCGGTGGGTGCACCAGCCCCAGCACCGGAGGCACCCGTGATGGCGCCGGCACCGGCGGAGTCCACAGGCGGCGTGGCATCGTGGGCAGCACGTCCCGTCTGGCCTTGGCGAGAAGCGTCGCCCTCTGCACCTTTGACATGATTCACCAAAAGCCAGTCGTAAACGCCATCGTCCACTTCGCCCAAATCACGCAGCACTTTGGAGAAGAGCTCGCGCAAAAAGTCATAATCGGGCGTCTCCTCAAACCCAAGCTTGCGGACATAGTTGAGATAGATACCAAACTCTTCGGGGAATCCGTCACACAGCTCTTTAATCGTGGTGCTCTGCTTCTTCTCACCGATCTTTTCATATTTTTGCTTGTTCGTGGCGGCTTTGAGGCCCTGCCACGGCAAGCTTCCGCGAAGGAAATACAAAAAGACATGGCCCAAAGCCTCAAGGTCATCGCGGCGAGACTGCTCGCGCCCAAGATGGGTGTTGATACTCATGTACCGCGCAGTACCACTGAGACTCTTGCGTTCTCGGTATGGAATATGCTGCTTTGTACGTGGATCGCGATACTGCTTCGCCATGCCGAAATCGACGACATTCACGATATTCGCTGATTTTCCAGGACCACGTCCTACTAAAAAGTTGTCTGGCTTAATGTCACGATAGATCAAGTTGCGTTCATGAATAGATTGTACACGAGTGATCTGAAACAGTCAGCGTTGGGTACGTACCATTTGCTTGGCCACCATGACGACAGTCTTGACAGAGAAACGTCGTCCACACAGGTCAAACAGGTCTTCCAGTGAGGGACCTAGAAGGTCGATCACCAACACATTGTGAAGGCCTTCCTGACCGAAGAAATATACTTGCGGCACACCTTGGATACCACTCAGGACTTTGTAGGTCCTGTATTCATCACGGAGCTGTGGGGCATCGCTTTTGCGCGGCTCGAACTTGATAGCAACTCGTTGATGCGTAAGTAGATCAGTGCCCTCAAAAATCACACCAAAAGAGCCTTCCCCAATTTTCTTGCCGACGCGGTAGTGACCACCTACCACATTCGAGGCATTCGAGTGCGATGCCATATTGGCACTTTGTTGAATGACCCTGGAAATATGCGGAAAGCACTAAAGACCTTCTTTCAATGTCTTGCGACCGACCTTATCAGGATATAGGAGCGTCGCAGGATTCGAGCGATGCGTTCTTGCTGATGGAAAAGACGGCGGCTTAGGGCTGTTGGGCAGCGCCCCCCGTGCCTTTGGCAAAGGCTTACAGATTTTATTTTCAGATGTACCACACACTCGAGCCTTCTCCGGCCGATATCGGCGGTGCTGTGCGACGACGTTCGCACCGCATTTCCCTCAGGATGCAACGTGCGGCAGCACGTTCTCGTACGAGCACAGGTATACATGCTGCCTACGTAGAAAATTGCAAGGCATCTATGTAGAAAGATATTTTCAGTAGAAAGGCACATGCACCCGCTTATGCAGCAAGGTCGCGCTGGCTCTCGAGCTTCTTGACCTGCCAACGTTAGCCATGATGCGGAGAGACATACGATGAACAAAGAAGTGTCCAGGAAGCTTTGTCAAGTTAGTTATTCGTGTGAACGTACCGTTCCACACAATTGCTCAGGCAAGCCTCCTCACCACGACCAAAGTGCGAGCCAATGGACGACGTGATGCATTGGTCCCAGCAGCGCTCCGTGAAGGCATGCACAGTCGACTGCATGCGTGCTTTAGATTGTTCCGAGTCAAGAAACGTGCTCAACTCCTTCTGGTCGGCCTCCGACAGGTTCTGGCTCATGACGGCTACGAAGACCACCACCTGCTTACGGCACGCAGACGCTACGCAGGGTCTCCAAGTATGACACGTGACTCCTCACATTAGGCCAAGTCTCCACTGCTACGTATGGCGAGCCTTGGCTCGCTTGCCAGGTGCAGACTCTGTGGCAGAGCGCTTCTTCTTGATGTTCGTGCTATCCTTACACAACAAGTTGTGTGCCTCCTTCAAAATACTGTGCAGTGATGTCGAGTTCTTGAAGCGCTCCGACTGTTGCAAGCGTTCCAACATGTTGGTCAGTTCTGCCGGGGGCCAGCATGCATGCGCTTGAGACGTCTGACCATCGGTGATTCGCAGAGTGATACGCACACTCTGAAGAATAAAGCGCAACACATCTTTGAGACGCTGCGAATTCAGGCTCCCTGCATTATCATCACCCTGTGCAATAGCTGCTTGGACCGTTTCCAGCACCACAGCACGGACTTGTTCGATAAAAGACAAGATCTCCTCCATGTTCGCCTGGCGCATGTCTTCATGCTGCTGTTGTTGCAGCAAGACTTGAAGCATGGTGAACACTTGAACTTGTCGGAAGGCGCGTGCCGCCTTGGAGACGCGGCAGCCTTGCAGCAACGCATGGCGCAAGCCCCAGCTTAGTTCGGGGTATCGCCGAATCGCTTCGATCAAAAAAGCCGGACGGATGGGGGATGACTTGCGCTCCAAAAAATCATCAAGCGTAGTCTTGAAGACATCTACTGTTGCATGGACGTGCCCATGACGAACAAGTACCTTGGTATACAAATGACTCACGGCAGCTGCCAAGTCTGCGAGCTTGGCATCTTGGGACGTACGCAAGAGCTCATGTGTATCTTTGAGCTCACTGACGACTTCATCCACGTCCCAGTGATCTCCGTGCGGCAGGTCCTTCGACTTGCAAAGACGCTGCCGAAGAATCTGACTCGCGCGATTGGCCACTTGCTGACTCGTGTCGCCAGAACCGCGCGCCAGTGCCAAAAGGGGCGTGACAAGACGGAGAACAAGAATATTGCCGCTTTGTTCTTTGGCGTATATGTCTAGAAGATCAAGAATCTTGTTGTGAAACAAGGCCGTGTCGCGTTGGATCCATTCACGTTCTTTACGCTTCGACGACGTGTGCTGTTGGAAAATTTCGGCCAGCTTGTCATCAAGTTGAGCCATCTGGTCGTCATCCATAACGGCATCTTGGTCGTCGTCGTCATCGTCATCGTCATCCATCATGCCGGTAGACCGGAAGGCTTCTTCAACGCGTGAGCGAAGAACAGGATCCACATCAGAGTCGTCCATGTCTTCTTCATCTCCCTCTTCTTCGTCATCTTCGTCATCATCATCATCATCATCATCAGCTTCTTCTTCTTCCTCCTCGTCTCCGTCGTCTTCCTCGTCTTCTTTTATCTCATCATCCTCTGCATCTTCGTTTTCGCCCATACCGAGCTGATCAACAAGGTGGTTTAAGCTGTCTCGGGTCATAGAACTGCTAAAAGCAGAAAACACCTGAATCGTCATGGATCGCAAAAAGGCAGACGAGATCTCTAGCAGACCAATAAGTGCATCGGTAAGTAGTTCCATCCCATCCATTTCACGCTGCGATGCCTTGTCGTCAAAAAATAGAAGCTTGGCTGCATCGACAACAGAATCAACCATATCAGGTGCATCATCGCCATCCTCAAAGGTTACCAAAATAACGGACGCAAGAAGAATTTCGAATGCACGTAAATGCAACTTACGTGTCTCATTCTTTTCTTTCTTGGATGCATTTCGCATCTGGTGTAGCATGCTCTTAGCGCGCTGAATTCTTTCCTGCGCGATTGGCCTAGCCGTCGTGGTAAAATGCTTGTGATCTTTCTCCATGGTATCAAGCATATCCATCACGGCCAAAGACCATGGTGTGCCACGCTCATCTGGCTCGCTTAGCTCAATAAGGCATGCCTGGAGTCTAGAGCGGCATACTTCCCGAAGAGCATCAGTGAATGGCACAGTGGGTACCTGCAGAATACCACTCCATGGTCCTTTTACGGGGTTCTTAACAGCGTAGTAGCCATGTCCAGCAAAAAAGATCAGCACATCACGTACCCAGCCGCTCGAAGACTGCACAAGATGGCTGCGGACAAGTCCCAGCATTTGATCGCAAGCGCTTTGGCGCTGCATTGCAATGCTTTTTGCGTCCTCGGGGGCGGCAGAGGTAGGTGCATATATAATGTCTCGAAGATATGCCAAGTAACGCTGTAAGCCTTCTTCATCAAGGGACGAAAGAATTGACTCGATGGTTTTGGTATGTGTTACACGATCAAAGTTCTGGCGGCCATGCTCACCCGTAAGTTGTGTCACTAGGGCGATACCCGCCGTGGGACTACGCTTCACCGCTTCTCCTACAAGCGAGACTGTTTTTTGCGCCATGCTGTGAAGCAAGCGGTCAGGAACAGAGAGCTGATTCACCCATGTGCGCATGACATGAGGTGTGAATAAGAAGGGAAGTACATCTTCAGATGCATGTGCAAGCGTGCGGTGAAGCACCTGAAACCCCCATGATTTGCGCTCTGGCGATGCTTGCGGAGCAAAGAGCGACTCGTCAACGACGACACGGAAGAAGTCGGCAAATGGCGCTACGCCCTCTGGGATTTTATCGTTCAAATACAAATTCAGTAGCTTATCCCATACAAATGGCAGCTTTGTTGACCAAGAGCCAGCCTTGGGAACTGGTGTGTCTGGCTGCCAATGCATAGGTGCAGCTTCGCGGAGCACAGACGCAAGGACAGGCAGGTTGGCCGATGCGAGGAAATTAGGCGTCTTGAAGGGTGGTATCATACGTTCGCCTAGCTTGATTGTGGGATCCATGTGCGTAAGTTGAAGGGCGAGCGCCAATGTTTCAGGCGAAAGGGAACGATGTGAGCTTAGTTGATCAGCGATCCATCCGAGGGCATCATCAGCCCAAGATGGGCGATCAGGTTCATTGCGGGCTAAAGGTTCAACGAGCTCAGTTAGGACCCATCCGCATGGCTCACTGAGCCAGGACTTGTACGAGGCCACATGTATCAAAATATGAAAGGCGCGCTGAAACGTGCTTAGGTACGCACGATACAAGAGCCGCGAGCGCACAAGAGCATAAATACCGAAGAGACGCGCAAATTGTAGATCACGTACTTCTTGACCATTCATGTTACCATGAACCACGCTATACTTGAGAATGAGCACAAGAACATCGTTGGCAGATACTGTCTTTAAGTGTGTCAATAACCCACTCAATGCCACAGCGAATCCAATGCGTGCATTCTCACGCGGACTTGCGAGACCACGCACAAGTCGTCGTATCGCATAGCTCACGTCTTGCGTATTGGCATCGTCGATGCGTTGTTCAGCGCCAGCCACTTCATCGTCAGTCACTTGCTCCGACAGGGGTGATTCCATCAGCGTAGTATCATCGACATTTCCGAAGTCTGAAGATTGTTGCAGCAATGCATTGACAAGCTCATTTGATGCATCTATACGCGCCTCGCGATCTGTCGCGGCGAGGTTCCAGAACAACGCCAGCGTATTCGACATGCAAGCGACGAGAAAATCAGCAATGGATTACGACAAAAAAAAATTCTGCAGCCTCGTGGAGGCAGGTGCCGACCGCTGGCTGTCTCGAGCGCGCTTATGCTAGGCCATGCGACATCCAAATATGATGGATGACTAAGAATACGCGGTTTGGTTTGGGTGATTGTGTGCGATTGGTTGGTACGCGCGCGTAGATACTGAGACAAGTGTTGTTTCCTTGTCGGGGCTAGTTGCGTTTTCCTTTGGGTGTGAGAAAGACCTTTGTATCATTCACTCATCTGAGGCGCGGGGAGAGTTGCAGGTTCCCGGTGTGAGCATTTCCTTTGTTCATACACCCCTTCAAACGTATAAATTTGCGCGGGACTTGTGCAATTGTGCTCAGGCAGCATACATTCTTTCGAAAAGAATGTCATCATCGCTCCCGTTCACAAGTAAAAACATACCTGCACCCGCAGGTTGGGGTGACGATGTACCTACTGTGCGCCCCTCCTCTCCTGCAAATCTGTCGCGTGATGGTTTCCTTATAAATGATCTCGACCGTTCATTTGGCTCATCTATGTCGATTTCGTCACTCGACAGCCCTCATCGCTCTGTGCGACGGGCGCGTGCCTCAACGCAATCGGCTATAGGGGTGCATTTGGATGATCCGTTTGCTGTGACAGCAGATGAAGGCTTTCTAGTGCCAACATCTATACCACCCACGTTTGTACACGTTTCTTCTATACCATACCGCGGCATACCTGACAGCTCACCCCATGCAATGGAAATATCATCACCAGCTGTTATCATGGAGCCACCTGCAGGCAAGACTCCCGCCGCCTTTCGGTCAATTCAGCCTTCTTCTGTCTCTTTTTTGGGACGTGATAGTGGTACGACGCGGTATTCTATGCCTGCTCTTGGACATTATTCGAACCTGATGTCGCGCCCATCAACACCGGATAGCCCGGACTACCGGCGGCCTCCGAAAAAGCGTTTAGCATCTACAAGTCAGCTGCAAGACGCGTCGTTTGAGACAGATGGCCCTGAACGCTGCGTATTTTTTGATGAAAATAAGGGCCGTATTCCCGTACAAAATAAGTCACGGCTGCACACACGAACGCAAAGTGTAAGTACAGTATATGCTAACAGGATCAGGAACTGTTGTGGTGGAAAAAAACAGAGATGGATTGGAACACAGCGGATGGAGAAGATCCCACTTCTGTTTCACCCACAGATACGGCACACCCAGACCGGCTGACGGAGGACGACAGCACTGCCAGTGATTCATTTCTGGCACCCACGCAGCCAGCGAAATCTGTTTCTCCTATGGCGAACTATTTCTATGACCCCCAGTCACCTCATGTCAGTATGATTAGTGCCGTTCCTTCTTCTCCTGCTTCATCTCCGAGCCTCACTTCTACTGACCAGAACTGGGGCAAACGATATCATACTTCCACGATACCCTTACCAGAAGTGCGGGCGCCACTGCCATCGGCAAGTTTCAATGCAGATCCCATCATGCTCGATGAACCCAGTGAAGATGGGCCTGTCCAGACTGGATCGCCTGTGCGGTCATCTGTGCGGCGGAGCTCGCTTTCTGGGCCCAGGCGCACGAAAACTACCAACGATGCACTCACATCGAAGGAAAACGTGCCTCCTGTTCCCTCTACAGCTCTGTCCCACATTCTGCCTGGATTTGGTAATCACGAGCTCGAACATAAGGTTTTGCCCTGTTTCCCCGTAAAGAGTGACGGTCTTATGCGCGTATCTTGCCAAACTGTTCGTGATCTAATGAAAGGCCATTATGATGATCGTGTTTCTGGCTATCAAATTGTCGACTGCCGCTTTGCATATGAACACGAAGGTGGACACATTGCAGGGTCGATCAACCTCAACTCGATTGAGCAGATCCAGCAGCATTTTCTCACGCCTGGTTCTGGTCTGCATGCAGAACACGCCCTTCCTCCCCGAACACAAAGCGGACATCCTGATGAACAAGGCAGTACGCGCAAATTTGTTCTCATTTTCCACTGTGAGTTCAGTTTTAAACGGGGCCCCAGCTTGGCATTGGCGCTACGCCAAGCGGACCGCTCACTTTCCAACGACTATCCAAAATGCCATTTTCCCGACATGTACATTCTTCAGGGTGGCTATGCTGAATTTTTCCGGACGTGTCCAGAGATGTGTGAGCCAAGGGCTTATGTTGGCATGGATGATCCTCGCTACTTGCGCAAGCGCTCCTCCGAGTTATCTGGTTTTCGACGCCAGTTTTCGCGCAATCGCAGCTTTGCTTATGGGGATGGTCAGGTGACTGGCTCGGCAGCTGCGCCCGTTGGGAGCATGCGCCGTGCACCGAGCCTTATGCCTTCGCTGCCACTTCCGACCGTGACAGGCTCGCCGCCACGTTTCTCACCGACAGAAGTGGCTACTGCTGCGAAGACCAAAAGTGGCAGCACGACAGCAGCTCAGCATCGAATGGGCCATATACCCGCCTTTGGAAAAGCATCCTCGTTGGCGCCACCTGATTTGGCGCGTGATGTAAGCTATTCATCATGCGATTCGTCGTTTGATGGTAGCACGACAGATTCACCATGTGCTGTGGCACGGTCAGGACGGCCTGCTTTAATGGACCTACCACAGCCTCAGCAGCGAGCTGCAATGGCCAACCGGTTGTTGAGGCGTGCAGACACCACGCCCTCGGTGACGTTACCACCGTAGAATATTGCGTTTATGTATGTATGATGCTAATGTTGGTATGTTTAATTCCTTGACAATATCGCCCGTTATGGCGCTACAATACAATACAAGAGTGCGCGCACGTCACAAAGCGCGGCTTCGTAAACGTGTCGAGTGGCTACGCGGATAGGTAGCGCATGTCGATGCATTGCCAGAATGACGCCGCTTCGATTGTGCATGTGTGCTGCGCATAGATCTCTTACGGCCATTGACGGGACATGCAGTTGGTTCGAGATTCTCTGGCGAGCCCCAAGCACGATCGAGATCAGTCAAAGCCATAATCTTATCTGGCACATTGAATAGGGGGTCCATGTCTGCGTCATCACGCAACGGCAGTTTCATGGACGTGCTTGTATCGAGCCAAATCTCAGACCTGGGTATGATATCCTCACGTGGTGTAGGAGATTGGTCAGATGACTCAAATGCATCTTCGAGAAGGGGTGCAGCTGGCAGGCTGTCCAAATCACCATTCGCACTTGCGCTTCCGGCGGCATCAACACCCGTCATCGTGCTGCCCATCAGTGCATCGGGTGAGCGCGGTATCGGTGTCGGTGAAACACGCGATAAATCCGATGGAAGAGACGGGGTAACGAGCGATGGCAAAATGTTCTTGTCGTCTTCTTTGTCAGATTTTTCTGCAAGCTCAGCAGCCGTAACGGTGTGCACAGGTGTGAGTGGCGTGTCACCATGCGCATCCAATATAGGTGATGCCAATGCGGCTTCATGTTGTAAAGGGTCATGGTGCATGCCGGGCGCAAATTCATATGGCAATGATAGGGTAATCGAGCCGGCATGAGCTCCTGACTCAGATGACCGCGAATGAGGAACAGGAAGCGCATGCACAAACACTGTATCTTTGTTTTCATCTGATGTTGGAGAGCAGCTCCGCGTCCATGAGGGTGAATCTCTCGATCCCGGGGACGCAGGCGTAGTCATGTGGCCATCTGTCAAAGGGCCGTCGTATTCACTGCCTTTTGGTGAATCGACGCGAGTCAGCATATCCAGCTCAGCATCCAGTAGCATCGTCCGGTGAAAGTCATTATCATCATCACCATCTGACTCGGCATCTGGTGCGGAGGCAGCGACCGCATGCGCGCCCGATTTGGGTGCATCTTGTACGGATACAGACCATGCGCGTTCAGCAAATTCGACGTGCAGTGCATTCCTAGCGAGTTCATCCACTTCATTGTCATCACCATCGTCATCATCATCATCATCAGAGACAGGAGCAGGGCCTACTCGCCCAATCCCGGCAGCCGTGCGTACGGGCTTCGGGCTCATGATGCCTGACATGTAAGTTTCATCGGTGGCCGTACCATTGTTAGACTGACGACGCCGAGTGGGCTCCGTTATACGTTCACCACGTCTTGTAAATATTGGGGGCATCTGCAAATCATTGGTAGATGGCTGGGGGCTGCGAGAAGAGAAACGAAGAGTTATGCGAGCAGACGTGGGAGAATCCGAATTCTCTTCAGATTTAATATGGCTTTTGGATTTTGGACGCAGTGAAGATGAAGTGGGTGTAGATTTGCATTTAGGTACTGTATTGGGTGGTGAGGCACGCTTAGAATCAGCCGTGAGAGCCTCAGGAGGCTTATACATGGAGTTGGGACGGCGTATCCGCTTACCGGGGCCAGTGGCATGTGTTTCTTCAGGATTGATGGGTGGGCTTGAAAGTTTATTGGTGGTTTCCAGTTGTGCGGAAGTTCTTTGTGTGGGGTCAGAGGGGGGTCGTGGTGTAGACAAGGGCGTGGGAGACGGCGAACGCAACCAGCTGGGTAGCTTTCGCGACCGAACAGCACGACGAGGCGCATCCGTCTCCATTTGCTCAGCTTCTTTATTCATGAGGCGCGCAGAATGTGGTGGCAACTGTCTTGAGAGTTGCAAATGTATGCAACGCCACCAACGCCGGCTCTACCGTGACTCTAGGTCAGAGATAGGCGCGCTGAAGGGCGTGGTCCACACACGCTAGCCACAAGTATGGTGCAATGGACTAGCACGCAAAGGGGACACAAACAGTTGCTCAACAGCTCGTGTCCAGACGACTCACACGCCAAGGGGAGCAATAATTCGTTTGGTGGTGCAGAAGAAAAATTGAAAGATGAACGCCCCAGAATGTTACGCAAGCGGGACTAACGGCGCCCGATGCCGCCAAATGCCCCCGATGCCCGCCCAACCTGCGCACTCGCATTAACTCGGCCGAAGGGCACCGCCGCGCGCTGACTCAGGCGTTGGTGCAACAAACCGCTGGTTGGCTAGTCACAGACCTGACAGACCGGCAGGGGCATACGTCGGAGTACTACGTAAGCCAAGCCCACACAACCTGGCATACGCCTAGTCGGTCGAACGATCCAGCTTCGATCTGGAAAAAAGGACCCTTGCACGACCGCGCACATCTCAGTAAGCGACTTGTATCTCGCAGATACAGAGTCACTGCCGAATGAGTGCGCACGATACTGCGTCTAGTTCTGGAAGTGCATCTGCGGGAACTTGGTCTTCGGCCCCTATGTGGCGTTCCACGCCGAGTACGAATGCTGCTGCGACCTTATCCAATGAGGATTTCATGCCGACACTCGACTTTCCTAGTATGCAAGACTTGCCTTTACGTGAGATGCAGCCCATACTGACAATGCCGCGTGGACGACATGCAGCTACGAGCTCTTTGTCTACGATCCCTTCATTTGACTCACGTCCCAACCTGTCCACGTTCGATACGGGAATAGCTGCAGGAACGAGTCAGCCTCGCGGTCGCGCCCGTGCGGGCACCTTGCCTTCAAGGTTTGATGCGACCGCACCGGGTGTGCCAATCGTTGGTCTAAAGGAACAGAGCAGTCAGGCCCCAATCGGCGGTACAGAGCATCTCGGCATACCGTCACTCAACGATAATAATGGATTCCCATTTTTCACTGGAACCGATGATACAGATGCTCTCGGACAGACGCAGGAAAATTCGTTAGCCAAGACATTGGACTATTTGGGCTTAAGTGATGAGCCGCGCATTCTTCCCTTGCCTCGGGATCGCGCACGAACAGACGCTGCCATGATGAATATGAGATATAATGACTCGATTCCATTAAGTACGCATCGCTTCCTGCACCCACAAGGGCCCACCCAAGTTGCTCGAACTGCTCCTTCTATGGCCGCGGCTTTAGGCCCTGCGCCGCCGCTTATTTCCCGCGCTCCCGGCTATGGTCGTGCGAGGTCTGGTACCGTTGCAGCGATGAGTGGACCTGACGGGCGGCAGCGAACAGAAACTGAGCTTCAGCGCGCATTCGGTTTGTTGTCATCTGATGTGCATGCCACGCGACTTCGAAGCAATTCGATGCATTTGCTCTCCGGCTCAACGCGCAAAGACTCGGAAGAATGCTACTTATGTATAACGCGGTTAAGTACACAAGTAACCACCCGGCTGCTTCTTCGTTTGTTTGAGCCGTATGGTCTAATAAAAGATATATTACTATTTCCTCAGCATGGCGCTGCGCTTATTCAATTCGAGGAGCCTTCGCACGCAGAACAGGCAGCTGAAGCGGGTGCTACATTTATCGGTGCCTATTTGATGGAATGCCTCGGTGACCAAACGGTTTTGCCTCAATTTTTGGCAAACTCTGGTGCATTACCCGACAGCGCCATTGAGGGCGAGCCGATAAGCACGCGTGTCGTGGAGGTATCACCTGTACCGCCTGGCATAACTCATGCTGACTTGATGCATCTTTTCAGTATCGCCGGACCTATCGAACATATTTCTTCGAAAGCTAATGTCTCGCAAATTACGTACGACAGCGCGGAGGAGGCTCGTATGGCTTTGCAGCTCAATGGCAGCTTGCCTTTTGGTGGCACCTGGCCGCTGTGCGTGTTTTCTGTGCCGGAGGAGAAGATATGGCCCCGTCGGCAACCACGTACTATGCGTGTTGGTGGTTCTGGAACTATGGTGCCTAGCAGTGACAAAGGGGGTGTGCCATTACCTTCAGATCTTACACCTGCGCTAGATTCTGAGATGCAGCAAGCCCTGCTAAAGTTACTTCACTTCCAACAAGGTGAAGATCCTGAAATGCAGACGATGGACTCACCCGTGGAGCATACGTACGCAATAAATATACCAATGCCTGCAGATGGCGGTCGTGCCAGTCGACGTATGGACCATGCAAAGTACCGTGAATTGCGCAAGACACTCGAGGCGCATCAATTGAGCCAAGAAGAAGTCGATAACGTCGCGCGTGAGCAGCTCTCGGTGATCGTGGATCTCGCGCGCAACTACATCGGCAATACGGTCGTTCAGCGTTTCTTCGAACAATGCTCCGAGACCGTCAAGACAGAGATGCTTGAAAGACTCGCACCACATCTTGCTTCTCTCGGTACACACAAAAATGGAACATGGGCAGCTCAAAAAATTATTGACTGTGTACGAACAGAGGAGCAGCAAGACCTGATTACCACGCATATGCAGCCGTACGTGCCGTCGTTGCTTCTGGATCAGTTCGGGAATTATGTTGTGCAATGCGTGTTACCCTTTGGTTTTCCCAAGGCTGATTTTATTATGGACGCCATGGTGGATCGATGCTGGGAAATTGCCCAAGGTCGTTTTGGTGCTCGCAGCATGCGTACGTGTCTGGAGCACCCTGGCATGCCTCGGAAGCACATTAAGCGTGTGGCTTTGGCGATCATTCTGCACTGTGTCCCACTCTCGACTTCGTCCAATGGCACACTCTTGCTTACATGGCTTTTTGAATCGTCAGGCATGTCAGGTATCTCTCAGCTTATCGCCCCACGCTTTATACCGTACATGCCGCTGCTGTGTACACACAAGCTGGCATCAGGCATCGTGCTGCGCATCATGATGCAGGCGGACGATTTGGAATCCGCTCGCCTGCTCCTTAATGCGCTGTTTGATGCGCCTCGCTTCCAAGTGCTTGAAGAAGTACTTCTTGATCCTGTCCACGGTGTTCTTCTGGTAGGCCGTGCTCTACTGAGCCCCGCGCTCGATGCAGAGACGAAAGCTAGCTTTGCACAGGCTGTGTCTGAACTTTTGCAAGCAAATGACCTCTTGCAAGTGCGAGCCTATCAACGACTGGCTGATGAATTGAGTTCTCTTCCTTTCCATGGCACTCAGCTGCCATTGGTTGGGCTACAGCGACCCCCACCGGGTTTGATGTACCCGGTTGCTGCCTCCCTTCAGCCGCAAATATGATTAAGGGCAATGGCATGATGTTTGTATACCACATTTGTACATCCTTTAACGAAAAAGGTACATAGTACACGAAAAATATAACTATGGTGAGAACTTGATACGATCCGCCTGTAAATGCTGACCGTTTACGTCAGTGTCATTCAGAGCATTGCACACGTTGTAGGCATCTTGACCTGAGCCCATAGTTAGACGCACAGAAAACGTCGTGTCGCCAGCAAGATTTGCGGGAAAATCCATATCAATAATACGACCATGTGGTTCAACAAGCAAGCGAACGTCGTCTGCATCGATCGTGGCTGCAGGCAAAAGACCCTGTAGAAGGACCATGGGAGAGGATACCGATATCTTATCATCGTCCAGACAGCCGTCACTTCTTTGTACGAGTGCGTATGACACTTCAATCGGGTAGCCGTGCCAGATATGGCCATTTAGTGCATGCATCGCAGCTTGGGCACTCTCAGGTGTATCCATATCGATAAAGCCTCGCCGACGCGCCTGAGTGTCGAGCATTGCCAGAATCACGCTGTGTACGACGCGCCCATACCTTCCGAACAGCTCATTGAGCTCATTGGCTGATACTTCAAGTGGCAAATTGAGTACATACAAGTTACGGTACCCGTTCTGCTCATAATCTGCCTCTTGGCCAACACTTTTGGCTACTGTGGCCCAGGAGGGCTGCAGCAGTGTCGATCGAACCCCTTCATCCATACTTCGAATTCGCACAGGCTGTCCCAAAATGACACCACTCGATATTCTGCATGCATTTTTGGCATCGTCCGTACTGGACAAGACAACCGTTGCCGTGCCTTTTCCTCCCTGCACTGTGATAGACACGCTCTCTACTTGCAGTGGATGTAAGAGACGCACAATATCGACGGTCGTAGCTGTTAAAGGAATCGGCTCAATGACTACCTTGGAGCTCTGCTTTGGTGGCATGATGCCCAAAACATGACCACACTGCCACGTTGCAAGGTCATAGATGCCTTGTGTCGCTGCCTCGTCGCTGCTGGGACCGCTGCGCACGGACGCCTCAGCGCGCAGAAAAATTTGGATGCGCCGGATCGGCCGAGATGGGAGCGTCGACGGGCACTAGCCATGAGATATGACGCTCAACAATTTCGCCAAGGCTAGTCATTGCATACTAAAGACGAGCATACAAGACGACTGTCGTAGCCGTGAATATACACTCAAGAAAAGGTATTTGCATCCAGCCGCTTGTTTTCTTGAGGAGTCGCTGAACGCACAATGCAAGCGGGTGATTTCATCTTGTATGACGACCAAGAAAGAGATGTGAACTACCCTATTGCGTCACCATTCAGCAGGCCTTCATTCCAGCAGCATCGGGGGCAGCTGGCAGATACATCGCCCTTATTTGAAGAGGCGCAATTTTATGCGCCTAATGATCCAACCCAGTCCCAAAGCTCCTCCGAAAATGTGTCGCGCGTGTCACCAGTGACCTTGGAAAATGTATCGCCTGATGCTACACCGCCGAAACAGCCTTCTAGCGGTACACTCGGTACACCGTTGGATCTTTTATCACTTCATGGATCAACAGATGCATACCAGCGGACAACACCAAAAATGGCACCTTTATTTCCACGTTTGCCGCAGGAGAACCAAGCATCACCGACCGCGTCCATGTCACAGCAACCGCCTCAAAATAATGACATGAATGCAGCTACAGCTTCTTTGCTTTTTAAATCTCCAGAAAACGACACTCATTCCAACATGCAGCTCTGGCGCTCGTACTGGAGCACACACGGAGGTAATGCGCCCGTGCCATCTATGATCATGTATCCAGACATGTTGCGTTCGACGAACGAGGCGATGGGTCTGCAGCGTGCTCAGCCCAACGACAAGCTTACTGTATCTCCACGCGATTTACATCTTGACTACAATGAGGCAACGACGCCGCCTGCGAAACTCAAAGAGCCGCCTGCTTTGGTCGATACTGCTCCCTTGTTCCCAGCAGCACCTACGACCGAAGACAGTCTTTGGAAAGCTCCCTATGGTGTATCATCCGGCATTGAAACTGGCTCGAGTACAGAAGAGGAAGATGATGAGGATGAAAAGCCGTTAGTCAATGGCGCAAGTCTTGGAACCACTGTACCAAATGAGCAGCTGCTCCAGCAATGGAGCCAAGCCATGTTTGGCAGCGTCCCAACAGATGAAACGATGCAGACTCAACCTTTTCGTGATTCGGAGTCAGTGTGGCCCTCTGTCGGTCCTGTCTTTTCTACGGTGTCGACCTCGAGCGAGTCAGAAGATGACTCGGAGCGCGTCCACAAAACACCGCAAACATCGAGATTTTCTTCATATACCCCTCATCAAGCAATGTATCGTGATGGATCAGGTGCTATGGGTGCTTATGGCTTTATGCCCGCGAGTAGCCAAGGCAGTGCTATGAGTACAAATATGAGCACAGACAGTGAATCAAGGCGCAGCTCGGCCGTATCTATGAGCATATCTGAGAGTGAGGCAGGCGGACAGGATGCGACGGGTAATAGGAGTCCCTCCATTCGGCGCACAGCACAGGTGGTGGACCCCACCACCGATGCACAGCCTTCTCCATCGTCACCTGCGCAGCCTGCCATTCGACCGCGTCGTTCATCTAGTCGCAATCTTCGACAGGAAGAAATGGAAGCCTCGTCTGCTACCATGGGTCCACCCTCTTCTGAATCTTCTAGCCAGGACGGCGAAGGAGACGGCGACTCGGACTATGAGCAGACGCATCATGTTGCACAGCCTGTTTCGCGTTCAGTGCCGCGACGCGGACGTCCTCCACGCACCATTTCTGGTCATAACAAGACACATGGTTCGGGGTCGCACCACTCACTAAGCACTTCGCCAACTTCGCATGGATTGCCTCGTCGGAATGCGTCACCTCCTGCTTCAGGCTCCGTCATTCGTTGTGAGTATGTATCTCCCGTGACGCGCCAAATGTGCGGTACCGTTTTCCATCGCATGTACGACCTTGCACGTCACCGCATCACGCTCCATGTACGTGAAGAAGCACAGCTCGTGAAAGAGGGGGTGCTCAAAGTAGACCAGTGTGTTGTCCTTGGTAAGGAAGTCGATGTCGAGAAGGCCCTTTCTGACCTTGAGTGGACATGCCGCATTTGTGGTGCAAGCTTTTCTCGAAAGGACGCCATGCTTCGTCATGAACGTCTACGACACCATGCTTAGATGTACTACTTGATTCTCCTACGACTGCTGTAACGAATGTGTAATACAAGTTCATAACCTCCACCCTTGTCGTGAGCGGCGCGACTGCTTTTTCTGTTTAACTGCCGCATGGATGAAGCACTGCTGCAGGACGTGAGTGACCCGTCAGATTGGACCGGCAGCTGGTCGGAGCTGCGTCACTTGGATATGACGCTTCGATGCGGCTTGTGCTTTGTACGTATGCTATTTTAACCTTGCCAGGATATTTTTCGTGCACCTGTGGCTTTTCGTGAATGCGCGCATGTATATTGCTCTTCTTGTATACGCATGCACATCAACCAGCCAGGTGGCGCGGGAGCATTTTGTCCAAATTGTCGCCAGAAAAAGGCGTATGACTCTGAACTTGTAGTCCAACCTGTTCTCGAAGCGGCTTCAAACCACTGGCGACATACTCGGTCTTTTCTCATGAAACAGTGGCAAAAGATGCAGGAGCTCGAGTCCAAGAGGTCTGAAATGAAAGGTGCTGAAGCGAATGGTGAGCCTCATGAAACCTTGGCAAGATCTCGCAAGCGCGTGCGTGGAACGCCTGATGAAGACCAGGACTATCGTGCATTGGATGCAGGTACGATTGTACAATGTCCTATCTGCCAACGCGAATTCGATGCAATCGCAATAAATGCGCATTTAGATCGAGGGTGCGGGACAGAAGACCCAGGACCTCCCACCATGGACCATTGGCTTCGTGCGTCATCACCTGTAACGCACTCACCCGAAAAGCGACTCACTCGCCCGCAGTACCAATTAAAAACGGAGCGTGATATGCGCAAACTTCTTGAAGTTCGTACAAATCATAACTGACTCAGGCACTCCAGCTTCCGACGAGTGGTAACAAGGACCGCATGGTCGAGCGGCATCGACATTGGGTAAACCTGTACAATGCAAATCTTGATGCGGCACCCGCTCTCAGAGCCTCTTTACCATCCCTTCGAAAGCAACTTATGCAATGGGAGCGTTCGCACGGTGAAATGACGGCAAAAAATGTGCCGACAGAAAAGCAAGCAAAGGCATGGCTTAAAGCGAATCAGCATGCCTATACGGACTTGATAGCTCAGGCCCGATCAACGTTGCCATCCAATATATCCGAGCATGCCAAGAACAGCGAAAAGTAATACAGTTTTCATAATCCTATTTAGTGCCGACGCGCGTAAATCCTTCGTGCTGCGATAGATCCATGGTGAGCGCAATGTGGAGCTCAATTGTGACAAAGGCGACACATTTCCGCTGCTTGCGCACTTGCAGTGCAACGACCACCTCTATGGCAAACGAAGAAGCTGTAGGAGATGAGGAAGCATCACATACGTCTATGGAACAAGATATTCCATTCAAGCCAGCTGTCGACTTACCTGATGGCCAAGATCCCAAGCGCTGGTCCGTGCCACGAAAGGTCTATGTGAACACCATATTTATGCTCATGGTGTTTGTCAACACCTACATTTCAGGTATATATTCGCCTGGCATCAAGGCCATGTTACATGATGTGCCAATGAGCAGAGAAGTGGCAGACTTGGGTACAGGTATGTACATGTTTGGCATAGCGGTGGGGTCATTGTTATGGGGTCCCATGAGCCAAGTGGTGGGTCGTCGACCTGTATTCCTGGTGTCGTTGGTCGGTATGGTTTTTTTCAATCTTGGTTTGTGCCTTACCATGCACGTATCTGGTTCGATCATCTGTCGTTTTTTTGGTGGTGCTGTCGGTGCCACCACGTTTTCTAATGTCGCAGGGAGCATTATTGACATGACAACAGAGCGTGAAAGAACCCCCTACAATACCCTATTTCGCTACTTTACTTTCATTGGACCCCCTTGTGCTGCTCTTCTTGGAACAGTTGTTGTGCGTGACTCTACATGGAAATGGAATTTACGCTCAGCGCCGATCGCCTGTTTTGTGTGCCTTGTGCTATATACATTCACTGTTCCAGAAACATATGCCCCAGTTCTCATACAGCGCAAAATTGAACGGGATCGAGAGGTGTATGATGAAAAAAAGCATCACCACTCATGGATCCATCGAGAGCTACATCATATCAGACACAAGATACCCGACTTTGCATTGTGGACTATGGTCGTCTCCCAAATAGCGGAATCACTGCCTGTCCCATGGATCCTGCTTTTCGAAGAACCTTTAGTCATTGTTGTGACATTTTACACGTCTATGTTGTATGGTTTGCTGTATGGCTCGCTGCTATTCTTTCCGATTATTTGGGGCGACGTGCGCGGCTACACGAATGTTCAAGTGGCGTACTGTTATTTTGCTGTAATCACGGGCTTTACCTTATCTACCATGATGGTAGGCTTGTGGATTCAAAATTCAGAATACAAGCGTGCGTATGATCGAAACCAACATACGCCTGAGTTACGCATTCGCTCGGGTATATTTTCCATTTTTTTTGTCCCCATCGGTCTGTTTATTTTTGGGTGGACAGCGCCATTTCTTCACGTTCATTGGAGCGGACCATGTATTGGTGTCCTCCTTTACACGTTCGGCATGTTGTCCGTTTTTAGTTCATGGATGACATACTTAACGGATACCTATGTAAACAATGCGGCTGCAGTGGTATGCATCAACTCGTTCGTTCGGTGCAGTATCGCGGGTGCCTTTCCCCTGTTTACGAGACAAATGGTGCATGGAATGACATTTCAAGGTTCGATGAGTTTGTTTGGTGGTATTTCCATCCCACTAACCGCTATCGGAATCTACATCGCGTTTCACGGTCATCGAATCCGTGAGAAGAGCAAACACGCTGTATATGGATAATGCTTTAAAATTTCCCTGTACCATAGTTAGACCTGTATTATACATACCACGAAGAAGATTCGCTATCATCTCGCGACCAGTGATCACACACGTACGCAAAAACGTTGGCAGATCAAGCGTGGAGAACACTGAGTCAGCCATGCCGAAGGGCAGCATCGGTGGAATCCAGCCTTGGGCAAGTTCAAGAGCCCAACATCCGGATTCTGGCATCACGTACTGCTTGACCTGCCCGCGCTTTAAGTGATGCATGGCGCCTGCGGGGTAGCGCTCTGGTGTAAGATCTCCTGCACGGAACGCGAGTTGCTCGCCCTGGAGAATATGGAAGTAATCGTCCGCTGTATGTCGGCCAGTATGACCCTCTGTACCAATGGGCGTACCGAAAAAGATCAGGTATTCGGTAATGGATGCATGAATGATGTACATCGAGCCCATGGCACCACCAGCGTTGTTGAACACCCACTCGTTGTGGTCCCGAAAAGAATTCTTGTTCAGCGTGGGACCAATTTTTGGGTCTTGTCCTAGCTTAGATACGATCTCATCAAAAATGAGGTCAGTTGCGTTACCGTGCCTCGCAATAGCGGCTCGCGAAATATCATGCAGTTGGGCCTGATCAAATATATAGAAATGACGCAACCTATTGTCTAGGAGCTTGATAACAGCTCCAAACAAAGCGAAAAATACAGCGAGAATGGCAAGCCAGTAAAAAGAACCCCTGGACGAAGTGGTCGAGGATGTCTTGCGCATGCTCAATACGTTCGTGGACGAAGCGTCCAAATATGCCCAAGGGAACTGTCTTACCAGTCGAATATGCGTGATTACGCCATCTCAAAATTTGTCCACATTTGTCTATAATACAATTCAGACCTCGTCAAGATGCTACCTAGTTTGCAGCAGTCCATAGTCGCGAAGCCAAATCATACCGAGCTTGTACAGAATTTTGCAACGCTTCATGATCAATATCAAATGATGCTGCGACATTGCGCTTAGCTGAACGCACAAGGAGTGATGTGATGGGCGCAGAAGCTTCATCGTTATCATGGTGTGGAACAAATCCCATGCCGCGAAATAATTGCAGAGCAAGGCTGTTTGGGGTGAGATTTTACGGATGCGTACACATTTCGGTCCATACCGACTTCCTCCTCGATGTCCCAGTTTTCCATGACTTCACTCTCTCGACGTAGCTCTTCAATCTCAGACTCTAGCATCGAAAGAGTAGCTTCTTGATCATTAATTTTCTTTGCCAAGTCAAACTTTTCATTCTCCATGCCTTTCATAATGGAGGCATGCTCCTCGAAGGAACGCCATTCAGCAGAGGCACGCGTCGAACTCTCGCGCAGTTCCGACACAGACGCTTCAAGTTCTATTCCGTCAGTTGAATGAGATGCTAACATACGCTTAATGATTTCTTCAAACTTGGAGCGTTCTGCATCTCGACGCTCCTGAACTTCTTCCAACATCGTTTTGAACTCGCGAATGCGGACCAGCTCTTCATCAGGTACCAATACGCCATTTAGCTCGTTAATCATTTCACTACCAGCAGTGAGTGAGCCATGCAACTATACATACGGTAACGTTGATTCCGTCATGGCGGCGTCAGAATGGTGCTCCGACATTGCAATGTAGAGAAAAAAAGGTTGTCAAGAGCGCGTCGAGCCAACGCGGGGTTGCACTTTGGCCTGCACGTGAAAGTGGAGCAAAAGTGTGACAAGAGTGGGATTCGAACCCACGCCCGAAGACAACGGAAGCTAGAAGCTTGTGAATTAAGGAAACCTTAACGTTGCGCCTTAGACCACTCGGCCATCTTGCCGTACACTGGCGAAAGCTAGGATTGGAATGCGTATATGGACCAGTGTACAATCAAGGCTGAGAAAAGTCCAATCTACCCATGGTCTTTGGTGTGCATAGTCGATGCGATTGTTACTCTATGAAGCAGGTTATGGGGCCATATAATGCTTACTATCTTCCTTAATGATCCATTTTGCTCCCGGTTTCTTGCTCTCACGTATGGCGCATTCTTGCAACCGCGATTCAATAGCTGCTTTACTCACACCCTTTATGCTGGGGGCAAAGTATTCCCATAAGTCTTCAATGAGAGCCGGTTTGGATCGTGTGGAGCCATGAATCTTAGAAACAAGTTCTGGCATATGGGTATCAGGGAATAAGAACTTGGTTGTGCGTGGCGGCACACTGTTCTGTAATGTTGACGATTCTGGCGATGTAGTTGCAGCCTGTGGTATAGTGTCAGAAGACTTGTCATCATCCGCAATTGTCATGGTGGTGGATACGAATGTGAATGGGTTGAGACCGACATGTGCTTCGTTCAATAAACGAACCTGATAAGGCTCAAAGCTCTCATAACTTGCTGCGGACAAAGTCGTTTCCCAGTGTGGGCCCGTTATATATGGCACCAACTTGGAGTCGAACCGACGTCCCAGCAATTTGAGCTTCTTCTTTGTTTTGTGCGAAAGAGGAGATTCACGCACGAGTGCACTGCGTGAAGAAGAGACCGTATCTTCTTCCATAGGCGCTGCATCCTCTTCTTCCAAGTCGTCTTCGAGCCAGTCGTCCAATTCTGAGTCTTCCTCTGAAGAGGCAACACTCTCCGCCTCTTCTTCTCGGTCATCCATCGCATCATCCACATTTTCGCCTTCATCGACGTCCTCCCATTCGGCGTCACTGTCAAAGGTATAGTCAATCGAGAGTGGGTCCTGTCCAAAAGGCCTCCGTGGTGTTATAAAGTTCGACGAACGCGTATTTGTGCCAACCCAGCCAGGCCGGCGCTCCAAATGAAATTGCAGAAGTTTTATAGGCACTAAACGTCGATCATTGAGTTTCTCAAGACTTCGCTTGGCTTGTTCCTCTGCATTTCCGCCCAGCACATCTGACTCTGTCACTGTCTTCATAATGTCTCGCACACACACAGGTGGATGAATGCCACTCGACGTTTGGCGAATCGAGCGTTTGCGAAAAGCTTGTTGAAATTCTGCAAGTAGCACCTGTGGTGATGCGTTGCGCGCGTCTAATTGTTGAAGGAACGTGTCATCCACGGGATGATAAAATTGATTTGGTTCGGCCACGTCCTTATATTCACAAGGCGGAAATGTCAGCTCAAAGTCAGTCTTGTTCTTTTCTTCGTCCTTCTTACTGACTGATTTGGCGACAGGCTGCTGAAAAAAGGCATTGAAAAGACGTACTTGAGCCTGCTTATCTTTTTCTTGTCTTTCTTCGCGTGCTTGACGCTCCGCACGTCGTGACTCGCGAAGCTTGGTGCGCTCTGACTTTTCTCTGGGCACGGGAGTAGGTTTCGGCGATTCTTCAGGCATATCCACATGTACAGGTGAAGAAGATGGTGGCGGTGCTGCATCTTCTGAAGGCGGATCAAGCTCCACCGCCCGTGTCTTGGTACGCGGCGGCTTCTTTGGCGACAACAGTGACTGCTGCTTTTCTTGGGGCAGAGCTTCAAATAATTGCAGAGCTTCTTCCTTTGCTTGTACGCGCTCTTGTCGACGGGCAACCAACTTATCCAGGTTTTCTTTTGGCAAGAGGCTCATGTCATGGACCTCCCAACGCCAGAGTTGCAGAGAGGCGGGGACAGTTTCTTCGCCCGTCTGATCAATGCCATAATTTACACGAGCAGCAATATGATTTAGACATTTTTGGATCGTAGTCACACTGAGCACGTCGACATTTTCTCCATTCTGTATGGTGGTTGTACTGCCCTCGGGAAGGAGCGTGGCGTGAATTCGCTTGGCCAACTCTGTCTCATTTTTGTCGCTTTCTTGTGCCAATGAGGCAATCACACCTAAATGCTCAGTGGGAATCTCCATTAATACATGCGTTTGGTTATCTGAGAAGAACGACTGAAAGGCCAGTACGGCTCGTAACACAGGCATGGTTCGGTCCCAGCCGACCGCCTTTTGCCGAAGAGAAAGACGCGTATTCTTTAATGTCACAAGAGATGGGGCCTTTTTGGTCTGTTTTGCTCGAGCATGCTCTGGCGCATCCTCTGCTTTGCGTTTTGGCGAATGCGTCGCCTCGTTCGTGGCCATAAAGAGAAAGAGGGGTGCGACGCGACGCGCTTGTTTGATATTCAAAAAGGGACCTAGTAGGTAATTTAGGAATCTCATGGAGAAACGACGCGCACCGCTTACGCAATTCTCATATCGACGGCCATGTCGGTTGAAAGCCAGCCGTGGGTTGAGCGATAGTATGTTTTCCTTCGCTCACAGCAGTCGACCCAAAACTATAGATGAGGTCTCGTCACAGCAGCATGCAGTGAATGTGCTGCGTCGGTCCCTATCGTCTGCCAATGTGCGTGATAACCTCTCTTACCCTAGCTCCCACATATGCTGTTTTACGGACCACCAGGCACGGGAAAGACGTCGATGATTCTTGCTTTGGCTCGTCAGCTATTCGGGTATGTATGCGTGAGAGACTTACATCAAGGCCTGAATTGATGCGCTCGCGCGTTCTCGAGCTGAATGCCTCGGATGAGCGTGGCATTGCTGTAGTGCGTGACAAGATTAAATCGTTCGCACGAGCTGCTGTCTCGGCGCCGAATCCAGATTACCCGTCGCCTCCTTTCAAAATTGTGATTCTCGACGAAGCTGACAGTATGACGCAGGACGCTCAAAGCGCATTACGCCGTATCATGGAGCAGTACAGTCGTATCACCCGATTCTGCCTCATCTGTAATTACGTGTCGCGCATCATCGATCCTGTTACGTCTCGATGCAGCAAGTTCCGCTTCAAGCCACTGGATGCATCGAGTGCCGAGGCGCGTCTCCAGTATATTGCACAAGCTGAGGGCTTGCGAATAAGCCCTGAGGTCTTGTCGATGCTTATCCATACGTCTGATGGTGATATGCGTCGGAGCATTACGTACTTGCAGTCCCTGGCGCGTCTTGTGTCGGCACGTGGTAACGATGCAAGCCTCATGTCGTCTACGACTGTGGGCGAGCTAGCCGGCATTGTTCCGATGCCTGTGATAACGTCACTTGCACAAACTATGGCCGTTCCTTCCTACGACACGAATGACGAGGCCACACCTACGGCTCAGGGCAGCGCATTCGACGCTGTGTACGATGCTGTGCATCACATTGTGCGCGAAGGTTACTCTAGCTTGCAGGTGGTGCTGCAGTTACACGACTATATTATTTCCCACCCTATGCTTTCTGCAAGGCAAAAGACCAAATGCGCTCTTCATCTAGGCGCTGCCGACAAGGCCCTCATGGATGGCGGCGAGGAGAGCCTTCAACTTCTCACGCTGTGTCTCTCCCTCCACCAAGATGTTACAAATAGCACCTAATAGGCCCATCGAAGATGTAAAAAAGAAGGATTGAACAGTGGTTCTCTTTCTCGTCGTCCACGTCGACACCATGCCGTACGTCTGTCTGTGCTAACGAAAGACTTTACGAGTTATTCTGCGTGGCCATTGCACAAGCAGAATCTGCCCCGTTACGTGACCTCGTGCATACCACCTCGCGTCTTGTGCTAGACCATGGCGGTGTTGTGCGGAATGTGCAATATTGGGGCAAGCGGACCTTGCCGCAGCGCGCCAAGCGTCATCAACAGCTTCACTACTCCGGTGATTACTGGCTCATGCAGTTCGATACCAACGCGCCGACGCTCAAGGTGCTGAATGACCGCTTGCGCCAGGACCCGCGTGTGATTAAATGGAACACCCTCAAGCTGGGCGAAAAGCTGCGCGAGATCGTGCCGCCCACCGCTTCTGGCGGCGCGACACCAGCCCAGTCGACGATGGGTGGCAAGACTGTTGACTATCTTGGCTAAAATATCATGTCGGTGCAGCTGCCCGCAAGGACAACACAGCCTGATCCGTAATGTACATCGTATCCACAGCACCAATGACTTCCACTGCTTGTGCACTTTGGAGTCCCTTGATGCGCTCGCATTCGATGGACGTGTAGTTAGTGAGGGCGCGTCCCACTTCCACTGTCTCTGGTGGCTCGCCCGGCAGGGACGGCTTGTATATTTTAAGACGAACAGCCTGCAACCGGTCAAAGTTGCCTTCGACGCCAATGACGCCCACCGGCAGGAGTCGCCCACCCGATTCTTTGCGGGAGAGGCGCTCATAGGCACCTTGATCAATGATCAGCGCACCGGATGGATGCATAGCATGGAGGATACGCCATTTGTGCGCAGGCATTCGCTGCTGGTGAGGCAGGAATAGCGTGCATGGCGGGTCGCGAAGCTGCATGTGGGGCGTCCTGAAAGCCTGCGTCGCGATGTCCTGCTCAACAATGTGTGCCATGTTTTCCGGGTGCTCGCCATTAAGAATGACGGTGGCAATGCCTGCGGCCGTGGCGAGCTCTGCCGCCACGAGCTTGGTCTGCATACCGCCCGTACCAAACGATGAGCCCATCGTCTTGACGCAAGTCAGCCGCCGAGCCTCATCCATATTCTGAATTACATCCAATTTGAACGCGTCCGGGTTGACTCGTGGGTTGTCGGTATACAGGCCATCAACGTCCGTGCACAGGAACAGGTAGTCAGCGTCAATGATGCCGGCCGTAATAGCCGAAAGTGAGTCATTATCGCCGAATCGCATTTCAAACACGGATACGGTATCATTCTCATTTACAATGGGGACTGCGTTAAACTTGTCCGACAGTAATGTTTCGAGTGTCGCGCGAGCATTCACATAGCGTGGGCTATCTGCGAGGTCCGCACGCGTCAAGAGTACCTGCGCTATGTGGATGCCGAGCATCCCGAACAGATTTTCCCAGAGCGTCATGAGGCGAAGTTGCCCGAGGGCGGCGAGGGCCTGGCGCACACTTAGCTCCTGTGGCCGCTCTTTGATGCCCATGCGTACGCGCCCCACACCGATAGCTCCCGAACACACTAGCACGACACGGTGGCCGCGCAGTCGGAGCTGCGATACTGTCTCTACGATGGATGCCATAATCCGTATTTTGGGCTCAAGCGACACATCGGATAGGATCGACGATGTGCCGAGCTTGATCACCACCGTCTTACCCTGTTGCATGGCGGCAAAAGGCACCGGCGCGCACGGCGCAAGAAGGAGCATCACGTGATGCCACTTTTTTTTCTTCGTCCAGTGCATATGGACTAACGCGGCCCCTCGAACCACCACGGCATGAACGTGGACGTGAGCAAGCCGGGCGCCAGTGTGCCCGTGCACCGCGTGCGCTTTGTCGATTGGAGTCCGTCAGCTATTACGGCGCTGGCACTATCGCCAGTCGCATGGACGGAAAGCGCCGCTGCCGGCCGATCTGTGCTAGCGATCGGACGTGACAATGGCAACATTGACCTGTGCACATGGTGCGAGGGCCAATCTGGCTCGATTGCTCAGGGATGGTCGCCTGTATGGACTTTGCTGGGTGAAGAGAATTACAAAATCGAGTCTCTTGCCTTCACGGCGTCAGCCTCACATCTCCGTTTGTTTAGCACTTCGGGCGGTAGTATTGTCTCTGAACACTTTTTGCCCTCATCTCTGACAGGCCAACAGGCTGCGGACACGAGAACACCGACGCGCACGCTATCTTCTCATGGCGGTGCTATTTGGAGCATGGCTGCCAGTCCCACGGGCAAGTTTCTCGCGATCGGGTGTGAAGACGGCGTCGTGCGCCTCATTGACGTGGCAGGTGACGCATTTGAGCATGTGGGCACAGGCATGCATGTGGCACCACGCATGACGCGCGTGGCGAGTCGTATTCTGAGCCTGGCTTGGGGCCCACCGCGCCGCCAGATGGCCACGTCAAGTGACTCGGACGATGATAATGACGAGGCCTGGCGTGATACGTATCTGTTGGGTGGTCTCGGCAATTCGACGGCGGCCGTCTGGGACGTCCCGACTGGCCAGCTGAAGTCGCGCCTGACTGTGCTGAAGAATCGACAGGAGCACACGATCGTATGGAGCGTCGCCGTGCTGCGGGACGGCACACTTGTGACAGGCGACTCGACAGGACGTGTCACCTTCTTTGATGCACGCACACGTATCCCTATACCTGGTGCCACTTTCCAGAGCCATACGGCTGGTGCCGATGTGCTAACCCTCTGTGTCAGCAGTGATGCGCGCGCCGTGTACAGTGCAGGCGTCGACCAAAAGGTTGTGGAATACACGCATGTCGGACACGCATGGGCCCACACTGGTACAAGGCGTCTACATGCGCATGATATCCGTGCCCTGGCGATGGATCCGCCACTGCAACTCGGACCCGTGCCCTCACCTTCCCGCGTCCCCATTCTTCTCAGCGGCGGTCTGGATTTTCAGCTCGTGCTAACCCCTGCCTCTCATGCATCGTGGCGCGCACCAAACCACAATCCTGTATCTTCGAGTGTATCGACGTCTTTCGCGGACACCGTCCAACGGCGCGTCTCTTTCGTGCCCGCACATGCTCGCGATAGTGTCGTGGGCGTCGCACCGCTCCATCGCTGGATCATGTTGCGTCGCGAGCGCAGTGTGGCCATATGGGCACTTCGTGACGAGTCGTGGAGCAAGGTATGGGAGCTGGAGCTCCGCATGCACTCAAATCTTGGCGCAGCTGCCATCAGTGCAGATGGCCGCTTTCTGGCTGCCTCGGACCTTTATGAAACCAGGCTGTACGACCTTGGCTCAGGCACGCCACGGCGCATTCGCTCTTTGGGCGAGGCCGTGCATGGCCGTAATGCCCCAGCGCCTGGTGCCTCGGCGCTGGCATTCACGCCAGATAGCACGCGTCTAGTGCTTTGTACGGCGCATGGCTCGTTTGTGCATGTGTTGCAGCTGCCAACTTCGAGCGAAGCGCCGCATCTACTGCGGTCATTTGCACAGCATCGCTCAACACGCACGGCTCTTGATGGTCGTGTGCTGAGCGGGGGACACGGCCAGGCTGCTGCCACGCCGACACCCATTGTGTTGGCCGCTGTCTCGTCCGATGGCCAATGGCTCGTCACGGCAGATACCGCGCGACGCATGCACGTCTTTCATCTCGATACACTGTCGCACCAACGTGCGCTTGCGACGCCGGCTTATGTGCCGAGCGGTGCATGCTTTCATCCTACACACCCAAGTCTGCTTGCGTTGGTGCTGCCCACAAACCAAGTCTCATTCTACGATCTCGAGGCCGATGGCGAGGCACCTGCATGGGAAGCACCGCTCCGTCGCGATCTCGATGCTGCGCTTTCTCGCATTCGCGAGCCTGTGGTGGGATGCACTTGGCTGCCGGGTCCCGACGGCCACGCCTCGCTCTGTGTCTATGGTCCGACGTGGATCTGCACGGCACGGCCTCTCACGACGCTTTCACGAACCTCACGCAAGAAGCGGCGCAGTGGGCATGTGGTCGAGAGCGACGATGCGTGGTCCGTGCGTACGACGTTCCGCTACCAACCACTGCTCTACGCGGGTGTTTTGCCATCGCCCAGTGGCTCTGAACTGCTCGTCATAGAGCGGCCGTACTTTGCGCTTGCGCCGACGCTGCCACCGGCCTTTTACCGTGGTGCCAAGTATGGTATGTAGACTATGTACGTTGCTTCTTGGCGCTCATATCATCATGGATCTTGGACTGTGTCATACCCAGCATATGCGGCGCATGCCGTCCTTCTAGCAACGCATGTACATAGCCAGGGCGTGTTGTGCTCGTCAGGTACTTTTGACTCATACCACGTGCTTGAAGAGGGCGTGAAAGCATGTGTGCCAGCTGCGCCTTGAGCTGCGCGACACGCGCTTTTGTCGAGGAGTGGCGCCTATGGTGCGATACATTGGCGTCCGGGTCCGGTTCCTCGTCGCTCTCATATTCCACGTCTGCTTCACGCGCCAAGGAACGCAGCCAGTGGTCATCATGCGACTCTTTCGTCTGAGCATGCGACAACGCATCGATGTCGCGCGCCAAGGCAAGTCGTTCGCGGATCGGCGTGAGGAACGTGTATTCGACAGGCATCGTAGGCACCGTGTCCTGCCGTTCGAGGGCTTGCCATATGGCACGCCAGAGCCGCAGCTCACTGGGCTCAATCAGGGCAATCGATACACCCTCTCGACCAGCTCGTGCCGTACGACCAGCGCGGTGGACATACGTGTCTGCCGAGCGCGGCACTTGAAAGTGCACCACATGATCGACGCCCTGAATATCGATACCACGTGCTGCGACGTCTGTGGCCAGTAGCGCCGCGTGCGGCGCACGTCGGAAACGGTCCAAGTTCTTGAGCCGCTGCTGCTGTTGCAACTGTCCGTGTAATGGGTATGCAGGTATGCCCAGTAGCGTCAAGAGCGGCACAAGACGACGCACACCGTCGATCGCATTCACAAACACAAGAGTGCGTCCCGGATACCGCAGCAAGATATAGTACAAGTACGCGTCCTTATCCTGTCCGACGCACTCCATCTTGGCTTCATATAGCGTATCTGCTACATGGCGCTGCGTCGCCATCTCGATCACGACTGGCTCAGCGTCGCGGAAATCAACGCGTGCCAATAAATCATCTAGTGTGTTGGAAGGTTCGGCCTCGCGTCGCTGCTTCTTGCGCCACAACGCCCGCTTTAGATTTGTCTGAAGAGCCTTGGACATCGTCGCCGAATAGACAAACGTCTGCATGTCGGGATTGGCATCAGCTGCTGCGCCCTTCGTGCGGCGCACCATCTGCAGCAGCAAATCCATCTCAGCAAAATGCCCCGCCTCAATCATGCGGTCCGCCTCATCAATAACGAGAAAGCGTGTGCGCCGGACACGCAGTGCAAGCGCATCGTCGTGCTTGATCATGTCCCACAGCCGACCAGGCGTCGCCACCACAATATGGGCTCCGCCATGCTGCAGCAACACCCGCTCCTGCTTCTGAACCGACATGCCACCGCATATGGCCGCAACGTTCGCAAAGCGTCCGCCCGCCTCTACCACTGCACGGATGTGCGAACACACTTGCAGTGCAAGTTCACGCGTGGGCGTCAGGACAAGGGCCTCCAATGACCGCGCCGGGTCTTGGCTGTGCGCCGTGTTTTCCAGGATATACTGCAGAATCGGAAGTGCATAGGCCAATGTCTTACCGCTGCCAGTCTGGGCCACACCAACGACATCCCGAGGCGGCATGGCGTCGGTGCCGAGAGATGGCGGTAAAGTCGCTGCTTGCACATCTGTCGGCGTGTTAAAGCCCAGCGCGACCATCGCTTTTTTCAGGACAGGGTGCAGTGCAAATGGTGCCCATCCGGGCGCGGAAGCATCAGCATCTTCCTTTCCATCGTCACCCGTGTCATCTTGCTCCAGAATACCACGCTCGCGCGCTGCTTGGAGCATCGCGCCCACATCCTCATCATCGTCCACTTTGCGTTTCTTGATAGGCTCGGCAGGGTACGGCTTTATTGGTGCCTCTTTTTGTTTCTGTTTGCGCTTGTTCGTTTCATTCAGCTTGACAATCTTAGCGCGTCGATTTCCCGTCTCATCCGTCTCATACACGACATCAAAGCCCTCGGCCGTCTGCAGTCCAAGAAAGTCGTCGTCGGCCATATCGAGGCCCTCGAAACCGTCATCTGTCGTCTCGTTCACACTCTCTGATGCAAAAGTATACGGCATTGTTACCCACGGCACATCACTCTGCCGCACGGCTGGACCATGCGTCTTCATGTGCCGCTGCTGCCGGCGCGTTTCTTTACGCATGATAAATCGTAGAGTTTTCCACACGTCCAGTCGACGAGCCCCTAAGCCGACGTCGTCATGTGCCTCCACATCCGCCACGCGTGATACACATGCGCGTGGCAAACAAACACGAGTTACGTGCTGAGCGTGTGGTACGCCGCTGACCACACACACCAAAGGAGGCGTGTCAGCCAATCCACTCTTTTCCACTGGACCCAACGTGGCCAGACCATGTCTACAGAATCAGAACATCATATACCAGCGCTGCATGTGCATCGCCATGACACTGCTTCTCATGAAAAGAAGCGTCGGCGCCGTACACGGCCGCATGAAGTCAACATTCTCATGTCGGCATATGTCCGAAATGCCTTTCCCAGTGAGAATAAGCGCTCGGAACTCGCCAGAATGGTAGGAATGTCGACTCGTGCTGTCTCAGTTTGGTTTCAGAACCGCCGCCAAGCTGAAAAGAAACGCTCACAGAGATACCAGTCCTCATCGGCACTCTCCGCGCCTACGCATTCAGTGCCTTTCCTGGCACCTGTATTCCCCCCACGCGAGCCGTTCACGCGCTCTCAGAGCACACCAAGCGTATCGCTCATGACAACAACCGCGGGGCGTGCTGCTCTGCGCGAATGCCCCACCGCCATGCATCAGCCAGAACCGCCAATGTCCTGCACACTGGATAGCACGCGCGATGGGCACGGTATTATTACAGGCGATGTTCACAATGATGATCGTGCTATCTGGCAACGCATGGAAAGCTCGAGTGCACTGGGCAGCTGCAGCAGCGAGGCAAATGACGAGCTTCATACGGTGAACTCCACGGCTAACGTCGGCATGGACGAGGACGATGATGAAGAGCGCACGCTTCGTCGACTTGCTCAGCGGCGCACGAAGCGACTTATGGAGCGCAAGCGCACCCGAAGCCTGGACGATATGAAGCGACATGAATCCGATGCACGCCTTGTTATGCACGAAAACATGAACAAACGCCGCTGTCACAGTTTTCAGCGCAAGCCGTCTTTGCGTTTGGAGATGGCTGCGGATGGAAACTTGCATCAAAACAAAGAAAATGTACCGCCCAACGCCTCGTCGGGCGTCAGAATGCAGCGTGTGCACAGCATGCCGAATCGTCCCCTGCAGGAACTGACTTTGCACAACTCTGCGCCATCGTTTGTTAACCTGCATGTACAGCCACAACAGCCTCCTAGGCGTGCACCGCTGATGAGTCGCCGCCCTTTGAATCGCCGGGCCATTTCTGCTACGTCACATATGCCAAACAAGCTCACTACGAACTGGACACGCACATCCAGTGCACGCAGTTGTGATATGCTGCCTCTTGTGGGCAAAGAGACAAGCAGTACTGAAAAAGAGCCTGTCCATGATGACAGTGGATTTTTTGACGACAATGAGCAAGCTGAATCATGCTCACCACCTAACTTTGCCCAGCCGCAGCATGTCCTAGTCATGCTTAAGGACAATGGTGATACCGATGGGCACGCATGGACCGAGCATGACCGCCAAGCAGCCGAGTTGCTACTTGGACTTGGTGGGGGAAATAGCCAACGTGCCTGGCATTCATAAAATTCATACCCTATTTCTGATCCCTAGCGGTACAAACCATTTTGCTCAATATACTGGATCACGCTGTTGGGCAACAAATACTTGATCGAGTATCCTCGACGAACAAATAGGCGCACTTTTGTACTGCTGATATCATTGTAGATCGTCTGCTTCACCACAATCAAATTCCGACGGAAGTGCCATAACAAGTCATGTGAGAGAAGGAAGGACCACACATCTGCTCCAGTACGTTCCACAATCAGACAGCCGAATTCGCCCAAAATGTGACGCAGGTCCTCTTCAGCCCACACACCAGGCTCACCCATGCTCTGGATCAGGTCACCGCCCGCCAACAGCATTATCTTTATCGGTTTGTAGGAGCCATCCCGCAACTTTATGCCACGCTCGCCATTCTTCCCGTTTATTTCAGTGGCAAAGTGGTCCAATACCACGGCTGTGCGTTGATACTCGCCCTGCAGCGACTCCCACGCATCAACCATGAGCCAGTTGGATGACCGCTCCACGGCCAACTCGCACATGCGCACTCGGTGAACCGCTTTGGCGAGACCCTCCTTCTTATACTGATCCGATACAGGCGAATAATACCCAGCCAGGAGCTCATAATTACCGGACTCAATTACCTGATCCTTGGCCATTTCAAACATGCGCAAATGCAAGTACGTCGGCGGTGAAAAACTGCCGCAAGCCACGATAATAAGCGGAATCTTTTCTTCATCATGCATGTGGGTAGGCAGTCTGTGGCGAGGGAATGTATACGTATCCATTGTCTCACCTTGGCGAGGCACAGATTGGAAAAAAGGCGTGCGTGTCTTAGCTGTGTCCATGTCTCGTTGGGAATGAGCCTCATCCAGTTCCTCGTCCATTCCGCTGTCAAGATCCCACGGCTGTACATCCGTATCGTGGGAATTATTCATCCGATGCCTTAGATGGTCAGAAGTCTATTATACATACACATTTGGATTAGAGCCATCCTGTCCCAGCTCCTTTGTTACGGGCCCACCTCCGGTCACTGCTGCACCCGTGAACGGCGGACTGTCAAGTCGATACGACTCTGAATTCAGAGCCTTGTATCTCAACGTCGAAACACTATCACGACCTGTTGTACAGGGTGCTTTCGGTGCAAACATGCTGTGCGTTTGAGATACAGAAACACACGACTACTTTGAGGGCTGGTGGGGGAAAGGACCAATTACCTGAGATATACTTCGTCGCTCCCACGCTACCCCACCCCGCTTCGATCGGGGATATAATTATCGCAACGCCAGGATCGGCATATGCCTATCGAATTATTTACCAGTCGTGGAGTTAAGATCAGGCCTGAACATAAACTCCTCCGGCGATATAGCCCGATCAACAATACGCACATCACCAATGCTTCCGTAGAAGATCTGATCAAGCTTCCCACCGTATTCAAAACCACCGAGCATCCAGGGCTTGTTCAGCGTTGTGAGGCCATGTGCTTTTTGGGCTGGATTCCGAGCCACTTCGCTGCCATCCACATACATTTTTGTCATCGTACCATTATTAACAACGGCTGCGTGCCACCAATGGTCAAATGGCGTTTCATGTCCCCAATTCGTAGTGCCATTTTGACTTCCCAGCGGGTAGACACGCCATTGGAGCTCACGGTCGTTTGAAATACTAAGAGTCACGATAGGCTCATCCTTATCAGCCTCTTCTCCATGAATACCAGCATCACTAGCGGAGCCACGGCGACTAAACAAACTGCTCCATGCATTCTGCTCACTGTCCCAGCTGCTGGGCAGATAGTAAAAGGCTTCAAAGGTATAGCCATTTTCAAACTTGTTTGAGTTGATCTTAGCATCATCGCGTGTCTGAAGATACATTCCCTGAAGTGGCTTCTTCTGCGCAGTAAAGTTTAAGCTTCCATGTCCAGGTTGTAAAGGATGGTGTGCATCAGACCAACGAAGTGTGGTATTGTCAGACGGGAAGTGGGTCTTAAGTATCAAGTCATTACAGTTACCAGACAAGTCCTTGATTATGTCCGACTGAGAAAGCGGCGAGCCAGCTTTATGCCGATCAAAGCGCCAATATGCCTGCGTGCCTGTAATTACAGTATCATCGGACGACTCTGAACGTTTAGAATTGTCGAGAGCCTGGAAACGACTCTCAAAGTTGATATGCATTGTGAACTTATCAGTAGAAGTGGTAAGCTCTGCTTCTTTTCTTGAAAGTGGATTAGCTTGGCCCTTCTGTACCAGTTCCCTTGACCATGGTGAAAAAGTAGATACGTCAATTTTATTCTCGCGCATCTTGAATCGATAGGAGCGAATCATACCCGAGCCACCGTAGTAACGATTTTGATAGTTTGTAATATGCGATTCAACCTTGTTACCAGCTGCATTAGTGCGACTCGTCCGACCTGATGGCCAAAAATGACCATTCAGTGTGAGGAACACTTGATTGTTGTGCTTGATAAGCTTGTTCCAGACTTCCTCACCGTATTCGGTGAATTCGGCTTTTCCAGTATCAGCCGTGACAATCTCATGTGTCGTGAGAATGGTCGGTATATGAGCATGGCTTTTGAGCACACTCTCGGCCCATTCAAACGAGCTGTTGGACATGCGCCAATCAAGAGCAAGAACGAGCCATTCACGTCCACCGGCCTTGAAAATATGATAATTGTTGTAGCCTGTCGGCGAAGCGCCACGCCACGAGCGAATCTTGTGGAAGCGCTCAGGATTGAACGCTTCCAGATACGGTGTTTTGCCACGCTTATCTGTGGTGCTGGGATCAACGTCATGATTACCTGCAAGAACGCTGTATTCAGCCCCAGCCTCATCAAGGTAGTCAAATACTTTTCTGGCTTGGTCGAATTCTTGCTTTAGTCCATTTTGGACAACGTCACCGAGATGAGCCATAAACACAATGTTCGTGTCAGTATCTGACCGGTTCGAAGACGTTAAAATATATTCGAACGACTTTTCCACAGGTACTGGATGGATACTATGCTGGTCAAACAAATACTGCGTATCAGGCATGACGACAAATGTGAATTCACCACAGTCCGGGTCTGGATTCCAGCAGCCCTTGGCTTTGGGTACCATACTGGTTTGATCGTATAAGTCATTTGTCCATTGCCCAGCTACGACAAAATTTGCCGTAGCAAGCAGGCATAAGGCAGCAGAGCAAATACCACTGAGCATGATGGCTCAATACGGCGAGAGAAAAACTTGCCACGCCTTTGCATTGCTACTCATATGTCTAATTGCACATGGTCTGTGCTGATGTACTCGTTTCGCGTGCATATTTTAGGCTCCACGATTGGGCGAGCTGCGCCCAATTTGGTCCACGTGTTCACACATGACTGTAGCATATAAGTGATTTGCTGCATCATTCAAGTGCTGCTATATGGCTTTTTGGTCCATCGCACGGTGGTAAAGTGCTGGTTTGTTTTGGCCTGATTTGAGTTAGACGATAAAGTACTTACTGCTCCAATTTCCGAAAGTCTTATTGCTTCTTCGTTTAGTTTACTGGGAATATGCCAGAATCGACAATTGCAGCTGTGGATTAGTGTACGGGTGTTAGATAACGTACTCAACAAGCTCATACTGACGGACCACATAGTCCAGCAGCTCCCATAAATCTCGGTCAGGTACATCACCACCCGGAATAGCTCCTGGAGCATCGTGCGTAAATCGCCAGTTGTTCTGGCGCCATTCCCAGATGCTGTAATGTCAGTTTTTCGCGCGCCACGTACTCATAAGCAATTCCACGCACAATCCATCCATGATGAGTTGCGATCACGATTTTGTCGAATCCTTCTTCTTCCCAACGAATATATTCTAGCGCTGCAATAACACTCCGCAATGCTGCGCGTCGCTTGGTCGTCTCGTTGGGAAATTCTGGCCGTTCAAGACGACGAGAGAAATTCGTCTCGGAGCGCCCAAGATCCACCTTTTCATGCATAGCATGACAGAGCGCTTCATTAGGACTGTATACGAATCCAAGTCCTCCCTGCAATGAAGTATTTTCAGTAGTAGTAAAGTACGAAGCAAGTGATTTGGCATCGTTGATTGGTCCCATTTGACCAGATGCAACCTTTCGTGCAAGCTCCGACGTCTGTAGTTGTTTTTGTGTCAGCGCTGTACCAGCACACATGAGCAGCACCTGGCGTGGGTTTGTACGCCGAACAAACCTATAGGGGTGCCAGTGACGTGGGTCAGGTATAAACAACGCAGAAAGCGTTTCAAAGGTGATAGATTGCAAATTGTTTGAAGGGAAAGCTAATGCCTCTTCGCCTGGTCCATTGATGGCATTCCATTGTGTCCCTGCATCACGTCCTTCGGGCTGCGAAGCAAGCCGCTCAAATGCACGGCTTTTTAAATATGACTTGTTGTTCCAAGGCTTTTTAGCATAGCTGCCATCAGAAATACTGGGCGGAAGCTTGTAGTCAATAAGGTTCAACTTTTTGCGTACAACAGCCGGTAGACCGTCTGCTCCGCCTTGTCGAGTCTTATCGGCCAAGACAGAAAAACCACTTACGGTGGGTGCAAAAGTAGAAAGTTGCGTTCGGGCCGTTTGCATGGACATGGCATCTGCTGGGCGCTCTGACCTGATCTCTGCTACCTCGACATTCAAGTTATGCACAGCATCCTCAGCTTCGTTGACTGTGTGTGTGTTCACTTTGCTGTTAATCGAAGATTTAGCAAACATGTCCTCATTTTCGAGCCCAGCACTGTGCCTTGACTCAATTTTCTTTTCAGTCATGGAATCATGCTCTTCACCTAATTGCTCACCATCCATCTTGGTTTTCAAGTGATCTAATACGTTGTTGTCGCTGGTGTCATTAGTCTCATTGATCTTGGCATTCACATCAACTTCATGATTGATTCCCGAGCCCTGTGATGTGTTCTGATCTTCTGATTCTTCAGGTAGATCAGTGATATTTTCAAGTTCCCCATTTCTAGGCGTGAAGTTCGTATCTTCATTCGACGTATTTGTCAAGTCTGATCTCTCATCCGCTCTTTCGTTCTTGCAAATGGCTTCTTGATTCCGGGCCATTTTTTTAGCCTTCTCTTTGGCTCGTTTCGCTTGGGACTTGGTCATACCACTCTTTGAAATACTTGTACCAGTCTTTTGAACCTCTTTGTCGACACCGAGCTCATTCTTCTCATTTCTTCGACTCTCAGATGATGATACATTGTCCTTCTTCTCCGATGGGGTATTGGAAACCTTAGCATTTATTTCCTCGGTAGCGGGCGTTTCATCCGGAGAAGATGGTCGGGGGAACGTACCGTCCTCTGATACACTCTTGTTTGTAGTCGGGTTCTGGGATTTTTCGCCTTGGCGCTTTTGGGGTTTTGACTCCTCGTCTTGAGAATTCTGGCTCCCAGACACCAGTTCCATAGGGTTTGCTTCCCCTTGTATCACGCTTTCTCTGCTTCGAGATTGATGAGAATTTTCTTCGATGCTCGGCTCATTCTTCTCTAATTTGTCTTCATTGACAATCGTGTCGCTCTTATTCTTCGGCTCAGGCGATGTAATTTGCTCATTTCGGACATAATCATCCTTCGTCTCAGGTAAAGCATCATTCGACACCGGATCCTTACTTCTCAAATCCGAAGGATTAGAGCTTTCTTTTTCGTCAGAACCTTTCTCCAGGTTCATAGCATCCAGCAATAGCTCCATTTTATCATCCTCTGACTTGCCTGACTTGATCGGCCCTGTGGCGGATTCGTACTTCTCACGGACGTCCTGTGCAATTTTTTGTGAAGGGGTAAGCTCATCATCTTCACCAATCACGAAGGAAGATGAAGGCACATATGGAACACCGTCATGCTCTGCAATTTCACGCTCGAAGTCGTAGAAGAGCTGGGCCGGCTCTGGGAGTTGCGGCACTCTAAACACACGTTTTGCAGAATTGTGGGGATTCAAACGGTCAGGTGCGAACGAAATACCACCGGGGACGTCCAATCGCACATTGAGACGATTTTTCTCTTGGGGTTGTGATTGTGTACGCCTTGTTAGATCAAGGAAATGCGGTTCCGCCACCATATTTCCTCAGCAATAGGTGTGCCCACGTTACGAAGGATACACGAGGTGATTGACACTGTATTCGCGTCGATGACTAATGAACAATTCATTTTTCCTAATCTTCTTGTCACCTTCATGCTGCTGTATGGCGAGCGCATGCTGATTAGGTGTCTTTCTGTGCGGCAGACTAGCCAAAGCCTCAAACGTACATCAATTTGGAATGCATTAAGGCTTTCTCATTCTAGTTCAAAGAGTGAGCATGACATGAATGCTCGTCTCAAGGCTATGGCACTTGCCAAACCTCTGCGCCTATCGCTTCTTGGGAATCCATTCCATTTTACCGCGTTCACAGACGTTCAAGAGCAAGTGTTTTCTCTACTGCCACAAATTTCGAGTGGAAAAAAACTGCTCGACGATGGAAAGGGTCGGGACTTGCTGTGTAAAGCTCGCACTGGTACAGGCAAGACGGTTGCATTCCTCGTCCCTGCTCTTCAGGCCCGCATACATGCGTATAATCAGCTTGCCCATGGACAGACTACGGAGCCTTTTCGAAGGTATCTTGAGGAAAATGATTTAATGTATTTACTCGAACGTGGCGACAAAGCGGCTGTGTCGGAGCTTCAGAGACTCTTTAGTCGACACTGTGCGGGTGTCTTGATTATTTCGCCCACTCGTGAATTGGCTATGCAGATTGCCTCTGAAGCGCGCAAGCTTGTGCTGAATCACAAGAAATTGCGTGTGCACGAGCTTGTGGGCGGTATATCGAGCAAGCGCCAGTACTTGAACTGGAAGAAGAACACGCCAGACATTGTTGTGGCCACACCAGGGCGTTTACTAGACATGTTGGATGATCAAAGCATCCGTGATGCCATTAGTCGCACACAGACACTTGTGCTTGATGAGGCTGATATGCTACTCGAACTTGGTTTCCGAGACAAGATTCAAATGATAGCGTCTATGCTTCCTCCTGTAGAGGAGCGCATGTCGTTCATGTTCAGCGCCACGATGGATCCTCACATTATGGAAGTTGCGAAGACTTCGTTGCATCCTCAACATCGTGTCATTGATTGCATTCCGCCTGGCGAAGAGAATGTGCATGTGCGTATCCCGCAATACGTCACAACTATTCCGGATCAGACTCGGGTTTTACCGTTTCTGCTTCAACTCTTGGAACATGACCAAATGCTGTATGGTAACAAGTCCAAAGTCATTATATTCACTTCCACGACGGCACTTACAAGTGCCATGCATAAAATGCTCGAAAGCATTACTTCTTCGCTTCCAGGTCAAGAAAAAACAAGCGTGCTCTGCTTGCATGGAATGCTATCTCAGACTCTCCGTTCTCGTGTCAGTCAGCAGTTCCGAGCTTATGAATCTGCCCCTAGTATTTTGCTTACGAGTGATGTGAGTGCGCGTGGTGTCGACTACCCATCAGTCACGCGTGTCATCCAGCTGGGTGTACCATGCTCGAAAGAAATGTATGTCCACCGTGTTGGTCGCACAGGTCGTCGTGGGCGCGAAGGACGTGCAGACATGCTTATTTCGCCGTTTGAGTCTGGTTTCGTCGCTTTCCAGCTGCATGACATCCCACTTCAACCTCTGTCTATGGAAGATCATGCAAAATCTATGAATGAGCTCGTTGCCTCTAACGAGGCACAAGCGACCTTTGATGCATCGAGGGTTCAAACTGCTATGGATCACGCTCGGTATTGTGTACGTGAGACCATGGATATGAGGCACTTGCTCAACACAGTGTTCAATAGCTATGTGGCTATGCGGCAATTGCTGCGCGTATCGCGCTTGCAAATCCTGCATCCGGTGCAGAACTGGATTCGAGCTGTCTTTGGATTGGAAGAAAAACCTACACTGTCGCCCCAAATGATGAGTGTGATACACTCGAAGAAGCGAGCGTCACACGAGCGCCAGACATCCAAGCGGCCATTTTCGGTGCGAAAGAGGCGTTAGGCTTCATGCATGCCATTCACTGGTAAATCCCATATGAGCCGGCTTACGTGTTCGATTTTGCGGCCAGCGGGGCCAACGATACCCATATAGGCAAGCTCATTAAGAGCCAGACTGAATCGCATCTGAGTAGAGGCAACAGTGTCCTCATTTTCCATATCGAGACCAGCGTGCTTCCGACGTATTTCCTCGCCCTGCAGCGATTGGACAAACGCTTCGTACCAATCGGCAAGGTTGATAAACCTGCTCGAGTCCTTGTACAAAGAAAACAATCGACAGACGTCGGGAACGCTTGCATTGACGAGGTCCTTGCCCGTTTCTCGTAGCGTGTGCACTTCTGACATGTGCTCCTCCCATTCGTACCACGGTGCCTGGTCACTCAGCTCACGTTGACCAGGCGCTGTGCACGCTGCTGCGCTCATAGATGCCAAGGTGTCAGATGGTGCATCCAACGCTAATATGATTGTGCTGCGTGCGGCACCTTCCAACATCGTAGATATGGGCTCCCCGAAGTCATATGTCCATATAGACAAGCCCAGTGAAGGTGGTAGCTCCACGGATTTGCGCCAAATGCCAGAAACCCAACTGGCTAGAGCTTCTCCCATCGAATTTTGAGCACGCGCTTTCGTGTGTGCAGCATGTTGTACAGAAAGCAGGGATTCATGCGTGGAGCGCACAGCTGCAGCAACAGCGGCATCCAAATTCGACTCAATGGCATGTAAGCGACGACTGATACCATCGACTAGCTCAGATACCTGCTTGTTTTCGAGAGTGGAGCACAAGTGACTCAGTAACGCGTCAACTTGCTGTGCTGTGGGCGTCGTAGCTGTCAGTGCATTGGCAGTCGTCCGACTGGCATCCCAGTCCGTAAACGGTGGTATCCATTCTAGAGCAATCGCTGTACAGCCCGTCAGACCAAGCTTTGTTCCATACGCGCCCGTCAGACCAAGGACGCATAAGACTTCATGGAGAGCTGCCAATGCTGTAGCCCGACTCGACATGCTGACTGCCATGTCGCTTTGCAAGCCAGACAATGCATGAAGTAATGCGGAGTTATCGTATGCCAGTTCACGCATGTGTGGCGAGACGCCTGATGGGATGGCAGCTCGCAAAAAAAAGGAGAGGCGTAGCTCTGCATAAATTTCCGATGTCCAGTGTGCAGAGAGAGTTTCGACGTCAGGGATGCCTTGAACAAAAGCCGAGAGTGGTCGAGTACGGAAATGTTCCAAGTACGCCAAGCGTATACACTGGGCCATAGCATCCCAGCTTGCCGTAGTATGCCAATATCTGCGGCGCACCAGCTCGAATATGCTACGACCCAGCCACAAACCAGAACGAGGTTCGGCAAAAAAGGCGCAGCCAACACTTTCCCAAAATTCGGACTTGTCGGGCAACACAATGGTGGTAGGGTCCAGGTACATTCGGACTTGCTCAGCAAACAAAGAAGTTACCCAAGTGGTTGTTTCATACAAGTCATGCGATACTTTCGAACGAGGCAAGAGTGGAAGAGGGGCCGTGTAGGTTATTAACAGATGGATCGAAGGAGTGGGTGATGTGATGTCGGACCAAGACATGACAGCACTTAGAAAATCATTCATAACACTTGAAGGAAACGTTTGAATTTCGTGAAGTAAAATGACAATGCGCGGCAAATGAAGCCCAGCTGCACGGTACGCAGTCATGACCAGAGTCAAGTCATTTGGTTCATATGCTTGGCACAATCCCGATATTTCTGGTGTGCAGGGTATATGATGCAGTATTTGTGAAACAAAGGCAGAAATCATAGTGGATAGATTGATACAATGAAAAGGCGATAGCTGTACCGTGACATGATCCATGTTGGACAAATGATGCATCAGAAGTGTGGGGAATGCCTCATATGTGGCGCTTCCACTAGCATCCAAGATAGTAACAGGAAGAAGTGGTGATGTTTTCACAGGCATACGCTCACAAACATTTGCGATACATGGCTCGTACAAGGTGCGCACGAGTGAAGTAAGGCGTCCATAGGCCCCCTGCCATGTCGCATTGAATGCATCGGAGCGCATTCGGCTGGGCACAGAGTCCTTTTCGAAAAGAGATATTGGAGAAAATTCGCACTCATCAAACGAATTATTCTCTGCTGTGATAATTGAAATAGGTTCTGCTTCTAACAAGCCGGATGTCTCGCTGGCCATAGGATGATTCCTGCTGATGTTGTCCAAGCTGTTGGGTGGAGAGCGTATTTCGTTTCTCGGCCGATAGTCTTCCTGTGAGAGCTTCTGGGGATGAAGCGTCTGGCGCTTCTATCCGCAAATACTCGTCCTCCGCGGTGTTGATGGCAGGCGCGAAGCGAAAGCAAAGCAACTTGCAAGTCTCCAAAATGGCCGGAAAACAAGAGAAAGGAGCCGATGTACCGCGAGAGAATGTCTTTCTCTTTGTTCCCAATTTGATCGGTACGTGCATGATATAACGTTCATCTGACTGTCACAGGCTACGCGCGCATTATTATTGCCGCGATCTCGTTGTACTACATGCGCGACAATCCGCGTTTGTGTACAGTGCTCTATTTGGTATCTTGTATTCTCGATGCATTTGATGGAAAAATGGCACGCTTGCTAAACCAAAGCACGCGTTTTGGTGCAGTTCTGGATATGGTCACCGATAGGTGCGTTTTATCGGCGTCCTAACTAAATTTAGATGCACAACAGCCTGTCTTTTATGTTTTCTGACTGCAGCGTATCCTCAATATGCTTTGCTGTTCCAGGGTCTTGTTACACTGGACTTCAGCAGTCATTATATCCACATGTACAGCTCGTTGGTATCGGGCTCTGCATCTCACAAAAAAGTTGATGTCAAAACTTCTCGCATTCTTGCCCTTTATTACACGGATACACGTGTATTGTTCGTTCTTTGCGCTGCGAATGAGCTTTTCTTCGTTTGCTTGTACCTGATGGCCTTCTACACTCGTCCTTTGGGTGTGAACATCGCGCCATTTCTTCCGGATGCTATCTTTAACCTGGTTACTTCAAGCAAGGACAATTTGATGTTCCATATTGTTCATGAAATTATACCTAGTCTGACATGGCCTCAAATTGTTGGAGGCCTTCTGTTTCCGATGTGTGCGATCAAGCAGATTATCAACTGCGTCCAATTCTGGAAGGCTGCCAAGATGTTGACAGACATGGACCACTCGGAGCGTCGTAAGCGTCGTATGTGACAGAGCCTGCGGCACTATAGAAAATTAATACAGATGTAACCACGATTTTTATAATTTACTGGAAATCGACAAAGTCATAGGATACATCGAGATCATGATTCACTGCTTCTGATTCAATGTGACGTGTGATGCTTTCAATCAACGTCCAAGTCAGACCATGCGAGATGAAACTACGCATGGCACTAATGCCAAGACCGCGATAAAGACGTAGGAAGCGGTGAATCGGCAAGTCACGGATACTGCGCGCCTTTTTGACAGGCTCATGCTCACCTTCGTGTTGCATCAAGAGACGTCGTAGCACAGTAAAGCCACTCCGTCTAGGCGCACCAGCCAGCACATCTCGCTGGACCTGGGTTTTAATGAGGTCCAAGGGGTATATAGACAACCAAGACATGATGCCACTGGCTGAACCAATCAGAAATGAGACGAAAGGCGCTGGAATACCATAGCTCTGGCGGTGAGGCTCCAAGCGGTCGCTCAACATTCTCATTGTGTCATACAATCCAAAGTAGATGCATGAGCCCGTCATGTCGCGATACATATGTAGACGCAAGCCAATGTAAAATCCGCGCAAGCCACCGTGCAGACGATAAATGTCGCGAGCAGCTTGGAATCCTGAACGGGGAATAAATTTATTTGTACCGAGTGTGCCGATATTCTTGTTCCTTTGTGTCCAGATCAGGTATTCGAGCTGCCTTTCAACCTTAGTTAGTTCAAAAGGAGCCGACATGAAACAAATAATCGTGCCGCTTGTGATACCACCTGCAGCGCCAAATATGAGTGCATCCGATAGCTTGTCTTTCTTCTTACGCCAGCTCCTAGCGAGGAGTTCTTTAGTGTGCGTGTAAACACTGAAAGACAAGGTACGGACAAAAGTGATGGTAATTAACGGAAACGTAACACCCCGAAACAAGCCCTGTATTCCTTCAGCGCGTAGAACATCTCGCGTGCAAGCCCATGCACTCGTATAATGCTTTACTTGTAATCTGCTCTTAATGCTGTCAAGCTGGATGTAAGCATCACACTGGACGACGTACCGGGAACGATGCAATGGTCGACACCAGTGAGGCGGGGCCCGCCGACACTACCGTGGGATGTTCTTTGGCAAAATTAATGAATGCACGATAGCGCATCTGCAACACTGATCTAGGAGCACTGTCACTCATTATGCCATGCACACTCCGACGTGGGGTATAGTTATGACTAGGCAAAGCGCGGCCATACCACGTGCGGTTCGTGGGACGTGCCGTCTTTCCGACTAGACGCGTACATAAGCTGACTAATTTCACTGCAAGCCTATTGTGCGCACGGACTATTTTACAGAGGGGACGCGTGCCACTAAATGGCCACAATGGATATATGGCCCCAGGCGGTATGCTGGACGTCATCAGCCTTGTGGTTTGATGATATGGCGTCAACATGTTCGTGACTGTTAGAATACATGTAGGAGTAATTTGAAGAGCTCCGTGAGAAGGTCGGTTTCATTTTGAGAGACGCTTCTTTATCAGAAGTAAAATCGAATGGCACAGGCTGTGTTGACAGATGGGCGAACCAACGCTGCAAGTCTGTCCAGCTCATGCCAAATTGTACACAAAGCTCATCATCACAGCGTGTTCCATCTAGTAAGGAGGGAAGATCAACAGGTATTTTTGGCTCAACAGGAGCAGAACCAAACACAGAGGGCGACGCGGCACGCTTACGAACCGCATCATCACTGAAAGTACCGTGAGCGACACTCGCCACATCAATCGCTGTGGATAATCGACGCTTGGCATCTGAGCGTTGAGAAGCTTTATTCGATAGTTGAACATCTTGAAGTCTAGATGCGGTGGCGTTCGCGGACCCATTCAATTTCGTGTTGGGATCCAAGGAAAATTCAGACACATTTTGACCGCTCGAGTATGAGAGGGTTTTGTTCGATTTTGCAAAGCTCATGGAGTCTGGAGGGAATGCAAAGAGCGGTGATGAGAGGGTGTCCACAGAGTTCCGTAGTGGTTTCTGATAGGACGAATATATGGGGTATTGATGTACTCGACGAACAAAGCCTTTGATGACGCCAAAAGTGATAAATCTGCGAACATCCACAGCTTGAACCTGGTTGCCCAGTAGTCCGATCCAGTCATGGAGCGTGCGCCCATAGCGCAACATAGAATACATGTGCCAGAGTACGGGTCCTGGTAAAGCGTCACACCCAGGAAGCATAACGTAAGAAGCACATTCCGATTCGATATGTGGATCGCTCAACATGGGAGCCACTTGTGGTCGAAGCACATAAATGTTGGAGAACTGGAATATGTCAATCAACATCGCAAAAGAATAATACAGCAAATGTTGCACACATTGCTTCACAAGTAACACGTCTGCGTCAGCCAATTGTGCGATACGTCTGACATGAGATGTACCGTTCAAAAAAGGGATGAGCCGAACGAGGGTCAAGTCCCAACTGTCGTTCATGAATTTGGACATGTCGAGAAGTAGCACGGGTACATCCCAGTCGTGAACAGGTGGGGGCTGTACAAAGGATGGGAAGAGCTTGAGATTGATGGCGTCTCGCACCGTGGAACCCAGTCCTTGGGTCTGTTCCCCGGCCAAAGAGCGAGTATACGCCAAGCTTGCTTGACACTGATCAGGCATAGTTGAAGATGGTTCGCCACTTGGTTTTTCACGCATACGTACGTCTTGATTGCCAGAGCTGTCTGTTTTTGCATTCATCCCATATGTTTGCTCGCGAACTCGAGCCAGGGGACCAGATGCAGATAACAGCAGCTCATCGAGTTCTGTCGGATCGACCCGAGTCAAATTGCGGTCCAATGCGACATCTGAGCAGCTCTTTCGTGCGGCGTCGAATCGGTGGGCATTAGAGGCCTCTGGAAGTGCAATAAACACTTCATAAAAAGAATTCATCTCCTCGTACAGCTGCTCCACGATGGCATACAATCTAGGGAGATTATCAAGTCGCGACACAAAGGATTGTTCCTCTTCGAGCATACGAAGTGAGCGGGCGCATTTATGAACAATAGGCTCATAGGAACGAGTATCAGTATTCGACTGGAAGACAAAACACAAGTTGAAAATAAAATGGTTGCGTTCATATTTCTGTTCATGCTCGAGGAGCACGGGGACGCCCATCACTTTGTAATGGTGACGCCGACCTTGCCCGTCGGGACAAGAGCTTATATTACATATGATCATCCGACCGCATAGGGGGTTCTTAGGGATCACATAGTCTGATAGTGTGCTGAATTCTAGGCGAAAACGCTGCTGCGAACTCGCTGATGATGTAGAAAGCGCCGCCTCCTTCTCCGGATCATAAAAAAGATCCTCGGGCATTTGAAACAAGACACGTGGCCCCTGAAGCGGATGAAATATAGAGAGGAACGTGCCCTCTAGACGAGGTAAGAATCCTTGCCGTTCAGAGAGCGATGTCATGGCGGCCGTGCAGTGCGCACGCTGGACTCGATTCGACGTGGGTGGATGGGATCGGGCCACGTGTGTATCGGGGGACGAGAGCGCCGTGCCTCCCATCCGCCCCCGGCATCTAGGCGCGTGTCACTGGTGGCGAATGAAGTTGTGGCGCGCCGCACTGGCCCTCTGTTGGGTGGTCCATGCGTATGTGTCTGCTCTCGATGATGCGGCAGTGGAACAAGTGTTGGCGCCGGACGCGTCGCCATGGCTCGCCATCGACTCCGACAAGTCTCTGCTTTCGCGCATTCTTATACCACGCGTATCCGGCACGCAGGAGAGTGCGAAAGTACGTGAGATACTTTCGCATCCTTTTCGAGAAGCGAAGAACAAGCATGGGAAATCCAAGTGGCATATCGAGATAGAGCCATTTGAGGCGCGCACACCCTTGGGCGAGCGCACCTTTGCCAACGTTATCTTGACACGCGACCCGGACGCAGCGCGAAAACTGGTCCTTGCGGCGCACTATGACTCCAAGTACTTCCCGCCTGGGTCAGCGGAAGAAGGATTCGTGGGGGCCACCGATAGTGCATTTCCATGCGCCATGCTGGTGGATGTGGCCATGGCGCTGGATGCGCCACTCGACGCCTATACAGCGAACAGGACCGCTGCTCGCAGATCATACCTGCCGGCGCATGAAGATGTGACTTTGCAAATTGTGTTCTTTGATGGGGAAGAGGCCATGCACCAGTGGTCTTCTACCGATTCCATCTATGGAGCGAGGCACTTGGCGTCCCAATGGCTTCGCACATGGGATGTGCCTGCTTGGCCCCCGTCGCATGCTGAGCCGCGGCACGTTACAGGCAATCACGCTCCCATCCGCCGCATCCACAGTATCAACCATTTTGTGTTACTCGACTTGCTCGGCTCACCCAATGCTTCTGTACCATACTACTTCGGCAACACACGTCATCTACACTCTCAGTTTCACGATATCGAGGGACGACTTTTGATGCAAAAAAGGTTGTGGCCTGAGGGCGCCGCCTATGAACGCCTCTTTCGTGATGAGCGCGGCCCGTCTGGTATTGGTGATGATCATGTGCCCTTTCTCCAGCAGGGTGTGCCCATCCTTCACATGATACCATACCCCTTTCCATCCGTGTGGCACACAAAAGACGACAACAAGTCGGCACTGGATCAAGCAACGCTCTATGCATGGACACGCATCCTGCGCATATTCACGGCTGAGTATTTGGGTCTTGCATGATACGCCGTAGCAGCGCCTGTCTGGAAGCCTTCACGCGGCCTGCCGCCTCTCCGCCCATCGTTTTCACCAACACATCGTCCATCTCGGCGAGGGTGCGTGCGCTGACCAGGGGCGTCAGCCAGTGAGCCAGAACGATTCGATGGAGACTCGGCACCTTGTCGGCTTGCACCACCTTCAACATGAGAGAGGCGCATTGGGCTTGCAGGCCTTCCTCTTCCACCGTTTCATCATTTTGAAGCAGTCGATGTACTTGGTGTGGCACAGTCTGCCAATGCAGGACCGACTCCTGCAAGGCGCATAACTTTTCCACGCCACCCGGCGGTATGTTGTGAGCAAGTTGAGTCGGCTGGACGGTGTTGATGCTCACAACACACCACAGACCGAGCTGCTCCCCCGACCGCACAAGAGCATCACACAGTTCCGATAGATACGCACTCGGGTCTGCCCGCTCGTTTTCTCCAGGATCTGCGTACCATGCTGGATTCGCGCGCACTCGTACGGCGAGATAAGATGTTGCCAGCCACGCCACTGTGTCAGAGCGGGTGTGGACGCGGCGAGCGACGAGTTCTTGTGCGAGGGCTTCCAGCGTTGGCGCGGCATCGCCAAGACTGGACTCGATGGCCACAGGCGTCTGCAGCAGCCGCTCCATGACGGGACGGATACGCTGCTGACACAGCACCACAAATTCGCCCGAGGATGCGTTCGGACGCACAGCGTGGCGCTGCATAGACCACAGCTGCTCCATCGTATAATCCTGTACATGGCGAGATGTATGCGCCGTATACTGCGTGCCTAGGACGAGAACGATGGGCGCGCGGATGGGTACGTGCCCGGCCACATCGTGTGCGCAAAGGACGGCGCGGAGACATTGCATCTCGGCCAGACGCTCTACCGTGCGTTGGTCACAGCGTGAGAGGTTCGCATGCCAAACAGCCAAGCCTTGTCGTACAAGATGAGCTAGGCCCTGGTGCTCGATCGACTGGGCCGCCTCATCTGCGTCGGGATGAGCCGTGTATCCTTTCATCGCAAAGCGGGCAGCGAGCTCATGCGCAGCTGTCATACATTGAGAACGCGTGGGAACAAACAGCAGTGCCACATCATCCTGCGTTTCGATCCGGTCAAAGGCCGGCTTGGCATACGCACGAACAAGTGTGTCAGAATAAGGTATGTCCACCGTGTCGAACGATACGGAGACAGGATACGGCGAGTCGTGCGGCGCAAACGCGTACATCGCATGTGTGGGTATCTGGAGCCATGCACCTAGACTCGCAGCCGTTGATGTACTGAGTGATGTGGCAATGCTCCGTGCAGGCCGTAGGCGGTGCACATGCATCACAGCGTGCTCGTACATGGGAGACAGTTTGTGAACATGCAGAAAGATAACGAGGGAAAGATGCGTCTGGGTCACCGAGGCAAGAGTACGCGCAGCCATGTCAGGCGTCATGACGGTGATAGCACGTTGATGAAAAGCCCACGTCGGCGAGGGCGGCACGACCTGACCTCCTAAAAGAGGCGCTAGCATATCAAGAAGGCGTACACGCTCCTTCATGCGCGCTTCATCAGGTTCGATGACAAGAACGGCGCCGTAGTCTTCCTTCCAAGCACGAGCTAGAGCAAATAATACCACAGTCCATTTGCCAGAGGCGTAAGGAGCACACACGAGGGTATTCGCACGCGAGTGAGCGAGAGTGTGATACACCTGCGTTTGAATTGCATTCAGCGTACTAATGCCCAAAACATCTGACATGGCATTCTCACTGATAGGCAGCAGAGGTAGCGGAAGTAGCGAGGTCGATGGCGTGGGCGTAGGACACGTTAAGTGGTCCAGTTCTACATCGACCGTACCCTCAGCTTGAAGCCAGTGAAGCGATGACCACACAAAGTGGCACCGCGCCTCAGACGTAGGGCGCAGATCGGGAGGAGAGAGCGGCACGTATACGCGCAGGTGGTGATCGTACACGTCGCCATCATACACGAGCGTAGGAGGAGAGTTGCGAAGCGTCAAACGATCCGAAAACACGACATGCTGTGCGTCATCTTCAAGCCACCATACGATCGGCAGTGATGTCCCATGAATCCGCTCATCCCACACAAAACGGCTCTTTAAGTACATGTCGACGCACACATAGCCATCTGGTGTCGGCCTGGCCGTGATGCGTGCATGCAGTGCAGGGAATCTCTCAGCCGCATTATGCGCGACAGTCGCCGTCCGCTCATTAGTGTGCAGCAACTGGGCCAAGGCAGGGATGGACAGGGATCGAATTTGGCTGACTTCGAGCTCGTCGGCCCAAGTCGAGATGCGGTGCGTCATGTCTGGTGTAAACGTGGGGTATTGCTTCAATGGGTGTTCGTACGGCCAGATGCGTTTGTCAACAGCCTTTGCCAGTTGGAGAAAGGCAGAGGCCGACATTGCAAAGCCTTTGTCGAGGGCGAGTTCAAAGAGAGAGAGCAGAACTCGACCAGCATTTTGCGCGACGTACCGCATATCACTCACGAGCGCAAAGTCGTCCACATACAAGTATGATATGTGAGCCTGTAGTAAGATGTTGACCTTGCCTGGAGCGGTCGCGGTGCCTCCGTCCACTTCGCATGGCACACTTTCAAGCAAGGACGTCAGCTCTTCCTCTTCGCTCTCGCGCAGAGGAATTTGGTCAAAGTCGGCTGCGCGAGACATGAGGCTCAATGCGTCTGCTTCCACGAGATTGTTGCGAAGTCGCTCGTGGAATATGCCCACAGTCTTATGGCTTAAGTAGTAGCGTGATGCGATTCGTCCCATGTTGGTCGGGCGAAGTGTGCCGGCGGCCAGATCAAACTCGACCATTTGATGCTGGGCCAGGATGTTGGCCGCATAAGTGATCCACTGCCGTCGGCGTTGAGTCAAGGTAGGATCCGCCTCAAAGTCGTGCGCATCAAGCCCATACACACGCGGCGCTTTACACAAACGTGTAAAAAGATACGTAAAGCCGAGCCAGCTGATGCCGTCGTCCAACGAAGTCACGCTGCCAAGTGCCACCTCAGCATTCAAGGCATCCACAATGCCGCGGAGGAAGGTGGACTCAATAGGATGTGCAGACGTAATGGACTCGATATAGTGCGGCAGCTTTTCTCCAGATGTACAAATATAGCTCACACCCATGTCCTCGTACTGGGGTCGACCTGCACGACCAAAAATTTGGAGCACATCCAAGATCCCCAAATCCACCATTTTACCTTGCTCAGCATCGTAGATATCCGTGCCTTTGATGACCACCGCATACGCTGGCAGATTAACACCCCATGCAAGTGTCGCCGTGCAGCAAAGCACACGAGTAGCACCAGAAGCAAAGAGACGCTCACTCAGGTCGCGATCAGAGCGCAACATGCCTGCATTGTGAATGCCTATGCCGTGCTCAAACAATTCACGCAGTTCTCGGTTCCGGCTCGACGTGACATCGCGCTCGAAACGCGTTGCATCGCGACCTTCAACGAGTATAGAATGTAAGTCATCTTCTTTGCCAAGCTCCAAAAGCATTTGCGCTGTTTTCACCGTATCTTTTCGCGTATGTACGAACACCATCACAGGATGACCGCCTTGTACAAGTTCCAGCACTTTTTCATATGTCACACGGTCTAAATTCGATCGCGACTGCGACGAGCCGTGCTTGCCTCGCACACCAACAAAGTGCTGCTCCAACGGAACGGGCCGGAACGCCGAGCCGAAGTAGAAGAGGCCGCGGTACCGATTTACACTCAAGAAATCAGCCACGTCCACAAAGTTAGGCAGTGTGGCAGACAGGCCAACAATTCGTATCATGGTCTGTGATGCCTCTACAAGACGCTGTGTTCGTGCAACAATCGTCTCGATAACGGCGCCGCGCTCTTCATGCAGCAAATGCACCTCATCAATAATTAGCAAACGTACGGACAAGGCCAGATCCCCGTCTCCCATGGGCTTGCGAGTCACCACATCCCATTTCTCAGGTGTCGTCACGATCATTTGGGTCTCAGCAATTTCTTTGCGGGTTAGTTGCATGTCACCTGTCAATTCGCGAACTTTGAGGCCGAGATAAGATAGCCGCTTTTGAAATTTGCTCACAATCTCAGAAACGAGCGCCTTCATAGGAGCCACGTAGACAATCTTGAAGGCATTGGCGTCAACAAGAATGGACTCATTCGCACCATACTTGGAAAAGCGACCCACACACTGCAAAATAGATAACATAGCCACATCCGTCTTACCTGCACCTGTCGGTGCGCACACCAACAGATTTTCGGAGGTTTTATAGGCCATCGGGTATACAGCACTTTGAAGTCGATTCAGCGACTTGTATTGCTTGAAGGCACCACGGCAGAGAAGATCCATCTCATCCTTCAGGATAAGTCGCTCGTGTGACCGAAACGGCAATGGCTTGCTGCGGGGAATAGTAACCTCCTCAAAGTAGGATTCGTGGACTCTCTGCGTTCCTTCAGGAAGAGAGAAACGCGTGCCGTACACAGAAAGCACACTGCCATGCTCAGTAGCGCCGTATACATTCGGGTATTTTTCCTCGTTCGTAGATGAAGGAGCAAGTACAAGAGGATCTTTCGCGCTGCCTACGCCTTGAGCACGAAGCGCCTGCGCACGACGAAGCTGAAATGCAGTAGCTTGCGGATTTGCCACGAGCATAGCTACAAGCTCAATCATATCGAATCCCAGTACATCCACAAGCACGGCAGAAGCCGTATCAGCATCGAAACGGAGGTCATGCGGATCCAGGGTATCAATGACCAGCTGAAGTATGTGCTCCTTCTCATCATGATCAAGCGCTTTTACATCCAAGCTTTGCAGTAAGACATGAGCTGCACCTGACGTTTTTGTATCTTGGGCCGCAGGTTCGGCGGGAACGAGCAGTGACAGTTGATGCCATATAGGTGGCAATTTAGCATGCATGGGAGAGCTAGGACAAGCATGCGATGCCAGCTCAGATAGAGCCGCACTAAGCGGCGGTATTGGGCGGACATGTTCGTCGATCAGCGTCACCAAATGACGCCGCACGTCCTCGTTCATGAAATGTAGCTTGATTGTGGAATCCAACCAGTGTCGGTGCTTTCGTAATCGAAGGGGCTTTGTGACCAATCTGACCACAAACAACTGTCTTTCCTACCACTTGAGAAAAAGAGTACGTACGAATCCATGGCAGCAGCCAAGATGAGCTCCTACGTATATCAATCAATCTGTCAATCCACTGAGGGCAGAGCCTCATGATTGGATCAGGACGTCTGAGCATGCATGCTTGAATCCTAAGGAGCAAGGCTAACATCCACAGGGTATGTGTCATGCAACGACGGTGGCTTTGATGAGCTCGTTGATTCGAACGCGACGCACCGAAAGGTGGTGGGCGTAAGATACATATTGCGTTATTGTCCTGAGCCATCTTTTGATTTATTGAACCATACTAACTGAGCAGATGTCGAACAAGTCCCGTCCTCCGTTTGATCCATCGACTATGCACCTCGTCGGTCATCCGCTGCCCGTGCTCGTGTCATTGGCCAGCACAGACAATTCGACCGTTGACTTGTTCAGGGACAGCTTCTTGCGTCCTATTCTACTAAGCACTTTTGCTCTTTCAGGCCATACAGCTGAGTCTGTGCAATCATGTGAGGCGACACACCAGCTTGAGTCATTCAAGTTGCATATGAGTGCACTAAAAGAAGTACAGTCAAATCTGGCTGTATTTGGTCTTAGTGCAGATGACGTTAGTACGCTCACTCGCATCCGGGACACATTACAACTTCCCTTCGAGCTCCTGAGTGATGCACAAGGTGAGCTAGCCGACAAGCTTGATTTGCCACGTTTCACAGACGCGGATGGCAGAGTCGCACTTCGGCGATGCATACTTGTGCTAGAAGAGGGCCGTGTCTCTCGGCTTCTCTACCCGCTCGCTGATGCACGGGATGCAGGTGCTCGAGCGTTTCGCCTGCTGCGCCATGGTATGGAACCATTCTAATGCTATGCCTATGAATATACCCTGTAGATAATTTACTTGCTTTTCTCATGTAATGTGCGGAGACGCTCGTACTTGGCGCTTTGCAACTTGCGCATCTCTTCGCGGCCCTTGGATCCGATAAAGTCGGTACCGAGCACCTTGCGACGCGACGCGAGGAGCTTGGTGTAGAGCATAAACAGACCTGGAGGATACAGCACAAGGGTCCCGAGGAAGACCAAGTCCCGCAGACTCCACGCCGATGCATCCTGCCATGGCCATGGCGCATCATGGGGGAGTGAGTTCCAAATCAGCATGACTTCACTCATCACACCAATGGGATACAGCACAATAAAGAAAGAGTACCGCGCCCATAGAGCCATAAAAGAAGGCGTGTTGAGCAGCTGGTTCACATAGAAGGGGTACCGCGCCACCTCACTGAGCGACCAAGCCAGCACGAGCGTGGCATAAAAGGGCGAGTACGCAGAGGCCGCATACTTTTCGGAGACTAGCCACACAATCAAAAGGCGGGAGATGACCTGCACGGTGGTGAGAACCAAATTCGATTTGACGATGCCGATGGCAACATGCACTACTTCCAGCACAGCCAACGATTGAGTGAAGAGGAGGAGCGGAGCGACATAGTCATGCAGGGACGATGCGCGCTTCAGCAACTCGGCAAGGATGGGGTGGTGCAAGGAGTAGTCGCGCGGTGGCGCTGCAAGCATGTTGGGTGCATATCGTGACATGATATCCACGAACCAGCCACTCACCACCCGACGAGAGGGCGATCCCTGTGCAAGGAAGAGAAGCGCGCCCAAAAAGACTCGAAGCCATAATACAAATGAAAGGAGGTTGTACAGCACGAGGTAGAATGTCACGTATGTCTTAGCAGGTGCCTGTGCTCGTTTCGTGCCGGCAGCCATGGTGGATGAGGAGAACAAAGGTGGGTCCCATTGCCACGTGAAATAGGGCGCCGCCTGGAGGGGTCGGTCTGACGCTTGGGCCTCTTGTCCGTGCGCCAAAATGGCGCTCACTCGTTTAGCGGCCCTGGTCCTGCTTGGTATGATGTGGGCACAGGTATGCTTTGTTCCGTACACGAAAGTGGAAGAGAGCTTCTCGTTGCAAGCCGTGCACGATATTCTCACGCATGGTGTGATGAGACGTGATCAATATGATCACTTGTCGTTCCCAGGTGCCGTGCCACGCTCATTCATCGGTGCCCTACTTCTAAGTGTGGCGTCTCTACCTGCAGCGCTCTGCGCAACCTCGGCAGGTGTGCAGCTGGGTGTCCGGCTCGTACTGGGAACATGCGCATGGGCCGCCATGGTTCACATGGCCTGCCTCCTCTGTCCGAAGGCGTCGCGCGTCCGTGCATTGTTCTATGTGTTGTGTGCCATCCAGTATCATTTGACATTCTGGACAAGTCGCACAACGCCAAATGGCCTGGCCTTCCCTCTGGCCACCGTAGCCTTGACGCATGTCGTGCATGGGCGGCACGCTTACAAGGGCCTCGCCCTCCTGGCAGCCACAGCCATGATGTTGCGCCTCGAGTTGGTGTGCCTTGCTGTGCCTGCGTATCTATGGACGTGGTGGCACCACCAGCGTCGGTTTGTCTACGTGTTTATGACAGGTGCCGTGACCTGTGCAGGCAGTATTGCCTTGAGCGTGCTGGTCGATTCCTACTTTTGGCGGAAGCGTTTCCTATGGCCAGAGGGACATGCCGTCATATTCAATGTCATCGAAGGTCGCAGCGCAGAGTGGGGTGTATCGCCGCCATGGACGTATGTCGTTCGCGACTTGCCGCGCATTCTATTTGCGGCTTTCCCTCTCGCGCTTCTTGGATGCACACGCCGTTCATCCTTTCGTTCGCCACTCGTGCTTCTCATTTGCACGCATGTCGGACTCATGAGCTTCCTGGCGCATAAAGAGTGGCGCTTTCTCGTGTACATTGTGCCGCTATGCAACATGCTAGCAGCACAAGGGGCCTCTATGCTGATCCGCACCTATCTTGGTCGTTGGTTAATGCTTGGACTCGTGGGCACAAGCGCGGCCCTATGGATCCTCGGCACACATGTGAGTATCTACAATTATCCGGGCGGCGAGGCGCTGCGTATCCTGCATACTCAGATGCAAGAGGCACAAGTTGTGCACATTGATACCCTAGCAGCCATGACAGGCGTTAGCTTGTTTCAAAGCATTCACCTGGCACGGCCCGCGCATTCTCTCGTACCAAGTCAGGCACCCGTCTGGGTATATGACAAGCGCGAGCACGTTTTAGATGATTGTACATGGACTTTAGCCATATCAGAGCGTGCATGCCATGCTCCGTACGCTCCCGTGGGCGAGCCGATCAGCGGATACGATGGACTACGCCTCCGACGCACGTACGTACAGGACCTTTTACATGCTGCACGCGGGGGGACATGGCCAACAATCTCAGAACTCTTTCCTTTGGAAATTCGATTCACACCTCGGCTGTGGATATGCAGGCGCACCGAGCCATGCTAATCAAACAGCATACGGAGATTCTCCAGGGTATCTGACGATGCATCGTACGGCTTAACAGACAAGGCATGGTCCACGAGTTGCTTCTTTCGTCGCTGTATTTCGAGGATGCGATCCTCAATCGTATGCTCCACGAGGAGACGGTGCACCGTGACAGGGCGTGTCTGCCCGAGGCGGTGAATGCGGTCAATGGCCTGGTCCTCGATGCTGCTATTCCACCAGCAGTCCATGAGCCACACATGGTTCGCCGCCGTCAAGTTCAGTCCGACGCCACCGGCACGGAGCGACATGAGCAAAAATAGTGGGCCTGGTTCGTTCGCGAATGTATGCAGAACCTGCTCGCGATCCTTTTGAGATGTGCGTCCATCGAGGCGGACGAATGCATACCCACGCTGCGCCATGTGAGACTGGATGAGATGGAGGAAGCCCGTGAATTGCGAAAAGATGACCCCTTTGCAGTCGCTCTGCTGCGTAAGCTCATGAAGCTGACGCATAAGAGCATCAAGTTTCGTGCTGCCGCGCACGGGTATCGCACTTGGCGCAGGTGCTTCTGTTTTTGGCCTGATGCTTTCCACAAGATCCTCAGCCTGCACGGGTCCACGCCGACACACGGGACAGTGCGGCTCGTCGCCGCGGTCTTCACATGCCTGTAAATACTGCACGAGGCATTCGCGGCATCCATGGTGCATACACCGCGGCAAAAAACACTTGGATGGCTTGAGCTCCATGCAAAATGGGCATTCTTCCCCATCGTCTTCGTTCGCGTCTGAAGTGAGCAAAGTATCGAGAACGCTGAGCGCATACTTATCACCGCTCTGTCCCTCAGCCTCATACCGCTTCACCAGATCCCGCAACTGATCTTCATACGAGCGCTCCTCGGGAGCGGTCTCGGCCTGCTTGGGCATCACGAGGTAAGGATGACACACAGCTTGCCGTAATCGCATCAGTACAGCAAAGATCATGCTTACATTCTTCCCAATCAAACCCTGTGATGCTAGCTCGCGGTATCGCATACGTGCTCGATCGTATACGCTCATGTATATGTCGCGCTCGGTCTGCGAAAAGGTCAAGTACTGCGTGTCGAGTGTCTTGGGAGGAATTTCCACAATCGGACGACCATCGGGACCAGGTGTATGCTTTTCGCGGCGAAGCAAGATGCTCGCGAGAATGGCCTGCACAATGTCTAAAACTTTGGCATTCTGACTCGCAAAGGGTTTGGCCAGAAAGCTGTTGAAGAAACGCACATCGCCCCACGGCTCCACTCGCAAGAAACGCAGTAAGCTGTACAAATCGGTGAGTCGATTCTGGATGGGTGTACCTGTGAGCGCCCATCTCCGATCTGCTTGAAGCCGACACGCGGCTCGTGCGGCGATCGTGCTCCGGTTCTTGATGGTGTGCGCTTCGTCTAGGATCACACGATGCCACGTGCCTGAAAATAACACAGAGGATCCGCGCTTTTCGTGCTGCTTGTATTCTGCCGTCAAGGTACCATACGATGTAATGATCACATCCGTGTTGCCATGCGAGAGCTTGTGCGCGAGCTGCTCACGAACGTCACCGTAGTACAAATCAACAGAAAGCGTGCCGGGCAGGCTCGCACGCTCGAGCTCCGTGCGCCATTGACTGAGCAAGCTCATGGGAGCCACGACCAGCGTCGCTTGCGTGCGTTGGATGCGTGGCATTTTGCCGAAGCGCAGTGATGCCTGACGAAGTGGACCAGATCGCTGGCTAGATCTAGGCTGCATCTGTGGCGCATCCATGCACCGATTTGCATGGATTAGACTTGCGAGCATGACGGTCTTTCCCAGACCCATTTCATCGGCCAAAATACCCCCACGAGCTCCTCGACTCGCAGGCTGAAACTCTAGGCTCAGGTCACCAATATATGGATTTAGATAAAAGGTGCCAACGCCACAGTCCACATCGTCAGTGAGCGGAAATGCATACTCTTCCCAGAGTGGATGCAGTTCTGTCGTTTGCGCTGAGGATGGTTGCGCTTCTTCCATTCCCTGCATCCAGCCAAGCGCTTGCTTCTGGTATGGGCGCAATTCGAGGGCAAAGGTAGGAGGAGGATTTACCTCGGGTAAGGACATAGGATTCTCCCGCGCGCGCGCATAAATATCGCGAAGGTAGTCGGACGAGATTTCTGTTCCGTCGTCAGGTTCGTCACTCTGCTTTGCGGGCGTACGCGGGGGAAGATAGGAAGATGCATTGTTAGCACCGCTGCCGCGGCGCCTCGGGGTCAAGTGACAAGCACGAAACATGCGCTGCAGAGCCACCTTCCTGTGCCGAAGGAGGCGCTCCTGCTCGCTTTCGCGTGACTCGGTCATACTCGAGGAGCTCGATGTATCGATGTGACATTGTCTCGAGACGCTCGAGGAAAAAGCCGTGCGATGCATGTAAGCCTTGACTTGAAGAAGAATGTCACTGCCCACTTCGAGGTTGAGCGGACAGTCGACGATGCTTGCCTCGAAATCAACGAGTTGATCATCAAGAAGCCGGGCCATCCAGCTTGCCACATCCACAGGAATACGACCCAGCTCAAAGCCGCGCGTCGTGCTGAAGCGTACCACATAGTCAGCATGCTCGCGAAAGCGGCTGGGCTTTCCTGTCTTGTTCTTAGCCTTGCGCTGGATCAGGACAGAGTCGCCAGCATGCGCATGGCCGTCTCCTTTCGTCATCGAATAGCCACATAAGACAAACGTGCCCATATATCGTCGCTTCCATTCACCAGCATCCGTATCCGGCAGAGGCTCTAAACGCTTCTTGGGTATGATATCCGCACTGTCTGCAACCTCATCTGAGAAGAAGAGAGGCGCATCGTCTGTCGCGCCGCCATCGGTTGCCATACGAAAGTCCTCAACAAAAGGGGTTCCGTCGCGCCAGCCTATTTCTCCACAGTAGCACACGTTCCTTATTCTACATCATAGCTATCCATATCGCCGTCGCCAAGGCCATAATCAATACTACTAGACTCGCTCGCCCAATCATCATCATGCGTACTTCCATTTTCACTTGGAGGCGCCATATCCTCTTCAGCATCAAGTCCAGCTCGACCTTGGCGTTGGATAATAGCGGAGTTTGGTTTAGAGGTATCATCTGAGAACAAATGTTGCACCAGTTGATCACTGCGAGCACGCTGCTCAGAGACGGCACGTTTACCGTGCATCATAGATTTCAGTAAGGAGTGAGTCTCGAGATCAGTGAGATGATCGCCCCATACAGTCTCATCATGGCCCATCTCTTCCTCTTCGTGGCTTGGCACACGAGGTAGATTCAAGTCAAGCTCGTCGGGGTGAAGAGATGCTTGCGATTTTGTGGACCCGAAGCGACGATACGGGAGAATCTTAATGCACTTGCTTGTGTCATCATTGATATGGACAGCTGTCTCTGTGAGTTGGGAAAGTGGTTTAGGCGAGATGGGGTCATGTGTACCGCTTGCCGAGATAGCAGGGGAGGCCGGGTCGCTCAGCATGTCGTGGTCGTGTTCCTGCGCATGCGTGTCTGGTTGAGAAAACAAGGGCAGGAATTCGCGATGGGCGGCATTTTTGCTCGGAGACGGTCCAATGACATCATCCTGGTGGTCGTGGTGACCTGACAGGATACGAGAGAACGAGCGGCGTTCGTCAGTTTTCATCGATGACGGGCTCTGGGCAAGAAGAGGCAGTGTTCGAGATTGAGAAGGGATACGCTGCATTTTGGCTTGCGGTGGCGTCCGGACATCTTCTCCACGAAGCCGCTTCCGAGCTTTGGTACGAGGCGTATACAGTGGCATGGGTGACGTACCAGACACCGCTGGACTAGGTTTCTTGGGAGTAAGCGCCACATAGGGCTGCATAGGCTCATCTTCCTCACTCACATCCGATTCGTACGTGGTATCTTGTTCCATATTGCATGATGGAAAGGCACCCTGCTTCGTGTAGTGCTTCGTAGGCTTTTGGGGTGAGCGAAATGGGTTTCCGGGACTGACAGGAGGAGCATGAAATTTCTGTTTCTTTCTAGGTGTGGCAGGAGCATGATTATCTTTTTCTCTTGGGACTTTTTGCGGCTTACTAGATGCCTTTGTCGACTCGGACAGCGCGCGCCATGTGTCGTATGTCGAGACCATGTCTGGATCACGCTGCATATCAGACTTGGTTGGCTCACGGCCATGCTGACCATATTAGCATATCAATTTGAAACGCACATATTTTCGAAATTCTCGCTGCCATTCCTTCAGTTGGCGCCGCAAAATCGCTTCCATGCCCTCGAACAGCGGCCCAACGTGGTTGTCTTCGCACAACGCGTATCACTGAGCGTGGAGGGTCAGGACAAGACGCGCACCAAAGCCACGTGCTACGAAGCTACCGGAGCGTCTGTGAGAGGGACATGAGTGAACGCTCGACGCTGGATTGCGCCGGACGCGGAGCCTGGTCGGGCATATTTTGCGAGCTCTGCTGCATTATGCGCTCTAGTTGTGTGACAGCGCGATGGTATCCGACGCGTTCTACTTGCCGATGGAACGCCTCTGTCTGCATGCCCTGTTTCACGAGACGCTTGGTCATGGTGCACTGAGATACGGATTGCGACGTATTTTGCCGCTGTAATCCAGGTGTTGGCGGACCAAACACTTTGAGACATCGAATGTGGGTATCTTTTCCGTTAAGGTGGTTCCCCAAGACACAAATCTGTAGAACAAACACTTCGATAGCGTCCAGCTTTTCGCTCCGCCGGTATTCCAGTGCGTCGTCTTCTTCTAGCACATGCTCGTGTGTAGTTGAAAGAACGAAATGATACCACCCCTGTGGCTCTTGGAACTCTCTGCGAATATTAGAAAGGTGCACTTACCTGTACCGAACATCCATGACATCATATGGGTGCGTGCCTGCTTTCACAAGTATTCTCGTGGGTGTATAGGAGTCGTCTCGAAGAATGTCAAGGTATATAGAGACGTGAGTTACGGCAGTGCGCCGAGGAAAATGGATCGTGACAGTATGAGGTTGCGTACCATCGCTTTGCCATAGCGTTTCTACATCGTCCGATGTGAGTTGCGCAATTCCGTTTTGCGACTTGGCAGAGCTCAGCATCCATGATGTACCCTCAATACTGCCTACATCTCTTTTGGTGGAAAGGTCTGCCTGTGAGTGCGCTGGCCATACCTTGTACATCCAGGATATCCTTCCAACACGCCATGATGTTGTGGAGAAAATCAACGCACCTGGACCGCATTGAGTCGCGCGGCTAACTCCACACCTTGATACATAGACGCTGGTCCGGCATGGAGTGTACGCACCCCATTCAGGTAACGGGTCTCTGTGCCTTATGTGGCAAAGAAATTGACGAGTTCGTATCATGCGGTATTCTAACATGACCAGGAACACATTTGGGCAGCCCACCTTCGCCACCTTGCATTCTTCCGCGAATGTGAAAGTGTCGCGCGAAGAGGCCATTCGTATGGATACAGAAGATATGAGACACCTAATTGAGATGCAAAAGCTTGCGTTGATCGTGGACTTAGATCAGACGATCATTCATGTCACAGTTGATCCTACCGTGAAGGAATGGGCACATGATATCCACAACCCAAATTGGCAGGTGCTCAAGGACGTGCGAGCATTCCAGCTTGGCTCGGACGGTGTAACCGTGTCTCATCCCCCTGTGCATTTGGACGAGAATAATGTGACAAGTTTTGCCACGGATGGTGACGAGGATGGATGCTGGTATTATGTCAAGCTTCGTCCTGGATTGTCAGACTTTCTTCAAACGATGGCAAGCAAATACGAGCTGCACGTCTATACCATGGGAACACGATCCTACGCAGACTGCATATGCCGGATAGTCGATCCGGACGGACACCTGTTTGGTGCGCGCATTTTGTCGCGTGACGAAAATGGCAGTGATATGCAAAAGAGCCTGGCCCGCCTATTCCCCATCAGCACAGATATGGTTGTCATTATTGATGATCGCGCTGATGTATGGTCCTGGAGCCCAAATCTGATCAAAGTCGAGCCATATGAGTTTTTCGTGGGGATTGGTGATATTAATGCTGCCCACTTGGGTCCCCACCAGCCGCTTGCCCCGGCAACGAACGAAAAACAGGATGCGAATCCGCATGCATTATCGGATGAAGAACACCAGCGAGCTATTGCTGAGCAATGCGATGACCGTCCGCTACAACGTGCAGCGGAGGAAAAGCAGAAGAAAGATACAGAAAACACCATCATCGAGCCAGAACAGGTTTTGACGGATGAAGATACAGAATTAGAATTGATTCAAGCACTATTGCTTGAGATACATCAGCAGTGGTACAGCGCGTACTCATCTCGCAAGGCAGAAAAAAAGAGACCAGATGTGACCCAGGTCATTTCGCAAATGAAAAGCGAAGTGCTTCGTGGATGTGAGCTGGCTTTTTCTGGACTTATCCCGCTGCATGAGGCGCCAGAGACGACTATGATATGGCGAATGGCTGAAGAGTTTGGTGCCAAATGTCACCGCACACTGACATCCGATGTCACGCATCTGGTTGCTACGAGCGCGCGCACAGCCAAGGCCGAGCAAGCTTATCGAACCAAAAAGATCCATGTCTTATGGCCTTCATGGCTGAACGATTCCATGTGCCGCTGGGTTCGACAGGGCGAAGTGGCCTATGCCATCCCTCCGGACACACAGAACCTGATTTTTCCTGAGCCAGAAGAAGAGGATGAGAGCCAAGGTGCGGAGATCAACCTCGCAGACATGGATTGGGGCGATGCAGAAGAGGAAGTGGATGCATTTCTGGAGGAAGACGACGAAGAAGAAGAAAACAGTGAGGCACCAGAAACAGCGGATGCGGAAACCACCAGCGGCAAACGGCAACGATCAGGCGCATCGATGGGCTCTTCGACTGTGCATCATTTGGACGAGGACTCAGATCAAGAACATGCCAATAGGAAGTGCAGCCGGCCTAACCTTTCGGAGCGCGTAAAAGCTTCACAGGACGATGCGTTGAGGCAGCAGGACGGTGCCGATCGTCACGAGCTGCCGGCACCGACAGAGGATCTACTTCAGGACTTGGCTTCAGAGATGGAGCGTGAATTGGTCGATTCATAAACTATGAGGACGATGAGCGCAAGGAGCGTCGCTTGCCTTTGGAGCCACGAGACAAAGATGGGAGTCGCGTGGACGAAGCCGTTGAGGCCACAGCTTCTGTCATCAGCTTGTCGAACACGGCTGTCAAATGACTGATATCAGCATCGCGAGCTTGGGCGACATGATCCACGGCATCCAGGCGTGGTGGTGTCATTTGCTCTGCCATCGCTGCCTCTGCGTCAGGCAAAGCCGACATGTCTGCCGCCTTGGCAGACTTGGACAGGACACTGGGAGGAAGAATTGCATCAACATATGGATCGAGCAGAGTGGACATGGCTGGCAGAAGATGCGGTGGCACAGCAAACAATTCCATCGCAGCCGTGGCGGATGAGGTATCTGACGTTGACATGGTCTTTTGCAAGTATTGTGCATCTGACTCCATGGCTTCCGACACGCGTTGCTGCTCCGCGTCAGCCACGCCAAAGAGTTCGTCAAAGAGCGTCGCTCGTGCATCATTCATCGACACGCTGTGCAGTGATGTCGAGACATTCGCACGCGCGACATGAGACATGATGGCGGAACCGATGCCCACCAACGAGGCAGAGGAAGATTGTCGTCGCATGCCAAACAAGCAAATATCATCCAGCTCCTTTGTGCGTGACACATTGATGGGTGCTCCGTCCAGTTGAAATGGGACACGATAGCTTCGTTCGACACCAGGTTTGTCTGGGCGTACATAATCCAAGGCAGATCCTTGGTTCGTGGAACGCAGAGACAAAATACCATCGCCATAGACAGTTTGAGCATAAAAGGTATCCGACACGGACCACACAACAGACTGCGACACGAGGTCCCATATGACCAAACGCGATGGCGATCCCATGGCAGCAAGATACCGGCCTTTACGGCCGCAAAAGTCACATGTATGTACATCCTTCAATTCAGGCGTCGCGAGACGTGCCTGCATAACGAGCGTCTGGGGATCCCACAATGTCACAAACAGACCCTGTGCCACAGCAAGGAGTGAGCCATCCGGAGCCCAAGCAACATGGTGCGGCAAGCTCTCACGGTACGAAAACGATGAGCGACAAAGCCAAAAATGTTCGGTGCGGGCACCTTTAAGAGAGCGCGAAGCTATACGCCAGGTCTTGACCTGCCCATCACCTCCTGTCGTCGCCAACAAAAAGGCATTCAGGGGGTCTTCGGACAAGCAGGGCGAAAAACGTACACATGTCACACCCTTATTGTGCGGATGATCAATGCGAGTATTGAGAACATAGGTCTTAGACCGGGATTCCCATTGCCACAATTTCAGCGAGAGCTCTGTCGTGAACGAGCCGCCCTCCCGGCCATCAATCGTCGCCATCCATTCAGCATGCATGGCATCACGAAGCGGGGCAGAAAATACCACGTTGCACACAGTGATAGGAGTCAAAATAGCTTCATCGGGTCGCGATACACGGTTTGAGGGCGCAATTTCCATGTCATGGACATGTGACTGAGTCGCCATATCGACAAACTGCACGGTTGATGGATGACCCGATAGTAGGACCAAGTGTCCAGCGGCCAGATCTGCGGCCAACGGCTGTGGCGACACATTGGCGTGAGTGTTCTCCGGGGCAATAGCACGCATGGCATCACACTTGATCGTAGAAAAAACACGCGTCGGCTTTAGGCTGAGACTCGCAACGAACACAGCGCTGCCGTCAGCGAGACGCGCCACGTATTCTTGCTCGGTATTTTCGTACCCAGATGCCACGGCTAGTGACACAATCGGAGCACCAAGCCGCGGTACAAATTCACGCCCGTCACTCCCGGCGGCTGTGCCACTGTGCATCTTCCACAGAACAAGCACACCTTCCTCGCCACCAGACAGGAGTTGTGCACCGTCCGGTGTAAACTGCAGAGCCGATACAGCATGTGCATGCCAGTGCAGTACAGTGGTTAGTGAAACGGGCTCCCAACCACTTGATTCAACGGGTGCAGGGCGGTTGCTTTGCTCCAAGCAGTGCCATATTTTAATTTTGCCATTCGTTTCACCGGTGGCAAAGCGCACAGGATCAGTGTGAGGGTGGAAAGTAAGAGAAGTTATATGGCTTTCTGTGGCAAACTTGGTAAAGCCCGCGCTAGTGTCATTCAAATCGAGTACATGCAGTTTCGCCTGACTCGTGGCCACAAGCCACCGACCATCGGGAGATAGGATGAGGTGCGACACAGGGCGCGTCTTACCCAGACGAACAATTTTTTGGGGTTTGTGTGCATGAGGCACACCGCGATTCATCTGGACCGAGTACATGGTACTGGAAGCTTCTTTCGTCCTGGGACCAGACGATGGTCCAGCCTGTTCGTTAGCATGCTTGCAGACTGCAATGAACAGTCGATTTTTCCAGTGTGAACTGGCACACATTCTGACAATAGGATGTCCCACATGCACATTATCATGCAATGTCGATTCCAAGTAGTCCCAAACCTTGATGGTACCATCGAGCGAGCAAGTAATGAGTTGTAGCGGATTGGACAGACTCAGCATCATGCCCGTGATTGGTCGCACATGCCTGTTTTCTTCTGCCATGGAAGTATCTGAGAGTCGCGCAACAATTCGATTTGTCAAACGAGATACAATGAGCACAGTTGTATCCTGGACAATAAACAGATAGCTGCCGTCCCTAGTGAGCACAGGGGGTATGTTTGACACGGTCACATCTTGTAGCGATATCCACGGAATATCTTCCTCATTCTGTGGTGCTTTTTTGCCTTTGGATGCCGGACTCGGCATAGCAGACTCTTTCCTTTCAAGAGGCATACGAGTCGAAACCAAGTTGCATAAAAGATGCTTTGGTTGCCTGGCCAGGGCGTGGAAGAAAAAAAATGGGCGGTAGCTTCGGCCGATGCACCACCTCCACCGTGTTACAAGCATGTAGACTAGATTGAAATATGGCTATGCAATGCTGCCTACTTACACACAATACACGAGATGGCAATTCACTGTAAGAGTGTTGAAAGCATCATAAATTGAGACGTGAAATTTGAAATGTAAACTACTGTGCGGAAGATCCGCTAACAAAAATATTCATGTCATCACCGAATCCACCCGGCATCATGTCACCGAATCCACCAGGCATCATGTCCTCACCCGGTCCTTGTGAGATGTTGTCGAAGTCTCCACCAATTCCTCCGCCAAAGTCTCCGAAAGGCGAATCAATCTGGGGCTGTTGGTCACAAATGTCACAACCGCCCTCTGGCTGTGGGGCGATATCAGGCTGCTGGTCGCAGAATGGGCAGTCTTCTGGCTGTGAAGGCATGCTTGGTTGCTGGTTACTGAACGGGCAGTCCACTGGTTGAGGTGCCCAGGGTTGCTCATCACAGGTCGGGCATGGCATCTCGCCAGTATTCGGGCTTCCGCTTGGGATCCAAGGCGCGTTGGAATCATTTGAATCATTTCCACCATTCGGGAACCATGGCTGTGTGTCTGGACCATTCGAATCGTGGTCATGGCTCGGCACAATATCCGGTAAGCTAAATCCGCCCGGGCTGTCGCTGGACGTAGTGGTGGGAGACGTTTCTTTAGGCTTTGGTGCTTCTGTCGTTTTCGGTGCGGCAGTAGTCGTGTTTGGTGGCGTTTTTGTTGGTTTGGGTGACTTTTTTGAGGAAGATGTTGTGGTTTTCGCGTTCGGCATTGATTCTGTGGTCGTTGAAGTTGATGATTTTAAGATTGAAGTTGTTTCACTTGTCTCAGTGTCACAACTTGTGGAAATGGGTGAAGGCTTCCGAGACTTTGTAACCGCTGTTGGAGTAGCGGACTTATTATTCGCTGTTTTACGGGGGGTTCCAGTCTTGAGCGGCCAGTTGCTGCTCTTTCTAGGTGACCGGTTCGGAGAATTGCTCCCATTGCCACCATTGCCCCCGTTACCTCCGTTACCTCCATTGCCACCTGAGCCTCCTGGACTTGTGTTTCCGCCATTTCCTGGATTGCCGCCGTTGCCGCCGTTTCCTCCGTTACCGCCGTTTCCACCGGGGCTTCCTGGGCCTCCTTTTCCGCCATTTCCGCCGTTGCCTCCATTGCCCCCGTTGCCGCCTGAGCTTCCAGAACCAGCGTCGCCTCCGTTACCCCCGTTGCCTGCATTTCCGCCATGACCTCCATTTCCACCAGAGTCGGGATGGTGCTTTGGCTTGCTTGGTGAGCCATTGCCGCCATTTCCGCCAGTGCCTCCATTGCCCCCGTTGCCTCCAGAGCTTCCGGAGCCAGCGTCGCCTCCGTTACCACCATTGCCTCCGTTTCCGCCAGCGCTTCCTGGGCCTCCGTTGCCGCCATTTCCTCCATTGCCTCCATTTCCGCCGTGACCTCCATTTCCGCCATGGCTGGGATGGTGCTTTGGCTTGCTTGGTGAGCCATTGCCCCCGTTGCCTCCAGAGCTTTCAGAGCCAGCGTCACCTCCGTTACCGCCATTGCCTCCGTTACCGCCGTTTCCACCAGCGCTTCCTGGGCCGCCGTTACCTCCGTTGCCGCCACTGCCGCCAGGGCCTCCTTTACCGCCATTTCCGCCAGGGCTTCCAACTCCACCAGGGCTTCCAGGGCTTCCTTTGCCGCCGTTTCCGCCATTGCCTCCGTTGCCGCCACTGCCGCCCTTTCCGCCAGGGCTTCCAGGGCTTCCGTTGCCGCCGTTTCCACCGTCGCCTCCGTTGCCGCCGTCGCCTCCATGACCGCCACGGCTTCCAGAACCTCCATGGCCGCCATTACCTCCGTTGCCACCATGGCCGCCATTTCCGCCAGGGATTCCGCTGCCGCCGCTTCCACCATCACCGCCATTGCCGCCGTGACCTCTGTTTCCGCCATGGCTGGGATGATGCTTTGGCTTATCCGGTGAGTTATTGCCGCCGTTGCCTCCGTTGCCGCCATCGCCCCCGTTGCCGCCAGAGCTTCCAGAGCCGCCATCGCCTCCATTTCCACCGTTGCCGCCGT